>Ga0163180_10000182_pt1 | contig 35394 bp, 30 predicted proteins | sample AtlANTMetagenome_2_FD_109647 | JGI IMG/M metagenome (GOLD analysis project Ga0163180, IMG submission 109647) | Marine eukaryotic phytoplankton communities from the Atlantic Ocean - Atlantic ANT 4 Metagenome | ecosystem: Environmental > Aquatic > Marine > Oceanic | place: North Atlantic Ocean...
ACCTATGTTATAACTACAGGTGGATTGAATTTAACGGTAAATAACAATGAGTAACTCTATGTTTGATCACAAATTAAGTGGCCCAAGCTTGGCTTTTCAACCACTTTACTTACAAGTGGCTGATTATATTAAACAGCTCATTGTTGAAAGACGCTGGGTACCTGGCGAAGCATTACCTAGCGAGTTTCGCCTTGCTGAAGAATTTAATGTAAGCCAAGGCACTGTTCGTAAAGCCCTTAACTTACTAACCGACGATAAAATAGTCACTCGCCGACAAGGTGTAGGTACGTTTGTATCTGAGCATACCGCGCAAGACGCACTGTTTAGGTTTTTCCCGCTTCAGGCCGATGGTAAAGGTGCAGACTTACCCAAGGCAGAGCTGTTATCGGTTGAGCTATGCCCCGCACCACACGATGTTATCGATGCCTTACAACTTAATAAAAAAGATAAAGTAACTAAGCTTGTGCGTAGGCGTATTCTTGATAACGAATTTTGTATGAGCGAAACTATATACCTTCCACAAAGCTACTTTCCTGATATACATCAAAGTAGTGATATTCCGCATACATTGTACCACTACTACCAAACCAAATTTAATCAAACCGTGCACAAAACCCAAGACAGCATAAAAGCGGTATTAGCCGACGAAACTGATGCAAAAATGCTCGCAATTAAAACTGGCGATCCACTGTTATTAGTGTCACGCATTACCGAATCAATTGAAGGTAAACGTATTGAATACCGCCAAAGTAAGTGCCGAAGCGATCATTACCATTACCAAATTGAGCTTGATTAACAGATGTAAAACAACTCACAAATAAAAATTTTTTAAAGGCAGCAATCGCTGCCTTTTTGCTATCTGCAGCTTTTTTAATTCGCTGTTTTAACACCTAGCGGTGCGCACAGTGTTGACACTGTTAGATTCGTATAATAACTTATGTCTTATACAAGACCAAAGTCATTATGCAATTTTAACAGGAATTCCCAATGAGTTCATTAAATAACATCCCGCCAGTCGGGTTCGGTTTATGGAAAGTAGCACAAGAAGATTGCGCGCAAACGGTGTATCAAGCCATTAAAGCGGGTTACCGCCATCTTGATTGTGCCGCAGACTACGGTAATGAAGAACAGGTTGGCGATGGCATAGCCCAAGCAATTAATGACGGCCTGTGCACCCGAGAAGAGCTATGGATAACGTCAAAACTTTGGAATACCTTTCATGCGCCCGAGCATGTAGAGCTTGCGATTGATAAAACACTCAGCGATTTAAAGCTCGACTACCTCGACCTATACTTAATTCACTTTCCGATTGCGCAAACCTTTGTACCAATCGAGACACGCTACCCGCCAGAGTGGTTTGTAGACCCAGATGCCCAAAACCCACACATGGAGTTGGCAAAAGTACCACTACATTTAACGTGGCAAGCAATGGAAGAGCAAGTACATAACAACAAAGCAAAACGCATTGGTGTATGTAATTACTCAAGCGCATTACTCCTCGATTTAATGACCTACGCCACCGTTAAACCCGCTATGCTGCAAATTGAATCGCACCCTTATTTAACGCAAGAGCGCCTTATAAGGTTGGCAAAACAATACGACATTCCGGTTACTGCATTTTCTCCACTGGGCGCGCTTTCGTACCTAGAGCTTGAAATGGCCGATCAAACAGAGTCTGTGCTTGAGCAAAGCGTAGTGAAAGCTGCGGCGCAAAACCATGGTAAAACACCAGCACAAGTTGTGCTGCGCTGGGGCGTGCAACGCGGAACAGCCATCATCCCTAAAACATCAAAACTTGAACGCATGACAGAAAATCTATCGCTGTTTGATTTTGAACTCAATGAGCAAGAAATGGCCGATATTTCTGCACTTAATATTAACCGCCGCTTTAACGACCCTGGTCACTTTTGTGAAGCAGCGTTTAACCGTTTTCACCCTATTTACGATTAGGAAAATACAATGTCAGCTACCGAACTTAACTACGCCGCAGTGCCTACTCAATTAACCTTTGATGACTCGGTTTTTCCGTGCATTGTGGTTAATAATAATAACGCCAGCACCGTTGAAGAGGCGGTGGCTTTCATTCGAGCAAATAAACCCGAACTAGAAACCAAACTGCGCAGCGCTGGTGCTGTACTGTTTCGTGGTTTTCCGATTAATAGTGCTGAAACCTTTGATACGTTTTCAGCAGGGTTTGATTACGATAATTTTACTTACCAAGAGTCGCTATCTAACGCGGTACGTATTAACTTTACCGAGCGTGTATTTACCGCTAACGAAGCGCCAAAAGATGTAGAAATTTACTTACACCACGAAATGGCTCAAACGCCTATTTCGCCAAGTAAATTATTCTTTTTTTGTAAATCGGCAGCAGAGGAAGGCGGCGCAACACCGCTTTGCCGCTCAGATAAATTATTTAGCGCTTTAAAGCAATTTGATAGCCAATTAGCCGATGACTTTGAACAAAAAGGCTTAAAGTACACCACTTACATGCCTGCAGCCGACGATGCAACATCGGGCCAAGGCCGCAGTTGGAAAAGCACGCTCAGCGTACAAAATAAAGAAGAAGCGCACAGCAAACTTACCGAGCTAGGTTATAAGTGGGAGTGGCTAGAAGATGGCTCTTTAAAAGCAATTACCCCGGTTTTGCCTGCGGTAGTTACCCTTGAAAACGGCGTACAAGTTTTTTACAACCAGCTTATTGCCGCTTACATGGGTTGGAAGGGCGTACGAGAAAACCCATCGGTTGCCATTACTTTTGGCGATGGCAGTGCTATTCCTAAAGCGGGACTTGATAAAATTGTTGAGCTTTCAAAAGAGTTTACCTTTGATTTAGCCTGGCAAGATGGCGATGTAGCACTGGTTGATAACGAAATGGCTATGCACGGGCGTCGTCCATTTACTGGTGAGCGAAAACGCCAAGTACTTGTTGCATTAACCGCAGCTAACGCCTAATGCGGCGAGTAAGTAATGCATTAAAAGCGTATGTATCGCCACTTTGGCAAGGTGCAAGTATTGCAGCAATGACTGGGCTTGCAGCCTTATTTTTAAGTGAACATTACGGCGCACCCGCTATGTTATTTGCTTTATTGCTCGGTATGGCGGTATCGTTTTTGTATCAAAGTGACAGCCCTTGCGCAAAAGGGATCGACTTTACCGGCTCCACTATTTTGCGAGTCGGCATTGTACTTTTGGGTACACGTATTGCTTTAGGCGACTTAATTACACTGGGCTGGCAAACTGCACTTATGCTTGCTGGTGCTATATTCACCACCATTATTTTAGGGGTAATACTTGCGCGCGTATTTGGCTTACAAAAGCGCTTTGGAGCTTTAACTGGTGGGTCTGTGGCTATTTGCGGTGCATCGGCAGCATTGGCTATTTCGTCGATTATGCCCAACAGCGAACACAAAGAGCGCGATACGTTACTTACTGTTATTGGCGTAACAGCTATGTCGACCATTGCAATGATTCTCTATCCAATCATTGTTAATTACCTAGAATTTGATGCCCATAACGCAGGGGTATTTTTAGGTGGTACCATACATGATGTAGCCCAAGTTGTGGGCGCGGGCTATTCTGTATCGCCAGAAACCGGCGACATTGCCACACTCACTAAACTTGTACGTGTAGCTATGTTACTGCCTGTTGTACTTATAATGATGGTTATAATTAATCGCTCCAATCAAAGCAATAAAGGCGACTTACCTAAGGTACCTGGCTTTTTAATTGGTTTTGTTATTTTAATGGTAATTAACAGCTGTTTTTCGCTGCCAAGCGTATTACTCGAAAGCGCTAATGAACTGTCAAAGTTCTTTTTAATTACAGCTATTGCCGCCATTGGCATGAAAACTAACTTGGGAAAGCTTACCGAAGTGGGCATAAAACCCATTATTTTAATTGTGGCTGAAACTGTGTGGATAGCGTTATTAATACTGGGCTTTATATTCTTTAACTAACTGAATAAAAAGGGTTTAAGCCGTGAATTTTAAGATCACTATACACCATGTTAAACACGGCTTTTTAATTTAATTCTTTCTAAGGCTAAAAAATAAAATAACAATAAAGCTTGGTGTATTATCAAACATGCTGTTATCCTGCTCGGCATCGGGTTGATGAAAACCCAGTTTATTTGTAAGTACCTCGTTGATATTAGTAATAATCCTTCGCGTTATCCTCAGTTAAATGCACGTTTTCTTCCTGTTAAATTGCCTATTTAGGGCACACTTTTATTTATTTTTAGGATCTATTATGTCTAATACAACAACTGGTACAGTTAAATTTTTTAATGAAGCAAAAGGTTTTGGTTTTATCGAGCAAGAGTCTGGCCCTGATGTGTTTGCACATTTCAGCGCAATCTCTGGCGACGGTTTTAAAACCCTTGCTGAAGGCCAACGTGTACAGTTTACTGTTACTCAAGGTCAAAAAGGCCCACAGGCTGAGAACATTGTTAGCATCTAATTGCTAAACAATTAAATGGGTTAGCAATAACCCATTTTGAATACTAGTTTGAAAGAAGTTTTGTTTTATTTGTTAGTACCCCGTTGTTTTAGTAATAATCCTGCGCGTTATCCTCAAGTTAACTATTTTTTCCGGCTCAATCGCCTCTTTTCAGGCACACTTATATTAATTTTTTAGGATACATATTATGTCTACTACAACTACTGGTTCAGTAAAATGGTTTAACGAAGCAAAAGGTTTTGGTTTTATCGAGCAAGAATCTGGCCCTGATGTGTTTGCACATTTTAGCGCAATCTCTGGCGACGGTTTTAAAACCCTTGCTGAAGGCCAACGTGTACAGTTTACTGTTACTCAAGGTCAAAAAGGCCCACAAGCTGAAAACATTGTTAGCATTTAACATGTTTTAAATAAATGCGTTTTTTAACGCATTTATTACCCCCTTAATTACCTCTTATAAGTATTAGTAAAACCCCTTCAAACATTTATTTCAGTCTTGCTTGAGCATAACTCCTGTATTGCCTACAATAGCGCACAATATATTCTATGCAGATCCCTATTATGACTGATACAAACAAACCTGAATTACCAGATCAACTTTCTATTAATCCACGCAGCAAATTTTATGTAGAAGAAGTATTTGAACATGAAATTGGTATTACACTGAATGGCAAAGAACGTTTTGACGTTGAAGAATACAGCATTAGCGAAGGTTGGATTAAAGTAGCAGCGCCTAAAGCGTTAGATCGCCGCGGTCAGCCATTGCTTATGAAAGTAAAAGGCAAGGTAGAAGCGTTTTACAAATAAGCTAATCCTTATTTAAAAGTAAGCGACTCCTCTAGGGGCAGTCGCTTTTTTTGTGTCTATTAAAAAGTATTGAGCTATTTTCATGTTAAACCTGATGAAGTTTCACTATATTTTTAAGCAAAACATGCTTGAATGACGTCATATTGTATAGAACAGCGGAAGCTTATTATGAAAAAAGTAATTATTTTAGATGGTGGCATGGGCCGCGAACTCAAACGCATTGGTGCTCCGTTTACTCAACCTCTTTGGAGTGCACAGGCACTTATAGAAGCGCCACACTTTGTTACTCAAGCACACTCTGGGTTTATAGATGCTGGCGCTGAAGTAATTACTGTAAATAGTTACGCCTGTGTACCGTTTCATTTAGGCGAACCGCTTTATGATGCACAGGGTGCGGAGCTTGCTAACCAAGCTGCAATCATTGCAAAAAAAGCGGCTCAAAGTGCAAATAAAAATATACTGGTAGCAGGTTCGCTTCCTCCGGTATTTGGCTCTTACCGCCCGGAGCTATTTGAACGTAAGCGTGGTTTTACTATTTTAAATACACTTTATGAAGCACAAAACGAGTATGTAGATTTATGGATTGGCGAAACTATTTCTAGCATTGAAGAAGCACAAGTAATGACAAGCGTATTTAAAAATTCAAACAAACCATGCTATTACGCATTTACCTTAAATGATGAAGTTAGCGAACTAGCAACCCTGCGCTCAGGCGAATTTGTAACTGACGCCGTAACTGAACTGCTTGATCACAATGTTGCAGGTATTTTATTTAATTGCTCGATCCCTGAAGTAATAGAACAAGCCTTAATAGATACTAATAAGGTATTGTCGAAGCTTAATAAAACCGTGGCTTTGGGCGCCTTTGCAAACGGCTTTACGCCTATTGCCCACGACTATCAAGCCAATCAAGGATCGCAAGCGTATCGTGATATTTCACCTTCAGAATACCTAGGCTTTGCAAAAAAGTGGCACGCTCTGGGTGCAACTGTTATTGGGGGTTGCTGTGGTATAGGCCCAGAGTTTATTGAAGTGCTGGTAAACTGGAAGCAGGAACTTGAAAGCGCTTAAGCTTTTAGTGCCCTTTAGGGCTTATTGGCTGCACCAATCGTGTTAAGTTATTAGGCATTTATAGCGACAGATAAATAGCGTGATAACAAGGCATAAATATCGACATGTAGTTGTTCTACATGAGAAATTCATAACGCTGTTAGCGCTCTATTTAGCACGCTAGAATGATTAAATATTTGAGTCGATCGGTGTTATTCCCAACACCCAATCAAGCCCTTGTATTGCAGTAGTAGGAAATGCGGTTGCATGGCTCGCCCCTTCAATAACAACACTTTTTAATTGTATGTTGTCACTGTTAAGTGCATTAATTTTTTGTACCAATAGCTTGGTACCCTCAACCATATTTTGCCCTTCACCAAAAGCTGGGATTTCCTTTGCTCCCACCGATATATAAACCTTTGTAGGCACTTTAGGTTTATTTGCTTGTAGCGCTAAAATTACGTTGCTATCAAACCAAACAGACGGGCTACCAATAATATAATGGCTAAATAAATCGGGTTCTTTAAATAAAACAGTGGCACCAAATAAGCCGCCTAGCGAGTTACCTATGTAGATTTTTTGTGTGTGACTTGCTCGGTAGTTTTGCTCAATATAAGGGAAAACGGTGTTTTTAATAAACTTAATGTGCCCTTGCGCATTACCTGTTTGTTTTTTCCAATCCTTTGCAAAGGTAGGTGTGTAGTCTCTAATTCGACTAGCTGATCCAATAGACCCTTTTTCATAACCAATGGCAACAATAATTGCTTGCTGCATTTTGCCGCTATTCATAGGAAACCGTGTAGCCCCTGCCACTATAGGAAAGGTATACGGCGCATCGGTTAAATAAATAACTGGGTATGTTTTATCTGGCTTATTTTTATATGACTTAGGGAGTTGAATAAAAACAGGGTAAACACGCTTACTAGAAGGTTCTGTTAGCTGAATAACGCTACTTCTAGGAATTTCATATGGCGTATTTGCACTTAATTTAAAACAAGTTAATACACCAAGTAATAATAACAACTTTAAAAAGGAATTAGTTTTCATATTGGGAATCGATTCTTTTTAATTCGCTTCGCACAGGGAGGTTTTCGGGTTGGATTAAATCCCAAACCAAGCCTAGTTTTTCTAGCTTTTTAAGTACTAGCCAGCCAACATCTAATTGACCTTTTTCTAATGCAAAATTGGCTGAACCAGGAAATGCGTGGTGGTTGTTATGATAACTTTCACCCATTGTTAGCAACGCAGCAAAAGGGACGTTATAACCTTGAATACACGCTTGGTTTACATGCCAATGCCTTTGACCAATATTATGGGCCAAATAACCTATCAGCCAATGGCCTATAATTGAGATGCTTACTCTCACGCATATACCCCAAATAACCCAAGATATACCTCCTAACAACAATAGTAAAAACGCTAAAGGGAGCTGTTGTAACATCCACGTTTTATCCATCCAACTATACACTCGACTTTCTATTACCTTAGTTTCTATATTAAATGTAGGTGAATTATTTAATCTAATATCGTAAAAGAGTTGCCAACAAAAGTCTTTCCACATAGGTTGCTTATGGCCAAAGTAATCATGACACTCAGGTTGGCGCTGCGCCCAGTCGCGCATATCATGGGTTTTAATCATACCAATTGGCCCAGCTAAACCCACAACGACACCCAAGTGTACAAAAAAGTATTCAAGCCAAAGCGGGCATTTATAACTCTTATGTATAAGCCTGCGATGCATACCCAATGAGTGCCCCAAACACAAAATGATGCTCGTCGTTGCAATAAATACCAGCAGCGCACTGATTGAAAATGTGTACCACCCACCTAAAACGGCAGTTAATAGCATACCGCCAACCCATAACACCTTTATTGGAGATAAAACTACATCCCCGACGCTAGCATTACTTTGCTCACTAGTTATAACTCTTTCATTAATATACATTGCAGCCCTAAGTTGTTTCAGGAATAAATAATTCACTTAAGAGCATATCTGCGGTTTGCCCAATAGCATATTTTTGTATTGGGCCAAAATACCAAGCTGGGTCTAAAAATCGATGATAATAAATAGTCAGCATCACTTTTGTATTTTCATTATCTACTTTTATAAACCGGATCTCGGTCCCTTTTAGCTTTAGATAATTACCTATGTAGCTTGTATCTTCTAAAAAGGTGGTACGAATATAGTCATCTTCAACTTGAGTTAACTCAAGTTTCATATGCCCTTTGTGGGTATTTGTTACAAACCAACGATGATAAGTAAAATCAATATTATGTACATCTCCTGCTGATAATGTACCTGCATCTATATTGTTGGGCATAGGGAATAAACTTAACAGCCAATTACGCTCTATATTTAAATGCATTGGCTCAATAAGCTTATTTTTTATTTCTTCTGGGGTGGCGCTGATAACTATATTTTTAGTTATTGAATATTCTCTTTCAAAGCTAGTACTTGGCACTACACCTTCAAATGCGCTTAAAAAAATAACGACAGGTAAGATATGAGCGTAATATGACCCTTTGTTTCTACTCTTTAAATAGCAGGATAGAAGCTGAAATAAGTACATGAGAAATAATATGCCAAAGTAAATTGGCATAAACATGATCACACATACAAAGCCTTCAAACAAAACAACCGACGTGCCAAGCATAACGATTAGCGACCACAAGACTAAGTGTCCGTAATACCTATTTAAGCTTGGTTTTTCAGGTTTTTTAACTATGTATAGTAAAGCAACGGATACAAAAAAAGGGACGCCAACATAGAGCAAAGCGGTTCGGTCAAAGTTATAAGACATTAGTGCACGAATTAGCAGCGAACAAACACCTATCAATAGTAGGATTGAAATATTTCTGCGCCGTTTACTTATATGACTAGGAGCTTTATTTTTCTGTGTTTTTACCATTACATACCCTGCATATTTTAATTTGCTATGAATACGTAATAATTGGTTTTATACCAAATAAACATGATCCATATGCCATTTTTATATTTCCAAAAAGCCTCTACTTAATGTGACTTGCAACCTATAAAAACCTAAATACACAGTTAAAGCAAGAAATTAAAGACAATAAAAAAGACGCAAATGCGCCTTTTTAAAAATATAATATGCTGATAATTATAAGCAATTACTATAAAACCTTACTTAGAACGGTTTCGCCAACCACTCCATGCATCATCTTCTGGGTTAACTTTGTTTTTCTTCTTTTTCTTACCTGTGCCTGCAGGCTTTGCCATTGGCTTGTCGTTTTTAAGCGCATCAGCTGCATCAAGGTTTGCTTGGTTAACTGCAAAACCGGTTACTTCTTCTCGCTCTAAGCGCAGTTTGTTTTTCTTTTCGATTATTTTAAAGTGATGAAAGTCTTCATAATCAATTAACGATAACGCTAAACCCACTTCACCGGCACGGCCGCTTCGGCCAATACGGTGCATGTAATCGGCGGGGCTACGCGGTAAGTTAAAGTTAATAACAACAGGCAGTTTGGCAATATCTAAACCACGGGCTGCTATATCAGTGGCTATAAGTACTTCGATTTCGCCCGCTTTAAATTTTTCAATTACGCGAGTACGCTCACTTTGGCCTTTATCACCATGAAATACCTGTGCGTTAATACCACGCTTTTCAAGCTTACCCACTAAGTGCTCACAGTCTTTTTTAGCGTTTACAAAAATAAGCGCTTGGCGCCATTTGTGCTCTTTAATTAAATGCGCTAAAACCGTGGTTTTTTCGCCTTTATTAACCGTAAATACGCGCTGTACTAAGGTGCTTTCGTCTTTGCTTTGAACTTGTATTTCAACAGGGTTAGTTAACAGCTCTTGCGTTAATAGAGTGACTTGCTCTGGGAAGGTTGCTGAAAACAACATTGTTTGTTTTTTAGCAGGCATAAGCGCCAATAACTCAGTAAGTTCTTCGGTAAAGCCAAGGCTTAACATGCGGTCGGCTTCATCAAGCACTAAGGTAGTTACCTTATCGAGCTTAATCGCATTGCTTGAGATTAAATCGAGCAAGCGCCCTGGTGTTGCCACGATAATATCGGCGCCGCCGCGTAGAGCCTGCATTTGTGTATTAACCGACACACCACCAAATACCGCCACCGTTTTAATGGCGCCATTCAAGTTGGCAGAATATGATTTAACGCTATTGGCCACCTGCGTTGCAAGCTCACGGGTAGGTACCAAAATAAGCCCAGTGACAAAGTTACCTTTGTTCGCTGCTTTTTTAGCGCCTTGCTCTAAAAATAGGGTTTGCAGCATTGGTAATGCAAACGTTGCTGTTTTACCTGAGCCAGTATTTGCCCCCGCAATTAAATCGCTACCAGCAAGTACACTTGGAATCGCTTTAGCTTGAATTGGCGTAGGTTGGCTATATTCCAAATCGGTTAAACGAGCTTGTAGCTCTGGAATAAGGCCAAGATCGTTAAAGGTGCTAGGGCTTGCGGCTGAGGTCATAAAAGTTGTGGGCTTATTGCTAAAAAAGTAGCCTGTAATTTTAGCGTATTTAGCGCTTATTAAGTAGGGATTAGTGATTTAAATGTTTTCATAGGTAACAGCTGCGTGTTGTAAAGGTAACTGTAAGCGCAGGCTCTCCCTGCGCTTTATCCTTTTACATTATTGCGTTTTACTTAGCTGCGTTTGTAATCTAGCTTTTGTTTCTTTTAAGTAATGTATATATGGATATGAGTCGTCTGCTATCGTTAAAGCAAATTTCATCTGTTCAAGCGCTTGGCGAGTATCGCCTTGCATTTCATAGCCATAAGATAAGGCTGAAAACGCATCGACTGACTTTGGGTGGTTTTTTATATTGTACTTAAACACTTCAATAGCACGGGTAAATTGCTTGCTGCCCGTTAAGTTATAACCGAGTGATCTAACAGCGCGATCCGATGGCGCAATCTGCTCGCCCCATTGTTGAGATAAGCTTTGATAATAAGTATCAATAGAGGTTACATCGTCAGTTAAAGCACTTATGGGCATTTGTTTAGGCAAAAATAAGTTGTGATAGGCATTAAATGAACCAGCAACCGAAGTCAGGTTATGCGAGATACCATCAAACGCATCACTAAAGAAGCGTAAATTTGGCAAGCGATTAGATTGCAAAGCTTGCTGAAGTTCATTGTATCGCTCACGCATTATGCCTGCTTCTTCGCCTATATTAATGTAAACATAGTTATTTAGGTCTTTTGATGTATTAATAAACGCCTTAGTTGCTTTTACCGATGTACCATAGTTCCACCAAACCGCTGGGCTATAGGCAATATGCGCTTGGAAAAGATCTGGGTTAGCTTGCATTGTATAAAGTGCAAACACGCCTGCCGCAGAGGCCCCTGCAATCACATTATAATTGTGCGTACGATAACTTTTATTAATTAAGGGCATAAGTTCTTGCTCAATAAATGCTAAAAACTTTGCTGCACCACCGCCTTCACCTACCGGGCCTTGTGGCTCTTTATTAACTGTGGGGTATAAATCCCTTAAGCGATTGGTGTTTTCAATAGCGACAATAATAACCTCTGGTGCACGATTATCATTTTGCAAGCGCTCCATCACAGCACTTATAAGCGGTATGTTACCCGCTCCATCTAAGCGATAAATGACCGGATAAACTTTGTTTGGCTCAGCTTGGTAGTTCTTTGGTAGCTGGACTACAACAGTACGCTCTTCGTTTAAAACAGCCGATTTAATAGAGTGCATGAACTGAGAGTAATCTACACTTTGCTGTTTAGTGCCAGATTGTGCAAAGGCATTTTGTGAACTAAAAGCAAAAAAGCTAACAAAACAAATAACGGCTAATAAACGCATTACTAATCCTTTTGAAAATAGTGGGTTATTTAATCTAACAGGCTTTGAGGTACAAAAAAAGGCGCATTGAGCGCCTTTTTAGTTTTAACTAACAAATGTGCACGTTAAATAATGTTCGAAACTGAGATGCTCTATAAATGTATGATCTTAAATAGAAAGTACGATCCCAGCCAATTTAAAGTGTACGCTCCCAGTTTCTACTTCTTAAAGTTCGCTACTAGATAACTTCGCAACTAAACAAAATAGGTATTAATCACTTTTTAGCTTAACTATCCGGGTAAAAGCAACTCAAAAACCTCGATGCAACCTCAGTTATGCGCACATCATTCAGCCCAGATTTTCGAAGAACTAACCACCTTGGTAGTGACATGTCGCCGCTATTTTTTAATGTATAAGTTAATCTCCTAATTTGATAGTCAGATACATCTTCTGAATATCTTCGAAGAAACTCAGCGGTTAAAGGAAGTTTATTGAATTGCTTTTCAATTGATGTGCCTTTATCCAAATGGCTCAGGTACCATTTTTGAGACTTTCTTGGGCCTTCAAGGTCATACAAATACAAATCCCTAATTTCTACTAATTGGCGAATCAGCTGAACATCTCTTTTGTGCCAGTCAACTCGTGTATTAATGTATGGTATAGGCTGTTTATATCGAAGGTTAACTTTAAGTAGCCAACCTTTATCGTGCCTGTATAGCCAAGCATATATAGCAGCTCCATTACCTGTACGAGCAATTTTAGTTCCTCTGGTTTTAACCAAATTGTACCAATCTTTTTTATAGCCTTTTAACTCCCTATCAGTGTGAGTACAACCCTTATATGTTAGTTCTTTTCCTAATTGAATTAACTTTACGCACCTTAAAATTTCAATAATATTCGCAGATTCCCCTTTAAGTGCATAAATAAAAACTAAGTGCTCAAGATAGCTGAATGACCTCCGGTGTTTTCTGGTAATGCAGTGTAGCCAACTAGATTCAGATTCACTCGGAACTAGATTCATGGCGCTAAGCCAAAACAAAGGCCAAGCTTTTAATATCGCTGATTTTATCTTTAAATAGTCGACATAATTACCCTTGCTCATACCAGCTTCGTTCACTAGTTGATGGTAGAAAGCCGTCCATTGGCTATAGCTTGCTGAAGTTTCAGATCCTTTCTCAAGCAAACCCATTACTTGATTAGCAAGCCAATAAAAACAATGAAACTCAGATGTGGTGTTCATTTTAATATCGTCGAGCGAGATAATTGATAAGGGTATATATTCATGTCGCTTAGATACTGAGTGATATGGCTGCACTGAAACTAACTTTGCTTTATGAACAAGGCAGTATTCAACTCCACTAATCTGGTGTACTCGCATCCAGTATGGCTCACCCAAAGTGTTTAATTGCTCGGAATAACATTTAGGACAACACCGAAGGTGATGTAACTTTGGAATTCTTGAGCAGGCATACCCAGAGCGTAAATGCACCGCTCCATATGATTTACCTTTCAAAAGTTCTAAACATTGTACTCGACGGTCTTCCGGCATGAATGGCGCATATAATGGAAATAGCGTGTTGTTATAAGTCAATTGTTCGCTTGAACGCAGGGTTAAAGAGTTTGTTACACTCAGAGCATTAAGTCTGGAAGGGAAGTTAATTGTCGATATTGCTGTTCGAGTATCCATTGCAAGGTCAATCAATCGCTTGGGACTGACCTCACAAAATTGCACTCTCGCTCTCGCTAAAATGCTGTATAAGAGCTCATCTGGATAAGGTTTGGGGAAATTTATCATGAAGAGTGAAATCTCCAATTGGCAATACGAGTCCAACTTCCTTGAGCATTAAGTAATAATTGTCCTCTTTTTGTTGAGATGCTATGTAACGCAAATCATCTTCAGGCAGAGTCTTCCATTGTGATTTTGATATGCGGCTAAAGTCTTTTCGCTGCATGGATTCCAATTTAGGCATTTTACGACGCTTTGGCTTTGAAGCTGGCGGCGGCAGAGGTTTAGCTGATTTATCGTATCGCTTTCCACGAGCAATGTCAGAGAAAAACGAACGGTGCTGGCTAAAGTACTTTTTCTGTACTCTCAACATTAACTCTTTAGAAATGCTTTCCATTCCCGTATTTATAGCCTCATGCAGACATCGTGCATAAAAGCGCACTGCTATTCCAACAACACCTTTACATGCGTTAAACCATATTTCTTTAAGCTCTTTATTTAGCTCAATATCCTGCGCTTTCAAGCAGTTAAACTTCCAAAGCCTAGCTGTAAATCGAGACCAGCGATCAGATAGTTCTTCGTTTTCACTTGCGAAAGCACAAAGAGGATCCCAGGTAAGCTTTTCCGAACTTATTTCATTAATGTCATAACAATCAACATCACTCGAAAGCATAACAACAGGAATTATGTCAGCAAGACCAGCTAAGTGTTCAAATAACAATTCTCGTTTATCGGTAGGCCAATTCTGAGTCGATTCTAATGAGTCAATGATCAAAGTTCCCACATTATAGGTTGTTAGAAGACTCCTCATTTTCATAAATGCAGCGCATACACTAGGGGCCACCTTCACTTCTTCATCAAACTTTTCACTTCCTAAAGCAAGCTCTAAGGCTTCTAGGAACCGGGCGCAATACTCCAATAGATTGGAAACCCCTTTCAACTCAACTTTTAAATACACGACTTGAACTTGAGAAAGCTTCCCATGCCAAACTACTTGCGGATAGAGTGATAAACAACGCTCAATTGCTGCCGTTTTACCACAGCTCTTCGGCCCTACAATGGCGGTAATATCTCGGCGCTTTTGCACTGCTGTGTCGTCATGCCAAACATGGGGATTACCGCCCATAGCTAACATTAGGTTATTAGATAAGACTCGACCTTTATTCCTAATAGGAGCCTTATTTTGATACCCGCTTTTTATCGTCAAGTCTAAGCGATCGTACAAATCAACAATCTCAGGCACTGAAACATAAAAACTATCAATTAACGACTGAACACTACTTTTCCGCCGGCTATCTTTATCTTCAGCTGTTGCCTTAATAACTTGATCATTTTTAAAATGAGCCTTTAATAAGCCCATATCTAATGTATCCCTGAGCACATCAACAAATTGATTACCGGTTGTGTCATCAGTTGAAATCAAATCTTCAGCTCGCCAAGCTTTTGCTGGTATCGTTTCAATAGGTAATGTCTGCTGTTTTTTCATAATTAGTCCTCATCATCCATGAAAATTTTGTTCAGTCGTGTATTTGCCATCACGACAGAAGTTTGCGAATCGTTGTTGGAAGGATTGCGTTCGTTTCTCGCTGACTCAGGCTTTACAGCACCGTAAATCGCTTTACTTTCATCCCTTTGAGCAGCTTTATCACCAAGTTTAGAAAGCTCTTCACTCATTGTTCGATTAGCTGACTTTGACTTCTTATCTTCTATAGCTGCACGCACTTCTTCCTTGTTTTTTAACTGTTGTTCAAGTGCATACAGCGTGTGAAGGTGCATTGCGTCATTATTTGTGTCTTGAATTTCTTTGTACCTCAACTCTGCGTCACGCCAAGTTAGTCCTTCAAATCGTCTATAATGAACGTACAGAAGACATTTAATATACTTAGTCTCTCCATTCTTTGGCACTAGGTAGATAGCAGAGGCGTCTGATTGATCGATGGCAACCTCCATTTTTTGCCTGTTGTTGTAAACCCTTTCTCGTAGACCTGGCGTATCAGGGATCTCAAATTGAAGATGTTTGTAAGTGAGAATATAACCTCTAGACACGCTCGCTTGATCTCTTTCAAGCAATGAATACCAAAAGTACTCTGGATCAATAGAATGAAGTGGTCCTGTTCTATGAGCTATGCCCCAATTCCATTTCGAGTTTGGAGAGGTATCAAGCTTGGTTGGATAGTCTGCGTCGACTTTTCCAACTCCCATCGGCTTTGAATTAAGCACCATGACTGTTCGCGCAATAATGCGATTCAACTCATCTAGCAGCATTGTATAATCTTCGGGCTTATACTTACCGCCATGTTTCTTTGGTAAATATTGCGAGATCAAGCCAGGAAGTAGGTGGCTTATTTCAGCATAAACTCGACCAAAACTTCTTTCACCTTTACCTCTTTTTTCTGGCTGAGAAGCTCCGCTATTAATCATCGCTGATCCATGCTCCACTGTGACAGAAGTGATTTTTTTACTTCTAAGATCAGAGCCCAAATCCCCAAAAAAAGCTTTTGGTAAACCTTGCATCGACCAGTCACTTGGTTCGATTTCCAAACCAAACTCTCGACATAATTCAACTTTATCCCTGATCGCAACGGTCATAGCGTTCATGGCATTGAAATAGGATGGAGGCGTTAGTGTCAGCAAGAAGCCTACACAGCTAGAAGTATCACTATCAATAACTTCATAGAGAGTCGGCCTACCTAGAGGGAACCGCTCTTCATCGGCCAGTCCAGCATCGAATGGCGTCGCATCTATTTCATAAGAGTATCCAGGGCCAACTAAATTGGCACTGACGTCTGAATTTAGCTTCCTTAAGTTAGCATTGAAATACTTATCACCAACTTTGGCTTTTGCTCGGGCTTCTGGGCTGAATTTGTGATAGAAAAAAGCTTTAAATAAATCAGAGCTTGGTTTTTCATTTTCCAATTTACGAACATCGCCATCACACCATCGCGCCAAAAAATCAAGATATGCATCTTCCAATCTAAATACATTCTTGGGTTTACCCTTTTTATCAACCGTGTATTTACCGCTGAAAATGGTGTACTTGATAGCAGTCTCCATTACTGACTCCATTTCCGGAGTAGATTGAGATGAATCGTAACTTCCATGTTCTTTAGGCCGACCTAAGCGTTTTTCCCCTCTTGTTTTAGGTTTACCTTTACCACCACAGTTAGCATAATCAGGCAAAAGTGCATTGGGAGTTTGTCCGCGCTGCCAATATCGTCTGAGATAACGATAAATCGTGCTTTTTGCACCAACTTTCATTGATACAAGTACTTTAATTAATTCAGCCCGCTGTTTTTTAATCCAATATTTAGAGCCACCAATGACACCTTGGATTCGAGCAAGGTTACTATCACGTATTGCATGATAATCATGACCTACTTCATAGCTACGATTTACACTTTCTCGCCATGGATCCTCAACATTGATAATCTGGTGTTGATCATCAATATTTTCGACTTGTTGTACAGTTAGCTGAAAAGGGAGAGCGTCATCTTTTTCAATATTAATGAAAATGGCAAAGTCACCAAAATCATCCAATAAACGGTACTTATGGCCGTCCCAGCTGTAAACATGATTGCGCGTCATAAAATCAAGCATGAAGCACCTCATTTACAACTTGAATGTCAGCTCCCCTTAGGTCAAAGAAGTCTCTGTCAAATTTCAAAAAGAAAGCACCAAGCTGCACGAGTTGCTTAAACCTGTAAAGGTAGGTGCCATCCTGAACCCCTATATCTTCATCAAGAGCAACAAGTAAATTATGAATTCGTTCGTCTGGGTTGCTGAGAAAAACGTTCTGAATTGTGGCAACATGAGAGTAAAGCTCATCAACATCACAATCATCTAGGTTCGCGCCAATTATCCACTCCAGAGTACGGTGGGTTTTCCTACAAATTTGTTCTTCCGTAACCACATACAACGGAATGCCAAGTCGAGCCAACGAAGCTCGTTCTAATTGAAGCTTTTCAATCGTCCGCCAGCCTTTTAAATCTTGTACGTATTTTACATAAACACCAAACTTTTCATGTTCAGGACCGTCAAGCGTAACAACAAAATCGGTTGTTAGAGGCTTTTTCTCTGGCTCGTACTGTGGCGAGTGGTTAATCCCTAAATCATGGGCTAGCTTCAACGTGGTTTGTAGGTCATGTGGGTACTGAGATTGGATGTCGACCACTTGAGGATCCATATCCAAAATGATGAACACCATATATTCAAGTAAAGACAGTGTATGTTCAATGCGCCCAGTTGTGCGACTTTTAACTCGTCGCATTTGACCCTTTGAAGAAACCGTGTGCACAGTAGCACCAGGCTGATAATCTTTGTCTGGAACATAAGCTTCTTCGACAATTTCATTTAACTTAAGACTCATTTGAGCCTCGCCACTCACATCAGTGGTACTTAACATCGTTAATATCCTTATCAACATAAGACTCTTTGAGGCATCATCCTGATGCCCTTAATTACAAGTTAATTTTAACACATTTTGAAAGAACCGCTCGTAACCTAATGTTTTTATTAACTTTAAAGTAATATAACCAAGCTAAAGATAAATATATATAAAGCGTTTCCCTTAAAAAATAAGTACTTAATTAAATTTAAGAAAAAATAATTTTTTTATAAAAAATTTATTTTTAAGTGCTAAAATTTTGAAAAATATTTCTCGCCTCTTCTTTTGGTGAGCTATTCAAAATCACTCTTAAAACATGCTTAAGACTCAGATGAAACAACATAAACAAGTAGAGCAATACCTAGAAGTTTTAGAGCTACAACTAAAAAACAATATTGCAGAAATGCAACTGGCATTAAAAACGATTACTGAAATATCAAATAACCTTTTAAACCAACAATATGACAAAAGTATAAAGTCCTCCCAGATTTTAGACGCACCACCTATCTGTAAATTATCAGAAAAACCGCCGGAATCACTTTTACGAATTCAGGAGGTTTGTTTAATACTCGGAATAAGTAGATCGACACTATATCGAATGGTTAATGATGGCCTGTTCCCTAAAGCACTAGATTTAGGGCCTCGCTACAAAGCTTGGCAAAAGAGTACTGTTACAGAGTGGATTCGTGCATCTGATAATTGAATTTACAACACAAAATAGCCTTTTTAATCGAACGAAGCTTTGTGCTGTAAAGTAACAGGTAGAATCATACCTACCCATTACTGTTGAAAACGAAGTTTATTTTTTAAAATGGCTTTTTACTTTATCTCTAAATGCTTTGCCAAATTTAGAATGATCATTGAGCTCATGGCGTACTCTGCCGGCAACAATACAAGGGGAGATACTAAGGCTACTCGCAAATTTACGGACTGAACTAGTATCGTGCATTTCTAAAGGGTTCAAATAACCTGATGGAATTAAGCTTTCTTGGGCCAATGCATCGGCTTCTTGTTCAACTTTATCTCCACCTTCTGCATCTAAATTATCCAAGTACCAAGTCTCGGTTCCATCTAAATGCAACGCGATATGCGCTAATTCATGCATTAAAGAAAACCAAAAGTTATCTAACTTATCGTGGCGTAATGTAAGTGCAACAACAGGGTTCCCGCTTGCACAAATACATACAGCACCGTCCAAATATGTTTTTGGCAAATGACCCTCAATAACTAAATGAATACCATGGCGGTTTAAAAACTCTTTAGCTAATTTAGGCCCCTGATCAGACCACGACAATTGCGCTAATTTTTTCATCCAATTAGCATCAACAGTCCCTTTTACATATTTTACTGGGAGCTGCTCCAATTGCGCTTTTTGTAAAACCCTAACTTGCCAAGCCCATAAAGCATAGCTATCAGTCTCTTTGTCATTTGAGCGTAAATGAGCTGTGGTTCTTAACAATGCTGGTTTTAAAGAAAATCCATTGGGTACAGACGTTAAAAACTGATTAAGCTTCTCAATTGAATACTCTTTCAATTCATTTATTGAGCCTTTAAATCCTTCAAAATATCCTCGAGATCGCATTTCAGTTATAGGAAAGGCATCCCAATTAATATCTTTTGAGATAGCGCTTTTAGCGCAAGGTTCTTTAATCAACACATCAGCAGATATTCCTAAGCCCGCGCTTAGCTTACGAATCATATTCAGGCTTAAACTTCGCGTGCCATTTAGTACCTCTGTTACTTTTGAAGCAGATCCAAAATAAGGCACTAAATCTTTTTTAATCAAGCCCTGTTGCTCCATACGAAATTTTATTGCTTCAATTGGATCAGGGGAGTCAATAGGAAACGCTTCTTCCTCGTACTTTTCAATTAAAAATGCTAGTAAATCCAGCTCATCACTTTCAGCTGAATCTGGAGCGGGATCAAAATCCATTAATGTCATGACACGCGCTAAAGCTTGCTCATGATCTTGAGACGATTTAATTAACTTAATGTAGCCCATAATACCTCCTTAAAAGCGTTGCTTGTCATACTCCGAATGGGTTCCAACCCATTCAATCACAGCAATACCATTTTGATATCTCACTTTCACAACTAACCTATAATGGTTACCTTTTACATTAAAGATCACTCTATTATCAGCTAAAAAATCTGCGCTTCGATATCGGTTCTTTATATCTTGGGGTGTTTTCCAGTCAGCTTCATTAGCTTCTGAAAACCAAGCTTCAAGTGCTTTTTTTGCATTAGCATGCTTTTGACTAAACTCTGTAAGTTTGTCTCTTCCTAAGACCTTCATCTTGCCTCAAAGTTCCCAACAAGGGAATTATAGTTATTATTACCAAAAAGGGAAGTTAAGTTTTTTCTTACTTCAAATACTTAACAGCTATAACATTTAGAGTATGCTTGCTTCAAAATTAGTTTATCACTAAGTTAATTAAGAGTACTATGAATTATCAAAAGGGTATATTTACTAATAATCAGTAAGTTAAGAAAAGGAATTTCAATTGTTAAAGCGTATTACTTTGGTTGGTGAACAAAGAAAAGTTCTCACATTAAATCATGAAGGCCCAATACAAATTAAGGGGGCTGCCGGTAGTGGAAAGACTACCGTGGCTGTTTACCGTGCATGCCATTTAATGGATACCCATGCTGATATGTTTGAACCTAGTAAAGTCGCTATTTTCACTTTCGGTACAACTCTATCAAATTATCTATCTACACTAACCCATAGCCTTAACGAAAATGATTACTCTAGTATGAAAATAATAAACTTTCATAAATGGGCTTTTGCTTTTATCCTCCAAAATGGTAAAAATTTGTTTGGGAAAACACTTTTAGATAATCAAATACAGTCAATATTGGCTCAAATAATCCGTTCGATTCCTAAAACTACCGAAAATTCACGAATTCTTAGTAAATCCCTAGATTTTTTCACGGATGAAATTTCATGGTTGAAAGGTAAGCTTATTAATTCTAAAGATGAATATATATCAACAGTTCGCTCTGGAAGAGGCACAAAGGACAGGGTTACAGCTAAAGATAGAGAAACTATATGGGAAGTTTTTACAAAATATAATCAAGCGTTGCTAGCGCAAGGTAAGGTTGATTTTGATGATTATGCCTTGCTAACTCTTAATATTATCAAGGAAAAAGGCAATGCCTTTGATCCTCCTTTCACTCATTTAGTGATAGACGAAGCGCAAGATTTAAATAAAGCTCAAATGGCAGTATTAGTTAAAATTGTATCCAAAACAACTAATAGCATCACAATAATTGCTGATGCAGCCCAGCGTATTTATAAAAGTGGTTTTAGTTGGAAAGAAGTCGGTTTAAACGTGGCAGGTGGTAGAACAGTCGAATTTAAAATAAATTACCGTAATCCCCAACCAATAGCCAAAGCGGCATTATCATTATTAGCCAAAGACAATGACTCTGAAGAGTTTACGAGTGTAGAAGTTAATACGACCGAGGGTGATAAACCGGTTATTAAAAAATGTAATAGCTTATTTGAAGAGTACGCATTTATTGCTGCAAGCATCCAAAAAATAACACGTAACTCACCGAATGAAACAGTTTGTATATTACATCGCACCAATAGAGGTGTAGATAATGCAGTTAGACAATTAGCTGGGTTTAACATTAATGCAGTAAAAGTAAAAACTAATGATAGCAATAGTTCCGTAGTTAAAGCGTTAACTATGCAGGGAGTCAAAGGGCTACAATTTGACCATGTCATTATTTTAGATTTAAATGACGACAATTTGCCTATTCTGTCAGGCTTTAGCGAGCCTGACGACGACCTTCACTTAACGACTGAAAGGCGCTTACTATATACTTGTATGACACGAGCAATGAAATCATTACTCATTACCTATTCCGGCAAACCCTCTCGATATATCGCTGAGATAGACCCTAGTTTGATTGAGTTGCAATAGTCAATGACAATCGCACAACGTATTAACGAAAGAAAAATCGATAGCCTCTATCATTTCACTACTATTGAAAATCTATTTAGTATTTTAGAGCGGGAATTTATTTATTCCCGAACTTTAATCGATCAACTTAAACTAACAAATGATGGGTTTTACACTGGGGACTACGTTGATCATATGGACCCTGAACGGCTTGATGGCTTAAGAAACTACATTAACTTAAGCTTATCTCGCCCTCATTGGTATTTGTTAAATAAGTATTCTAAACGCCCAGAATTAAAACATTTTGATTGGTGTATTTTGCAATTAAATACTGAGCCTTTATTGCGGCCAGACACTTTGTTTTCAGTCTGTAATGCCGCTTCAAATGCAGCAAAAAATTATGGTATTTATCCAGGGTTAAATGCGTTCGACAACATGTTCAAAGAGCAAGTTAAAACGCCATCAACAACATATAGTAGACAAAACCTACCGTCGCATTTCACCACTGATATTCAAGCTGAAGTGTTAGTCAAAGATCAAATTTCGACTCAAAACATCCAAACTGTTCATCTCCCAAGCGAAAAAAAATTAAAACAGTACCAAGCAGCATTTAATTTACTTTCTTTAAAGTCTGACTTATTCACAGTAAACGAACCATTATTTACTGCGCCTATCCTTAGATAAGATTCCTTTGTACAGGCTTTTGTATAGCTCCCCCGGCGTCTTGCATCATCAGTTGCTTATATTTATTCGAGTCTTCTAAAACGGATTGTAATTGACCTGAGTTAAATAAAGCAATATACAGCGCAACAGAGCGAGCCTGACAGTTAAAGCTTTTAGCCGGATTGAATTCTATATCGGTAAAACTATCAAACGCTAAAACGGCTGAGGCTAATTCACTTTGACGATGTAATGCGTTTATGTATATCCAATCATAAAATAAGGTTTTAGGCTCTAAAGGCCACACACCTTCTTTTCCTCTAAAACCGACCATATCACCTGATTCTTTTAATCGAATATCACGTTTCGCCTCTAGTGGTGTTGTTTTTAACAAATCTTTAAACGGACCGCCCTGTTCAAATATCTTTGCTGCTTGAAAAATGTTTTCTACGGCCACGTTTTGGCCATTGCCTAACTCAACTTTTAAATTAAATGCACTAAGGGCAGTGCCTATTTCCAAACTACTTTTCGAAGAAATCTCTAATGACGACTTCCCTAGCCCTAGTGCATCAATAGCGTCATGAAACTCCACAATTGACTTTTGTTTCTGCGAAACGGCAAAGCCAGCATGCCACTTAAATTCAACCATAACTTCTTTAACAAATGGGAAGTCATTTGACGGGATAAAAACAGGTCTACTGGCCATTGTGTGTTGTTCCCTTTAATATTCTCATATTTTTTTATTTTGCCTTTTTCACTGCTTTCTTCTTGGGTTTCTTCTTACTTGAAAGCGCCTCACGCTCGGCTTTAATCTTTTCTAATAACGCTTCGGCGCTATTGTCGCCACTGATTAAATCTGGGTTTTGCGCGCGCCAGTCGGCAGTGAGTTCACCGCGGAAGGCTTTGGCTAGGATGGATTGCGTTAGGTTATTCACTCGCTCAAGGGCGGCATTGGCTTTTTGCTCGATGCGATCGGCAAAGGCGAACAGCTCTTCGACGCGCCTGACGATTTCGGTTTGTTCAGAAAGTGGAGGTACTTCCAACACGAACTCTTTCACATCCCTCTGGAACAAATGAGGTACAGCCGAGCCAGTCATCCTCTCTTGAACAAGCCTTTGCATAGTAGGTCCTGCTAAGAAAAAATAAAGGAACTCAGGAATAAAGAACTTTCCAGATCGAATAAGTAATAATGAGGAATTAATAGTCGCAGGCTCTTGCAAGTTTTTAACCGTTCCTATTTTCCCAATACCGGCACCATCCTTACAAAGGAGAATGTCATCATTTTCAAGCTTAATTTCTGGGCTTTCGTCGTAGCGTTCTTGAGAAATATGAAATGCTTTAGATAACTTAACTTCTCTTCCATAATTCAAAGAATGAACGCTCAGGAATAAAGGACCTGCTTCTGTATATTCTGATGCTTTTAAGCCTTTCCAGCCTATTCGTGCTGAAATGTAGACTAAACCATCTAAAGGCTGATACACCCAACCTTCAGGTAGTTCTCTGGCTTGAAACTCTGGGTCAACCTCCGCTTCTTTATATTTTTTCTTCCAGGCATCAGTTTTCGGCCATTTTCCTTTCGCATCATATTTGGCTTCTTGCGCTTCAATCCAAGTTTGATACTTGTATTTGCGAATTTCTTCTAAACGCTCATCTTGAGTTACATTGAAGTGATTCTTCTTCCGCCACTCTTCAGTCAATTTGCCGCTGACGGCGGCGGCGAGGACAGATTGGCGGAAGGTTTTTAGAATTTGTGGGATGCGGTCGAGGCGGGCTTTGGTGGTTTCCACCTGTGCCAGCATAGTATCGAGCTTATCGGCAATCACTTTTTGTTCTGCTAGGGGGGGAAGTGGGAACCTACAGCTTTTTATTCTGAAAAGAGCCAGCTTAGGTTGACCACTAGAAGTAGTACTGTCATCGAATTGTTCTTTTGATGAGTTACTCGAAAGAACATAACGAAGATAATTTTTTTCGATACCTGACAAGCCGCATAGTTTAGCTGCGTTTTCTGTAAGATTTGCACCATCTAGCTCTACTGGAATTTCACCTACTAACCCAATTGTCCCTGCAATACTAATATACAAATCATCTTTACTGATCGTGTAGTTCTTAATTGCATCATGAGTTACTTCATCAAGGTATTTTAAGTTCGATATGTCAACACTGCCATAATCAAAGTCCGTAACTCTAATATATGGATGTGCAGTTGGAATTTCTAAAAGGGACTTACCTTTAGGTAGCCGTTTACCTCCTTTGACTTCTGCTACATCACCAATTTCTACCTCAGCCCAAGAAAAATGTAAATGATTACATCCACTCATCAATTCGCCCCTTCCAACGCCGCCAGCAATTCATCAAGCTCGCTTAACGCCGCTGCCAATTCGTCTTTGGCTTCCCTTGCCAATACAGCAGGCTCAGCTAAATCTGCGGCATCGATGCTGTCTTTGTCTTTTAACCAGCTAATATCCAAAGAGTCGCCTTTGGTGTTGGCGATCCAGTCGCGGCTAAAGCAGCGCCAGCGACTATGTAGTAGCTTATCGTCTATGCCTTCATTTTCCGCGGCTGCTTGTTTGTCTACCGCGATTTGTTCGGCACCAAAGCTGTATTCACCTTGGGTGCGGGCTGCGAGTGTTGAGGCAATATCTTGTTGTCGCGATAAATCACGACCTACTGGATCATATACGGCTTCAAACGGCGCTAAGTGACTATCACCAAACGGGGTGCGTTTGCCAAAGCTGGGCATGTTGGTGCGCAGGTCGTATACCCATACATCTTCGGTGCAGTTTTCTTGCTGATGCTTGTCGGTGGTGCTGCCTTTTGTAAAGAACAACACATTGGTTTTTACCCCTTGGGCGTAAAAAATCCCTGTTGGTAAGCGTAAAATAGTGTGTAAATTACACTTATTCATTAAATCGCGACGCACATCGGTGCCGACGCCCGCTTCAAACAATACATTGTCGGGTAACACAACGGCTGCGCGGCCACCGGGTTTTAAGTTACGATAAATGTGCTGTAAAAACGCCAGTTGCTTGTTGCCTGTTTTATATGTTAAATCGTCACGGGTATTGCTGGCCTCGCCGCCTTTGCTGGTACCAAACGGCGGGTTAGCCAAAATAATGTCGCAGTTGGCTAAGGCTTTACCGGCATCGCCGAGGGCATTACCTAAATGCACCACGCCTTCATCGTCGCCTTCCATGCCGTGTAACAAACAGTTCATTAAGGCTAAGCGGCGGGTGTTGGGCACTAATTCCACGCCAACAAAGGCTTGGTTTTTTTGAAATTCAGATTGTTTACTGGTGAGGTCAAAATAGTCGTCGGTTAACTCGCGCATGTATTGGTCGGCGGCGACTAAAAAGCCGGCGGTGCCCGCGGCGGGATCTTGAATAGTTTCGCCAATTTGCGGCTTAACGCAGCGCACCATGGAATTAATGAGCGCGCGCGGGGTGAAGTATTGCCCTGCGCCCGATTTAGTCTCGCTGGCGTTTTTCTCTAATAAACCTTCGTATAAATCGCCTAGGCCGTCTTTAGCGGCACTAAACCAGTCGATTTGATCCAGTGTTTTAATCATTTGTTCTAAATGGCGTGGTTCACGCAGGCGCGTTTGTGCATCGGCATAAATAGCGCTTATTAATGGATCTTCGTGTACTTGTACCTCGACGGTTTGACCTGGATTTTCTGGGTCAGCCTCTAGGCGTTTACCGGTTGAAAGAGCAAATAAAATGGCCTTGTAATCGTTTAGTAAATTAATGCCCGATTTATCACTGATATCAGTCCAGCGACAGCCGATTGGCAGCGGGTGTTTTTTTAAGGTGCCGGCTTCGGTGTTTTCGTGCACCATTTTAATAAATAACAGCAGCACCAGTTCGGTAACGTAGTCGCTGTAGTTAATACCGTCGTCACGCAGTACGTCACACAGGTTCCAAAGTTTTTGTACAATGTCGTTATTCGTCATGAAAGGTCTCGTTAAATAATCTGCCAAAACGGGTCTTGTTGCCAATCATTTGGCAAACCCATTCGGGCTAATGGTGTATTTGGGAATTCATTAAAAAGCTCGGCTAAGCGTTGCTTCCAACTCGCGTGTGGCGCGCAATAAATCATGAAGTGTTGCAATATTGGCAAAATAACGGCCGCACGAGTATGCAAATTTACATTGCCGTTTCGTAAGTAATCTGGCCATGCAACTCGTCTACTTTTAGGCACGGCTGGTTTTATGCCTAGCTCTCGATTCCATAATCGACTATGGTGGGCACAAATATTTCTCACCGCAGTTAGGGTGTGTAACCAAGATTCCAGTAACGGGGCCTCTAGCCCTAACCCTCTAGCAATAGCTTTTTTATCGCTGTCTTTACTTAAATTCTTATATAAATGAGATAAAGTGCCCAAAGTAATTTCTTCCACCATGGCCCAATTAGGCATGAGTTTAGGTGTTGAATAAGTTAGTGCGTAGTGCCGCGCGTAGCTTTCTTGTTGGCGCTTTTGTTTTAGTTTTGCTTTGCGCGTTGAGTCGGTTTTCAGTTTATCTATTCGCTCGCATTCTCTATGGTAATCGCGCAGTTCATTGTCTTGCTTGCGACGGATCTCGTCTAGTAGGCGGTTATGCTGATCATTATTTTTAAAATGCTTAGCATCTAGATACCAATGGCAATCATAGGTAGTGCCCATATGATTGCTTATGTAGCCACGAACCGCAACTTCTGCTCGCTCAATGGCGTCTATCACCAATAAACGCAAACGACGGTCAAAGTCGTATAACTCTGCTAACTGGCGAAACCCCGTACCAGCGATAAAGTTATGCTGTGCATTGACCTGAAACGGCCGCATATAAGGTGTAAGGCGAAAGAAACTGACTGATTGTAAAAATGCCAAAGCTCGGGGTCGATCAAGGATGCTCAACCCACGCTGTTGCAGCAGAGTAAGCTGTTGCTCTGGAGTAATTGCTGGTTTATTGAATGCCATCATTGCCTTATCTCATTTTCGTGCAGGCAGATTGCAGACATAAAAAACCCGCACGATTTGAGCATGGCTACAAGAACCATAGGCTTGGCGGGTATATTGAGAAAGATTATAGGTAGTAAAGCTAACTTAATCAAGCAGAACATGCGCTGCGTATAAATGTAATAACGGCTCATTTCTATACATATATGCTGATATGTATATAGTTTTTCATCTTTTTTATACATATTACCGCTCACCTTTTGCTAACCTAGTTTGGGCCAAATGGCTTCACTAAGTTCTTCTAGCACTGTATCAAGTTGATTATTCAAAACTTTATCAAACTGTTTAGCTCCCCCATGCTCACCGAAGCGGTTATTAACAAAGTCACGGTCAATAATCACTTCATGTACGAGTTGTTTAGCTAATCGTTCTAGCCACTTGCGCTGGTTAGGGTTCCACTGATGGCTTTGGTAAATACGCGCCATAGCCTGCGCAACTCTTAGCTCAAACGGAACCAGTGCCTCTCCTAATGCCGCACGACGAATATGGCCAATAATGCTCGCTGCGATATCTTGGTTAGTTTGGTTACGCACTGCACTTTGCAACTTAGGCTCGGTGTAACCGGCACCATCAAGTAGTAACTTAATATCTTTGAGCTGGGTGCGATTTAAATCGCGCGGCTTGTTAACAACCGCTGCAAGCGCTGCATTATGATTTAATTGCTCTTTAACAAACTGATTAAAACTATCGAGGTAATCTTCTGGTTTTTGATGCGCACCATAGCTTTGGCTACGATCGCGGATTTCATCGTGATGCTCTGAAATAACAGGTTGTCGTTCGCTGCCTAGCAAGCTATTGACCTCTGCTAACTGATTTAATAAACCGCTGTGCTGGTTGATAAACGTTGCCGCTTGTTTTGGCCCTAGCTGGTTTAAATGGGTGTGTAAGCTTTTTGGTTCTACGCCCCATGATTCTTGTAACTCATCTAACTTTTGCTTAAGGGCTGGTTTACTTTCTGATTTTTTCTGTGCTTTACGTAATACCCGCATCACCTTCTGGCTGAGTTGACTCAGCACGACATCAGCATGGCTTTGTTCAGGTGTATCGCCTGGAGCACTAAGCGCTCGTTCAAGTAGATCTGGGTTAGTAATTTCATTCACTAATTGGTCGAGCGTAACATTCGGATCTCTTACCAGGGGCTTCATAGTATTAACATCTTGCAATGCAGCGTAGATATCAACTGGGTCATAAATGCGAAATACGGTTTTACCTATGTCGTCACAGCGGCGGGTTGCACGTCCAACCATTTGCTCGTATAAAATACGAGATTTTACTCGGCGCATAAACACTAAGTTACAAATTTTAGGCACATCAATGCCGGTCGTTAATAAGTCGACAGTAATGGCAATATTAGGGTATCGCTCGTTTTTATATTGGCGGATAAGCTGCTCTACCTTATCGCTTTGGCCAGTTACTTTAGCCACGGCAGCCTGATTATATTCGCCGTTATAAAGATATTTAAAAGCCTCATCGAGTAAGCGTTTTACCATGTCGGCGTGCAAATCGGTGGCACAAAAAATCATGGTTTTCTCGTCACCAAAGGGATCTAGCTCTTGCACAAGTTGCTCACAAATAACACGGTTGAAGTTTTCGTTAATAACTCGGCGGTTAAACGCGTCAACTTCGAAACTTAGTTCGTCATCGAGTTCGGCGCTTTGTACTTCACCAGTTTGCGTGTTAATAGCGCTAACTTCCTCACCTTTGGTAAAAGTAATGCCATTTTGTGTCAATAAGGTTTCATAACGAATAGGTGGTTCGTGATCGATTAGCCAGTCGTCAGCTACTGCTTCTCTGTATGAATAGGTATAAACAGGTTTGCCAAAAATATCGCTAGTGTGTTTTGCGGGTGTCGCCGTCAGTGCTATTTTTACTGCATCAAAATAATCTAATACTCGGCGATAGCTCGACAAGTATTGGCTCGTGTCGCGAGTCGCCAGTTCACCCTCTGTCATTTCTTGATCGAGTGTATAACCTCGGTGGGCTTCATCAATTATGATGCAGTCAAACTGATCTAGCGGTGGCGGATTATCACTCATAAAAATACGCTTAACCATAGCTTGCACAGTTGCAACTTGTACGCGGGTTTCTGCCTCGGCCGCCATGTCTCCTAGTTCTGCCACATTATATATTTTTGATAAAGTGTGGTTTTGTTCAAGCGGAGCTTCGTTAAAAGCGTCTATTGCTTGTTGCCCTAGAGCCGTTCGATCTACTAAAAATAAAATTCGCTTGAAACGTTCAGCTTTTAAAAAGCGATACATTAAACCAATAATTGTACGGGTTTTTCCGGTGCCTGTTGCCATTGCTAGCAATGCATGGCGAATATTTTGCGCTAAGGTATTTTCAACAGCGATAATCGCTTTTTGCTGGTAATCACGCACTTTTAAGTAGCCAAAAGGCTCATTTTTTAGTTTTTGTTGTGCGGCGTCTTTGCTGCGCTTAAGTAGATCAAGCAACCCCTCTGGGGTATGAAACTTTGGCAAAGCGCGTTTAATATTCGCAGGCTCGCGTACATCACGAAACCACGTACCTGATTGTTCAGCAAGTTGAGGTACATACGGGCGACCGTTACAGGAGTAAACAAACGGCACTTTATAGTGGCCATCATCTTCATCTGGCCATGCTATGGTCAACCCTTGTAGCTCCCAAGCAGGTATTAAAGGGGACTGAACATTTAAGCCTTTACTGTATCGCTCTGCTTGTGAAATTTTACCTGCAACATTGGTGTTTTCTTTTTTAGCTTCAACCACAGCAATAGGTGAAAGGCCTGCAAAAAGTACGTAATCAGCACGCCCTTTTTTTCCTTGGTATTCAGTAGGCCACTCAGCAATGGCTATGTTTTTTCCTTTTTCGGGGCGAGTGCCATTTTTATAGGTAAGTACTTCAGTATCAACCTCCCAGCCAGATTCTTGTAACTGTTGGTCGATTAGAATACGTGTTAACGCTTCATCCAGGACGATATGCTGAGTTGCAGCTTTTGAACTTGTACTTAGCTTTTGCTTATATGAAGTGTTTGATTCGTCATCTAAGTTTGAAAGCTTAGTTTGTAACTCTGCTATCTTCTTTTCGTAGTTTTGCTTTTGGTCAGCAAGCGCTCTTTCATGTTCTTTAGCTTGCTCAGCTAGATCTTTGGACTCTTGGTCCATTTCAAAAGCTAGCGATTCATATTCTGTTTTTTCTTTATTTATTAGTTCGTTGAGCTGTTGGCTGGAGTCAAGATCGAGATTTGCTTTTTGTAGGTCGACTTTTAAGTTATCTATTTCACTTTGTAGACTGCGTAATTGCTCACTGGGGTCATGAGGGGGGATAAAAGCACCCGGTTTAAATGAGGTACCCTGCTTACCAAATGACTGATGAAACCAGATTGCTAACTTACGTGCGACAACTAAGCCATTGATGGCTTCTTTATGTTTTGTTCTAAATTTGTGAGTTGCTTTATTTCCTTCAACCCTTAGCGTATGAAAAAGGTCTTTAACAACCTGATCTAATTGAAGCTCTCTACTGATTCTGTGTATTAATTCAAGCTGCGATGTATTGTTTTCAAAATTCACTTTTACTAATACAGCAATGTGTTGCGCAATCGCCTCGCCTAGCTGTCTCAATTTAATTAACGTGGTATTGGGGTCACTAGCAAACGCTTTTTCAGCTGCACCCGCTAGCTCGACAAAAAGATCGTCGTGTTCAGAAAGAAAGTAAAAATTTCCCATTTTATTATCCACAGCTAACTCCATTTAAGCACTTGCTCTAACTTATTGGGCATCTACTTATTCAACTTATATTTTTATTGTTGAATACCATTAAGCTTATTACTTTCAGCCATAATACCAATATAAGTTAAAAATTATACATTCTTAATCAAAAAGATATACATACAAAAAACGGCCACTTATTGTGACCGTTTTAGTTGCATACTTTATTTTTAGAATCGAACTCGTTTGTTTCATTCTTTATTTTTAGTAGCGCACATTAAACTCAGTTTTGATCATTATTTAACGTGCACAACAAACAATAACTTATTGATTTTACTCAACCGTAACCGATTTAGCTAAGTTACGTGGCTGGTCAACGTCAGTACCTTTAATTACCGCTACGTAGTACGACAGTAACTGTAATGGCAATGTGTAAACAATTGGCGCAATAATGTCGTCAGTGTGGTTTACGTTGATTACACGCATTGTGTCGTCTGACTCAAAGTGTGAATCTTTATCTGCGAATACGTAAATAATGCCGCCACGTGCGCGTACTTCTTCTACGTTTGATTTAAGCTTTTCTAATAGCTCATTGTTTGGTGCTACAACAATAATTGGCATGTCGGCATCAATAAGTGCAAGTGGCCCATGTTTTAGCTCGCCCGCTGCGTAGGCTTCTGCGTGAATGTACGAAATCTCTTTAAGTTTAAGTGCACCTTCCATTGCAATTGGATATTGCGAGCCACGACCTAAAAACAGTGAGTGATGTTTGTCGGCAAATTCTTCAGCAAGATCTGCAATGCCATCAGCAAGCAGTAATGTTTCTTCAAGCTTAGCAGGAAGTACTTTTATAGCATCTACAATAGCACTTTGATCAAGCTGCTTTTCTTGTGCTATAGACGCAGTAAGCATTAACAAACCAACTAATTGTGTTGTAAATGCTTTAGTAGAAGCTACACCAATTTCAGCGCCGGCTTTGGTCATAAAGGCAAGGTCAGATTCGCGCACAAGCGATGAACCCGGTACGTTACAAATGGTCATTGATGCCATGTAACCTTGCTCTTTAGCTAAGCGTAATGCCGCTAGCGTATCGGCTGTTTCACCCGATTGTGAAATAGTCACAAGCAGGCTGTTTTCGTGTACATACGATTGGCGGTAACGGAACTCAGAGGCAATCTCAACATTACAGCTAACCCCTGCAAATTGCTCAAGCCAGTAACGAGCAACCATACCTGAATGGTATGACGTACCACAGGCAATAATTTGTACGTGTTTTACATCTTTAAATATTTGCTGAGCGCTGTCGCCAAAGGCGTCAATTGCTACGCGGTCGTCGTTTAAACGCCCTTCAAGGGTATTGCGTACCGCAAGTGGTTGCTCGTAAATTTCTTTTAGCATGTAGTGGCGGTAGTCGCCTTTGCCTGACGCATCTTGCGTGATATTTGATTCAATAACTTCACGCTCTACAGCGTCGCCATTTTCATCAAAAATTTCAACAGTGTCACGTGTAATGCGGGCTACGTCGCCTTCTTCTAAAAATATGAAACTACGAGTAACAGGTAGTAGTGCTAACTGATCAGAGGCAATAAAGTTTTCGCCAAGGCCTAAACCAATAACAAGCGGGCTACCTGAGCGCGCTACGATGATTTCGTTGTCGTTTGCTTTATCAAATACAACAGTACCAAACGCACCTTCAAATTGCTTAACCGCTGCTTGAACAGATGCAAGTAACGTAGTGTGTTGCTTACGAAGCTTATGAATTAAGTGCACCATTACTTCGGTATCTGTTTCAGATAGGAACTCGTAGCCTTCTTCTTTAAGCGATGCGCGTAGGCTTGCGTGGTTTTCAATGATACCGTTATGCACGAGTGCTAGCTGGTTGTTTGATACGTGCGGGTGAGCGTTTTCTTCAGTAACGCTACCGTGTGTTGCCCAGCGAGTGTGTGCAATACCTGTATGGCCGCTAACGCCTGCTTTCTCAAGTGCAGCTTCTACGTTAACTACTTTACCGACTGCTTTAACAGTATTAAGTGTGTTGCCATCAAGCAATGCTACGCCTGCTGAGTCGTAACCACGGTATTCAAGACGCTTAAGGCCTTCAACTAAAATTTTGTTTACTGGACGTTCTGCAACTGCCCCAACTATTCCACACATAGTGTCTCCATTAATTTTTTAATTCTAGTAACTCACTTTGTAGTTACTAATCAATAATATCTGCACAAATTAGTTTTACACCACACGCCTCAATCGCTTTGCGTTTCTCGTCTGCTAAGCCACTATCGGTTATTAAAGTGGTTACTATTTTCCACGGTAATTCTAAATTTGGTATTTTTCGGCCAATCTTATCTGATTCAACCATAACGATTACTTCGCGAGCTGCTTTTGCCATTACTTGGCTTAAGCCAACTAACTCATTAAAGGTAGTCGTGCCGCGCTGTACATCTATGCCATCTGCACCAATAAATAATTGATCGAAGTCATAAGAGCATAATACGTTTTCGGCAACTTGCCCCTGAAACGACTCAGAATGTGGATCCCATGTACCACCGGTCATTAAAAGTGTTGGCTCGTTCTCAAGTGAAAGTAAACGGCTCGCCACTTTAATCGCGTTGGTCATTACAACTAACCCTCGCTTATTTGCAAGCTCTGGGATCATAGCGGCCGTAGTGCGCCCGCTATCAATAATAATGCGGTTATGATCTTTTATGAGTGCTGCCGCAGCCTTAGCTATCGCTACTTTGCGTTTAGAGTCTATTTCGTCGGTAACGATTTCTTTAGGCAGTGCAATAGCTCCACCATAACGGCGCAGTAACAAGCCGCTTTTTTCAAGCGCAGTTAAATCCTTTCGAATGGTTACTTCAGATGTTTGAAACTGCTCAGCGAGCTTTTCAACAGCCACTTCACCTAGCTCATTTACCTGAGTAAGTATTAAATGACGGCGTTGCTGTGTGTTTCGTTTAGTCATAAAGCTCGTAAATTAAGTTTCGTTTCGAAAGGTATGTAATTCTAAACGAAACTCTTTAAATGGCAAGTGAACGAGCAAAAATAAAGCAGCTTTCAACAAGGAATAATAAAGGTAAAATAGCGCTAGGATCAGTTAATCAATCAAAGAAGCCTTCATGCAGTCATTTAACAGCTTAGATAAAACGCTATTAGCGCTACGAAAGCAAACTGGCGAAATATGCCGACTCTTTAATAAAAGCCCGAGTAAAGGCAATTTAAAACGCATTAAAGAGCTCTTCGCTCAATGCGGTGAAGTGGTAATTATAGAATCAGGTTTTCACTGCGATTATGGTAATCAAATAACTATTGGTGATCGTAGCTTCATAAACATTAACTGTACTGTATTGGATGCCCCAATTAGTGAAGGTGCTATCAGCATTGGGCAGGACTGCTTAATTGGTCCTAATGTTCAACTATTAGCGGTATCTCATGCTGTTAACCCTACACAGCGACTCAATAAAGAAAACTTTGCATCCCCCATCACAGTGGGTAATAACGTGTGGATTGGCGCGGGAGTTATTGTATTAGCTGGCGTTACCATTGGCGATAATGCTGTTGTTGGTGCGGGATCTGTCGTAACTAAAAATGTAGAGGCGGATACTCTTGTTGCAGGTAATCCTGCTCTTAAAATAAGAACACTATAATTATAATCGATGTTTTTTAGCGTCGGGTGTCACTTTGCTCGCCCGATCTGAGTGTTGAAGGTTTGGTGTTTTATACCCCAGAAAGCAAAAAATCCGTTACATTGATTTAGCGGGTTTTTCTTATTTGAAGTCGGTGCGCTACTAGTAACCAAAACACCGTTCACAAAGAGACGCTACGCTTTAGAGATTACTTTCCTGCAGACAGCAAAAAACCCGTCACATTGCTGTAACGGGTTTCTCTTATTTGAAGCCTGGTAATGTCCTACTTTCACATAGCAAATGCTACAC
>Ga0163180_10000183_pt1 | contig 35305 bp, 19 predicted proteins | sample AtlANTMetagenome_2_FD_109647 | JGI IMG/M metagenome (GOLD analysis project Ga0163180, IMG submission 109647) | Marine eukaryotic phytoplankton communities from the Atlantic Ocean - Atlantic ANT 4 Metagenome | ecosystem: Environmental > Aquatic > Marine > Oceanic | place: North Atlantic Ocean...
GGCAGTTCAAATTTGATTGAGTTATGGAAGGTCGTTGAGGATATAAAGTTGAAAGCGTTGGATCTATGCGAAGACAATGCAGAGTTTGAAACCTGCGTAATGGGTGACCCCGAACCAATCAAAGGCGAAGGGTACGTTATGATCACTCGCTTTGGTTATTTTAAATTGGTTGACCGTAGGGAATTCTCATATAACAATTTTACTAACCGTAATCGGAGGTTCGCCACGGCGTAACAGATTACAACAAACGGGGTGATTCGTTCACCCCGTCCTCTATAATAACAAAGTAATCAACCAACCTTCCCACATCATGACAACATTAACTGCTGACCAACTCTTTGCTATTGAAACTTACGAAGAGATGGCACCCAAAGTTAAAGCATTTGGTCTATTCAACTTTGACAGAGATGACCGTATTCTCTTTAAGAAGGGGCGTAAGTTAAAGGAGGCAACCCTCAAGGTGACCCGTGTTTCCAACCGCACCGAATATACTGACTCTGAGGTTGCGTATTTGTTGACCACATATGTGGCATCGGGTGCTGATATGGAAGCAACCCGTGATGCATACTTCACACAGTTTCCCAACTCAAAGCACACACCCTCAAGCGTTTGGATGAAAATCTCACGCATCCGCACCCTTGATAATCAGTTTCAAGATGACACGCAGTGGGAGGTTGATCAACAGATTAGATCCTTATGTGCGGCATTCGACTCTGACCGCTTTGCAGCATAAGCATTCGTTCGTTATCAGACAGTCCCCCCCGTTGATCGGGGGGTTGTTTAAAATTCCGATGGATCCCCTAAGCTATAAACGACCCAGATCGACCTTTAAATATAAGGAAAATCAAATTTTTTTTTCTCATATATAATTTCGACACAGGGTTTGATTATATGAAAAAAAATTCTGGAAAAATTTTTGAGACTATACAGGTTGATTCTGTAACAAATCATTATTATGTTGAGTTACCTGAATGGGTCGTTAATGACTTTGGATGGTATGAAGGATCCGAAATAGAACTTACCTTAGATGGTGCTGAAATTGTTATTACTGAAAGAGAAGATGACTAGTCCAACTTATCACATATACCTACAAAGTAATTGTTTATTTAAAGATTTAACTGAGTGGGAGTTTAATATAATTTGGAGAAGAATATATAAGTCTTATTTTACAGAGGATCTAACATATGAGAAGGTTATTGAGTCTGATATGGTAGATGCTTCATATTAATATTGACATTTGCTATATAACTTGATATAATTGAAGTGTAATTACAACACGTTATGGCTAAAGGATTTACAGTAAAAGCAAAATCCCCTACAGTTAAAAAAGAACCTGAATGGGATTATGATAAAGCAAAAGAATTAGTTAAAGGAAAATCTGTAGTATTTTGCTTACCTGGTAGAGGAGTTTCATATACTTACTTAAAGGCATTTGTTCAGCTATGTTTTGATCTAGTACAAGCAGGTGCAAGTATTCAGATTTCGCAAGATTATTCATCTATGGTAAACTTTGCCAGATGTAAGTGTCTTGGTGCTAATGTTCTCAGAGGACCTGATCAAGTACCTTGGGACGGCAAATTAAATTATGATTGGCAATTATGGATTGATTCAGATATTGTTTTTAATTCTGAGAAGTTCTGGCAATTAATATTAATGGAAAAGGATCTTGCAGGAGGATGGTATGCAACCGAAGATGGTAAGACTACCTCTGTAGCACATTGGTTAGAAGAGGATGATTTTCGTACCAACGGTGGAGTCATGAACCATGAGACTGTCGAAAGTATATCCAAGCGTAAAAAACCATTTACAGTAGATTATACAGGTTTCGGATGGCTTTTAATTAAGAAAGGAGTCTTTGAGCATGATGAACTAAAGTATCCTTGGTTCGCACCGAAGATGCAAGTTTTTGAATCAGGAGAAGTGCAAGATATGTGCGGTGAGGACGTTTCTTTCTGTCTTGATGCAAAGGAAGCAGGTTTTGAAATCTGGTGCGACCCTCGAATTCGTGTAGGACATGAAAAAACCAGAGTCATATAGTATTATAGTAAATAATAAGGTAGTATTTTCTAGTTTATCTCAAATGGAAATGTTTGAGAGACTAGAAGACCTATCGATAGAATTCTATCAGACAGGTACACCACACCCAAACGACATTAAAACGGAGATTATTACGGAGGATTAAATGTCATATACAACAACTTGGCACGTTTTAGATATGAAGAGAGAAACCTCGAATGGATATGTTTATGATGTATTGCTTCAATTAAAGGCAATAGATGATGTAGACTCATCAAAAATATTTGCTGTGAATCACTCAGTGCATTTATCACGACCAGAAACACTCGGTATAGCATATTCTGATTTAACTGAAGCAACAGTCATTGAATGGTGTAAAAAACTTATGGAAGAAAGTCAAATAGAACCTGATCTATCCAGTTTACAATGGATAGAAAATAAGATTAAACAAGAAATGGAAGATGGTATTGGTCAAGGATTACCTTGGACTTAACTTAAAAGAGGATTAATTATGGCAAAAGCAAAAACAGGACTAAATGGAACCATATTTGTAGAGGCAATTCCAAAAAAGTCTCGACAAGGGAATGGAAAACATTCAAAATATTCGGCAACTTCCCGTAACTCGGCTCGTAAAAGGTACAGAGGACAAGGAAAATAGCAATTTAGACCCCAAATGGGGTCTTTTTTTATGCTAAATATTTCGATGTATTATTATTCCTAGAAATAGGTATAAATATATTAAGAAAACTGTTTATTTTTCTATATTTCAAATGAATACAAGGATATCTAGATCATTTAAAGATATAAGTTTATCCTTTAATGCTCATCCAATTACAAAGGATCTTACAATACTTAAAAATGAGAACGCAATTAAGCGATCTGTAAGAAATTTAGTCCAAACCATCCCTAGAGAGAGGTATTTTAACCCTATTTTAGGGACTGATATCCTTAATACCTTATTTGATTTTGTTGATTTTGGTACTGCATCCAATATTCAACGCCAAATTGAGATTACACTCAATAATTTTGAACCAAGAGTTGAAAATTTAGATATAGAAGTGATTCCTAGACCCGATGATAACCAATTTGAAGTAATTATTCATTATGATATCATTGGACAACAGTTTCCTGCCCAAGATTTTTCCTTTTTATTAGAAGCTACGAGATAATATGCCTATTACTAAATTTACAAACCTAGATTTTGATCAAATTAAGACATCTATTAAGGATTATCTTCGTTCAAATACAAAATTTACCGATTTTGACTTTGAAGGATCTAATTTTTCAGTCTTAATTGATACTTTAGCATATAATACCTATATTACAGCATTCAATTCTAACATGGTTGTAAACGAATCCTTCTTGGATTCAGCAACTGTCAGACATAATGTAGTATCTTTGGCAAGAAACATTGGATATGTGCCACGCTCTAAGACAGCAGCAAAGGCATCTATTACATTTAACGTAGATTTAAACGTATTATCCACTGTAGATAGTTTAATATTAAAAGGAGGTCTAGTATGTACTGGAAATCAAGAAAATAGTTCATATATATTTTCTATTCCTGATGATATAGAAAGACCGATTATAGAAGTTAAAGACGAAGCATCGAACGAAATAACAAGAAAATATGCTTCTTTTTCAGAAATTGATGTTTATCAAGGAAATTATATAACTAAGACATTTGAAATTGATGGATCATTAGATCAGAAATTTTTATTAGATAATGCAAATATTGATACTTCTACATTAGTTGTATATGTTAATAATTATAATTTTACTAGTGAAAGTTACGACTTTAAGAGAGGAAGAGGTACTTTATATGAAAAAGTAGATAATATCTTAGATATTGATAAAAATTCTACAATTTATTTGATTCAAGAAGTACAAGATGAAAAATATGAACTTCTTTTTGGTGATGGTATTTTTGGTAAGAAATTAGAAAATAAATCTATCATTACAGTAAGTTATATTCTTACTGATGGTGCTGCTGGAAACGGTCCAGGAGGGTCTGCAGGAACACAAGGAGTATTTGTATTTAATGGTAGTCTAACAAGCACTACAGGGGCATTAGCTGTTCCTGTAACTACACCTACTATAACAACTGTAAATCGTGCAAGTAATGGTGGAGAGATAGAATCAATAGACTCTATCAAGTATTATGCTCCAAGACTTTATTCTTCTCAATATAGAGCAGTTACTGCACGGGATTATGAATCAATAATACAACAAATTTACCCAAATACAGAGAGTGTTTCTGTGGTTGGAGGAGAAGAAACAGATCCACCTCAATTTGGAACTGTTTTTATTACAATAAAACCAAAAAATGGAGAATTTGTGTCTGATTTTGATAAATCAAAGATACTTTCTGATTTAAAAAATTATTCTTTAACTGGAATTAACCAAAAAATCGTAGATCTTAAAATATTATACATTGAAGTTGATAGTTCTGTCTATTATAACAGTTCTAAGGTTGAAGAAATCAATGATTTACGGACAAGAGTTGTAAATAGTCTATATACTTACTCAAAATCATTGGATCTTAATAAATTTGGTGGAAGATTTAAATATAGTAAGGTTTTAAGTGTAATCGACAATATTGATGATTCAATAACATCAAATATAACGAAAATTAGACTTAGAAGGAACTTAAATGCCCTTGTTAATCAATTTGCACAATATGAGTTATGTTTTGGTAACGAATTTAATGTTAAAAAAGAAGGTCTTAACATTAAAAGTACTGGATTTACTATATCTGGGTCATCAGATGTAGTTTATTTGACAGATATACCAAATGTAGATGAAAAAACTGGAATAATTTCAATTGTTAAAAAAGATATTATTGATTCTACAAAAACAATTATTGTTGAAGAAGCAGGAACTGTTGATTACATAAAAGGTGAAATTAATTTAACCACAATTAACATAACATCAACAGTAAAACCTAATAATATAATTGAGGTTCAGGCATTTCCAGAATCGAATGATATTATTGGTCTTCAAGATTTATATCTCCAATTTAGCATTTCTGATAGTACAATAAATATGGTTAAGGACACTATTACTTCTGGAGAACAAATATCTGGAGTTGGGTTTAAAGTTACATCAAGTTATACAAACGGAGATTTAATAAGGGTATGATATCTACTGGTATTGATAAAAGAGTTCAAATTCAGCAAATAGTTGATAATCAACTTCCTCAGTTTGTATTGTCGGAAAGTCCAAGAGCAGCTGAGTTTTTAAAACAATATTATATTTCTCAGGAATATAGTGGTGGTCCAACTGATATTACAGATAATCTTGATCAGTATTTAAAATTAGATAACTTAACACCTGAAGTAATTGTTGGAAAAACAACTCTAGAGGTTTCTGTAACTTCTGATGATAAAATTATTGATGTTAATAGTACAAAGGGATTTCCTAATGAATATGGACTATTAAAAATTGATGATGAGATAATAACTTATACTGGAATTACAACTAATAGTTTTACAGGATGTATTCGTGGATTTAGTGGAATAACAACATATCATGATGATGATAATCCAGGCGAATTAATTTTTTCAGATACTACTGCATCATCTCATGATGCTACTTCTGAAATTACTAATCTTAGTGTACTATTTTTAAAGGAATTTTCTAAGAAATTAAAATATAGTTTAACTCCTGGATTAGAAAATATTGATTTTGTTAGTAATCTTAATGTTGGTAATTTTATAAAAGAAGCAAAATCATTTTATCAATCAAAAGGTACTGAAGAATCATTTAGAATATTATTTAATGTATTATATGGATATGAACCTAAAATAATTGATCTTGAGCAGTATGTAGTTAAACCATCTTCTGCAAAGTATATTAGACGTGATAGAATTGTTGCTGAAAAAATAAAAGGAAATCCTTTAAATTTAAAAGGACAGACAGTTACTAGATCTACAGATCCTACAACTACTGCATCTTTATCTGAAGTTCAACCAGTTTTAGGTATTTCTGGAACAGGAATAAGTACATCAACTGATTATTATGTCTTAGATGCTTTTATAGGTTATAATGATGAAGAATTTATTACAGGTACATTTGATGTTACTGGAAAAACAAAAGTTATAGGTGATGTACCGATAGACTCAAGTGTTATTACAGTAGATTCTACTATTGGTTTTGGTAATACTGGTACAATAATATCTGGTATTAATACTACTATTACATATACTGATAAAACAGTTAATCAATTTTTAGGTGTAACTGGTGTTAATGCTCCAATTTCTTCTCAAGATTCTATAAGAGATGATGATTATATTTTTGGATATGAAAATGGGGATCTATCAAAAAAAGTAGAATTACGAATTACTGGTATTTTATCTAAATTTGTTCCTGATTCTGATAATAGATTATCTATAGAAAATGAATCTATTATTATTAAAAGTATTGGGGAGAAAATAGGAAGTTCTGAATTTACTTCAAATAAAAGTATATTTGCAAACTCTTGGCGTTATAATACATCTATAACTTATCAGGTAGAGGAATATTTTTGGAAAGATGTAACTCAACCTGATAGTGATATTAATCAAGATCAAAGTAATATTATCATAGAATATGATCCAAATGGATCTATAATAGGAAGATTTTATCGAACATCAGAATTTAGAATGAGTGAAACTCTTTCTAAAAGCTTTGATTTACTTGGTCTCTCTAAAGGAGATTTTGTTGAAATTCTAGAAAGATCATCAAATCCATTTCAACCAAAAAAAGTTATTACTAGTAATGATGGAAATGTAGTTACTACTATTTCTGAAATAATAACTGGTAATGATATTGAAAGAAGTAAAATTCAAGTAACTGATGGACCATATGATCTTGATATTAGTAAAAAATATGATGTAAGAAAGGTATTAACTAAAGCATCTAGTACTGGAGTTTCTATTAAATATGGAAATAATAAATTAACATCAGATATACAAAATGTATATAATGATTCTGATGAAAACTTATACGTAGCATCTAATTGTTTACCTCCATATGAAATTAAAAAAAATATAGCAACAGTTAGTATTCCTGCAACAAATACTGATACTTTACAAGGATATAATCCTGTTACTGAAAAATATTCAGTAATATCATTTACTACTTCAGTACCATTTATTACTGGAGATGCTGTATATTATAACCCAGATAATACTGATAATCCACTTGTAGGTTTAGGTGAGGGTATCTATTATGTAAAAAATATTCCAGATTTTAATAATAAAATTAATCTATATTTGTCTCCATCTTTTATAGCATCAGATGAGAATCTTTCAACTCCCAATAACTTTATAGAATTTGGTATGCCAACTGTATCTGAAGGGCATACGTTTACTTTATTAAAACATTTTAATAAGCAAGTTGAGTCTCAAAATTTATTAAAGAAATATCCAATAAATCCTTCATTAAAAACTGGAGAAAACGAAAAAACTATTCCTGGTTCTGTTGGAATGTTGATTGATGGTGTTGAAATTATTAATTATAAATCTGATGATAATATTTTTTATGGTCCATTAGATAAATTTTCTGTTTTAAGTCAAGGAACTGGATATGATGTAATAAATCCACCTCAGATTAGTATTTCTTCAGGAATAGGATCAACAGCATTAGTTAAACCTGTTGTAACTGGAAAACTTGAAGAAATTTTAGTAGATCCTCAAGAATTTGATATTGAAAATGTACTTTCAGTTAAAATTACTGGAGGTAATAGTAAAAATATTTCCCTAGAACCTATACTCAAAAGGGTAAATAGAGAATTAAAATTTGATGGTAGATTGAAAACTGCAAATGGTGGTGTTGATAATCAAGAAGAAACTATAGATTTTGGAAGAAAGCATAATCTAAAAAGTGGGCAAGTATTAATTTATGATAGAAATAATAATGAACCGTTGGGTATTACAACTTGGGGTGGAAGTAATGCTGATGCATTTCAGTCTTTAACTCAGGGTGAATCATATTGGCCTGAAGTAGTTGGATTAACAACTATTAGACTTTTTAGTAATGAATCTGATTATAATAGTGGTATTAATACCATAGCATTTACTTCTATTAGAAAATCAGGAGTTCATAAATTTAGACTAAAAAATTCAAAAAATAGTTTAAAAACTGTTAAAGTTGTAAAAACATCTGATGCTGACAATTCTTTTACTAATCGTGAAATATATGTAAGACCAAGTGGAATTTCAATATCTGATTCTGTGATTACCTTTCAAAATCATGGATTTTCTGAAGGTGAAGTTGTAAGTTACACAACTATTCCTGGTATAGGTGTTACCAATTCTACTACTATTAGTGGATTATCTACTTCAAATCAATATAAGATTCTTAAACTAAATGATAACTCATTTAGACTTGCTGATGTTGGAATAGGAAATACTGTAGATACTAATTATATTTCTAATACTTATGTTGAATTAAATTCTGTTGGTACTGGATATCAAGTATTTAAGTATCCAGATGTTGAAATAACATCCGAAATAACATATTCAGTAGAAACATCAGAAAAAGTTGTTTTTACTCCTGTAATAAAAGGACAAATAAGTGATGCAATATTATATGAAAAGGGATCTGATTATGGTGCTCAAACAGTTATAAATTATGAAAATAAACCAAATATTATCCTAAAAAATGGAATTGGTAGAGCAGAAAAAAATATACAACCATCTTTAGTACCAATACTTGATAATGGTAAAATAATTGGTGTGAATATTCAAAATGGTGGTGCAGAATATTATTCTGTTCCTAATGTTGATGTAAAGGGTGATGGAATTGCAGCAAAATTAAGACCAATAGTTGATAATGATCCAAATTCTAAAACTTATTTGTCAATTATTGATGTAAAAATTCTAAATGGTGGAACAGGATTTAGTACAAGTAACACATCTATTAAAGTAACACCCTCTGGATCTAATGTTGTTTTTGATTTAAATATTAGAAAATTACCTATAAACAATATACAAACTTTAGAAGACTTTAATTTAAAGTATACAAGTGAAGTATTACAAGATTCTGTATATGGATTAAAATATGCTACAGTTGGATATTCTACAGCTATTGGTTCAGACTACTTTAATGATCCAAGTCCTATTACAGGACATTCTCCAATCATTGGATGGGCTTATGATGGAAATCCAATATATGGTCCATATGGGTATAGTGATCCAACAAATACAAATGAAATTAAAGTTTTACAATCTAGTTACGTTTTAAATGCGTCTAATATTGATAATAGACCTGGTATTTCGACATTTGATGCTGGATTCTTTGTGGATGATTATGTTTATGATCCTTCTGTAGGAGATTTGGATGAACATAATGGTAGATATTGCAAAACACCTGAATATCCTAATGGTGTGTATGCATATTTTGCATCAGTAGATGATAATGTAGGTGGAGAAAAAGTTCCAAAATTCCCTTATTTTATTGGTAATACTTATAGATCAAATCCAACTGTTGTGGATAATGAATCTAAAATTACACAATCTTTTGATTTTAATAATTCTGATTTAGTAAGAAATACTACTCCATATAGAATATCTGAAGAATTTAGTAGTAATGATTTTATAATTGAATCTGATCAATTTATCAATCAAGAAACAAATGTAGAATCAGTAACTCGTGGAAATGTAGATGAATTGATTATTACTAATTCTGGTAATAGCTATAAAATTGGTGATAGTTTAGTTTTTGACGAATCTAACAGTGATGGATCTGGATTAAATGCAACTGTTAGTTTTATAGAAGGTAAACCAATAACTAATATTGAAACATTATATGAAGAATATCAGAATGTTAAATTAGTCTGGGACAATTCTAATCAAGTATCAGCATATATTTCAACATATCATGACTTGATTGATGCAAATCATATTAAAATTTCTGGCATTTCAACAGATATTGCTAATCTTAATAAATCTCATGTTATTGGTGTTAGTTCAGAATCTACTGTTTTATTTTCGGCAGTTGGTACTGGTGTTGCTGTAACTGATATTGTTGTTGGTAAAACTGAGTTAATTTCTGTAGGTAGTAGTATAGGAATTGGTACAGAAGTATTATCAGTTCTTAATAAGTTTGAAAGTAGAAATATATTAAGATGTGAAAGAGGTCTTACTGGAACTGCACATACTATATCTTCTCCAGTCAATTTACTTCCAAATTCATTTACTTTACCAGTAGAAACTGATTATTTTGATTCTGAATTAGATAATATAGTTTACTTCAACCCTAAACAATCTGTTGGTAAAGAATCAACATCTGGTCTTTCAACTTCAATAGTTGTTACAGTTGCTGGTATTGCTAAATCAATTTCTATACCTGCCCAGAGCATATATCTTCCAAATCATGGATTTAAAACAGGAGATCGTTTAATATTTAAAGAACCTTCAAATACTGGATTTGCTAATATTGGTGTATCTACTAATGGAATTCCTGGTAGTGGTAGTCCTACTAGTATCGGACATGATGATATTGTATATGCTATTAATAAATCTAAAGATTTTATTGGTATAGTTACTAATCTATCTGTAATTGGATCTGGAGATACTTCAGGCAAAGCTTCTGGATTATTCTTTGTTGGAGATGGTGATGATAGTTTTAAATATTCATTTAGAAAGCAAAACAATCAAGTAACTGCAACAGCAGAAAGAATTGTATCAACTGTTTCAGTTTCTACTTCTCATGGATTGCAGAAAAATGATAATATTAATTTAATAATCAAACCATCTAAATCCATTGGTATTGGAACTTCTACTGCAATTAAAGTAAAATATCATTCTATAAAAGATAAATTATTAATTAATCCTATTGGATTTAATTCCACTGGAGTTAATACTACTACAAATATATTAACTATAAATTCTCATGGATTTGAGACTGGTGATAAAGTATTATATGATAATACTGATGATGATATTATTGGTGGTTTAAGCACTAGTGGTTATTTTGTTTATAGAATAGACGATAATAAAATTAAATTATCAAACACTTATTATGATTCTACTATCATACCACCTAAAGTTGTATCATTAACATCAATAGGCGGAACTTCTCATGAATTATCATTAATAAATCCACCAATCACTGTTATAAGAGATAACGATTTAATATTTGATGTTTCCGATTCTTCTTTATCTGGATATAATTTTAACTTGTATTATGATAAAAATTATACTAATAATTTTGTATCTACTGGTCAAACGAATAGGTATAGTGTTGCTATAGGAACTACACCTGGTAATGTTGGTGCAGCAATAACTTTAAATTATTCTAATAATATTCCATTAAGTTTATTTTATAGTTTAGAAAAGGGTGGATTTATTAGTACTTCTGATATTGATGTTATTAATAAATCAAAAATTTCTTATATTGATAGCGAATATATTGGAAATTATTCACTAATAGAGACTACTGACACTTCATTTAAAGTTGTCATGGAAGATAGACCAGAAGTTCTTGGGTATGCTGCAACTACTATTGGTGTAGGTGGAACCATAACATATAATACAAATTCTATTAGTGCATTAGGTCCTATTAACTCAATAAAAATTAATTATAGGGGAGAAGGATATAGACAATTACCAAGATTTGTTAGTGTTGCTTCAACTCAAGGTTTTAATGCTAATATTTTACCTAGATCATCTACAGCAAATAAAATTAGCAATACTAATATACTTAATGTTGGATTTGAATATTCATCTGATAAAACTTTACTACCAATAGCAAAAGTATCTCCAGTAACTTCTTTGAAAAATTATGATTTTATTACTGGTGTTGATATTATTGATGGTGGTTTAGGTTATCAATCTAATCCAAAAATTATTGTTGTTGATAGCGAAACTGGTGAAATTAATGATAATGGTGCCATAGAAGCAATTGTAAGTCCATCAACACAGTCTATTGAGGAAATTAATATTTTAGCAAATCCAAAAGGTATTGGTAATGCTGAGATATATGCCATTGATGGTACAAATGGTATTCCAATTACAACTATTAATATGAATTCTGGCGTTGTTAATGATGCCGTATCAGGAATTGTAACTGTTAGATTGGGAACACCTGTTCTTGGTTTTTCAGAGATTCCTTTTGCAGTTGGTGATCGGGTATTTATCGAAGGAGTACAAAATATTGATGATGGGAATACATTAAATTCTCCTAGCAATAGATATAAGACATATCCAGTAACAGCAGTTACTAGTTCAAATCCATTTACAATGAAAATTAATTTAGATGGAATTATATCTGAACCTGGAATTGCAAAGACAGATCAAACTTATGCACAAATAATAAATACTAAAAATTATCCTAGATTTAAAATAACTCAAGAACCTGGATTCTTTATAGAGGGTGAGAAAATACTAGTAAAAATTAATGATATATTTTTAGATAAAAATTTAATATTAGATAAAATTGGAAATGATTATGTTAAAATACAAGGTAAATATGATCTTAAAGTAGGAGATAGAATAAAAGGAGAAAGTTCTGGTGTTATTGGTAATATTAATACATTATATGAAAATAAAGGTTCGTTTGTAGTTGATTTTTCATCTAAGAAAAATCAAGGATGGATAGATAATGTTGGAAAATTGGACCAAGACTATCAAGTATTGCCTGATAATGATTATTATCAAAATTTATCATATACTATTCAAAGTCCAGTACAGTATAAAGATTTAATAACACCCGTAAATAGGTTAGTTCATACTGCAGGACTTAAGAATTTTGCTGATGTAGGAATAACTTCAAGTGTAATATCTGGATTAACAACTAGTATTGATACTACAACAATAGTTCGTGATCTTTTATCAGATAATAGAGTTGATGCTATTACTAATTTTGATCTTGTTAAAGATATTGATTTCCTTTCAAATCCATTAAGAACAAAATTTATTCAATTTAAAACTAAAGAATTAGTAAATTACTTTAAATGTAAAACTAATAGAGTTTTAGAAATTGATAATATTAATACATTATTTGGTAATTCTTCAAATAATGCAAAATTAGATGGAACAGTTGTTTTAACAGACAATTATAACAGATTTTTAGTTCAATCAAGAAATCCCATTAATAGTGATATTCAAGTTTCTGAATTAGTTACTTCTATAGATTTTGTAAAAGAAGATGTTTATACTATTCAAAAAGGTTCTATAGGTGATGATCTTGTAGAGATTATTGGTGATAAAGTATTGAATGGGCAATATCAACTTAAATTTAATCCAAAAAATACTTTTGATGTAGATCTTGATATTAAAATCTACCAAAATTCATTTGATGTTTCCAGTACTGGAATAGGAACTACTAATTTTGGATTTGTTGAATTAACTGGTACAGGACAGAATGTTGCAACTGCCACTACTCATACTTTAACATCCGCAAATATATCCAATATAGATTCATATTTTGCATCTGTTGAGGTAAGAGATACATTTACAAATGAAATTCAAATTGTCGATTTATATGTAACTCATGATGGAACCAATTCTTATATTTCCAATTATGAATTTAATCCAAATAATTCTAGTGGTATTGGATCTTTCAGTTCTAAAATAGATTCTAATATTTTATCTATTGATTATACTAATGATAGATCGAATGAAGTTTCTCTTCTTAGTAAAATTGTTGGGTTTGGTACTACTGCTTCTGGTATTGGTACATATAGATTTAAATCTGATATTCAACCAGATGGATCTGAAGAAACTTTAAGGATAGAATCTTCTTTTACAAATGTATCGGCTGGAGCAACAACAACAATATCTCAATTTAGTAAATCAAAAGATAGTAGTGTTAAAAGTATTATAAGAACTTCTATAGGAAATACCAGTTCTATACATCAATTATTACTTACTCATGATGGTACTGATACAATTCTTACAGAATATGGATTTATATCTATTGAAAATAATCTTGGAATTGGTACATTCTCATCAAAATACAATGGATCAAATATTGATTTAGTATTTACTCCAAATTCAGATTTTTCAAATGATGCTGTAGAGGTTCAAGTATTTAATGAAGTAATTAATACTAATATTGATTTGATCAATGAACCATCCATATTAACTTATGGAAAATCTATCGATTCATTATCATTATTACAATTCACTGGCACCAGTAGTGTTAGTTCTAACATTAGGGCTTTTAGATTAAATTACAATAATACTCCAATCTTTGGTAAGTATTTTAATCCTGGTGATTCTACTAAACTTAATTTAGGAACAGGTGCATTTACAATTAAAGACCATTTCTTTAGTAACAATGAAAAAGTAAATTATACACCTGGTTCTTCTGTTCAAGGTGTTGGTATTGCATCTTTAGTTATGTCTAATGGTAGTGCTTTACCTGAAAATTTATATGTTCTTAGAGAGAATGAAAATGCATTTAAATTATCAGCAACAAAAGCTGGTGCTGCAATAACATTTAATTCTTCTGGAACTGGTAATTATCATAGATTGGAGATGGATAAAAAGAATGAAAAGAGTTTAATAGTATTAAATGACATCATTCAGTCTCCTTTAGCATATACTCCAATTTCTCATACACTTAACAATAATGTTAGTGGTTCGGTATCTATTTCTACTTCTGTTATTTCACTTTCTGGTATTTCAACAATACTTATTGATGATATTTTGAATGTTGGTGATGAATACATGACAGTTAGAAATGTTGGAGTAGGAACTACTAATGTTGGTCCTATTGGATTTGAAGGATCTATTAATCTTGTTGAAGTGGAAAGAGGTTCTGTAGGAACATCTGCAACAACTCATGCGGATGGTGCTGCTGTTAGATTGTATAAGGGAGGATATAATATTATTGGAGACACTCTTTACTTTACTAATGCTCCAAGAGGAAATGATGAAACTGCAAAGAAAGAATCTAATAGAGATAGTGGAAAATCAAACTTTAGTGGTAGAGTTTATTTGAGGCAAGATTATTCATCTAATATGATACTGGATGATATATCAAATCAATTTACTGGTATTGATAAAAAGTTTGTAATAACTTCTAATGGTATTAATACCGTTGGACTTTCTACAGGAAGCACATTAATGTCTATTAATGGATTCTTCCAAAAACCAACAACTGATAATAATTTAGGTAATAATTATTTCTTTGAGGCAGATACTTCTGCAGGTATTACTACTGTAGTATTTACTGGTATTACTTCTTATAATGGAACCCAAATAATAAGTGAAGTTGATATTAATCAAAATCAACTTCCCAGAGCTGGTCAAATTATATCTATAGCATCTACGGGTGGATTAGGTATAGCACCTTTGGTTGGAGCAGCAGTAACAGCAGTTATTGGTGCTGGTAAATCTATTGTATCTGTTGGTTTAGGAACTACTGATTTTAATGGATCTGGATATAGTTCTGGATTAAGCACAACTGGAAATGGTTTAATATCTATTGGAGTAACAGATGCTGCATATGATCATAGATTCGTAAGTTCTGGTGTAAATTCTGTAACAGTTGCTGCCAATGGTATTGGTGCTAATGCATCATTTACACCCACAGATGCTTTGTATACCTCCCATACAGGCGTTCTAGTATTAACAAAACAGAATCATGGTCTCCTTACATCTGATTCCCATAAGGCGGTCACAGGAACGCAATACAATGCAACTGTAGGTATTATGACTGTTAAGTTAGCAGCAACACCTAGTCCTGCACTTGCAAATGGACAATTGGTTAAAATTAACGATCTTGGTGTTAAGTTTACTTGCGATAAAGATGCTCATGCTACTGAACATGATTATCCAAGAGAAAATGATCCTCTTAGTGGTAAATGGGTTCCTATTTCAAATGTAACTGGTGGAGATACCTTTGAAATTACTGTTCTTGATACTATTCCATCATCTAATACTGGTATTCATACTTTTGTTTCTGGTGTTACAAATGCTATTAAACGATCTGCTAATACTTTATCAATTGCTAATGATGGGTTAGTATTTAATTGTTCTTTAGATGGATATCAAGCTAATAAGGCATATCCACGTGCTGGTATAGATCCTGTTGCTGGAGTATCCACTACAATTTTAGAAGCAACTTCAAATACGGTTACTGTAAATATTGGACCTGGTGGAGGAGCTGGAATTGGAGCATCAATTAGAGCTTCTGTTGGTATTGGTGGTACTTTAACATTTGAAGTTGTTGAAGGTGGTAGTGGATATGTTAATCCAATTATAATGGCACCATCACCATCTTATGAAAATATTGAAGTAATTGGAGTATCTAGATTAGGTCTTGGTGCAACAACAGATACTGGTAAATCTTTATTAGTTTCTATTGATGTTGGTCCTACTTCTACAACTGGTATTGGATCCACCTTGTATGAGGTTAAATCTTTTGAATTCACAAGAAAGGGATATGGATTTAGAAAGGGTGATGTGTTCAGGCCATTATTTGGTGGAGAAGATATTAATAAGGTAGGATTAGTAACTGATGTAGGATTATCATCACCATTAACTAATTTAGAATTTACTGTAAATAGCACATTTACTGATCAATTCTCATTATGGAATGTTGGAGAATTTGATTATATTGATTCTATAAAATCATTACAAAATGGTGTTAGAACAAGATTCCCAATGAATTTTAATGGAGAATTAGTTGCCTTCCAGGTAGATAGTAATGATGTTGATTCACAATTAATTGATATAAGATCATTATTATTGATATTTGTTAATGGTGTTTTACAAGTTCCAGGAGAAGCATATTTCTATGATGGTGGAACTACTTTCTCATTTAGTGAACCACCAGATGAAAATGATGATGTTGGAATTTTCTTCTATAAAGGCACAAATAATGTAGATGTTGTTTATACTGATATAATAGAAACATTGAAAGTGGGAGATGATGTTCAGATTCTTAAGAATGAAGCATTTATTGATAATAATGGTATGCAAGTGGGAATTCTTGATCAAGAACCAAGAACTGTTGTAGGTATAACAACATCAGATACTATTGAAACTAATCTTTATTATGATGTTGGTATTAATGATGAAGTTGATAGACCATTAACTTGGATTAAACAAAAAATTGATAAAATTATTAATGGCAATATTGTCTATAAATCAAGAAATTCTATTGAACCTTTAGTTTTCCCTGAAGCAACAATTATTGGTGATTTATCAACAACAGACACTGAAGTTTTTGTAGACAATTTGAGTTTATTTAATTATGAAAAAGAAACTCCATTAAGCATAGATTCTATAATTTTCCCATATTCAGGAAATCTAGTAGGTGCTGCTCTTACTGCTGTTGTGTCTGCTACTGGTACTATTAGCTCTATTTCAGTTGTTAATGGTGGTTCAGGTTATGTTGGGACAACAACTTCCATTTCAATTGGAATACCAACAACTGGTCTATCAGGTACTGGTCTTGATCCTTTTGCTCTTGGAACTGCAAATATTACTGCTGGAATTATTACTAGTGTTACTGTTACTAATCCTGGAAGAGGATATAGTCAAGCAAATCCTCCAAAAGTTATTGTTGCAACACCAAAAGGATCTAATGAAATAATTACAGGTATTGCTGTTACTGCAGGATTTAGTGGAATAATTACTGGAATAACAACTACAGCAGGAACTGGAGGTAATCCATTAGCATTAAAATTCTTTGCTAAGGTGGGAGATGGAACATTCAGTGGTTTGAATAATGGATATCCAATTTACATTTATGACACTTCTGTTGGAAGTGGAGTAACATCTATTGATGAAGGTGGAAATAGTGCGGTAGTTGGAATAGGAACTACTTATTTGGATAATATCTATTATGTTAGAAGTTTAACTTCTGTTGGTACAAATGGAGAATTTGTAGTTAATGTTGATTCTGGATCCAATATCGTTGGAATTGCAACTACTGGTACTTGTGGTAAATTTACTTGGGGTAGACTAAGTAATTTTAGTAGAGGTTCTAATCCAATATCAATAGGAGTTACATCTAAAACAATTTCTGGTCTATCAACATTCCCAACAATTCAAAGAAGGAATGCTGGATTTAGAAATACTGGTGGGATAAATAATCCAACATAATCCGTATAAATAAAGAAAAAAGCTATAGATATGGCAGCAATTGTAACAGATCAATTTAGAATTAATAATGCTAGTAATTTTTTGGGGGATATTAATGATACCTCAAACTCGTATTATGTGTTTGTAGGTCTATCGAATCCTGGTATAAGTAATGCTTTTGGTAGAGCAAGTAGTGATGCTAATTGGAACGCTGATGGTACTAGACCAAATCCTACTGACAATATTAATTACTTAAATCATAGTAAAGATACTATGATTTTTGGTAGGAAAATTAATATTGATAATGCCAGAAGAGTTATTAGAAAACAAACTTGGGCTAAAGGCACTCAATATGAAATATATCGGCACGATTATAGTGTTAATAATTTATCTCCAAAAACAAAATCTTCTAGATTATATGATGCAAAATATTATGTAATTAATAAAGATTTTAATGTCTATGTTTGTATTGACAATGCTTCTAGTGGAATTAACACTGAAGGAAATTTATCACAAAATGAACCTTTATTCACAGGAGTAGAACCATCTGCTGCTTCAGGAGATACTGATGATGGATATATTTGGAAGTACTTATTTACGGTTGCTCCAAGCGACATTATAAAATTTGATGCAACTGAGTATATTCCTTTACCAAATAATTGGTCAACATCTACAGAAGCTCAAATAGAATCTGTTAGAGATAGTGGAAATTCTGATATTAATAATAATCAGATTAAAAAAGTATATATTGAAGATCAAGGTAATGGATATGGTGGTTCAACAGGACAAGAATTTCCTATTGTTGGTGATGGAAGTGGTGGAAAGGTTATTGTTGATGTTATTGGTACTAAGATAACAAATACTCAGATTTCTGTTGGTGGTCAAGGATATACTTATGGTATGGTTGATTTAACTAATATTTCAACTGGTGTACCTGCTGGAACAAAAGCAAAGTTAATTCCAATTATACCTCCTTCAAAGGGACATGGGTATGATTTATATAAAGAATTGGGTGCAGATAGGGTTTTAATTTATGCTAGATTTGACGATTCTACTAAAGATTTTCCAATAGATTCTAAATTTGCACAAATTGGAATAGTTAAGAATCCAACTTCAATTGGTTCGACATCAATATACACTCAAAACCAATTTTCTTCAGTATCATCATTATATTTAAGTGCATATACTGCTGTTCCTACAGTAGGTCAAATAATTGAACAAGATGTTAAATCTGGTGGTGTGACAATTGGTAAAGCAAGAGCTTATGTTGCTTCATTTGATGTTATTTCAGATACTGATAAGATTGCTGTTATGAAATATTATCAAGATAGATCTTTATATTTTAATCAGACAACTGGTGATCAAACTGATAGGGGATCTATTAGTGAACTTGGAGATACTACTGGAAAAATTTATAATTTCCAATCTACTGGTATAGAAGGTGATGTTAAAGTACAAGGTACGACAAATACTTATACTATAGATACTTCTTTTTCTGGTATTACTACTAATCCAACTGGTAATAAGGTTATTGAACTTGGAGTTGAATTTGAAAAAGGTATTTCTTCATCTGAGATAAATAATCAGTCGGGTGATATTATCTATTTGGATAATAGATCATTAATCACTAGAGATAAAAGACAAAAAGAAGACATTAAAGTAATCCTGGAATTCTAAAAAATGCCACAGAAAACAAATTTAAATATAAACCCATACTATGATGATTTTAGTAAAGATAATAATTTTCATAGGGTTTTATTCAGACCAGGAAGACCTGTTCAAGCAAGAGAATTAACGACTTTACAGTCAATATTACAAAATCAGATTGACACTTTTGGAAGACATATCTTTAAAGAGGGATCTATGGTTATCCCTGGTAATGTTGATTATGATAATGAATATTTTTCAGTAAAATTAGATTCTGAACATCTTGGACTTCCAGTATCATTGTATATTGATAAGTTAAAAGGAACAAAATTAAAAGGACAAAATTCTGGTATTGAAGTATTAGTTACTGATTATAAATTACCTTCAGATTCGGATGATATAACTGATGTAACATTATTCATTAAATATCTTAGTGCAAATGATGATAATATAGATTCTAAGTTAATTGATGCAGAATCTTTATTGGCTCAACAAAGTATAACTTACGGAAATACAACTATTGATGTTGGAGAAAGTGTAGCTAATTTAATATCATCAGATGCTACTTTTACTGGTAGTGCAGTACATATTGCAGAAGGAGTTTATTTTATTAGAGGTAATTTTGTAAATGTTTCTGCGGATACTATAATCCTAGATCCATATGCAAATAATCCATCATATAGAGTAGGATTGAATATTTTAGAATCAATTATTACTGCAAAAGAAGATAATTCTTTGTATGATAATGCTAGGGGATTTTCTAACTATGCTGCACCAGGAGCAGATAGATTAAAAATTACCACTACATTAGCTAAAAAAGATTTGAATGATTTCAATGATGGTAGTTTTATTGAAATTGTTAAATTAAGTAAGGGTGACGTTAAAAAAATACAAGACACTAGTGTTTACAGTCAAATTGCAAAAGAATTTGCTAGAAGAACTTTTGAAGAATCTGGTAATTATTCTATTGGCAATTTCAATGTTAATGTCTCTGAATCTTTAAATGACAATATTTCAAATGAAGGTATTTTCCAACCAAATCAAACTACTGAACAAGGAAATACACCATCAGATGATTTAGCATGTGTAGAAATTGAGTCTGGTAAAGCATATATTAAAGGATATAGAGTTGATAGAGATGGAACTACAATTGTAGATATACCAAAATCAAGAGATACTGAAACAATAGAAAAATCAAAAATTAAATTTGATATGGGAACTCTAATTAGAGTTAATAATGTTTCAGGAACTCCTTTAATAGAAGTTGCTAATTCTAATAATAATATTGTTAAATTATATGATTTAAGAAAAACTACAGGGGTGCTAGATGCTAAACCTACTGATGCTATTGAGATCGGTCAAGCAAGAGTATATTCATTTGGATTAACAAATAGTCCATATATTAATAGTGGTAGTGAATGGGATTTGAGATTATTTGATATACAAACATATACAAAATTACAGTTAAATCTTGCATTAACATCTACTGAATGTCCTATCAGTACCTTTATTAGAGGTGCAAATAGTGGTGCAAGTGGATATGTTGTTTCATTATCTGGTAGAGTAGCTACACTTTCTCAAACATCAGGAAACTTTATTAGTGGTGAGAAAGTATCAATTAATGAAACTGACGAATATTCTAGAACTGTGGATAGTATCACTGTTTATGGTGCTAGAGATATAAAATCAGTATATCAAGATAGTACTGCTCTTGGACTTAAAAAGGATTTTACAGCAGATACTGTATTAAAAGAGGTTCCATTATTTACTGGTAGTATTGAAGTCGCTCCTGATGGAACTGACATGGCAGGAACAATTAAATCTAATGGTAATACTTTTACTGGAGTTAAAGTAGGATCAATAGTTAAATATCAGTCTGGAGATTTTTCAGCACCTACTAAATTTAGTACATCCGCAAATTTCAATAGAGTTACTGCAATTTCTGCAGATTTAAGTGAAATTAGTGTTTCTGGTATTGGTAGTGTTGTAGGAGTATGTACTGGTTTTGTTGGAGTAGCTACAGGTAGTGGTATAAGTCTTGTAGCTCCAGAAATACTTAATAATCAAACAGGAGGTCTTTATACTCCTATTGATATTCCTAATGTTTCAAATTTAAATTTATCAAATTCTGAATTAGCAGTTACTACTCAAATTATAGATGAAACTACAGATAATACTGGAAAATTAACAGCATCTGTATCAAATATTACAGGTATAACTAGTTGTTTATTTACCGATTTTGATACTGAAAAATACTCTGTAATTTATGCTGATGGAACTGTAGAACCATTAACTAGTGATCAAGTTACATTTTTAAATGGATTTACTGATATACAAATTGAAGGATTAAAAACTAGCCAAAATAATAATGTTACTGTTAATGTAACAGTTGAAAAGCAAGTTATTAAAGAGAAAGTAAAACAATTTAATAGAAGTAATCAACTTATAGTTGATAAAACAAATTCTGGAATATCAACTACTATTACTGGATTATCAACAAGTAAATTTTATGGTTTAAGGGTAGAAGATAAAGAAATATCTTTAAATGTACCTGATGTATATAAAATCTGTGGTATTTTTGAGTCTAAAGATGCTTCAAATCCAACTCTAGATAAATTAGGATTTGTATCTGGATTGGCATTAGATACAAATGTAGTTATTGGTGAAAAAATTATAGGAAATGATACTACTGCAATTGCTCAAGTTGTAAATGTACCATCTCCAACAGAAGTAGAAATTGTATATTTAAATAGTAATATTTTTACTCCAGGTGAAGTAGTTACTTTCCAGGAATCTAATATTAATACTACATTACAATCAATATCTTTAGGTAATAATTTAAATATTACAAATAATTATTCTTTAGATACTGGTAATAGAGAGCAATATTGTGATTATTCTAGAATAGTTAGAATAGGAAATCGTCCTGCACCAACTAAAAAGATATTAGTAGTTTATGATTATTATAAAGTACCTACTGATGATACTGGAGATGTATTTACTGTAAATTCATATAGTAAAGATAGATATTCTAAACATGTTCCAATATTAGCAAATGGTGTAAGAGCATCTGATACTCTTGATTTTAGACCTAGAGTACCTGAATTTAGTGCTAATGATAAATCTCCATTTGCATTTACAAGTAGAGATTTTATAAGTGGAAATGGAACTACACCATCTTTAGTTGTATCAACTGAAGAAACATCAGAAATTGGTCTTACTTATTATCTACCAAGAATTGACAAATTAATTCTTGGTTTAGAAAAAGATAGTGATGGAAATACTAGTGGAAAATTTTCATTAATAAATGGTGCTTCATCATTAAATCCTAAAGAACCAGAATTAATTGATGATGCAATGCATATTGCATCAATTCATCTTCCTGCATATCTATATGATGCTAGAGATGCAAAAATATCTCTTATTGATAATAAGAGATATACAATGAGAGATATTGGAAAATTAGATGATAGATTGACTAATTTAGAGACAGTAACAAGTTTATCTTTACTTGAATTGGATACTAAATCTTTTCAAGTTCAAGATGCTGATGGTTTTGATAGATTTAAAACTGGTTTCTTTGTAGATGATTTTAAAGATTCTTCTAGAATGGATGCGGATAATCCAGATCATAAAATAGACATTGATCCTTCGAGACAAGAAATGCTTGTCCCTATAGATAGAGCTACTTTTAAACCAGAATTAGGTGTTGCAGAATCATTTGATGTTGGTACATGTGATTTTTCTCAAAATCTAGACTTGCTAGATTTAAATGTACAAAAAACAGGTGAGTTAGTAACATTAAAATATACTGAAGAGGAATCTATTAAGAATGCTTTTGCAAGTCATATAGAGAACGTAAACCCATTTACAGTTGTTAGATATACTTGCGATATTAAACTAACTCCACAATCTGACAATTGGACTAGAACTATTCCTTCTGTAATACGTGACACAAGAGTTGTATGGGGTGATTATAATGGAGAATTACCTCCTGATGATATACTTATTGGAACAAGACCAGATGATCATATAAGATCTAGAAATGTTGGATTTAATGCTGTTGGTTTGAAACCAAAAATAAGATATTATCCATTTTTTGATGGAAGAAGTGGTATTGATATAGTTCCAAAATTAATTAAAATAAGAATGATTTCTGGATCATTTCAAATTGATGAAACTATTAGAGGTTATGGTTTTAATAGTTCTACTGTTCCTAATATTACATTTAGAGCTGCACAACCAAATCATAAAACAGGTGCATATAATAATCCAGAGACATTCTACTATGCTAATCCATATGATCCAACAGTGGATATATCATCATTATATACTGAATCATCTACAATATTAAATGTAGATATTGCATCATTATGTGAAGATGCTCAAGGAGATTATCATGGAAGAGTTTCTATGGGAATGCGATTTAAAGGAGAATCAAGTGGGGCAACAGCAGTATTAGATTATAGTGTAGAAGCAGGAAATCCAGTTCAATTAATTTCTGATAGTTTTGGTGCTTTATCTGGATCATTCTTTATTAGAGAACCTAATTTAGATCCACCACCACCATTAAGATTTCCTAATGGTACGTGTACATTTAAATTAACATCATCTAGCACTAATCAAATTTTATCTCCTGTTGATAGTGGAGGAAGTGTTACTCAAGGAGAAGCAGAATATCGTACCACTGGTACTATAAGAATTGTTGATAGAACTCCAGTGGTGGTTCGTATTCCGCCCCCACCACCTAAACATGATGACCCATTAGCTCAGTCATTTACTACTGGTCCTGATGGAATGTTTGCATCATCTGTAGATGTATATTTTGCAGAAAAAGATGAATTCCAACCAATAACTTGCGAAATAGTAACTGTTGAACTTGGAACTCCAACAAATCAAGTATTGCAGGGGTATGCTCAGGTTCAATTAGATCCTCAAGCATTGGATTCTACTGGAACTTCTATTATTAAAACTTCTTTAGATGCTTCTATAGCAACTAATATTAAATTCCCATCACCAGTTTATTTGGAACCAAATACTGAATATGCTTTGGTTCTTAGAGCAGGTTCTAGTAATGCTTATAAAGTTTGGTGTGCTAGAATGGGTGAACCTACTATTGAAACTAGAGATCTTGATGCAGCAAGTCAATCTATCATTGGAGATCAGTATATTGGAGGAAGTTTATTTAAGTCTCAGAATGCGACTATATGGACTCCTAGCCAATTTGAAGATCTTAAATTTACATTATATCAATGTAATTTTGATACATCAGGTAGAAAAGGAACATTAACATTATATAATCCTTCTCTAGAGTATAAAAATGTTAACTTTAAGACTGGTACGAATGCTATAGAAACATTCCCAAGAAAATTAAAAGTTGGTATTACTCTTAATGATAAGGCAAATTTATTGAATATTTTAACTCCTGGAAGAGAAATGTCTGCCTCTGCATCAGGATCTCCTGCAGTTTCTGTAGATGCAACAGGTCTTATTGAGCAAATTGGTGGTCCAATTAATAAACTATCTGCTGCAAATGCTGGTATAGGAACTACTAATGGTGGTTCTGGTTACGGTGGATCTACTCATAACGGTGTTCCATTATTTACAATAACAGGTAATGGTTCTGGTGCTACTGGAAATGTAACAGTATCAAATGGTAAGGTTACTAATGTTGCTATAGCAAATACTGGTTCTGGGTATGTAATTGGAGATGTTTTGGGAATTACTACCGCATCTTTAACAGCACCTAATAAAAAAGGAACTGGTGCTGAAATAACAATAGATGATGTTTGGGGTGTAGATACATTATACTTATCAAATGTTAAAGGTGAAAAATTCACCACTAATAATTATTTGGTATATACTGCTAATGATGGAACAACTTCAACAGGAGCAGCAACAACCGTTGTAACAAGTTCTACTGTTAATGGTAGTCTTTATGAAGGCAATATTATTAAAGTTGATCAATATAATCATGGATTAACTTCAGATAATAATAAAGTTATTTTAAGTAATATTGAACCTGACACAATCCCAACAACTTTAACTGCAGACCTTAGTTTAACTGGTACTACAATTTCTGTTGCTAGTACTGCGACATTTGCAAATTTTGAAGGTATTACAACATCTAGAGGTTATGCAAAAGTTGGTAATGAAATAATATTCTATGATGGTATTGGATCTGGAACTCTTACTATATCCCAAAGATCTTTTGGTGATACAGTTCAAGATACTCATTTTAATGGAGATACTATTTCTGCATATCAGTTTAATAATATCTCATTAACAGGTATTAATACTACTCATGATATGATTACTTTACCTAATGCATTGAACGATCTTAAGACAATAGATAGTTATTATATTACTGCATCAAGAACTGGAAGAACCAATCTTCCAGATAGAAATGCTGGTAAAGAGCAACTAAGTTTTGTGGAAAATAGTTTTGGTGGTGGAGACTATATATTGTCTACCCAAAACCATCAATATAATACATTTATTCCTTCCTTTAATGTTCTGGTTCCTGGAACAGAAACAACTTTAACTGGACAGTTAAGGTCTATATCTGGAACTAGTGCTGGTGGAACAGAAGTTTCATATATTGATCAAGGATTTGAATCTGTCAATTTTAATCAAATTAACAGATTATCTTCTCCTCGTATATTATGTTCAAGGGTTAATGAAACTACTAAATTAACTAGTTTACCTAGAAATAAATCAGTTACTTTAAATGTTAATTTTTCAACTACTAATCCTCTTTTATCTCCAGTATTAGATCTTGATAATGGAGCATTTAGGTTATGGAGAAATAGGTTAAATGATCCAGTATCAGATTATGCTAATGATTCTAGATCAAATGCATTAACTGGCGATCCACATGCATCATGTTATATCTCTCAAGTGGTTAATTTGAAACAACCAGCAACTTCATTAAAACTTATAGTTGGTGCATATAGACATATATCCGCAGACTTTAGAGTTTTATATAGATTACTAAAACCAGATTCAAGTGAAGTTGTAGAATCATACAACCTATTCCCTGGATATAATAATCTTAACGAGAAAGGTGAAATTATTGATTCTAATTTAAATGACGGAAGACCTGATGTTCTTGTTCCTGCAAGTTTGTTAAATGAATTTAAAGATTATGAATTTACTATTAATGATGAGGATGAATTTACTGGATTCCAAATCAAGATAGTTATGAGTGGAGATAATGAGGCATTTCCTCCTAAATTTAAAGATTTAAGAGCAATTGCTTTAGCATAATGTTATCTGTTGAAGGTCATAAAAATCTTTATAGAGATGAAAAATCTGGAGCAATTGTAAATTGCGATGATCGTTCTTATTCTTCATATATTAATATGAGGAATAAGAAAAAGTATGAAAAAGAAGAATTGAAAAGATTACGGTCTGATATAGATGAAATAAAATCTATGTTACATGAAGTGTTAAATAAAAGATTATAAATATTTAAAAGTATATTAAGTAATAATGGCAGTATATGTATCTAACATAGTAATTGAGCAAGGATTTGATTTTGATACATCCTTTCAACTAGAGGATACTCGTTCTAATGCATTTTTGAATCTCACTGGAGCATCTACATCAGGAATGCTTAGAAAGCACTCTTCAAGTGCCAATCCAGTTTCCTTTGCAACTACTGTCACTTCCCCAGAACAAGGAATTATATCCATATCTTTAACTGCTGCGACAACAGTTAGTATAAAACCAGGAAGATATGTATATGATGTAAAACTGAGTACTGCAGAAGGTGGTGAATATAAAGCTATTGAAGGTTCAGCACTAGTACGAGGTGGAGTAACAAGGTAATGCCAAATATAAACGACAGAATTGGGTCACAAAATGTAATTAGGGTATTATCTAATGCATCAGCACCTCCAACAAGATTAGTTAACTTAAGTGATGTTAATTCATCACGTAAAAGTGAAAATGGGATGGTTCTAATATGGAACTCATCATCCGAATCATTTGTAATGTCGGATCAATATACTTCATCAAATTTTATTGTATCTGGAATTACTACTTTTAATAATGCAACAGATTCTATTAGCAATACAACAGGTTCAGTAGTAACTGCTGGTGGTCTTGGGGTTGCTAAAGGTTTAAATGTTGGTGGTAGGTCTGTTTTTGCAGGAATATCAACCTTTAATGGTTCTTTACTTGATATTAATGGTGAAGTAAATATATTAAAAAGTTTAATATTACAAGAAAATCTTAATGTAACTGGTGTTACTACACTTGCAGGTATTGTAACAACTGGTGGAGATTTATATGTTGGTGGAGATTTATATGTTAGTGATGATGTTGTATATGATGAAATTAATGGTAGAAATCTTAATGTAACTGGTGTTGGTACTATTGCTAATTTAGACATTAGTGGAGATGTACAAGTCTCTGGTATGTTAACGGTTGGATCATCTAGTATAACATTTGATGGTGAGAATGATATTATAAATGTTGGTACTGGATTAACTCTTAGTTCTGTAGAAGGAATTTCTGCTACTGGGGCATTAAATGTATCTGGTCTTGGTACAATATCTGGTGGACTGAATGCAACACTTCTTACTCCAGTTCAAACTAATATTACATCACTTGGAACTTTAACTGTACTTGATGTAAATGGTAATTTGAATCTTACTGGTGCATCATATAATGCTAGTTGGATTAAAGCATCAAATCTCTTTAGATTGACTGATAATGCTAAAGCTACATTCGGAACTTCTGACGATTTGCAAATATTTCATGATGGTAGTTCCAGTTATATAAAGGATGTTGGTATTGGCGATCTTAGAATTCAAGGTGCTGCTGATGTTGTAATTGAAAATACATCTGGTGCAAATAGTGCTGTATTTAATACGGATGGAAGTGTAGAATTATATTGGAGAGGTAGTGGTGCTGGTAAGAAACTTGAAACTACTCAAACAGGTGCAGTAGTAACAGGTATTTTAACTGCTACCGAATTATCTGGAGCAATTGATGGAGGATCGTATTAATGGCAAAACCGAGTACTAGGCAAGGATTGGTTGATTATTGTTTAAGACAATTAGGAGCACCAGTATTAGAAGTTAATGTTGATGATGATCAATTAGATGATTTAGTAGATGATGCTATTCAATTATTTAATGAGCGTCATTTTGATGGTGTTGAAAGAATGTATCTTAAATATAAATTAACTCAAGATGATATTGATAGGGGAAAGGCAAATAATAAAGATGGTAGTGCAAATACTGTTGGTATTGTAACTACTACTGGGACTTCTACCAATGTAAGTGGTTTAGGGACTGTTACCTCTAATTGGTATGAATCTTCTAATTTTATTCAAGTTCCAGATTCTGTAGTTGGTATAGAAAAAATATTTAAGTTTGATACTAGTGCTATTTCTAATGGTATGTTTAGTGTTAAATATCAATTATTTTTAAATGATGTTGCCTTTAATCTCGGATATAATGGTCTTTTGAGTTATTCAATGACAAAATCATATCTAGAAGATATTGATATGATGTTAACTACAGATAAGCAAGTTAGATATAATAAAAGGCAAGATAGATTATATTTAGATATTGATTGGGGAAGTGAAAATGCAGATACTTTTATAATTTTAGATTGTTATAGAGCATTAGATCCAAATACTTTTACTGGTGTTTATAATGATACATTCTTGAAAAAATATCTTACTATTTTAATTAAGAGACAATGGGGTTTAAATATGATGAAATTTACAGGAACAAAACTTCCAGGTGGGGTAGAATTAAATGGTAGACAATATTATGAAGATGCTGAAAGAGAATTGGAAGATATTAAGCAAAGAATGTCTTTAGAATATGAATTACCACCTTTGGATCTTATAGGTTGATAAAATATGGCATTAAATTCTTATTTTTTACAGGGATCTAAGGGTGAGCAATTTTTATTGCAAGATCTAATTAATGAACAATTAACAATATATGGGGTAGAAGTATATTATCTACCTAGAAAAATATTTAAAACTGATAATATTATTAAAGAAGTTCAATCATCTAAATTTGATGATTCTTTTTTAATTGAGGCATATTTAAATAATTATGAAGGATATAATCCAAATAGTGATGTTTTAAGTAAATTTGGTTTAAGATTAACAAATGAGGTTAGTCTTACAATTTCTCGTGAAAGATATGAAGAGTTTATTGCACCATTTTTGGAAGGTATAAGTTCTGGTATTAAAGAAGGTGCTATTACAGAATATACATTTGAAGATTTAATTACTAGACCAAAAGAAGGAGATTTGATATACTTCCCACTTGGAGAAAGATTATTTGAAATTAAAAGAGTTGAGTCTGAAAAACCATTTTACCAATTAGGTAAAAATTATGTTTATGAATTAAATTGTGAACTTTATGAATATGAAAATGAACTTATTGATACTACTATTGAGGAAGTTGATAATACTGTAGAAGATGAAGGATATATAACTCAATTAAATTTAGTTGGAGCTGCAATTACTGCTATTGGTCAAGCAACAGTAGGACCATCTGGAATGATTGGATTTATAGATCTAATAAATGATGGTTCTGGATATGTTTCTGCACCAACTATTGAAATATCTCCACCCCCAAATTTCCCAGTATCAGGATCTAGAGCTAGTGCAGTAGCAATAACAACATCAATTGGTGGTGTTAGGTCTCTTAAAGAGATATTATTAACTAATCCAGGATCTGGATATAATTTAGATACACCTCCACTTATTATTATCAATGGTGGAGGCGGTGCAGGTGCTGCTGTTACGTTTGGAATAATTGATTCTGGTATTAGTTCTGTTACTTTATCTGAAAGTGGTAGAGGGTATAATGAGATGCCAACAATTGTAACTACTGGTATTACTACAGGATCTACTGCAGAATTGAGACCAGTTATATCTGCAGGAAAAATTGTTACTGTTAGATATAAGAATGTTGGATCTGGATATGCTGGTAATGTATCTCCTGTAACAATTTCAGGTTTGACAACAACGGGAATAGGTACATTCATATATAATGAAATAGTTACAGGTGATACTTCTGGTGTTACTGCAAGGGTTAAAGATTTCAATAGAAGAGTTGATTTAAGTCCTTCCTTCCCACCAATTGAACTTAGAGTTTCATTAAATAGTGGAGCATTCTATCCAGGAGAAGTTGTTGTTGGGGGAATATCATCTGCTAGATATATTGTAGAATCTTACAATACAGATAGTTTTGATGACCCATACGATGCTAATTCTGAAATAGAATTAGAAGCAGATAACTTACTTGACTTTACAGAAGGCAACCCATTTGGAGATTATTGATGTTAGGCACTTATTATTACCACGAAATTATTCGTAAAACCATTATTGGTTTTGGTACTTTATTTAATAATATTTTTATTAAACATGAAGGTATTGACGACAGTACTTTGGATGAAACCAAAGTTGGATTAGCATATGGTCCACAGCAGAAGTTCTTTTCAAAGATTAGAGAACAAGCTAATTTAACAAAAGCAGTTGCAATAACTTTACCAAGAATGTCATTTGAAATGACTTCTGTTCAGTATGACCCAACAAGAAAATCTGGTATAACTCAAACATTTAAAGCATCAGATGGAACAAACTTAAAGAAAGTTTTTATGCCTGTTCCATATAATATTGGATTTGAGTTAAGTATATTTTCAAAATTAAATGATGATGCATTACAAATTCTTGAACAGATATTACCATACTTTCAACCATCTTTTAATATTACCGTTAATTTAGTTAAGGCTATTGGAGAGAAAAGAGATATACCAATTGTTTTAGATAATATTTCATTTAGAGATGAATATGAAGGAGATTTTACTACAAGAACTGCATTAATATACACTCTACAATTCACAGCAAAAACATACTTATTTGGTCCTGTTGCTGATACTAGTGATGGAATAATCAAGAAAGTTCAAGTTGATTATGCTGCTGATACTGCTGTAACAGCAAAACGTCAAGTTAGATATGTTGCTACTCCAAAGGCACTTAAGGATTATAATAATGATCAAACAACTACATTAAAAGAAGATCTTACAACAACTGAAACTAGGATTACTGTTAATGATACAACATTCATATCACCTAAAGATAGAATAGTAATTGATAGCGAAATTATGAGTATTGTAAGTGTAGAAGATTCTGCTACTATTATTGTTAAGAGAGGTTTTGATAGTTCAATTGCTGCAAAACATATTTCTTCTACAACAATTAATAAATTAACAACTGCAGATGATGCTTTAGTAGAACCTGGTGATGATTTTGGATTTAATGAATTTGATTCATTCTTTGAAGATGGATTGTCATATAGTCCAACTAAACAAACTGACGTATAATTAATGCCATGTCTAGTTATGATCCTATAGATGAAGCACTAAACACTACTAGTGCTATTGAAGTGAGTACCACACCAGAAAATGGATGTGTTACACGAAAAGATAGTACAAAGAATGTTACAGATGATGTTGAAAAAGACTATGAGTACACTCGTGCTAACTTATATTCTCTGATTGAGAAAGGGCAAGAATCCCTCAACGGTATTATGGAATTGGCAGGTGAAAGTGCAAGTCCAAGAGCATATGAAGTTGCAGGGCAGATTATTAAGTCTGTTGCTGATACAACTGATAAATTAATGGAACTGCAGAAAAAGATTAAAGAAGTTGATGAAGATAAAGTAAAAACTACAAACAATGTAACTAACAATGCAGTGTTTGTTGGTTCTACTAGTGACTTATCAAAGATGATTAAACAACAATTCCTAAATAATAGTAACAAAGAGTAGTAAAGTGGATTTAGCTCAAAGAAGACAACAACTTAAATTAAGACAAGTTGAAAAGGTTAAGAAGTTTAGGCAGTCTAACCAGTCTTCTTCTGATGCAATCGAAAAGCAAAATGACAGAGAGCAAATGAAAAAGGAAATTAAACAGGAGTTAAGTCAAGAATCTATTAATATTGAGAACTCTGATGGAACAATTTTTGCTAGAGTTATGGATATCATTGGTCCTACTCATATGAGACCTGTTGTTTCTGGTGGACTATGGAAAGGTACTGAGCAAATTAGTGAAAAGAAATCTGATTGTGAATGTGATGATTGTGGACAAGATCCTTGTATAGAATGTGGTGAAAGTCATCATAGTGTTAAGGAAGCAAAAGTAGAAGCAGGTCGTTCTGATTATGGTAAGGCATCAGTAAGAAACAAAAGAAAGTTTGGTAGAGAGGGAAAACCTGCTGTATTTGATCTTCCTTTTTCTGGTGGACCTAGTGATAGAGGTAAGATGATTGATTCAAGAAGAGCAGAGCATAAGGCAAAGCGTGGTCTTAAGACAAAAGGTGTTAAGGAGCAGATGGAAAAGGATAATGGTGTTGATGATCAACAACAAAATGGTCTTGATGATCAACAACAAAAACAAATTGATGCTAAACAAAAGAAAGCAGATCAGATAAAGAAACAAGTTTTACTTAAAAAATTACAAGCAGTAAGACAAGGTGGTGGTAGTGAGATAATGGCATCCTATGATTGGAAATCTGATAAAAGTATGAGGATTAATAAAATTGCAGAGGGTTCTTTACATAAGTGGTTTAAGGGTTCTAAGTCTAAAGATGGTAAAGGTGGATGGGTTAATGTAACTACAGGTGGAACCTGTGCTAGTGATGAACCTGGAGAGGGAACACCTAAGTGCGTGTCTTCTTCTAAGAGAGCAAGTATGACTAAGGCAGAGAGAGAATCTGCATCAAGAAGAAAGAAAGAAGCAGATCCTGGTCAACAATCTAAGTCTGGTGCAGCAAAACCAACTTATGTTGCTACTGATAAGAAGAAAAAAGATGTAAATGAAAAATGTTGGGATGGTTATACTCAGAAAGGAATGAAGAAGAAAGGAAAGAAAGTGGTTCCTAATTGTGTTAAAGAAGAAGATGTAAAAGGAAAGGGTAGTGGTAAGAAAGATGCCTGTTATAAGAAAGTAAAAGCAAGTGCGAAGGTCTGGCCTTCTGCATATGCATCAGGTAGATTAGTTCAGTGTCGTAAGAAAGGTGCTGCAAACTATGGTAAGAGTAAGAGTGAATCATACTCTTGGAGAGATGAACTTGATTATGTAAAGGAAGGTGCTGCATGGACTAAGAAAGCAGGAAAGAATAAAGAAGGTGGATTAAATGAGAAAGGTAGAAAATCTTATGAACGTGAGAATCCTGGTTCTGATTTAAAAGCACCACAACCTGAAGGTGGTTCTAGGAAGAAATCATTCTGTGCTAGAATGGGTGGAATGAAAAAGAAACTTACCAGTTCTAAGACTGCAAATGATCCAGATTCAAGGATTAATAAAGCACTTAGAAAGTGGAAGTGCTAATATCCTATGTCTGATAATGTATACCTTGGTAATCCCAATCTAAAAAAAGCAAATACTCCTATACAATTTTCTCAGGATAATATTCTTGAGTTTTTGAAGTGTAAAGATGATCCTGTATATTTTGCTAGAAAGTATATAAAAATAGTCTCTCTTGATGAGGGACTTGTTTCTTTTAATATGTACGATTTCCAAGAGAAATTGATTAGAAGATTCCATGAGAATAGATTTAATATCTGTAAGATGCCTCGACAGACAGGTAAATCTACAACTTGTATATCATATCTTTTACACTATGCAGTTTTCAATGATAATGTCAACATTGCTGTTCTGGCGAACAAAGCCTCCACTGCTAGAGATCTACTTGGCAGATTACAACTTGCATATGAAAATTTACCTTCATGGATGCAGCAAGGTATAATATCTTGGAATAAAGGTTCATTAGAATTAGAGAACGGGTCAAAGATATCAGCAAACTCCACTTCATCATCTGCTGTTCGTGGTGGTTCTTACAACGTTATATTCCTTGATGAGTTTGCATTCATTCCAAATCATATTGCAGATGATTTCTTTGCATCGGTTTATCCTACAATTACTTCTGGACAATCCACTAAAGTTATTATAGTTTCAACCCCACGGGGTATGAATCATTTTTATCGTATGTGGCACGATAGTGAAAAAGGTAAGAGTGAATATGTTCCTACCGATGTTCATTGGAGTGAAGTTCCTGGTAGAGATTCTGTATGGAAAGAACAGACTATTGCAAATACATCTGAACAACAGTTTAAGATTGAGTTTGAGTGCGAGTTCTTAGGTTCTGTTAATACTCTTATTAGTGCTGCAAAACTTAGAAATTTAGTATATGAAGCACCTATTAAAAAAAATGCTGGTCTTGATATTTACGAACAACCAGAACTAGAACATAATTATATAATTACTGTAGATGTTGCCAGAGGACTTGGTAATGATTATTCCGCATTTATAGTTTTTGACACTACAGAATATCCTTATAAGGTAGTAGCAAAGTATAGGAATAATGAAATTAAACCAATGTTATTCCCAAATATTATTTTGGATGTAGCAAAAGGATACAATCAAGCATATCTATTAATAGAAGTTAATGATATAGGAGATCAAGTCGCAAGTATTCTTCAGTATGATTTGGAGTATGAAAATGTTTTGATGGCATCCATGAGAGGAAGAAATGGGCAGATTGTTGGTCAAGGATTCTCTGGTAAAAAAACTCA
>Ga0163180_10000184_pt1 | contig 35201 bp, 30 predicted proteins | sample AtlANTMetagenome_2_FD_109647 | JGI IMG/M metagenome (GOLD analysis project Ga0163180, IMG submission 109647) | Marine eukaryotic phytoplankton communities from the Atlantic Ocean - Atlantic ANT 4 Metagenome | ecosystem: Environmental > Aquatic > Marine > Oceanic | place: North Atlantic Ocean...
AGCATCAGGCTGGACAGATGCAGACCAACAACTTGATATACCACAAACAGCATTACAATCTTATAATCAATTGGCTTGGTTTCCAGGTCAAGAAGGAAGTGATGTCACATTAGATACTACAATTGATACTCTAGCTACTGCATGGTCTTTTTCTTTTTGGCTTTTTAATATGGAAAGTGGAAATTCCTTTGATTTTATTATAGGTGCTGGTAGTAATAGGAATTTGGCAGTTGATAATAATTCTAATAGAAAACTTTATTATAGAGATGGAGATGGTGTTTATAATGCTTTATCAGATGAGGTTATTCCTGAAGGAAAATGGTTACATATTGTAGTCACTGCTATTGCTGATACAAGTATAACTGCTTATATAAATGGAGAAGCTCAAACTACGAGTACTACTATGGCTTATGGAGGTTCTGACCCTGACACTCAATTAATTGTAGATAGATTTATGGAAGGATATAGTGCTGGTAATTATGAGTCAAGAGGCTCAATAACAGAAATATCCTATTTTGCAAATACAACTTTAAATCAAGCTCAAGTAAATACACTTTATAATGACGGAAAAGCATATGATGTAGAAAAAGATACTACATTATGGTCAGCTTGTACAGCATATTGGAGAAATAATGGTCTTGCTGAATGGCAAGATAGAAAAGGGACTAATGACCTTAACACAAATGGTGTTACAGAAACAATGTTAATCACAGCAGGAGTAGATGGTTCAAGAGATTCTCAAGGATTTCTAATGAATAGACAAAGAACTACTAATAGTTTGAATAATACTCTAGGTACTAGTGGAGGAAAAAGTTATGTACAAATGAATGTTAAAGGTGATGATGATTTAGCATTTATTGGAGTTGGACATGGATTTTCTGTATCTGTTTGGGTAAAATCATCACATTTAAATTCTTCTAACGAAATGATAGTATCGAGAAATGATAATACTGATGGATGGAGACTTCAGTTAGATTCGGCAAATAAACTTCAATTTGTTATAGAGGAAAATAATAATCTTAGCACAGCAATTACAGATAGTGCAATATTAGTTGATACATGGTATCATATGGTAGGTACATTTAATGGAGACCCTAGTAATAATGGTAGTGGGGTTACAAAATTATATATCAATGGAATTACTGGGGGTTCTACTACAAATGATGGAGCTGCTTCCAATGATATGGATGCAGTTACAGATACTATGTACATAGGTAGACATACAACACTTAGTGATGTTTTTAATGGAGAAATTGATGATTTATGTATATACAATAAAGTATTATCACAAGAAGAAGTAACAAGAAATTATAACGCAGGTAAAAGGAGTCACAGATAATGGCACATTATGAAATGTATTTTTGTCTACCAAGCAGTGCATATGATAGTGCTGTTGGTACTAAAATAAAAGCACTATATCCTATAGTAGAATCAGTAGATGAAGATACTGGGGATATTACTTATAAATCATCTCCTACTTGGAATGATATTATATTTGCAGGTAAAGTAGGTACTCCAAGATATTCACATGATAAAGCATATTGTATTATTAAAGGTGAATGGTCTATGAAAGATGGAGTTCTATCAGAACTTATAGCATTAGGAGCTAATAAAGCATATCCTAATTTTAGTATATTGACAAAGTCTGAAGCACAAGCTTTAGCAAGTAGTGAAACGTTTGTAGAATAACCAAAAGGAGAGACGATGGATATTGAAGAAAAGTTGGGTAATTTGATTGCCCAAAGAAAGCAAGTTAAACTTGAAATAAATGAATTAGAAGATGCTTTACTTCAAAGAGAAGAACTTTTAAATAAAGTTGATGGAGCTATAGAATTTGCTAATTTTTTAAAGGAAGATAAACCAAAGAAAAAGGAGAAAAAAAATGCCTAGATTTGGTAAAAGCAGTAAAGCAAGACTTGCTACTTGTGATGAAAGATTACAGGAAATATTTAACGAAGTAATTAAATATGTGGATTGCAGTGTTCTTGAGGGACATAGAAGCAAGGAAAGACAAAATAAACTCTATGAAGAAGGAAAAACTAAAGTACGTTACCCAAAAGGTAGGCATAATTCTAGCCCTAGTAACGCTGTTGATGTCGCTCCTTACCCTATTGACTGGGATGATAGAGAACGTTTCCACCTTTTTGCTGGGTTCGTCCTTGGGATGGCTCGCAGGATGGGTTATACTCTTCGCTGGGGAGGAGACTGGAATATGAATTTTGAAGTTGATGATAATCAATTTGACGACTTTCCACATTTTGAGATAAGAGACTAATGTTAAATAAAAGAGCAGTAGTAACTCCTGATAAACATTTTCCCTGTGCAGACATCCCAGCTATAAAAGCAGTTTGCAAAGCGATAGAATTAGTTAAGCCTAATATATATGTCGATTTAGGAGATACTGGAGAATGGGAAGCTTTTTCTAAACATAAATGGAGAGGTAAACAAAAACCTCCATTGGAGTATTTAATAGATGATTTTGATAGAGATGTTAAGAATGTTAATGCAGGTATGGACATTATCGATGAAGCACTAGATAAAGTTAAATGCAAAGAAAGACATTTCGTAGAAGGTAACCACGAACAATGGCTTAATTTTACAGTTCAAGAACATCCTTATTTGCCTCAATATTTAGTGCCCAATGCATTAAATTTAAAAGATAGAGGTTATGAATATCATCCTAATGGAGAATATTTAGATATTGGAAAACTTAGTTTTTATCATGGTAATCATTATGGAGGTCAATATCATACAGCTAATCATTTAAGAAAACTTGGTTGCAATGTTATGTATGGACATTGGCATGATTTACAACATATGTCTGCTACACATAAAGATGGACCAATAGGAGCTTGGAGTATTGGGTGCTTAAAAGACATGTCTCCTGAAACTAATGCTTGGCTTAACAACAGAAAGATTAATTGGGCTCATGCCTTTGCAATAGTTGATTATTATGATAATGGTAAATTTACTGTAGATGTAGTACAGATAATAGATGGGAAAGCAAGAGTGTGGGGTCAGTTAATAGACGGAAATAAATAGTGGAGATAAATGGAACAAGAAGCAATAGAGAGTTTGATTGGGCAGTATGGCTGGATGGCAGCAGTAGGCTTCTTATTCCTAATAGGACGTAATACTATTGAATCTGCAATAGAAGCTATTAAAGTATTTGCAGGAGATGATTTAAATACAGATGATGTAATTATATTTGATGGTAGACCTGCAAGAGTAGTTAGAGTAGGATTTTGGAAAACAATATTATTTGTTTATGAAGTAGGATGTACAAATGGAAAGCCTTTTATTAAAGGTGGAAATAAAGTAGCAATACAAAATGATAAATTGAAAGACCATATGATAGAAAAACCATTACCAATGTTAGACTTAAAAAAATGGGATGATTGTAAAGATATAAAATGATTTATTTCTTACTAATATTATTTTTAATATTTATAGGGGTGTTTATTTATGCATGTAATTTTGAATTATTTGATTTACATTTTGATGAAGATGAAGGATGGTGCGAATGAAGGACACATTAAGAGTTTTATCTAGTTACCCAGAGCTTGGTATAGGTACTAGCTTTTTTTCAACGTTAATAGGCTTTTTAAAGGTTTTGAATCCCATTTTAACATTTGTATCTTTAGCTATTGGTATAACAGTTGGTTTAATAACTTTATACGCTAAAATAAAGGAGTAATTATGATAAAAGCAATAATAGCAAAATGGCTTGCTAAAAAGGGTTTAAAAAATGGTATAGGGCTAATAATATTTATATTAGAAATTATAGCTAAAAATACAAAATCTAAAAAAGATGATAAGATAGTGAAAGAATTAAAACCTATATTGAAAAAATTAAAAAAATGGATGTAAAAGATTTAGAAAAACAATTAAATCAAGTTTATAAAATAACTTCTAAGCAAGGTAAATATATAGAAGAGATTGAAAAAAATGTTGCTTTATTAAAAAAAGATTCTCATCCTCCACAAGAATATGTATGTTGTAAAAATTGTGGATGTAGAATAGCTAAAATAAAATAAAAAGGAGATAATATGTTATCATTAATTAGTGCTAATTGGGAGTGGTTTTTACTTGCATTGTACGTGCTTGAAAAAGGTATAAAACTAAGTCCATCTAAAAAAGATGATTTAATATTTGACATGGTTTTAAAACCTATTATTGATAAGATAAAAAAATAGTTATGTCAAAAGAGGTATGGAAATTAGGAAAATTTGACAAAGGAATAAACTCTCATTCAGACCCTAAAGATATAAAGGAAGGTGAATGGGTAGAACTAGATGATGTCAATGTATCTAAAGTTGGTGTTGCTAAAGTAATAGGTCAGCCTAGAATAGATACATCTGTGCATCAGGTTAGTGCTGATAAAATAATTCCTGGTAATGGATTCTACAGATTTACAAGTGATAATTCATTTATGCCTGCCTCACCAACTTCATCGTATCACACTTTAACAAATATAGTAGACGGTGGAGGTGGTAGTCTTTCAGAAGCTATTTTTAGCATAGAAAGTTTAGTATGGGCTTTTCCAAGCTCAAGTAATATACAAAATGGTTATTTAAAGTTTCAGTTATTTATAGATACTACAGCTATTACTGACCAGTTTACTGTTATACATTCTGATGGAACTCCTAATTTTTCTACATCAGTAGGTTCAGGTGGTAGTGTTTCTGAAAATAATACTGTTCAAACAAATATATATAAAGGTACTAGTGAATCTTTCGGAAGTTCTGATTTTGATGATTTATATTCTATACCTAGTGGAAGACCTAAAAATAGTGCTATGATAGGAAGAATATTAAGAAATTCTTGGTATAATAGCGATACATCCAGTTTTCATCCTGGAGCAGCAGGAATTCAAAATAATAATTGGAGTGACAATAATATAATTGATGCACAACCTGCATGGTCTAATATACCAGATTGGTACACTAATGGCTGGCAAATTTGGACAAACAATGTTCAAGGTTCTGAAGATTATTATAGGTCTGATTTTTTTTGGGATAATGATTGGTTTGATGAATTGACTAGTCATTACAATAATCCTAATTTAATTTTTTCAGCTATATTTGATTCTAGTGATAATAACGAGCCAAATGGAACATTAAGTATGCGAAATACTGATATGATGGGTTTTTATAAATGGGATGGCTATAAAGGTTTTTACGGAGATATGCAAGTCCCACCTGAATATAGCCCATTTGTAGTTCCTACATATCCGTATGTACCAGGATTTTCTCCATGGCCTTCAAATAACGGAATCTTTTCTTTATACGGAGAATATTATAAAATGGTATGCGCATTTCAATCTCAATTAATTTATGAAATAAACAATTATAGTGGTGGTTCTGCTTCTGATAGATTTTATGCTCAATTTGTAGAAAACACTACTGGAGATAGTAATTTATTTGATTATGATGAAGCTGTTCCTTCTCCTCCTAGTGCTAGTGGAGATGGAAGTGATGATTGGCATGTTTCAGCAGAATTTTATGATATGATTAGATTATTTCCAAGAACTGTAGGAGCTAAATCTGGAAAAATTAATTGTAAAATGACTTATTACAATACATCAGATGCATCCATATCTTCTAATGGAGGAGAAGCTGGTAGCACTGGAATTTCTGCAGCTGTTCATTTATTAGATGATAAAGATGCTTATGGATTTATTGATGGAGAAGGAGATTCTTATGAAGAAAATAATTTAGAAACTTTTAATGTAACTTCACTAGGTCCTTATGGCGGAGCAATGGTTATAAGAGGAAATACAGATTTAGAAGTTGGAGATGCAGAAGATAATGTAGAAACACATAGACTTGTTTTAAAAGGTAATCCATTGTCTGGTCAATTTTTAGATTTAGATTTTCAAGGAACAGGAAGTGCAATTTCTAATGCTTATATCGAAAATTTTCAAATTTATCATAGTACTAATCAAGCAGCTTTAACTGCTTTAAAATCAGATATAGATGCTTTAAGTGGCTATACATCTGGTTCTGTAACTGCAGACTCAAATACTTCAGGAGATACATATCCTGGATATTATTTAGATATAAAAGCTGATACAGCTGGTAGAAATTATCAATTCAGCTTATCTCTTCAATGGAAAACTAATGCTATTAATTATTCTGCATCGATAGGAGTAGATGATGAGCAGTTTGCATTTATATCACAATCAAATACAACTTTACCAGTAGGTAATACTACTGTTAAGCCTTTAATTTTTAAACTATTTAGTACCTATTCAAGTAGTTGGATAACAAGATATGCTAATACAATTTCATCTATAAATAATAATGATATGAATGAATATTTAAATTGGTATTCATATAATAATATAGAGTCAGACCCTTTGTTTTATGATGAGGGAAATGTTTTAAGAATATGTGAAACTAATTTTAGTTTAAAACAACAATTAGAATCATTATTTGAAACACACGATATAAATGATGGTCAATACAATAGTTTATTAGGTAATATGTGGTCAAATCCAACTCAATGGTTAGGATATAAAGATATAAGCAATCATTTTGGAGATTCTTTTAATTATACAGGAAATCTTAAGGGATTTTTTATAGGGCATCAAGCTAAAATATGGAATTATACAGGAACTACAAAAGGATTAGTAGTTGCAAGTACAGATAATTTAAGAGCTACTGGTCATGCAATAACTGGTAATGATACATTAATGAAAGTACATTTTCATCAGGGCAGTAGTGGTGGTATAGATTGGACTGGTAGTATTAAGATATATGCAGTAGCTTGTTACGATGATGGTAGCGAAACATTACCTACACATTATTTTGACAGTTCTCCTCCATCAGCATCAGGTTATTTTGATAGTGATGACAATGCTAAAACATTAAAATTAAGAGTTCTTTTTAAACCTTCAAATTCACTAGGACAAAAATGCTTTGATGATGCAAGAATAAATGGAATAAGATTATACTATACTCATTCGGAAGAAAATAATTCTACATTTTGGAATTTAGGAAAATTTGATTTTAATAGAGGTTTTATAAAAGCTTCTGTTGTAGATACTACAGATTCAACAGCTGGGCTTGAAAGTAAATATGAGTGGACAACAGCAGGTGATGCTTCAATAGGTGATAGTAATACTACAGCATCAGATAATAATAATATTACTTTATGGAATGGAAGTACTTATGATATAGAATATACTCAAATGCCTAAAACAAAATCATATGAAGATATTAATGGATTTTCTCCGTTAAATAATACTTTGCATGTAGATTTTAAAGCAGCTTGTATAGCAGGTAGAAGAGCTTTTGTAGGAAATATAAGAGTTTGGAATGGCTATTCATATGAATATTATAACGATAGAATGGTAGTTAGTCCCGTAAATGCATTAGATTCTTTTCCATATCCTGCTAATATTTTAGATTTAGATATATCAGATGGTGATGAAATTATTGCATTAACTTCTTATGGAGATAAAGTTTTGCAATTTAAAAAAAGAATATGCTATATACTTAATATATCTACAGGTATAGCTGCTGAATTTTTTATAGAAGAAAGACATAAGTGGAAAGGTATAGAAAATAAAAATCATTTTTGCGTTACAGACAATGGTATATTTTGGGCTAACGATAGAGGAGCCTGGATATATAATGGAGAAGAGCTTAAAGATTTGTTTATAAGAAAAGGTGATGATAGTTCGCAACAAATAATTAATAGAGACGATTGGGCTTCATTTATATCTAAAGATAGTATTGTTGGATATGATGCATATACTAGAGAAATTATTGTTATAAAGAAAAATAAATACTCTACAACAGGAGATGCTGATTGCTATATATATTCTTTAATAGTTGAATCATGGACTAAAGGAGTAAAAAGATTTTATGCTGGTGTAAATAATGCTATAACTAATTTTCAAAATACAGGTTCTTTAGGTAAGCTATGTTATTTGTCTGAAGAAGCTAATGGAGGAGGAGGTCCTGATAATCCAGGTCCTATACATTAATGGCTAAAGAAATAAAATTTAAAACGTGGAATGATATAGCAACTAGTACTAGTAACTTTAAAATGACAACAAAATATACTGACTTAGGAGCTGCTGATGCTAAAAAATCTATATTAGGAATTATTATTAATTTAAATAAAGGTTCTACTAATACTAATACATCTAATGCTTTTTTTTCATTAAGATTTAAATATAGAACTAATTTAGATGAAAATTTTGGAACTTTAATTACAATAAATAATAGTTATCAAAATACAAATCAAACACAAAATGTTGAAATAGTTAAATATCTTCCAAAGCCTTTAAAAAATATATATAATTTTCAACTTAAAATAGAAGGTATTGCTATTAAAAATGATTTTAGCATAAATGATGTAGGCATAATTTTTAGAAAATATAGAGATACAAGAATAGCAAGTTTAAATGAATAAGAAAAATTTAAAATCATTATTACAGAATAAACAAAAAATAATAAGCAGAGAAACTGGTTATCCTTCTCAATCATCTGGAAGAGACGGAGATTTTCAAGTAAGAAGAATACCTGGTCAGGGTATTTTTTTGTTTTATAAATGGTACAATAAATGGTACTCTTCTAGACTTACTCAATATAGACCTAGAACAGCTGAACATAAAGAACCTGTCAAACTACCTATAGGTGTCAAGCCTATTAAAGAAGGGGATTTAAGTATTGATAATGGTATAGTATTTGTTGGTAAGTCTGGAAATAAAAGTAATAAAATAATATCTGTAGATAAAGATAATCTTGCAGATATAACTACTCCTGCATATTTTAAAAGAACAGATACTACAGATATGGCAGATGATGAAGCAAAAGACCCTACATTTCTTATAGAAAATACTGGTCATGCTCATTTAAGATTTTACTCACCAAGTAATGTATATGACCAATTTATATCATTTGGAAGAAGACATCCTGAAACTTTTACTACTGCATCTTGGTGCATGGGATTAGATTCTTCTGCAAATAAATTTAGAATTATGTATAAAGGTGTAAGCGGAAGTTCTTCATCTAATCATACTAAAATAAGCGAATTAACACCATCATCTGGTGATTCCTATGAAGCTTTATCAATGAATAGTAGTGGAAATATATGGTTAGGTTTAGTTCAAAACCCAGGCTCTGATACTGATAAATTTTTAGTAATAGATGATTCAAATAATGGACTTGTAGGCTTTAGAACAGGAGCTGAAGTATTGTCTGATATAGGGGGTCAAGCTTCTGGGAATTATATTACTGGAACTGGTTCTTTGTCAGTTGGTGATTTAACAAATATAGGTAACTTAAGCGGGACTAATACAGGTGACCAACTTATACCTACTAATTTTTTAAGAGATAATGCAGATGATTCAACAACAGGAACTATAACCGCAGCAGGATTTACAACTACAGGTACTTGGACATTTGATGATGCAACAAGCGGAACAGTAGGTATTACAACAGTCCATACAGGTAGTAGTTTTACAGATAACGATACATCTTTAATGACAGCAGGAGCTATTAAAGAAAAAATTGAAGATTATGGTTATACAACTGCAACTTACAGCGTAATGGCATCTGGTAATTCTTATGCAGCAGGATTAGTTGCAGCAGGGAGTGGAACTCATAGCAATCAATTTCTTAGAAAAGATGGAACTTGGGTTGTTCCTGAAAATGATAATACAACTTATAGTGCAGGTAGTTTATTAGATTTATCAACAACAACATTTAATGTGGATTTAACTGAATTAACTGATGGAACAGCAGATGTAGTTGGCTCTGAAGATGAATTGGTATATTTAGATGATAGTGTTCAAAAAAGAAAATTAATAAGCGAAATAAAATTAGGTCAATTTAATAATGACGCAGGATGGACTACAAACACAGGAACTATATCATGGGATGGTTCTACAGCAAATGGAGTTGCGACATATAAAGATGCAGATGAAGCAACGGTAGAGTCTAATTTAACATTTGATGGAACTGATTTATCAATAACTTCTACAGGTAAATTGATATTAGGAGCAGGCGATACATCTATATATGAATCAGCTGCCGATGTATTAAATCTTACAGTTGGTGGCCAAAATATGATACTTTTAAGCGAAGGTGGCTCAGCAGGAACAATTGAATTTAATAATTGCTCTACAGGTGTTATAATAGGCAGTGGTACTCCTTTATATTTTGATGGAGGTACTAGTACACATATATCAGAATCATCTGCTGATAATATAAGATTTACAGTAGGAAATGACACTGTATTAGATTTAACAGAAGAAGATACAGGAACTACAATTAATATGGGAACTTCTGCCGCTGGATTTACAAGAAGTACATATGCAGATGCAGCTAATGTTACGATTGATTTTAGAACAGGAAATAAAGCACATTTAGATATGACAGGTGGAAGTATATCGGGAACATTAACACTTCAATTTCCAGCTGTATCAGGAAATTTTGTCTTAGTAGTACAACAAGATGGCTCTACAAGAACTATAGCAAATTATGCTACTAAGGATTCAGCAGGTAATGCAGGTAATAATGACGGAGGAACTGCAGGAGCTGTAAGATGGGCAGGTGGAACTGCGCCTGATTTAACAGATGGTAATAATAAAAGAGATATATTATCTTTTTATTGGGATGCGACAGAAGAAGTATGTTATGGTGTAGCGAGTTTAGATTTCTAATGTATAAACCAATAGACAGAACAACAGTTCAAGTAGAAGAAAATAAATTAAAGCTTTATCCAGTCAATGCTCCATTATTTTATAAAGACCCTAATGGAAATTTAAATGATATAGATTTAACTTTTAATGATACTACATCATCAATAGGCGATATATCTTTAATGAATAAAGGAATTGTTAGCGTAGGTAAAAGAAAAGGGAATAACCCTGAAAAAATTGTAGGAATTAGACCTGATAATACTCAAGATGGAAGCAAACAATTAGAATTTAGTTTAAATAGTGTAAAAATTAATGAAGAATTACAAGAGCTTAATGTAGAAACAGATTTAGAGGTTGTATTAAGATTATCTAAAGTTTTACAATTAGTTAAATTAAATAAAAATTTTAGTCAATGTGAAATAGAGTTTACAATACACTTAAATGGTATGAATTTTATAAATGAAAAATATACAAGCGAATCTAAAATACAAGAATATGGCTTTAATATAACCAATATAGGCGAAAATATTGGAAGTGATACCTTAGGTATGTATAATGGATATAATAGCTTAAATAAAGATATTTCATATTTAGATTTTTATGTAGGAAAAATAACAGATGAATATATTACAACAGGTGAGTATACAAATGAAGAAGAGTTTGGAGATGCTGATTTAAGCAATTATACATTAGAACAAATGTATTTAGGTGGAAGTAGTATTTATTTTAAAGATTGTGTTATATTAGCATGTAAACCTTACAATATAGAAAATTACGAAAATTCTATAGTCAATAATCTTTGTGATATGTATAATTTAGAAATATTTAACGATGGAGGTTCAGGTGTTTATTTTACAAAAGATAACAAGAAAGTTGGGGGATACTATTCAAATGATAATACGTTTTTTGCATTTTTTAATACTGCTGAAATCCCTGATAAAATTAAAACATTATTTAAAAGAAAGAACTTTGAAGACACCTCGTTTTTAAATATAACTGCAGCTGAATTAGAATCAGGAATTAATAGTAGATTTAATAAAAATTTAGATATAAACGTAGATACTAATTATCTTAAAGAGCATGGTAATGGGACTTTTGAGATTAAAGTTAGTGAAGAATCTTTTTTTATAAAAAGACCAATAGCTTTTAATGAAAATTATTTACCTACACATCATGAAACTATGCACACTTTAAAAGATAATAATAATGGTACTTACACTTATACTAAATATATAGCTGTGAATAATTCGTTAGATATAAATAATGCTAAATATCTTGATACTGCATTATATGTTACTACAGCAGAGGATGTAGGAATTACATCTTCAGGTGCTTCAGCAAGTAATCTTGTTATTCAAGGTAGGTTAAATGCTTTAGGAACAGCAGTAATAACAGATGCTGATTTTAATACAGATATGGGGTTTCCTTTATCAATACCTACTGGAGTAGATGCAATGCAAACAATATGTGGTAGGAATTATAATGTTACGCAAACAACAAGTCAGGGTGGTGGTACTACAACTACATATAGGGCAAGAGGTATTCAATCATTATATCATTTTGCTAGTGCATCAATAACTGGTGCAACTGCAGTAGCTTGGAAACAAATGGGTGGATATATGCACACAGATGATATTCTATCAGGTTCTGAGCAGCATGACCATATAGATATAATTGCTATAAAAAGTAATGCGTCAACTTCATTAAATTATTCTCCATTTTGGAACGATTTTGTAGGATTTTCTATATCTCCTGCTTGGACACCATCAGACACTACTCCATATAGTTCTAATGTTACTATAGATGCTCCTTATACTTATGGCGCTTATGTTGCAAATCCTTCAGGAAGCTCAACTACACATACTATTAATTTTAATTCAGATGCAATTACTGATATAAATGCTGTTACAAATTTTCAATTTATGCTGTTAGAATATGATAGATATTATCTAGATGATACGTCGGCTTTTAGAGGTTATGAGGGTTGGGGTGTTTATATGGGCGCTCAGATTGATAATACTACAACAGCATATAGACCTTATTTAGAAATAACGACAGGAACAGTATCTACACCAACTGAAAATGCAACATTTTTTGGAACTAATTTTTAAAAGAAAGTATTGGAATGATTAAGTGCATTAACTATATTATTATGTCTGAAACTACAACAAAGAAGGACTTAAAATGGCTTATGTAAATGTTAGGGCTAATATGCCTAAAAAGGAACAACCAAAACCTGAAGAGCAAAGTACTCTTAGCAAAGCTATTGATTTAACTGAAACTGGAATGAAAGCTAGTAAATTTCTTAATAAAAGAAATGAAAGGCTTTTAGCTGAATCTGGATATTTAGATTTAAAATTACCTGCAAAAGAAATATTAAAAACTGATAGTGATGGTAAAGAATATTTTTCTACAGAACCTAAAATTAATATGTTTGTTCGTAAACCAGGAAAAGGTCCTTTAAGAAAGCCTGAAGATAGAATTAAATTTTCACAAGAAGCTAAAGAACATTTTGTTAAACTAGCTAAAGAACAAAATTTTGATGCAGATGGAAATCCTACTGGTAATCGTGTATTACCTGAAGAACTTATGACTGAATACATAGATAGTTTAGGCGAGGGAAGTCAAGGTTTAAAAAATATATCTGATTTAAAAAATATGGATAAATCAGTGAAGGATAGAGAGAAATGGGTTGAATCTTTAAATGTTTCAAAAGAAGTTCAATCTGATTTAATGAATCAAGCCAATATAAGAGGAAAAGAATTTGTAAATAAAATAAGTAGTGGTGGATTTGGAAAATACGGAAATAACCTAATAGCAGAAGATAAAAAAACTGGAATGGGATTTACAAGCGATTATCTTCCCTCTAGAGCTAAGGGTAATTTAAGTATAAACCCTGACTTAATATCTGGCAAAAAATCTGGATTTAGCGGTGCAATCCCTGATTTTATACCACAAAAAAGTGCTAATGTAGGTCTTGATAAATCTAACATTTTAAGCAATATAGGGTTAGTAGATAAGGCTCGTTCTAATGTACAAAATCAAGCTCAAGGATTAGTTAATTCTTTAAATTTTAGAAATAAATTTGGTGAGATTGATAAATTAAGAAATTTAGCTCAAAATCCTAAAGCAGCTCTTGAAAATAAAGTTATGACTCAAGCTAAGGATAAAATTATGTCCAGCGTTGGGATTAAACCTAATTTTCTATCTGGCTTAGGACCTGGAGGTTTTCTAGCTCAAATGGCTTTAGGTCAATTAGGTGGTAAATTATTTAAACCTCATACAGTTGCAGGTAAATTATTTAAAGGATTATTTGGATAGGAGAAACACATGATAGAAGTAAGAAAGATAAAAACTAAAGAAGAGTATCAATATGTAAATAAAATGGCTGAAAAAAATGGGCATAACGTTCCATATCCTAGTCATGCATTATATAATAAGCAAGGAGATGTAGTCGGTGTTTGGTCATTGGCAAGTGCTCCTATTGTATTTGTTTGGTCACATACTGAAAAAATGAATAAAATGGACAGTATATATCACAATGAAACTTTAGATGCTATAATGAATGAAAAGGGTATTAACAAATTTTTAATTGCATGTGATAAAAGTTCACCATATTACAAACATATGGATAAATTTGGATATAAATCTTTAGATTGGGAAACTTCCATTTTTTTAAAAAACTTAAAGTAAGGAGATTTTATGTGTCATGGTGCTAAAGGAGAAGCTTGGTGGGATACAGGTCAAGCTGTTAAACAAGGTCCAGGAGAAAAGCTTTCTGGAGTTACTCCTGGTGAAGATATTACTGGGTTTACTCAAAGTGCAGGTAGGCAAGTAACATCGGATTTAGCTGGTACTACAGACCAGATGAGCAGTGATAGAATGACTGCAGATAAATGGAGAAATTGGTATGACCCAATGTTTGAAGCTGTTGTAGAAGACCCTATTAGAGGTATGGCTGGCGGAGGTGATTTAGCAAGTATGGATAAATTTGTTTCAGCTTCAGATGTTTTAAGTACATCAGGATTAGCTGATACTGAAGCTAGTAAATTATTGTCTGCTGCAGGTGAAAATGCTTTATTATTAAAAAGTGATGAAGCTGGGTTTAGAGAAAGAGCATTAAAATTAGAAGGTGCAGAAGATGAATTTAAATCTGAAGAAGCTGCAATAGAAGAAGGTTTATTAGGAGCTGAAGAACAAAAAAAAGAATCTTTACTTGAAAATAGAATATCAAGACAAAAAGCATTATCAGGTACTATACCTGAATATGAAAAAGCTAGAGCTGGTTTAGCTAAATCTGGTATTGCATATTCTGGACCTGCTATGGCTTCAGTTGAAGCTTCTGATGAAGCAAGAGAGATGAATATGGGTGATATATCTAGAGAAAGTGCTAATATAATGAAAGATTATAGAGATACTACTTCTATGCTTGAAACTAAAAAAAGTGATGCGCAGACAAGTATAGATAGAGATAGGCAATTATTTTCAACTGGATTAGCTGGTATGCTTGAAGGTACTCAAGATAAAGCTACTTCAATTTTACAACAAGCTACTGCATTACCTCAAAATTGGAGACAATTTGGCGAACAAAGATTAGAAAATTTAGTAGGCTCAGGACATTTTGGTGGAGGTGTTGGTGGGGCAGATATGTTTGAAGAAACCTTAGAACAATCTGATGCAATAGGCGAATTAAGGAGTGCTATTGGTTTAGCTGAGCAAGCAAGTACTAGCATGAGAGATACTTTACTAGACCCTAATTTCTTTTCTCCAGAAGGTGAGGAAGTTTAATGAGTGATATTAAAGATATAGGTAGCATATTTGGAGTTTTAGAAGACCTTGAAAATGTTAAATTAGCTGAAGAACAAATGGCTATGAAACAACAACAATTTAATGAAGCTCAAAAACTTAAGGTTGAAGCTGCTGAAAAAACAAAAAATTACAATCTAACAAAAGAAAATCTTCATGATAGACGTGAAGAAAATGAAGTAGAGATAGCAAGGCTTGTTAAGGAAATAGGTAATTGGAATATTGTTGCTCAAGATTGGAGTAATATAGATGATAAATATGGTAAGGGTAAAACAGAAGAAGGAAAGGCTATATTAGAAGAATTAGGCCTTGTATATGGAGAAAACTTTAAATTTAAAGAATCTGCATCTTTAGACTATGCTGAACAATTAAATAACACTCAAAATTTAATTACACTTCAAGAAGAAATAATTAATGATTTAACATCTAAACAAAATGAAATACTTAGATTGCATGATGATTGGGCTAAAGTAGGTACTGAAGCAGGTATAAAAGCTATAAAAGATACTGATGATGTTAAAGCTTATATAGGGCAAAATCCTGAAAAGTTTTTAAATGAAAATAATGAATTTAATCAATTAGGTAAAGCTTTAATGAAGGAAAAAATGTCACCTACTGATAAGTATGGGTTTGTAGATAAAAGTGCTGTAGATGCTGCATTAGCTGCTTTAGATACCTCTACGAAAACTGAAAAAGAAGGAATAGAACAATCGTGGAATGATGAAGCAAGTATTATGTTTAAAGATGTTGCTTCAACTGAGCAATTACTTAAAAATGACGATGATTTTCTTGTTAATGCTGGTGGAAGAGTTGCAAACTATGAAGGAAGAGAAGAGCTTTATTCTGACCCTGCTGCTCAAGAACAATTAATAAGTTCTTTGCAAGATAAAATTATGAAAACTTTCCTTATGTCTGCTAAAAATGAAAGAAGTTTTAGAAATACTGATATAATGAAAAAAATAAATGCAATGGAAGGTAAGAGTTTTAAGAACAAGGTAGACCTTATGAAACAAGTACATGACCTCGTAATTCCTAGTAGAGAAAGTAATGAGCCAATTTATGGTTATAAAGATAAAATCTGGAAATCAGAAGAAATGGAAGATATAGATTTAGCTAGTGGTTTAGGTGGTCAAAAAAGCCAGGAATTAATTTTGAAAAAATGGTTATCAGTATTTGGAAGATTGCATAATAAGTTGTACAAATAGGAGATTAAATGTCTAAAGTAACAGGCTATGATTTTCTTAGTGTTGATGAAGATAATTGGGATGACTTAACCTTTGAAGAACAGCAGCGTAAAATTGAAGAAGAGAAGAAAAAATTATTTGATTCCCTCCAAGAGATAGAAAACACCGAATATAAAACTCAAAGCGATGTCGCTAACTATTTAAGAAATCAATCTTATTTAGAAGGTAATTTTGACAGATACGCTAATCTTAGTGATGAAAAAGTTATTGAATTAGGGCAAGCTTTTGGCGAAGATATTACTGGGGAAATATATGAACCTACCGCAGGAGACATATCTGCTTTTAAACTAAAGCAATTAGAAAATAGATTATATAACATGGATGCTTATGGTATTGCTGGTAAGGATTTAAATTGGGGAGACGTTGGAGAAACAAAAGCTATTTTAGATGAAGGTATAGCTGCCTGGGATGATTATATTAAAAATAATCCTAAAGCTAGAGCTACAGCAGAATGGTTAGGTAGCGAGCTAGAGACTCTTGATAACCCTCAAGAATTTAGTAAATGGATACTTAGCATGGGATACGATGTGGGAAGTTCTGTAGGATTTAGTATGGCAAGTGCAAAAATAGGAGGAGCTACTGGAGGATTAGCAGGGAGTTTTGTTCCTGGCGTAGGGACAGCTTTAGGAGCTACCGCTGGAGCTGTTACCGCAGGTGGTCTTGCTAGTTCAGTTCAAATGGGAGGAAATACATTAAGAAGTGAGTATGAAAGACTTCAGCAAGATTCTCAGTTAGATGGTCAACAATTTTTAAGTATGGTTGAATTAGCCAAGGAAACATACAATAAAGAATATCCAGATGGAAATTTTAATACCAATGCTGTAGATAAAAATGGAAAGCCTCTTTATCCTATGTTGTTTGATGAAAACAACCCAAATGGAACAGTTACTAATAAAACAGAATTATTTAATCTTTATTTAAAAGATAGATTTCAAAAAATAGATGATAATAATTTCATAATGAAAGGATTATCTGGTGAAGAAGCTGTAGCCGCTGCTACAGGTACAGCAAATTGGTCAGCTTCAGTTGGTGCACTAATAGAACAAGTTTCTATGGCTGGTAAAATATTAAAAATATTACCTAAAGGAAGGTTTAATCCTAAATATTTAACAAATAATACATTTACTAGAATGAACGATAAGCTTAAAAATAAAGCTTTATTATACCCTAGAAGTGGAGTTAAAAATAAAGTTAAATCATATCTTACTTACGGTGGTCCTAAAGCTTTAGCTGAAATGTCTGCTGAAGCAACTGAAGAAGTCTTGCAGGGTTTTAACGATGCAATTGCTTCTACTTACACACCTGAATTAGCAGGAAAAGGGATTATTAATGGATTGCAAGAAATGTACTATCCTCCTACTGATTTTTGGGACCATCATGGAGGATGGACTCAGCTTAGAGATGAAATAGCTGGTGGTATGCTAGGTTCTGCTCCTATATCTGCAGTTACAGCAACTAAAAGTATAACTACTCTTGGTGACAGAGCAATTAATAGAGATATACTTAAAAAATCTAAAACACAAGAAGGTGTTAGATATGCGGTTGAAAAAGGAGTTGATGATAAAAATAGAAAGACATACAATGTAGTAGGGTATAATACTACTAAAAAAGATGGAGAAAGAGTAGTATCAGTTAAGGCTGATATGAGTAAGTTAAAAGACAAAGAAGGTAAATCTCTCCAAACAAGCTTTGCTAAATTTGATGATGCATTTAATGTAGCCAATACATATAATCAGCAAGAAGCTGCCAATATAAATCAAATTCAAGCATGGAAATATAGAGATATAAGAAATGGTAGTACTAAAGTAGTTCAGAATGATGATGGAACTTTTTCTGTAGAAATATATAATAATGATGGAAAGTTATTTAAAAAAGATGAAGAAGTATATAATAAAAAATATAAAGCAAATAGAAGAAACAAACAATTAACTAATACATTAGAAACAATAGATGAGAATTATAGAAAATATAAATTAGACAATACAGAAGACAATGAAGTTATAATGAATTTTCTTGATAATCAAAATAAGAAAAAGCAAGTATTTAAAAATTTAGACAATGAAAATGTATCAGTTGAAAACGATAATATAAATATCCAAATGGGTATAGCTGCATTTATGATGGAAAAATTACAGAACGCAGATGACGGTGCTAGAACTACATATAATGATATGTTCGATAAGACTTCAAGTAATCCTGATGAAATTATAAATTTAATAAAACAAGATAATGATAACAAGATATTAACCGATAGAGGTCATTCTCCTGATAAACTATTAACTGCATTTGATGAGACATTTGGTCCAGATAGTCCTAATCCTATTGATAATTTTACTGCAAAAAGAAAAGAATTAAATAATGCATTGTATCCTCAAGGTCCACCTAAAAATCAAAACAAACCATCTGCTATAGAAGGTCCAGATGTTAATCAAAAACCATTAGTTGTTGGCAAAGGAGATATAACTGTCGAAGAAGGTCCTGATGTTTTAACACCTTCTGATACAGAGGGTCCTGATGTAGTTCAGCCTACTTTATTTGAAGATGGACCTACTAAAAAAACAAAGGGTAAACCGACTAAAAGAAAGTCTTCTGTATCATTAGCTAAAACACCAACAGATACAATAATTAAAAATATTGACGAATTAAAGGCTTCAATACCTAAGACTGAAGAAGGGTCTACTCAAAGAAAATTTGCAGAAAAAAGACTATCCTTGCTCGAAAAAGAGATAGAACGTAGAAAAACAGAGGAAAAGAAAGCTCCTGAAGTTAAGGATTCTTGGAAGAAACATCGTTGGGCTGAAGATGCTTTTTATGATGCTAAGTCTCCTGAAGAAGAGCTTGAGATTTTGAAAGGAAAAAGAAAGCCTGAAAACTATCCAATTCTTACAGAAAGAGATAGAGGTAGCTTAAGAATTAAAAATAGAATAAAAGAACTTGAAAAAATATTAGCTAAAAAGAAAGCTCCTGAAAAGAAAAAATTACCATTAGAAGTAACTGATGAAGCTATTGAAGGAGTAAGCCCAAAAGAAGAAAAGATTAATCAAACTCTTGACGTTGCTGAGAGATTATTTAAAACATTTGATGGTAAAATCAACATTACAACTGAAAACTCAGGTGCAAGAGAGCCTGTTGCTAAATATGACCCTAATACTAATGCTGTAATTTTAAATTTAGATAATCCAGATTTAGATATAGACGCTCCTTTTCATGAATTTTCACATCCTTTTATATCAATGTTAGCAAAAGATAAGCCAGAATTATTTAATTCTATATATGAAGAAGCTATAGCTGCTGATAATACATTGCTTGAAAGCATAAAGTTTACATATAGAAATGAAATAGCGAACGGAGAATTAGATGAGCAGGGCATAAGAGAAGAAGTTATAGCTCATGCTTTAGATAAACTTTCTAAAAAAAGTTATCAACAATTAGAATCTTTAAATAAAAAGAATCCATTAAGAAAAATATGGACTGCTATAAAAAGATTCTTTAATTATATAATGGATAAATATGGTATTAAAAAGTTTGACAATGCATATAATCTTTTAACCCCATCTACTACACTTAAAGAAATATCTGATATATTAGTTAACTATGATAATAAATATATTATAGATATGGGTGATAAAGCATTCCAAGATGAAGCAATAGAAATAGCTACTAGAGAAGTTGATATTGCATCTGTAGAAATAGCTGAAAATGAAACTGAAGCAGCTATAATTGCAGAAGAAAATGCGTTTATAGACCACATGTCTGGAGTAGTTAGGTCTGTTAAAAGTCAAAAAGATTTAGATAAAGCTATTAATAAAATAATAAAAATAAGTAATAAAAGATTCCCACATAGAAAAGATAAATATAAAGGAACTGCTATACAAAAATCTATGAATTATAGGTTTGGAATAGAGGGAGATTTAATACCCAGTAATAAAAATAGAATTATAGCTAAGATAAAATCTAGAGTAATTAAAGGATTACCAGAAACAGTTAAACTAAATGAAAAGCATATAGAAAAACTTGTTAAAGCAAATGAGACAATAAGTGGAGAGATACAATTTAGATTTAGATTTGTAAATAATGAAAAATTAAAAGACCCAAATGGTATTTCTAATATAAAGGATTTACACACATGGCCTGGAATTAGAAAAGGTGAGAAAGAAAATATAAAAGAGTTTGCTAAAACTATTAAAGTAAATAGTATGAAAAATATAGATATAATTAATGCTTATATACTTTATACTAATAAAAAATTAGGTCTTAGTTATGTAGTGTCAAAAAATTACAGTGAAGCATTAAATTATAGAGCTTTTTTCCCTGAATTAGCAGAGGAAGATACTTATGAACCTGGAGATGACCTTGATTCTCCAATAAATGAAGCAAGACCTGAAGTTCACAGAGTTTTAATAGTCAAAGATAGAGCTTACAAAGCTGGTCATACATTTCCTGAGTTAAAAACTAAAGATGGTAAATTTGGACCAGAATCTGGAAGTCCATTAGGATGGTATACAGTAGCTTATGGAGGAGGAAGAGTATTGCTACATGAATTTCAATCTGATGTTTTAATGGAAATATTAGGCGTTATACAAAAAGCTAATCTTAATAAGGGTAAAGTTAAATTAGATGCAAAAAAACCTATCCCAAATTTATTAGGATTATTAGAAAAAAATACAATAGAATCTCTAGAAGTTAAGCGGACTTTAGATAATGAAAAGAAATTTGCAAATGACCCAATAAATAATTACTTTAGAGCAGATACAATAAAAATTCAAGCAGGTTTTAAAAATAGTATATTCGAAGGAATTCCTTACAAATTTAAGTTAAGTAATTATCAATTTGAATTTGATATGGATTATAGCGAAAATATAGGAAATATTGTTGATACATTTATTAGTCAATTTAAACTAGATATTGTAGAATCTGATTTAGAAAAAAATAAAATTACCTTAGAACACGTTAAGTTAGTTATAGATAGACTTGTAAATTTAAATGAGCATATAGAATATTCAAATCCTAAAGTAGATGCATATGGTCCCCAGTCAGTAGATATGTTTATATCGGAATTAGAACATAGACTTGATAATTTAAAAGGTCGAAAATATACTGATTTTCAAGAACTTAAAATACAAAAATATATTATGGAGCTTATGGTTGGGTATGGTAATTACAAACCTCATACAAACCAAGAAAGAGCTGATTTGCTTGAATTTTATAATTACTATGCAAGAAAACCAGTTAGTAATATTGAATTTGAAGATGGAGAAGATGGATATTCGGAGCCAGTAAAAAGTATAGAAAGATTCTATGATATTAAAAATAATGAAGATGTTTTTATAAATTTTCCAAATAAAAAAAATTCTTTTTACAGATTTTTATTACAATTAGATAATCAACAAAGAACCCCAGAGTATTCCAAGCCTCAATTTGTATATAATCCTGACTCTATATATAAAGCAATTAAATCTACTGATATGATAATTGGAATAATGGAAGATGTTGAACAAATTTCAGATTTAATTAATAAAAATGGAAAACCATCAGCTAAACTTAAGAAAAATAGAAATAAAATGTATCTTACCTATAGAGATGCATCTTCTTACTTAAATAATTATATTCAAGGTTATATTAAAGATAGAAATGAAATTGAAAATTACGAAGCTTTTAAAACTATTGGAATAGAAGCTCGTCCTGTATTATTAAAGGAACTTTTAAAAAGATATAAATATTATAACCAAGAATATAGTAGAAAAATTTCAACTATAGCTTTATTGTCTGAATTTGCTAATGCAAATTATAGTTCTATGGAAGAATTAACAGGGAAAGAAGAAGCTCTTGATTTAGAAAATGTTGTTGATAATATACCTGAGTTAATAAACGCAAAAAAAGAAATCTCAATAACAGATAACTGGTTTGAGAACTTAATAATGCATAGTATTTTGCATTCAAATGTAACTAAACCTGGTAAAGAAATATATATTAATACTGGCAGCGCCATATCTTTAATAGAAGGAAATGATGCTGCAATGAGCGTATATGCTAATAAAAAAGAACATCAATGGAAAAATTTGCATGATGTAGTTAATCGACATGAAATGTTTAAAACTGAATTTTTTGAAGAAATTACACAGTGGTTTTTAAAGAATAAAAAAGATTTTAAAAATCCAAATGCTATAGATTCTGCGATAAATGCACTTAAAGTAGTTGGCTGGAGTAATAGCTTATATGGATACTCAAATTCCTATTTATCTGAAAATACTGCAAAAGATATTTCAGAAGCTCAAGATATAATACTTGATTTTGTAATAAATGAGAGTAGAAATAATATATTGCTACATCATAATATAAATCATAAGCTTTCTCAAAAATCTTCATCTTTTACATTAAAATGGGGAGATAAATCTGTTATTACAGAAATTTCAATTGAAAAAATTGCAATCGATAAGAATATTAATATATTAAGTTCTGGTGATGTAAAATACATAGTAGATTTACAAAGCTTAGAAGTTAATGATAGAATAAGTGTTATTAAAGAGCATAACAAGCAGTTAAAAAAACTTATTGAAAAACAATTTAAAGATGAAACAGATGCTGTAAAAAAATACCTTTATAATAAACATGCTATATTTGATAGACCTATAATTGAAGGTGTATTTAAAAAAGCTTTAAACAATGTTTCTAAAGATAAATTAAACGGTGTTGAAATAGAGTTAGTTTATCCTAAATGGTCAGCTACTCCTTTATATAAGGTAACTATTACAGATGACAAAAAGCTTGTTCCAGTTAAATGGAAAAAGAAATTACAAACTATTCAAGCTGCAAAAGATGTACCTACATCAGTAGAATCCTTGGAAACTAATCTTAAAACCAAGATTGAATTAGAAAATCTTAATGTAAGAACAGAAGAATATAGAATTATAAAAGGATTCTTTGATAGTGCATGGAGAAATATGAATGCAATTTCTGGTAAGAATAAAATAGATATTGAAGATTTTAGAGAAGTAATGAACCATGTAATAACTGAACAACTTGTACCAGCTTTTGAACAATGGTGGGAAAACAAATTTAAAAATAAATTAAATAAAGATAGCAGCTTAAGAGATTTAGGTAAAAAGAAATATAAATGGGTAAATAAAGATATTATAAATGAAGAACTTCAAGAGCAGTATACTGATTGGGCTGAAGGTTCATCAGTTAGTCAGATGCTTGAAAATGGGGTTACTAGTGAAAAGGTTCTTAGTCTTAATGATTTAAAGTATTTCAAAGCATTAAAAATATCTATCACCGATTCTCAAGTAGATGCAATATATATAATGGCTAAAAGAGCTAAGTCTTACAATGAATGGAAAGATTTGTTAACAGACTATCTTTCTGTTAGTTTAAAAATAACTCCTGCCCAAGATAGTGAATTAAAAAAGATATATAGTAGAGTTAAATATAGTACCGTAAGAACAAATAGAGATATGGGAGTTAGTAACGAAAGAGATAATTTCTTTGTAAAAGTTACTACTAAATACGACAGAAAAAGTCAAAGCTGGAATTTAGTTAAAATAGACGTTAGACAAAAAGGACCAGAAAATGTAGTTACTAAGAATAGCAATAATAACTATGAAAAAGTTACATTGTTTGAATCTAACAATGAGATGAACTTATTTAAATTTATAAGCGGTGGAGATGTTTACGGCAATTTTCTTGTCAAAGACGATAATGGTAATTACATAGAACATGGGCCTAGGGGTCAACTACTAGAAGGTTGGAGAAAAAAATATGGATTTTTTAATAAAGAGGAATTAACAAGATTAGAAAACTACCTTAGGACTATGAACTATACTATTGCATTTTCAAGGGGTGATTCTGATACACTTGGTTTTGTTAAAATAACAGACGACCATAAAAATAGCAGTAAAAATGTCAATGAGTATTGGGAAAAACAATTTGAATCATTAGTTAATACTACAGAAGATTTAGAATATTTAGAAAGTTTACTACCTGACTTAACTTCAGGAACTGATATGGATAGAGCAGCTGCTATAGCTATACATGAGGCACTTACTAAAGTATTTCCTAAATATTTATTAGATAGAAATCCTTCTAATATATATAAAAGAATTAAAATACCATTCACTCCAGTAACTATAAACAAAGAAATGCCTCCAATCAGAATAGATAGGATAGACCCTAATGATATTGAGTTTATAACAGAGCAAAATCCTGATGGGTATGATGCTGTTCAGAATGTTCCAGGCTTAGGTGAAATATATATAGGAGATGGTAATACTCTAACCTCTCAATCATTATTCGACTTGTTTTATGAATACTTTGGTTTAGCTAGAACAACTGCTAAAGCTAAGACAGTTATATATCATAACGATGGCATAGATGCTATAGCTATAAAACATCAACATGTATTAGCTAGAAGACATCTTAAGATAAAAAGTAAATCGACTAAAAAAATTCTATATACAGTAGATAATAATAGAGTTATAAGAGATTCAGAAGGTGCTATAGTTCATATGTTAGCTACAGATGATGAAATTAAAATAGGTTCAGAAGCATTTGCTTTTGGTTCTATGGAAGTTCCTGGAAAATCTATTGGGTTTATAAAATTTGATGAAACAAGCAAACAAAATGTTAAACATATAATGCAATGGTATAACTACGTTCAAGACCCTAAGGTTATATCTCAATTTATAAAAACATATGGTCCAGTTATAGGAAATGCTGTTACAGAATCTTTAAGTATGGGTATTTTAGATGGAGATTTAAACTCAGCCAAAGGTATATTAAAGTTTTTACAGGATAATTCAGGTAGAGAAAATGTAGGTTTTGCTCTTACAGCATTAGAATTAGCGGGATTGGGAGCGGGTGTTCACCCATCTCTTGAGCATGTATTAGATGTTCTTGTTCAAACTCAATCTCTTTTACCAGCATTAAACATTGACCAATCTATAGGTTCTATATATGATGTGTCTATGGATGTTACAGGTCAGTTAGATGAAAATGAAGTTGGATTAGCTATACAAAACTCTAGAGGTATTAAAAAATTAATAGCAAGTAAAATAGGTAAACCTGCAAGTGATTTAAAAATAACTGAAATAAATAAATGGCTTTCACAAAAAGATGAAAAAGGAAATTATATAAATAATATATATGTAATGGTAACAAGGTCTCCAGTAGCCTATGCTGGTGGAGCATATATGGCTAGGGTTAATAATCTCCATACAAGAAGGTCATTAGCTGAAATAAATATAAATGATTTAAGATTGAAACTAGAAGGTGACGGTGACGGAGATGAGGTTCATATAGAATTACTAGACGAAGAAACAACTGAAGTTTATAAAGGTTATATGGACACTATAAAAACAGAACCTTTAAATCTTAATCTTTTTAAATCTAAAACACCTAGGAAAATATCAACTAAGGAACAAAAATTAGATACAATATCTTCTTTAATAGCTGGTCAAATAGCTATAGCTGAAATAGCAAATGTAAATGCCGTATATGGTATGTTATCAAATACATTTAATAGTTTTAAATTTCAAGGTATTGAGATTAAAATAAGAAAACCTGATGATAAGGTAAAGTTTCCTGAGGCTTATTTTGATGGTAAAAAGGGAGCTTGGGACGGAACACTCGCAGAATACCTTAGAATATGGCTGCAAGCAGCTGTTGATAACAATGAATTTGGTTTATTATATGATTGGAATTATAGCCAAGATAAATTACTTGAAAATTTATTCGAAGGACCTCTACCAGATGGATTTATGTCTATGGTAAAACCTATACTTGATTACTATAAGCAAGTGCTTAGCATAAGAAGAGGTTATAACTTTGAAAAAGGTAACTTTAGATTAAGTGATACTCTTCGTATAAGCGAACAAGTTTATGATAAAGCTTTAGATAGAGAATCTTTTAATGTGCAAGAAGGTGAAGCTACTATATTTTCAGCTAATGTTAAAAACAGGCAGCTAACACCATATGAACTTGTTGCAGTAGCTCCTTATAGAATGTGGCAAAAAATTTCAAAAGAAAATAATATGTTTGGGTTTAATGGAACTCCTTATAAAATATCAGATAGAGTGCATAGAAATGCTCATAAATATGGAAGAGATTTTCTTGAAGCTAATTTAGAAAATACATGGATACAAGCTAAAGATTTTGATTTAGAAAGTGGTAATTGGGATGGTGTCAACGAAGCAGCATATTTAAAAACTGAAGTTGAAGCTGGTACAAAATATATAAAAGGAACTACTAAACAACCTGGAATGGGGATTGAATTGTATAGAATGCTTAAAGAGCTTAAAAAATTAGGTCCTCAAACAATTGATAGAAATGATGATTTTATTGCATGGAAAGAAAAATGGGATAGTAAGTTTAAAGGATTATCTAAAGTCGCTCAAGTAGCTGCTACCATTTCATTTTTAAGAGGTTATTTAACATTAAACCAAAAATTAGAGTTAACTAAAGGAACTCAGCATCCTAAAATTTTCCCTTCAGTTAGTAAAAAGGAAACAGAAATTAGCTTGCTTGAGCCAAATATTATTGAGAAATTCTTTGAGAAATACCATGAATATATTAATAAAAAGGACCCTATGAGCTTAAATAAAGTAGTTGAGAATAGTTCTGAGCATGTAGATTTAATTAAATCAGTAATGAGAATATGTGGAGGATAGATGGCAACTAAATGTGACATAGCAAAAGCTGATGCTGAAAATATAATAGATAATCAGGAGCATAAAGAAGAATATCTAGATAAAAATTCCAAAGTAAATAAAGTATTAGATGAAGGTAAAGAGCTTCAGGAAATATTAGATAATGAATATAGCAAAGGTCAATTTGTTGATGAATCTATTATTAATGAAAAAATTAATAAATTATATGGCAAGAATAGCGAAAGAAAAAAAATTGCTATTAAAATAAGAGCATTAATGGATGCTAATGAATCTTTAGCTGAATACATTCTCCAGTTTGCTATTGAACATATAGGTGAAAATCAAAAAGTAGGTACTGCCGTATCTAAGGATGAAAATGGTAATCTAGTTCAAGTAGATAGGTATATAGAGTTATCAAGGTTTCCAATATCATCACTTAAAGCAATATATAAAGAAGCCTTAAAACCTTCATTTTCAACAGAAGGTGTAGGACTTACAAACTTTAATGGAATATTTACAAATTTAATTACTCCAAAACAAAGAGGAGCAAAAGAACCATCTGGTGCATTTTGGATTATACAAAGAGCTGTAAATGGTTATGCTAATAGAGTTTCACATAGGATTGATAGATTTACAAGTAAATTAAAAGATAAAAATGAAAAAACTGTTTGGAAAGGTATGAATAATGTTTATGAGTCTATCCAAAATCTAGTAAGTTATCATCCGCAAAGTTCAGACCCTGATTTAGACATTAAATATACATCATTCTTTTCAAGATTTATGGAAGGAAGAATATTTCAAAATGATAACGGTGAATGGATGATTTATGCTGATTATGGTCCAATTACTAACGAAAGAAATTTTGTTCAATTTTATGAAAAAAGCAACGATGTTAAACATGGTTGGCAAAATGCTGTTTTATTAAAAGACTTCACTCCTCAAAATAAGAAAAAAGGAGATTACTATATAGAAATGCCTGCAAAGGCTAGAAAAAAATTCTTTGAACTAGTAAATGAAGCTAGAAAAATAGATAATGCATCATTTGAATACTTTCAAAAAGCTATGCAAGGTTCATTAGATAATATAGCTGATGAATTACATCAAGCATTTCCTAATTTAAAAAGACAAGAAGTTTTCCAGATAATGTTTAGAAACAAAACTGAGACAAGTAAAAATTTAAGTAAAATAATACTATCAAAATTAACTGAGGAACAATTAGAACTTTACGAGACATTGCACAAAGCATTTGAACCTATGATACAAGATGAGTTTATATTAGTTACTGGTTCTAAGGTTGAAAAAAGAAAGAATCACTGGCCTGGTCAATTTAATGAAGATTTATTTAAACCAATGTTAGACAAATTAATAATGGAACTTGACAATACAGTTGATAGTATAACAAAACTACATGATAATAAAGAGGATGAGTTAGGTAATAAGTTTGACGATAGTGAACTGGCTCATTTACGTAAAACAATTAGAGTATATAATTCCAAATTAAATTATGCTAAAGTTTTATCTAAAAAATTAGATGGTTACCCTACTGATGTAGTTCACAATCAAGTATTAGCTTTAGTTAATGATAATAAATTCTTTAAAAGAATATCAAATGCTTACGATAGAGGCCAAGCCAGGACAGATGAAGGTGTGTATTTTGATTATTTAAGGAATATGTCTGGTACAGTTGAAAGAAACATACTTGTGTCCAAATTAATAAAAAGTATAGTAACATCTAAGAATAAGAATTCAGACAGAATGCATAAAGTTGTTTCTAGGTCAGCTATAAACTTATTTAAAGTTCCTTTTCATGGAACAGATATATTTAGAACTGGATTTTTAAATAGAATACTGCCTACTCCAAATACAGTAGAGGGTATTAATAATATGTTGAATTACATACCAGGTAGAAATAAAACTGCTCTACAATTAGCTAAAACATATAGATTTATATCAAGTTATTTATCTGGGACTTATTTAGCTGGACTTGGAACTACTGTTCAAAATATGACAGATACATTAAGAAATATAATATATTCATCTTTTTCAGAGTTTCAAGCTGCTAGAAGAGACTTAGTTGACCCTACAAAAAGAAAAAATATAGAAAGAATTATACAAGCTTCTGGTATTACAGAATTCTCTGATTTTTTTAGCAAATCTATGGTAAATGGAATTATAGACAGACAATTAGAAAATGCTATAGCAAATAGAGTATTAAAAGCTATGATGGATTGGGCTAATAGTAATCAAAAATCCCCCAAATCTTGGTCAAAAAATACAGAAAAATTCCTAGAAACAGTAACTGAATTATTAGAAAAATCTAATTCTATATTAAAACCTGAAGATTTTTTAAAATTTGGCCTTACTAAAGAACAGATAAAAAGAAGAAGAAAACAAATAGGTCAAGAAAAAAGACTTATGTTTGCTAATAAATTAGTTCAATTTGCTATAGAAAAAGAGTTTGTATTTGCTGATGCTATTAAACAAAGACCTTGGAGTCCTTTTATTAAAAAATCAGCTAGTGTTGCAGTAGAAGGTTATATAGCTACTACTACATTATTTAATGTTGGTAATAAAGCTTTAACAATGAGTGCTACTGAAAGATGGATAAGAAGTGTTAGTTTTGTTATAGGATTAAATAGAGCTCAAAGAGCAGGTTTAATGAATCAAGATATTCCTTGGTATAAATTTACAGATACTAAGGATATAAATGAAGCAATTAAAATAGGTAGGGGTTATCAAGAAAGAGTTAATTTTGGATTATCTACACAAGCAGTAGGTGAGTATTTTTATAATGGATGGGGTATGCTCCAAGGTAAGTTTAAGTATTGGTCTAATCAAAAGTTTGGAGCTGATGTAAGGTTGTGGAAAGAGGCTTATGCGTCTATGGAGAGTATGAAAAATATAGAAAGTAATGCTTTTGATTTTAAAGCTATTGGAAAAATGTTTTATACAATGGCAAGGCATAGGGGAAAAACTTTAAGAACAACTAATCCTGAAATAGCAGCATTAAAAAAGTTTATGATAACACAACTACCATTAACAGTAGCTTTTGATGTATTTACTTTACTTACTATTCCAGGCCTTAGAATCGTTAAGAGTGCAATGTATTACGGTTCTGGTTCTAAGGGATTAAGAGGATTTACATCTGATTTAGTATCGTTATCAATATCTGTTCCTATGATAATAGGGGTAATATTAAGTGGGAATGCAGATGATGAAGAAGATAGAGAAAAAATGATTAAATACTATATGCGCAAAGGATTCTTTGGTTTTTTACCTATGTGGAAATTTGATAGTATAGTTGCATTAGCACAAATTATAGGCAGTTCTTCTAAAAGAGGTTTTGATAACCTAATAGATGCTAGCAATGTATTTAGAGGCGGTAATATGCCTTGGAATAAAGCTATAAATCCAATCGCTAAAGAATTAATAGACGATTAAGTAAAAAGCTTCCATAGTAAATACATACCTATAATATTAGGTATTAAAAATATTAATAAATCAATCAACATTATCTACTATATACTTAGATTTTCTCATAGCTATATTTAATTGTAATTTTATACTAGCTGGTAAGTCATCATAATTATCTACATTTGACATTATATCTTGAATAAGATTGTTGTAGATAGCTATCGTTATTTCGTCCTTAAGTTTCTTCTTTTCTTGGTAATTCATTAGTTTCTCCTATAATTTTTAAAAACTCTTCAAGTTCAAGAGCTATATATGTTTTAGTTCTGTTTCTTTTAAATACTACAGCAGGTATGTTGTCCCCACAATTATCTTCTGATTGAGACAAGGATTCCCATATATTTAGCCTCTCTTGATTTTTACATTCAAAGCTAAAAGGTATTATATCCCGTGCTGCGGGAGAGAGGATTATATCTTCACCAGACTCTCCCATTACAGCTGTTTTTACATCACCTTCTCGTAATGTAGGGAAATAACTATATATCTTTTCCTTCAGAAAGTTTTGTAGTCTCCTGCCTTTTCCTTTGGCTGATGATGGCTTCATAAGCTATACCTTCTTTTAATAATTGTAATGTTTCGTTAAGAATGTTTATTCTTTGTTCCCTAGCGAAATTTACAACAGCATCAACCACATTAACAAGCTCTTCCTGCTTGCTATGTCTAGCAAATTCTACAAGATTTTCTGCAGTTTCTCTAAGATTCATTAGAAAAATCTCCTATTATTATTGGAACTTTATCTTCAGTTAAGCGTTTAAGGCTTAAATCTTTTGCATTCATAGCATAGTTATGTATATCACTTTTTAATTTTTGACACACTTGCTCTAATGCAGCTTCATTCATTTGAATCCCATAATTCATAAAAGTTTTCTTTATGTATTTTTTTGATATCAACATATCCTTGTCAATTAAAAGCATTACAATCCTAACCTTTGTTTTATTCTATTCTGAACAGATTCGACCTCACCCATTCTTTGATTAAGATTTAATACTATTTCTTTTAATTCTTTAGCAAGCTCAATAAATTCTTCTATATTATCTTGCTTTACTTCTGCTTTTTTTGTCGTTTTTCTGGTTGCCATTCGCTTCTCCTAATTTCATTATTTTTTATTGTTTCAACATTATCTGGAATACCAAATCCCAATTCTTTTTTGTGTCTATCACTAACTTCTTTTATTACTCTGTCCATCATATCATTAAAAGATTCATCAGAGTAACCACACTTAGGACATCTCTTCATATTGTCTCCAATTTATCTTATTTTTTTTCATCATCTTTTTTCCGTATTTTTTTATCTGATACTGCATTATTCTGGTCAAGATGTCCTTTTTTTCGGTCTTCATTCTCCTCCTTGTTTAATTTATGAAGGTTTTTGTTATTCTCTAAGTATTTTTTAAACTCCTCTTCTTTGTCAAGAAATCTAACAAAATTACTAAATGCTACTCCTATACTCTCTAACATTCTTGTTGAAAAATTAAGCTGTGAAGTTACTAAGTTTAATCTTTCTTCTATCTCTCTTATTGTTGGTTTTTTTGCCATTCTTTCTCCTTAGAATATATACCTTACTTCTTGCCAAGGCAATTTATCTTTATGCATTGTTAAAAAGTTATTTATATACTCTTTTTTTAGTTTATGTTCATATCTTATGTTCTGATTACCATACTCAGAAACTTTAATTTCCTGATTCTCTGGTGTCCATAAGATTTTATCTACTTGTTTAGAATTAATTTTACGCATCTTTTCATTGTGTGTTAAAAATATACACTCTGCTTTAACTCTGTTTTTAATCGATTTATCAATGTTCATGTCAACTAATTTAAATAATTTTATGTAATCTTCTATGTAATCTTTGTAGACTATAATAGGAGAGTAGTTTAAATGAACATCATATCCAGCTTCATAAAAATCATTAACTGCTTTTATTCTATCTATAATACTGGAAGTTCCTGGTTCTAATGTATCAGACATAATCTGAGGCATTATACTAAATCTAATACGTATCTTTTTATTTGCATTATAATCTAGTAATTTTTTATTAACATATTTTGTTGCAGCAGTACCCATTGCTTTAGGTTCGTGTTTAAAATAATCAAACAACTTTTCCCATTCGTGGTATCTTGCATGCAACACATAATCTTCATTGCAGCTAAAATCATACGTGTAATATTCTTTATGTGTTTGGTTAGGTTCTTTAGGCCATTTTAATAGCCATAAATGTCTAGCTATAGCATCTATTATTTCATTTGTATTTTTAGAAATTGTTAATCCATTTGGTAAATGCCTTCTCATATAACAGTATTCACATTTATATAAACACCCAAAACCAAAACTAGGTGTAATGTAATCACTGCTACGTCCTGACTCCCTTATTATCATAGTCTTGCGTGTTATAAATTTCATATTTCTCCTTAGTTATATAAAGCCATGCTCGGTAGTCCTATTTCATACTGACGTGAGTCTCATAGGCTTTATATGTTAAAGAACCTGCACCCTAGAAAGGTAGAAGATGCAGGTTCCTGGCGTTCCTCTAATTAAGCCATAGCTTTAAGCAATTTGTCAGTTATTACCTGATTATGCTCAAACGAAGCCATGGTTGGTTTTTCTTCATGCCACAAAACATCTGTGCATGCGTTATAGAAATCCCACATATTAACATCGATTCTATTATTTAGATTATTCCATCCATAACCATCTAAGAACCTTCTGCTAATTTTACCCCATAAAGTAACTGGGATGTGACTTAAATGATTCTCTCTTATATGAGCTAATCTGTTTAAATTAACTGGCATTTCTACCATACTTCTCATTCTATTTGCAACTGTTTCAATATCTTCTCCACAGTTATCAACTACTTTAGCAGCGTTTATTATCTGCTCCTCATAACCTTCTGATTTATTGTTATGCTTGAACCTCATCAAATTCATGAAGTCTTTTGTTATCATACCATTAGTACATAATAATCTTACGAGGAACGTTCTAAACTGCAACGCTGTAGACCCATCGTAGCTATTCCAAAAACCCATACCTAAAGCAATATCATCACCTTTAGCTATTTCTGTAGTTTCTGTTTTACACTGCATGAAATGTATGTATCTCTTACCATCAAAGAAAGTCTTCATAGGCTCCCATTCATGTTTAGATTCAGTTGCTATTTCATTCGCTAGGTCTCTTACTTCACTATTAGGAACAAGAAGATAGTTACTACCAACTACTCCACATTCCTTCCATATTAATCCACCTTCTTTATCTGCATCTCTTCTTTGTACAGCGTATGCTGAAGAAGTTATGCCTTGATAATCTAAAGGTACTTTTCTTATCTCACCATAAGGATGTATCATTTCAACCCCCTGACATGTTTATTTTTCCTTAACGCTACTCCAGGAATTTCTTTTCCTTCTTTTAATTCCTCAAGTATTCTTCTTTTATCCAGCCTTGTTTCAATCTTCTCAATGTAATATTCATTAGGTATTTTAGATTCATCTAATATATCTACCTTACCTGTTTCCATTACTTTAATAGGATTGAATTCATCATGAGCTGGAAGTTGTCCACTAGCTGCATAAGCTTCTAGAACAAGCTGCTTTAGTCTTTCTTGAGTATATTTAAGCTTTTTAATTACATCATCAGCTTTTTGTTTATACTCTTTAGCTAAAGCAACTTTACTGTCTAGATTTTTATGAAACCAATAAACACCATTTTCTTTATCATGTAGTTCATCATGCAATAAATCTAACTGTTCATCTATCTCTTGTTCAGTTAATTCAAAGCTATTTTGAACCAGCATAATATCACTACTTATTTGGTTTAGACTTCTTTTAGCCATTTAGACCTCCTGTCGGTGCTTCTATTTTAATTCCATTAACTTTAAGAAGAACATTTAAAGCTCCTCTTTCTCTGTTAGCTTCTGTTTTAATAACCATTGATTTTACATCACCAGTTTCAACATCCTTAGAAGTACTTAATGATAGTATTTTACTAGCATTGTAAGCAATTCTAAAAGAACCTCTAACTGATGATATGCTCATACCTTCTTGCATTGCTGACTTAGTTATCTCACATATTGCCATAACAATAACATTATGTTTTATAGCTACATCCGTTAATGCACCTGCTATTTCTTCCATCTTAAGATTTAAATCTCTATGTTTAGATAACATTAAACCCATATGGTCAATAATAACAATCTCTGGTTTTATTGGTAGCATACTTATTCTTTTTTCAAGTTCTATAGCAAAGCAAGGTTGATAATCTACATTCAACCAATCAAACTTATCTGCCATTTTGAAATTAGACTGAGCATACTTTTTAGCTAACTCTTCTTCACTCCAACCTTGTTCTATCTGTATAAAACGTTTCCATATTTGACGTGGAGACATTTCC
>Ga0163180_10000185_pt1 | contig 34991 bp, 42 predicted proteins | sample AtlANTMetagenome_2_FD_109647 | JGI IMG/M metagenome (GOLD analysis project Ga0163180, IMG submission 109647) | Marine eukaryotic phytoplankton communities from the Atlantic Ocean - Atlantic ANT 4 Metagenome | ecosystem: Environmental > Aquatic > Marine > Oceanic | place: North Atlantic Ocean...
AACTAGTTATTTCTTTACCAGCTCTAGTCCATAATCCATCTTTATTAGCAATGCATCTGATACCATCTAATTTTGGTTGTGTATAACCTTCTGATACTGGATGTTTTTTATAATCTTCAGCTAACATTGGTTTAAATTTATCATAGTTATCTATGTCTTTAACATCTTGGAAATATTCTTTTTCCAATCTTCTTTCCCAAGTTGATTTGGCTTCAAATTCAGCTTGGGTTTTAGCTGTAGTAGCATTCTTTTTACCAATATTTTTTGCTTCTTTTAAATTCCACCCACTAGTTGTAAGTTGGCCGTCTGTTAAACCCGATATTGTTCGAACACCGGCTAAATCATCATTGTCCCAACCGAATTGAATTTCCCAAACTCTAATTCTATTGTTATTATCTCGTTTATAAAGAATTGGTAAAGTTTCTATATTTTTCATATGTGATTATCCCCAATCCTTTCTATCGGTTTCATTATTATAACCGTAAGTATATGCTGTAATTTCAGCTGGATTCATATGACTTAACGGAATCATTGATCCATGACCAGTACCGTGTGGCCAATAATGTGGTTCGAAAGGTCTGCCATAATAACGGTCTGCACTGCCTCTATCTTGAGGTGATCCGTGGTCTGGATTTCCATTCCTCATAATTGTTTCAGTATTAATTTTTTTCATAAAATTTCTCCTCATTAATTATTTTATATGTACATAATATCACACTTTTTCGTAAATGTAAAGTGTTTTTTTCAATTAATTTGCATTTTTATTGATAGGTGTTACATTTATGTAACACTACATATTTTTATAAACATATTCCAAAGCTCTATCAGCTTCTTTATTAATGGGTCTATTTTTATACCAATTACCGGTATCTGTATCAAATTCTCTACATAATATTGTTATTTCATCTGTAGTAATTGGATATTTAGCTTTAACTGCATTACCAGCAATACCAACCATTATCTGATACATTTTGTGATACCAACCAGTTTTGGAAATTGTTTGATATTCAGATGCCAAATTTCTAGGCCAAAATGGGCAATCACGATAAGAATTCCATTGAATATTTTCATTATCAAATTTATTTTTTCTATGTTCAATAACTTCTTTCTGAACAGCTTCTGGTAATCTATCAAAGAAACTATTTAAATTAGCTTTTTCTGGCATTGGATATTTTTTTATAATATCACTAGGATTAATAATATCACCATCATTACTAAAAATAAAGTTAAAAGCATTATCATACGTTGCAGGGATATAATACATTCTAGATAAGTCTTTAGTCTGTTTATCTGCAAGGTCTCCGAGCTCTGATTGTAATCCATACCAAAATTGTTTGATTTTATCCCTTGTAACCGAATGCGTAAGTGGGAACACAAGTCTGAACTTCGGTGATATTCTTGTGCTACTTGCTGTAGAATAACAAATAAAACGATAATTATTAAACCTATCAAGAAGATCATCTTTTAATTCTCCATTTGGCTCGTAATCATCAACATCTACACAACACCACCCTGACCAAGACATAACATTATCATTAGACCTAGTAGTATTAGGTAAATATATAGCTGGTGAGATAAGTACAGCATCTTTTTTAGATGCCACAGACTTCTCTGATAAATCATATAAAAATTGTTCAAAACCATTAAAACTAGTTATCTCCATTTGTCTGTGAGTTTTATTATCAAAAATAGATTTAAATATAGTAAGTTTAATCATAATAATATTATATCATAAATCACTTTGATTGTAAACTAAAAAAATTGTTCTAGTGTATTTTTATTAAAATTAATATTGGGTCCTATAGGCATTTGTGGAAATTTATTCCAAACACGAGAAGGCGCAATTCGCCAACTTTCATTTTTTTTAATTACTTTAAAATCTCCTGGCCAAAAATCTTGTAAACCTCTAGACCTTATGAGACGACCATCGCCAGAATAAGATATATCAGTATTTCCACCTTTATGTTGACCAGTGGTTGCTTTACTCATTAAAAGTTTATTAAATAAAATTGTGCAATATCCCTTTGATAATACTTGCATGCTATAATCAGTATCTTCAACACATGGATGTCTATACCAAATATCTAATTTATTATTTATTAGTACACAACTATAAGCTTGTCTATTAATAGATATATAAGTATTTTTAGCAAATGCAAACATTGTATGAGATGGAGAACATATACCTATATTATCAAAATGTGATATATAATTTTCCACAGCAGATAAAATATTTTTAGTATTTGCTATAACATTTTTATTATTTTCTCTAATACGAAAATCTTTTATGTTATCATCTATCTGCCAATGATAATCAGCACCAATGGATATAGAATGTTTTTTACAAGCATTTCGAACATAACTAATCCCTTGATCATTTTTTTCTAAAATTACTAATTTATCTTCTGGATATTCTTTACAATAATCATCAGTATCTTGTGGTTCTATAACAACATAAAATGGAATATCTTCTAAACATTTTGTAGTTAATTTAATTTCACTACGAGCTTTTGAAGGAATATATATGGGATATTTAATCTCATTATAATTATTAAGATTATTAATAGTTTCTTGACCTAAATTTTCTAGCCAATCATTCGTTATCATCATCTATCCATCTGGATAAAGTAGCATCAGCAATTGTTAATGCCGGATACCATATAGCTTTAGTCCGATTGGTTATATTATTTTGTCCAATTTTAGCAGCAAATTCTCTAACATCTTCATAATTTCTAAACCTGACTTTAATTATAGCATAATCTTCTTTTTTATCTTGTTCAAATTCTGGCATACCATCATATTCAAATGGTGTTTTTTCTTCTTGATCCCCTGATAAAACAAACAGATTATTTTTTTCCGTATCTACATTATTTTTATTCGTCGCCATTTAAATCCTCCTCACCTTTATTAGATTTTTTATGTTCTTCTTCAGTTAATTTTATTCTTTTTAACCCATATTCATCTGGACCTTTTGGTATATTTAGTCCAAATTTTAATTTAGGTTTTTGAACAAATACACTATAATTTACATTATGATGCCAACGACCCCACTTCCAGGCAATTTCAACTACATCAGGGTGTTGAGTTTGTAATGATTCTGCAAATGATCTTCTATTATCATAACCAGCCTCTTTATCACCTTCTCGAGTTTCTCTACTACCACCTTTAGTAATACCATAAACTTCAGCTGTATTACCACCTTTCATAGTCATTGATGCCGCTTTACCACATAAAAATTGGTTAAATAGAAATGTGCAGTGTCCAGATTTTAATACTTGAATACTTAAATCTGTATCTTCATTATAACGACCTCTCCATCTTTCTGATATATCATTTGATAATAATATACAAGAATAGACTCTGGTATTAACATAATATGGTGGTCGTTTAGTACCTGCAGGGCAGAAGAATGCATAATTTAGACCAGCCATTTTTACATTTTCATATCTATCTGTAAAATCTTCACATGCTCTTAAAAATGATCCACTATTCATTCTTATTTTTTCATTTTTGTGTAATCTATAAAAGTGTCTCATATTATCATCTAAAATCCAATGACGTTTATGACCTTCTTTTATTGAATGATCCCAAACCCAATTACGCACTGGAATTGATCCTCCCAATAAACCAGTTGATTCATCTTTTCTAGCCCATTCTGGATTATCTCTAAATCCATCAGGTAAAACTAAAATTTTTTCTTTTGGTACTACTTTAGAATATTGATCATATTCATCTTTTTCAATAACAATTCTGTAGGGAATTTTTAATTCTTCAGTTGTTCTTTGAGTCATACGAAGTGCATGATCCCATCTACCTTTAGAAATAATATAAACTGGGTATTTTGGTGGGTGTCTTGGTAATTCCATTTTAAACTCTTTTAATATATTATAACATATTTTAACTGATTTGTAAACACTTTTTTAAGTCTGGAGGTGAATAATTTTCACCTTTCATAACTTTACCATCTTCTCTATAAATAGGTTTTCCATCTTCACCTAATTTTGACATATTAGATCTTTGTACTTCCTCAAAACATTTATCTAAATCCACTCCAAATGCATGACCAGCACCATATGTAACATATAATATATCAGTAAGAGCATCAGCTACTCCTACTATATCTTTTGCTTCCATAGCATCATATAGTTCTTCTAATTCTTCTGAAATTAATTCTAATCGTAGATTAGTAGTTTCGGCATCTGGAAATTCTGGTTTGGGTTTTATTTCTTGACCAAAAGTTTCCATAAATGTTCCTACATCTTTAAAATTACTCATATAATTTTCTCCAATTCTTTTTTAGTTTCTTCCCAATTTTTTACAGATATTGTTTTGCAATCTTTAATATATTGTAAAGCATGTGCTAGTGGCCAATCATTACCATCTTGTTCTGTTTTATCACCAAAAAATATTATTGGTCTATCAACATCTTTTAATATTTGACTTTTATCTGCACCATCTGGCATTATATCTAATCCAGTTTCTCCAGCTACTTGAGCAACTATTTGTAAATCTCTAAATTCTCTATTAAATTTTTCTGCTATTATTTTTCTTTCATTAGTATCTTCATCATATCTAACATACATCTTTCTTTCACCAAGAGTACAGTTTCTTCCAATAATACTAAAATTTACCAATCCAGGTCTTTCTTCAATATGCCTTCCAGACCTAAATGGAAACTCACTATTTTCTAAAAAATATGCTAAAAAAGATTTACATTCTTTTGGTATTACCCAATCTGATTTATAAACTTCTTTACCATTTTTCCATATATTATTTCCAGCACAATTATGTACTGCTTTAACTTTTTCACAAATATCTTTACCCATCTGTTCAACAGTTTTTTCATAATCTGATCCTGTTATAAGCCAAACATTATGTTTATCAATAAACTCATTAAAAAATACTTCAAATTTAGAATTGATTCTTTGTCGGCTTGGTGTTAATGTGCCGTCAACATCAAAAATATAATTTTTATCCAAAGAATTCATCTAGCGAGGCCCTTTCTTCATGCGACCAACCTATAGCTTCTAAAATATAGCTAAGTGGGTCTATAAATGTTTTTTCAAATTGTAAATCATAATCTATATAAGTATTTAGTCCAAACTCTTCTGGTAATTTATCTGGGAATGCCACTACATTTTCTTTTATTTTATTCGGTACTTTTAAATAACAAAATTTAATTCTTGAACCATTTTCGATTAATTCATATTTTTTATTTAATTTGAATTCTTTTAAATACTTATTATATAGTAAAGAACCACGCACATGAATTGGACTTCCTTTACCATATATTGTTTTTCTATCTGCCCAATCTGTAATATTAGTAACTGACCTAGGAAAAGCTACTTGTTCTGCTGGTAATGAATAAAAATCTTGTTTAAATTTTTGAATAAAATTTTGTGTTTCTTTTTCATTACCTGTTAATAAAACTTTAAATATTTCCTTAAATTTATCTCGCACAACTTCTGGCGTAGAAGATTTTATAGCCTCAATACCCATAATTTTAAGTTTAGGTTCATCATATTGTACACCCTCTGAATTATGAACATTAAGAATATATCTTTTTTTAGCAGTCCATATACCCCTATCAGCAATAACTTCTCTTGCCATTTCCATACGTGGTTTATAACAATTTAAATTTTTAAATAATTTTTCATATGATTTATTTAGTATAGGTTCAAAATGTTCTGTACAAATTTTATCTAGAAATTTTACTGGATCATTTGGATTTAATTTTTTTACTAGATCATTAAAATTAACGTAAAGTGAATCTGTATCCATTGCGATAACATAATCTTTATTATCAGTTTTTAAAACTTGATTCATTGCTTTATTAATGGCTCGTTCCGCCCATCTAATAACCATTTGACCAGTAAGTGTTACAGCCTCGGCAACCTGTATATCAAAATATTTAAAATATTGATTACCCATCGCACCATAAAGTGAATTCATTAGAATTTTGATGGCCATCTGCTGATTATGTAATTGATTTATTTCTTTTTCTAATTCATAAGTTTTTGTTTTCACATACTGTTGTTCTGCTGCCAACATCATCTTTTTTACAGATTTACGTTCGTTATAATAATCAACAATAATTGTTGGTAATACACCCTCTTGTTTTTTAGAATAAGTTGAACCATTAGTAGCAACTGTTAAATTCTTTTCTCTTAATAATGGGTGTAATGGATCTAGATCAGAATCAAAATAATTTAAATAATTATCTACACCACTTGGTACATCACTTAATCTTACAATAGTTTCTGGCGACATATTCCACTGAACAATAATATTTGGATAAAGTGAATTTAAATCAAAAGATACAACCCAATCGTGCATACCTTCATAGACATCTTTAACATAACCACCAGCAAAAGAACTTTTAGTTGCTGGAGAAAAATGAGCTGGTGTTACTTTTCTTTGACTCATCAATTTACGATATATAATAGATTCCCATATACCCACAGTTCCAAATACATCTTGATAATTAACTCCACCTTTATAAGCCATAGTTACAGCAAGAGTAATAAGACCCATTTTTTCTTCTAGTCGATCAACTAGCTGAACATCTTTCATATTATAATCGATATATTTTTGGAAATCATCTTTATATAAATTTTTAAGAGAACCAGACTCCTCAAAAGATAATTTCTTTTCACCTAAAACTACATTGGCTATATTATTAAGTTTATATGATTCTTGAGTACCATAAGCATATCCAAATTTTTGAAATAATTCTAAATAATCCAAAATTTGTACACCACGAATATCAAAAGTTTCTTGAGTTTTCATCATTCTTTTTATTGTTTTATGCTCGACCATACCCCAAGGTGAAAACTTTTTAACCATATCCATACCAAGAATACGTGCTGTACGATTTATTAAATAAGGAATATCAAAAAATCTAACATTCCAACCAGTAATAACATCTGGCATGTTTTCTTGTTTAAAATAAAAATCTAGGAATTTAGTTAATAAACTTGCTTCATCTCTACAGCGATAATATCTAACTGGTTTGATAAGAGCAGTTTCTGTATTATAATCACCATAACCCCAAACATGATAGATACCATCTATATTATTTTTTAAGGTTATGGCTAATATTTTTTGAGTTGCTTCTGAAGGATTAGGGAATCCACCCTCATATTCTGTTTCAATATCTATTGTAGAAACATTTATTCTGTCTCTATCAAATTCTATTTCACGAGGATATTTTTCTGTAACATATTGATGTAGATAATTAGAACTACCATAAACATTAATACCTTCAACGTCTTTATATTTTTCAAGCCATTGTTTAGATTCACGCATATTTTCAAAAGAAACAGGGCCGATGTTTTTACCATCGAACCCTGTCCAACCTACATCTTTTTTAGAGGAGATATAAAATGTTGGTTTAAAATGTTCCTTTTTAAAAACTTTTTTACCATTGGCGTCATAACCACGATAAAGCATAGAATTTCCATAACGAACTACTGATGTGTAAAATGATTTCATAATATATTATAACACATTTTCAAGCAAAAGTAAAGTGTTTTTATATCATTTTTACTGCTTTATGATATGTTTCTTGATTTCTTCTAGTCCAACCCACACCAAAAGTTTCATAGGTTTTTAATGATTCGTAAAAAGCTTGTCTAATATCTCTATATTCTCCAATTACTTTTTCCAAACCTTGGACTTGAATATATTCATCTAAAGTTTTTAATGTATTAGGACCAATTCCGCCATCTGCTACTGTACCAATCATTTTTTGTAATTTTTTAGCTGCTCTACCTGTTCCAGAATTAACAGCCCAATCAAATACAGCAAGATCTAATCCAGATGGTAAATGATCACATTTACATCTATCCCAATAGTTTTTCTTATAAATTGGTGCAACATCTTCTTCAGTAAGATCTTTCATATTTTTTGTTCCACCCCATTCTTCATACACTCTTTTAGTAACACCAAGATTGGTTTCACCTCCAGGATCTTTAGGGTGATTTACATACCCACCCTCGTGATGAAGAATCGTATTTAAACAATCTTCGAAATTTTCTTTAGCCATAATTTTTCCTTATTATAAGATTAAAAAAGGACGAGTTACCCCGTCCTTTTATTTATATCCAATATCTATAACTAGGTATAGAAGTTGGTCTTCTTAATTCTTTAACACGACGTTCCAAATCACCTAAATCAGTTGCCCGAGATAGATATTTTTCTTCCGTAGTCATTTTAGACCATTCGTATTGTGATTTAAGTATTTTCCCGAAGAAATGTAGCAGTTTTGCCATTGGTTTTACTCCCAGTATTAATTGAAATTTTCTGGGGTCGCTTCTCTTCCGGTAGAACTACTTCTATACTGACAGTAAGAATTCCATCCGTTAGATCAGCACCACTGACTTCCGCGTACTCTGATAACCTAAACGATTTATAGAATTTTCGACCAGATATTCCTTTATGGACATATTTATCTTGATCTCGTCTAGCTTCACGATCACCTTTAATAGATAATACGTGCTCTTTGAGTTCAATTGTAATGTCATCTTTGGAAAAACCAGCAATAGCTAATTCAATATCATACTTCATATCGTCATATTTGACTACATTATGAGGTGGATATGTATCTTTTGCGTGATTTGTGATTTGTTCTAATTCGTCGAACAAGTGGTCGAAACCTAAAAAAGCGTTTCTTGGGAACATAAAAGTACCAGTCATTGTTGCCTCCTATATAAGCAAGGTTATGTTGTGGACCCACTTTTGTGGCATCCTATAATATATATAATCATTTATTTTGAATCTTCAAGGGCTTCCAAAACATTTTTATTATATATTGCTTCTAACAAAACTTCCATTGGTAAATTATCAATTGATTCACCATATCGTTCTGCTAATTGGTGGAGCTGAACGGGTTCGAACCGATGACCTTCTGGTTGCAAACCAGATGCTCTCCCTACTGAGCTACAGCCCCTTATTAGATTCTTTTCAAACATCAATTTTTTCTGCAATAAAATCTTCTAATATATTCACAGTAGATAATGGTATTCTTTTTGTTACAATGGGATCTTTACCGTTATGTATAACACAACCAACTTCCATTAAAGTATATAATCCATTATCTGTAGGGCCAAAATTACCAACCATATGATCTTTTAAACCGTTTACTAATTTTTTTTGATTTTCAAAATAAAAAGATTTACATTCTACTTGGTTGGAGAATTGCACAGTTTCTGTTATTCTCCAGGCTACATTATTTTCTGGGTGAAACATAAACATTGCATATAATACCCAATACATTAATTATTTCCTATATTATATTTGGGACATAATTCCCATTGTTCTTTTTCCTTAAATGGTATTATTTTAATTTGTCTCATAGGAGCTAGTGGTTTAATACTTTCTTTATTTTCTAATGTAATTAAACCCCAATCACTTATAAGAGTAGCTATAGTATTTCTACGTGCTAAATCATTTTCTTCAAGATTAGATTTTTTTCCATCCAGTAAGAACAATTCTTTAAAATGCACAATAAAATAACGTCCTTGTTTATGTAATATATGGCATGATTGGAATAATTTTTTCTCTTTACGAGATGCTACTCCCATTCTTGTAAGTGTTTCACGAACCTTAAGAAAATCATCAGGCTCGTTTAAAGTAACCTCAAGCATTGAGCTAGGTGTCCACTCTATTATATTATTATTTTTTTCCACCTTTATAAACCTTCTTTCTTATTTCATTTAATTGATCTGGGGAAAGTAGTTTATGCGCGGAGCGTGCCTTTTCGTTGCTATAGCCATAATACTCTTTAATTATATCCAAATCATCTACGGTTTCTGGTTTATTCCATTTAGAAAACCGTTTTTTCTTCCTAATTATATTTATAAGAAAGTCAAATTGTAGACGACTGTCTAGGTGGTGATTTTTATTCATTTCATTTGCAAATATAACCGTATCTCTAAAATAAGATAAACCTCTATTTACCATAAAAGAATTATATTGTTTTTCTATTATATCATCAATCATAATATCTTTTTTACCATAATTGATTTCATTTAAAAAAGTAAAAGGTGTCATAATATATTATACCATATTTTCATTAATTTGTAAACATATTTATTCATAAACTCTATTATGTGTATCACTGCATCGAACGAATGTTGTACATTTAGGAATATTTTTTAAATTTCTGGCACCTATATATGTGCACGTAGATCTTAAACTACCTAATAAATCTTGTATAGTGGGTTCAATAGGACCTTTATATTTTATTGTTACTTGTTTACCTTCTGATGCTCTATAATCTTTTAATCCACCAAAATGCTTATCATTAGCTTCTTTACTGCTCATTCCATAAAATGTGACTTCACCTGTCTCTGAATTTGCACCACCTTCATCATGTCCGGCTAACATTCCTCCCAACATAACGAAGTCCGCTCCACCTCCCAAGGCTTTAGCGACACAACCTGGAGTTGTACAGCCACCATCAGCAATAATATGAGCACCAAGGCCATGAGCAGCGTCTGCACATTCAATAACGGCCGAGAGCTGCGGGTAACCGACTCCAGTTTGTATACGAGTAGTACAAACAGAACCAGGGCCGATACCACATTTAACAATATCTGCACCATTAAGAATTAACTCCGAAGTCATATCCCCAGTAACTACATTACCAGCTACTATTATCAATTCTGGGTGATTTAATCTAATTTGATATATAAAATTACTAAACATTTCAGTATAGCCATTAGCTACATCGACACATAAGTATTTAACCTTACCTTCAGTTAATTCATAAACTTTATGAAATTTTTGCATATCTTCTTCTGTAGCACCAATAGACATCATAGTATAATTTTGTATTGCATCTAATTGTTGTTGAGATTTTACAAGACCACCTTTTGCAGGATCAAAATATTCAACTAATTCATTTACTGAATAAGTTTTAACAAGGCAAGTCATGATACCATAAGTTCTTAATTTATCAGCCATGGCAAAAGTTCCAACTCCGTCCATATTAGAAGCTATAATAGGTATCCCATAAAAACCTAAAAACTTTGCTCCTACATTTCTAAATGACATACTTCTAAATAAATCAACTTCTTTGCGACTTTTTAAAGTAGATCTTTTTGGTTTAAAAAGAACATCTTTATAATCTAATTTTATTTCATTTTCTATCAGCATTTTTGATTTCTTTCTTTATACAAACATATGCTTGTTGTTGTTCTATAGTTAAAAGAGTTGTTCTGGCATTAACTGCGAGCTCGCATCTTGGTTTAAAGTTAAATGAATCTACTTGTTGAGCACTATATTGATCATGACCTATAGCTGAAACTAATACTAAAAAATAAACTATTTTGGTCATTATATTCCTGGTAACGTAAATAATGCTTTACATGAATTAAGAGTGGCATTAGGACCTCTTTTAAAGACAACCCATCTTAATCCAACTCCTGCCAGCCAACCCGGATAATTTTCTTTTATATATTCTTTAAAACTAGATCCTGTTGTCCATACATCATCACATATTAATATTTTATCTTCTTTATTTCCAGTAGCATATTTATTTAAAGCTTTTGCTAATGGTAACCCTCCTCGAGGAATTCCTTCAGCACGATAAAAAGGTTCTTCTTCATAACATAAAATCATTTGTGCTATAGCATCCCAATCTTCTTCATTAAATGCATCACATTCTATTTTAAATGGTAATTGTTTACCTGCATGAGAAGTAAATTCTTCAACTTTAAATAATCTAGTAGGTTTACCATAACCCATAGCATTTTTATTCCACGGATCTTTGAATGCACTTTGATCATGCCTTGGATCCATTTGTTGTTTTATGTGTTCTGTTATTTTTACTCTTGAATCATGAGGAGCTCCAAAATCTCTTTCATATACTGTTTCTCCTTTATCAGGGCTTTCGTATATTTTAGACATTATTTAAACTCCACATTAGCCATAACTTCAGTTAAACAAGCAACCACATTTAATTCATGATCGGCCACAAACGCATGTTTATATTGATAATCAGCTAATATTAAGATAAGTTGCGGTAATGATTCTGGTTTTAAATTTTCTAAAGCATTATCATAAACACCTCTAAATATAGCAGATGCATCAGTATCTATATTATTAGATACCCATTGTCGCATATTTTTAAAATCTTTATTTTTTAAGTGAGTAAATAATTCAGTAAAAGAATTAGATTTAATAGGTACTTCTAATATACTTCCGCCAGCTGCATATCTTTGTAACTCATTTAAAATTCGTCTCCAATCAGGAGCAAATTTCATAATAATATCGGCTATTACCTTTGTATCATGATGGATACCTTCATCTTCTAGAATTTTTCTGGCACGATTTAAGAATTGTGCACAAAGTCCAGCCAAATCTTTTTTGGAAGTATTAAATTCATATACACCACATCTTGAATGTAATGGTTCAATAATCCTATTTTTAAAATTACAAGTAAGAATAAATCTACAATTATTTGAAAATTCTTCTATAAATCCACGAAGTGCTGGTTGGGTAGATTGAGGGTTTAAATAATCAGCCTCATCTAATATAACAACTTTAACACCACCTTGTAGAGATACCGAAGAAGCAAACTGTTTTATTTTTCCACGCAATGTGTCAATATTACCTTCTTCAGATCCATTAATAATAATCCAATCCAAATTAAGTTGATCGCACATAGCTCGAGCTACAGTAGTTTTACCAGTACCAGCTGTACCAGTAAATAGCATATTAGGCAATTCACCTGAATTAACAATTTCTTGAAAAACCTTTTTAAGATTTTCAGGTAAAATTGTGTCGGCTATATTTTTAGGTCGATATTTTTCAACCCACAAGAATTCATTAGACATATTGTCTCCATAATATAATTATATAACATATTCACTAAAAAGTAAATAATTATTTTTCAGCTTTCATTGCGGCTTCTTGCTCAATATTCTCTACGATTTGTATAACTTGAATACATTGATCACGAAGAGTTCCTATTGTAGTTAATTCTTCGCCTTTAAAAGCACCTCTTTGACACATAGCATCTATTACAGCAACCATGCTTCTTGAGGATTTATTAGCTAAGTCTTGTAATTGACCATAAGCTGTATCCAAATGAGATTTTTCTTCTTTTTTATTTTCTTCTGCCATATTAAACTCCAAACGTTGATGACTTTTCCATTGCTATCCAGTATTTCAAGTTAATTTTTGAATTACTAAATTGTGATATTAATTTAGATGATATTTCCACTTCATAATCATCTGGTATTATTTTTAAGTTACTTATATTTAGTATAAAGTTAAATTTACTATCTTGCGCATATTCACCATCTACGTCTATAGAAAATGCGTGAGAAGTTTTATTTTGGCTATCAATAACCGAAATTTTTATTATATTATTACTATTAGAAATAGACACTTCATTATGTCCTAAAGTAGAAGCTGCTCTTTTAATTTTATCTAAAACTAAAGCATCTAGTTTAAATTTTACTTCCGCATCAGGCATAGTAATATCTTTTGACGGGGTTGTCAAAGTATCTTCAGACGAATAAAAATATTTTATTTTTGATCTACCACTGGAATCTCCAATAGTCACAAAATCATCTTCAAAGTTTAAATTTGGTTTATCAACTAAACCAAGCACCCCAATAAATTCATTTAAATCATAAATTCCAAAAGTTTTTGGGAATTCGTCTCCTACATTAGCAGTAGCTAAAACATTTCTAGCTTCACTAATGGTCTTAAGAACACTACCATTATTAATCAGAATATTTTGATTAATGTCTGAAAAGTTCCTAAGAATATTTAATGTATTTTCACTTAGTTCCATTATATCCTCACATTTAAATTATTAGTTATATTATAACACATTATCATTAATTTGTAAACCCTTTTATGCTATTTTACTAAAATTTTTTATTTTTGTAAATTCTATTTTATCATCAAATTTATTATCTAATATTTCACCTTTATGTGATATCACAAATACATTAGTCTCGTCTGGTAAAGTAGTTAGAATTTTTAATAAATTTTCTACTCCATCATGATCTAAACTTGAATCAAAAGTTTCATCTAAAATTAATAAATTAGTAGCCACCGAATTTTTCATTTTGGCTATTTGTCTCCAAGTAAATAATAAAGATAAATCTATTCTTTGTTTTTCACCTTCGGAAAAAGAATCATAAGTAAACTCATCTCTGTGTCGTGATCTTATAGTTTCTTGGAATCCTTCATCTAAATCAAAGTGTACATAAAAATCTAATACTTGAAGATATTGATTAACCAAAGTATTCATTACCGGTAAATATTGTTTTATTATTTTAGTTTTAATACCAGTATCTTTTAACATTTCTGTTATAGCTAAATTATATTGATATTGTTCATTGGCCACTAATTTTTCATCATTAATATCAGCTATATCTTTATTAAGATTTACTAATTTATTTTCTGCTTCAGTTAAATCTGCCGTAACATCATTTGCTAAAAAGTCTTGAAAACCTTTTATATTATTTTGTAAAGTTGATATTTCTTTATTATTATTTCCTATGGTATTAGATTTTTCTCTAACAGCTTCTATTGATTTATTCCATTCATCTATATTATCAGATATAGATTTTGCCTCATCGGTAATTAATTCCAGTCTTTCTTGTAAAGTTTTTGCTTCTATTTTAGCTTCAGATAAAACTGATTCTTTAATTTCTTTAGTTATTTCTTGCCGGCATGTTGGGCAATCATTTGTTGTTTCAAAGAATTTAGCTGTTTTACCTATAGCTCTCATTTGAGTAGTTACTTCAGAACCAGCTACCATGTTTAAATTTTTCTGATCGTGATATTCTTTTAAATGTTTTTCACATTTAACTTGCTCATCATTTAAACCATCAGATAATTTAATATTCTCATTCTGTAATATATTAATTTTTTCTTCAGAATGTTTAATATTATTTTCATAGGTTTTTTTATTTTCAGCAGTTAAAACTTGAATATCTTTTATATATTTTTTATGTGTTTCTATTTTATTTTTAGCTATTTCTATTTTATAATTAAATTCTTTTATTTCATCTTTTAATAAAGAAGTTTGTTCTCTTAATATCATATTCATTTTACTAAAAACGTTAATATCCAAAAGATCCTCAATAACATCTCGTCTGTGACCAGTCGATAGTTGCATGAAAGGGATAAATGAGGAGGAACCCAAAACAACTACCTGATGAAAACTTTTATGTGTAAGTTTTAAGATATTTTGCTCGAGGATCTTTTGGTATTCTTTGGCATGAGATGACTGATTAATCATTGTCCCATTCTTCCAAATTTCAAATATGTTTGGTTTAATACCTCGGATAATTTTATATAAAGATTTATTTAAATAAAATTCTACTTCTACCAAACAACCTTTACCATTTATAGAATTTATTAATTGATATTTTCCTATATTTCTGTGTGATTTACCAAACAATGCAAATGATATGGCATCTAACAATGTAGATTTGCCGCAGCCATTTGGACCAACAATCAATGTTGATTTATTTTTATTTAAGTTTATCTCAATAAAATTGTTACCAGTGGAAAGAAAATTTTTCCACCTAACTTTTTCAAATATTATCATAATTTAACGGCCAGTATAATTAGTATTCCAATGAGAAGGAAATTGGTTATTATCATTTGAATGCACAAAATTAAATGATACCAAACCCATCTGTGTTTATATAATGTATGTATATTAACTTTAGTGTCTATTTCTTCGGTATCACCAGATTCTTTTTTAATACCGAATAATGTTAACCAATCCATTATGCTATCTCTAATGCTTGTGCTTGAGTCATTAAATCTCGCATTTGTATTTTAATTTTATCTTTATTCAAATCTGTATCAACAGCATCTATATAATCGTCCATAAGTTTTGGAGTATCGTCAACTTCTAAACCTTCATCAGCTATATTATTACCTATAAATTCACTAAAATTTTCAGCTATTTTTAACTCGTAAATATCTTGAGCTTGAATCCTGTCTATAAATCTATCAAATAAGAAACTATCACCTTTATTAACTACTACCACTTTCACAAATCTTTTATCCAATTGTGAAACGTCATAAGTATTATAACACATTTTTGTGTCATTGTAAACAATTTTATGAAATAAAGTATAAGGATTTATTATTTTATCTACTTCTCTTGTTTCAGTATCTAATATATGGAAACCTTTGGGGTCATGAGCATCTGACCAAAAGAATTCCATTTGTGAACCTAAATACCAAATATTATCTTGTTTAGAACCACAATGAAAATGTCCAGTCAAAACCATCTCAAATTTCTCAAATAGTTTTCTATCCATTCCTTGGGTACTTTTTATACCTCTTAACATTTCAAAACCATGTACATCTAAATGAGCACCCAACCAATCAGCTTTACACTCTTTTATAAATTTCATTGATGTATCATAATTTTCTTGATTAATCCACGGTAATAAAGCTATATCTAAAGAGCCATATTTCATTACTGTAGGTTCCATTATAATATGAATTTCGTTCATATAATGGCCAAGACATTCTTTTAAAGAATTTAAATCGTTTGTATTTTTAAAATATGTGTCGTGATTACCTGGAATAATATCCATAGTCATACCACGTTCTCTTAACTCATTTAAAAAATGTTTTCTATTATGGTTAAGTGCTTTAAAATTAACAAACTTACGATTATCATAAAAATCACCAAGATGTAAAATTTGTTTTATACCCTGTTTTTCACATTCAGGAAAAAATATGTTATTATAAAAATCTGCTGCATTGTCTAAAAATATTTGTGACGAGTTTCTGATACCACAATGTGTATCATTTAATATAGCTATTTTCAATTCATAAATCCACTTAAATCAGAATCAGCATGTACTGTTCTTTTCTTTTTTATTTTCTTAGCAAAAGTCTTTATTTGTGTATCTGTGTGCTTAACTTTTTCTATTCTTTCTTTTAATGAGTCAACAAAAGCACCAACAACATGTTTACTCTCACCTTCCGTAGTTACTATAAATTCTTCTATACCTGAAGAAGTCAGATATTTTAATTTTATTTCTTGCTGTTTTTTCTCTTTAGCTATTCGTCTAAGGAATGCGTACCAAGTTATTTGTGTAAAATATGCAAATGCGTTGGGTTTTCCTGTTCTAGTAGCCGCTTGCAAATCATAATTACCTATTGCTTTAAGACAATTTTCAACAGCGTCCATAACCATTTCTTCTCTATAAGTATATCTAATAAAATTAGCTTTATGTGATAACCCTTCTGCTATTCTTAAAAAGCATTGAGCTACATAATTAGGTACTTTTGGAACTTCTTTTTCTTCTTGTTTAGCTTTATCAGCTATTGTAACATAATCTACTACAGCTTGAGAAAATTCTGCATTATTAACATAATGTATACTTTTCTTTCTTGCCATGATCTACTCCATTTTATATTAGTATTATAATACATATTTCGCTATATGTAAATAATTATTTTTTTAATTAATTTCAAAAATCTTTTTATTTTGGGGGTTTACAGCCATTGGTTTTTATGATATAATAAATTAAGATAATTTGGGGGAAAGGGATATACTAATGAAAAGTTTTAGGTTTAAATGGTATCACATTATCACTTTTATCACTATCGCTCATACTTAATATTTTTTTCATTTCCTTATCTAAATATTTGTGTAATTCTTCATCAGTTAAACCGTCAAATTCATCTAAATCTATAGGTTCCACATTTTCTTTATTTTTCAAATAATCTTTATATTTTTTTAAACATTTAACATACATGCCCAATAATTCGTTTGAGGGTGACACCTCGCCGACTATATGATTAGAACATAAAGTTAATAATATTGATGCATCATCTTGAAAAGACATCCATGGTTGAAAACTAAAAAGTCTTAATCCACTTTTTATACTTACCGATTCCACTAATCTCATAGCACTACGGATAATTATAGATGGATTTTCTTCATCGTCCCATTGAATAACTTCACAAATTATTTCATCGCCAGTATTCAATTTAAATTGTCTTATATTATCTTTACTCATCTAGGTTAATCTCGTATGTTTTAAATTTAAATTCTTCGTTTTTATATATTTTTAATCTTTCTTCAGAATGTAATAAACCAAAATTTTTCCTTTTATTATTATATAAATTATCTATAACATCAAAAAGTTTGGTTGGCTCATTATTATCCGATTTTCTCAATCCTCTTCCAATCGATTGTAATACTCTAATCTGGCTTTTAGACGGCGATGCAAAGATAATATTATGCAAATTCCGAATATTAATACCAGTACTAAAAGTACCAAGACTTGCCACAATGATAGCATCTTTTTGTTTCTCTATTATACCTCTAATAGCTTCTCGATCAGAAGTAGCTACTTCCCCGGACACAAAGAATACTTTTCTTTTATTAATATCCACTTTACTATTTATCATTTCAAAAAGTGGTTTACCATGTTTTTCTACCCAATTAAATAATACTAAAGTATTACCTTTTTGGTCTTTCGCTAAATTACAAATAAAAACATTTCTTTTATTATTTTCTACTATGTATTCTATTTCTTCTTGGTATGTTTTAACACCAAAATCATTTTTTGATTTTTGCGAATAATTTAAAATTATCCTTTTTATATCTAATTTAGCTAGTGTATCATTATCTTGTAATTTTTTAGTTGTAGTTACTCTATAAACTTTTCCAAATAATCCTTGTAATACTAATTCATGAGTTTGAGTACCATCAAGCGTACCAGTTGTTCCATATCTATATTCTGCTTCGGTAGCTTTACTCATTATAGACATAAGTGATTTAGATTTAAAACCATGGCACTCATCACCAAAAACCGCGCCAAATTGTTGAAACCAAATTTTAGGTAATTTATAAATTGATTGCCAAGTACTTATAAAAATTTCTGCTTCATCAGTTTTTTCTCTACCTGAATATATTCTATGAGCCATTTTTTCTGGCATTTTATAAGTTACAAAATCAGAATACATCTGTTCAACTAAACTAGTTGTCGGAACTATTATTAAAACTTTTTTATTATAATTAGCTAAAAACCATCTTATTAAATAATATATTATTAATGATTTACCTGATCCAGTAGGAGATAATAGTATGGCTCTTTTATTTTTAATAGCATGAGATATACCAGTAAACTGATAATCTCTTAACTCAAATGGTAAATTTAAAGTTTTAGAGAAATAAAATATTTCTTCAGGATTAATAGTATTTTGATCAGTTGCTAATCCATATTTAGTTCTATTATGTTTTAAACCATAATTTCTTGTTTTAGCAAATACAGTTAATTGTGGATATAAACCAGCTGGTAATTCTCCACTATTTGCATCATATAATCTTATTTTGCCGTCCCAAACTCTGCGCTTAAATGCTGGCATAAATCTATAACCAGGCACAAAAAACGAGAAAAACTCTTTTAACTCTACTGCTATACTATAATCACAGTCTACATGCAAATTATAATGATTTAGTTTCCTGACTGAAATTGTTTCCATTTAATCATATTACTTATTGTTTGATGTCGCCAATTTAAATTATTAATTATTTCTGTTAATGTTTCTACCACAGTTTTATAGTATTGTATTTTTTCTTCTGATTTTTGTATTTCTGGATCTGAATCATAATAATAGTCCATTTCACCTTTTAAAACTTTTAGACCATCAAATGGATCCGGATCCCATTCTAATTTCTCTATTTCGCCTTGATCCATTTTACCATTATAATATAACCATTTTTGTTTTAAAAGAATTTTTTGCGCAAATTCTGTTTTCTTTAATAACAGTTTTGCGTTCATTAATTTTTCTAAATATTTGGAATGTAATAAGGGAACTTTTCTTGAGGATTCATCTAAATGTATTTCACTAATTTCACAATCGTTTTTCCAATCATCAAGTATCTCTTTCAAATCAATCATAATTTATCTCCAATTAATAATATATATTACTATTTTTTTCAACTTCTTTCACTTCACATACTGCTACATAACTTCCTTTTGGTGTTGGTGGTTGTCTATTAATTCTTTCTGCAAAATATTTGCATCTATCGATATCATAAAAATACATAGTATCTTTTTGTAAATTGTCACCTAACCAAACTAATAAAGCAAAAACATGAATCACTAGGTACCTTTTACTAAATCAAAATAAGAAAATCTAAAAGATACAGTATATACTACAAATTCCGTACCGGTTGCAGTTGATTCAAATGTGATATCACCTAAAGCTGTTGGCACACAATCTTTATAAACTATTTGTTTTGTTTTATTATTATGACTCGATAATATCGATATTGTAATATCAGAATATGTAGGAACTACTTTATCTCTAAAATTTCTTCTTAATACTGGAACATCAGGTTCATCTAAAATTCTACGCATCCAATCATACATCTCATTATATGATGATAAATTTTCATCTAATATAATAGTTGCAGATAATTCATTATAAGTTAATTGACCTCCAGGAAATGGAACACCGGTTACTTTTTGATACGGCATTTCAACAGGATTCATAATCATACCTGGGTGTACTATAGATTGAGCAAAATACTCTAAATTAGGATAATTCTCCCTATCAATAGTTAATTTATAGGAAGTAGGTTGTAAATAATTTAAATTAGTACTTAATTCTGCCATTACCTTACGATAGCCTCTCTTTGTGATCGTTCTTCTTTTAACGTTTCTGACATATCATTTAAAAGTTCATTTTTTCTTTTTAATTCAATTTCTTTTTCTTCAATAATTTCTTTAAGCCTTTTTATTTCTTCAAGACCTCGGTAACCATATTCTGAATAACCATTTTCCATACTACTATTTATATCACAAATAAGAAACTTTTTCATATGGTGCATAAACTTCGCATTTTTTACAAATATTAGGTAGTTTATCTGGCGTATAAAATAATTTTCTAAAATTTTTTAATTCTTCACTATACCATAATTCTGAAAACGGTTTTTCTTTTACATTACCTATTTTAGTTTCATAGTGAACATCTCTACACTCACATACTTTATAATCACCATTAACAGTAATTAATGGTTTTCTATATGTTACTTCACATGGTTTTGTACGAGGTAATCTTTTTCGTACTTTACCAGATAAGTGAATATTATTTTTCATTTCTTCTTCTAATAATCCACCCCAAGTATCAAAATCGTGAGCACTTACTGTTCTAATATTATTTTTTCTACATATCTGAACCATATTATTTAAATCTTGGCTAAGTGTTGGTGAATTTTCATAATGTCTCAGTGTTACATTAGCTTCTATATTTTTGTTTTTATTTAAAATTTTACCTAGTATATCTAAATTACTAATTACTTTATCAAATTTATCAACACCCATAAGTTTGTGATACATTTCTTTATTCCAACCCACCATTGAAATGGATATATCTAAAATCAAATTATTTAAATTTTCAAATGCATCTTGTATTGGTTTACGAAATGCTATAAAATTACTATAAAGAAATACTTTTTCTATTCTACTTTTTTTTAAATAATTAATTCTTTCATGAAATAAATTATCAGTAAAAGGATCAGCAACCGTAGGTGTCATACTAATTGTTTTACCACCCATATTTGTATAATCGGTAACAACGGATTCAAATAAATCTTGATCCATATACTGAACAGGGAATGTTCCGTGAATTTTTGGGTACATACAAAAAACACATCTGGCGTTACAGAGGTTTGTTGTCTCTATGTATAATCTTTTAGGTAAATTAAAAATACTATTCATTATATACTCTTATTAGTATATATTAAATAAAAAAGGGAGGCCATAAAGACCTCCCAAGGTTTAACAGATTTTCTATTAAGTTAGAATATTATCAACTCTGAAAATTCTGTAGTACTGGTTGGTTCTTGCAGTAGCAAGTCCGTTTGCAGGAGATGATCCCACAAATGGGTTTGAAACCATTCCATATCGAGTTTTGAAACCGATTTTTGGTTGGAATGAGTTCTCACCAACTGCTCGTACCATAGTTAGAGGTACGTATGGGCAGTAGAATAAACCAGCGTCATAAGGATTAGTTCCTTTATAACCAACGTTTACATAATCCGCAGTTGCATATGGATCAATATAAACTTTAGTTCTACCATTAAGAACACCGGCAAATGTGTTACCTGTGTCATCAACACTTAACTTTGTTGACATGGAAGGAGCGTAATCCAACATTCCAGAGGCTGAAAAGCAAGAAGCAACATCAGAAGAACAGATAATAAAGTTACCTTTTCCACGTCTTGTTTCTTTTGCAATTACGTTAGATTCTCTTTCAAGTTGAATAATAAGTCCTTTGAACTTCTCAACTGACCAACGACCATCAGCATCATTAGTTAAAGAAAAGATACCTTTGGTATTCATGTTACTTTGACGACAACCGATTTTAGCCTGTTGGTTAATAGTTCTAATAACTTCTCGGTTAATTTCTGCCAAAATTTCAGTTGACAAAATATTTGCCAATTCTGTTTCAGCATCTAGCCCATGAATAGCTTTCAAGTCTTGAGCAAGTTCAAGAGTATATTCAGCTTTAAGAGCCCTTGACTTCGCAGTCACTGTAGCTTTTTCAATGGTGAATCCCATTTCTGCAAAAGCTTCTCCAGAACCATCACCCAATGCTTCAGCTTCGCCAGTAGTATAAGCATCACCGATTGTTGGAATATAAGAAGCACCAGAGTCAACGATTGTTGAGTCAGCGTTTGTATCTGATACACCAGACAAACCAGAAGGACCTTTTGCATCCATACCAGTTTTTACTGAGTCGCCTGAATAGTTAACATTAGCTTCGTTGAATAGAGCTTCATCACCGTCAGCTTGACCACCTTTAAGAATAGTGGATCTGTAAGTAGATTTCATTGCAAAGATAAGACCAGTAGGTCCTGTCATTGGTTGAACACCACATACATCATAAGCCATAAGGTTAGGCATTGCACGTCTTACTAGCGCAATTAATACTGGATTCCAGTTAGCCGCGTTAGATGTGTTATTACTAGGAGCGGCCTCTTGAAGCATTCCTTCTTCTTTGAGTGCCATTTCCTGGTTTTCTAGAACAGCTGCAGTTACAGCTTTTCTATGATGGTCGTCAATTTTCCCAGCAGTGTCTTCATTGAGAACTGGGGCCCATTTTTCGACCAATTTATCGTAAGATATTTGCATTTGTTGCATAATCTTTTGCTCCCTAAATTAAGTTTTTATTTGAGATTTAAGAGCATTAACATAATGAGACATTGATCCAGAAGTTTCTACCTCGTTAGTATCTTCTTCTATTTCTTCTGCTTCACCATACTTATTAGCTCTTTGCTTAAAATATGATTCTTTAATAGTCGCGACTTTATTGGCGAATGTTTCTTCGTCATCAAAATCAACTTTTTCTACTAAAGATTTCAATTTCTCAATTTGAGTTTCTGCTAGGTCTTTTGAAGCTTCACGAATGATAGCATCTCTTTTGTAACCCTCGAGTTCCTCTTGCATAGCGATAGACTTGCCAGTTTGATCATTGAGTTGTTCTCCCAACTCTTCGACTTCTGCCGCAAGGTTGTCAACTAGGTCGACTTTAGACTCTGGTACATCAATGTAAGATTCTGTGAATAGATCTTTAAGATTATTCATAAACTTCTCAGCAATTTCAGTACGGAGACCGGTTTGAACAGCAACTTTATTTTCTTCCATCCAATTCTCAACTACATAGTTAAGATATGAATCTACCTTATCTACCATTTGAGTTTTAGTTTCTTCAATTTCAGTTGCTAATTCTTCGTTATATTTTTCTTCAAGATTGTTGATTTCTTCAGCTAATCTTGAATTAATAGCTGCTTCCATGATGTGCCCAGCTTTAGATTTGAATTCAGCAGACAATGTTGCCTCTGATTCAACTAGAGCATTAAGATCTTCTGACCAATCTATATCAGCATTTACAGATGATTGAACTACTTCAGTATCAGCAATTTCGTCAGCTTCTTCTGAATTTTCCATCATAAGTTTATTGTAAAGATTAGTTAGTTCCTCTTTATTTAAGGAATTCATCTTTTGGTAAGCATTATTAATCATACTAGCTTTAGTCATTCTACCTTCTTTGAAGGGTGAAGCGCCTTTATCATTAACAGATGCAGTGTGTTTATCTGGATCACCAGGTACTACTTTCTGCATTGAATCTGAACCAGCCTTATCACCTTTACGCTTTTTAGCAGATGGTGCAGCATTTCCCGCAGCTTTTACGGATCCTACTGACTGCTCTTCAGCGTTTTTGGTATCATGTGCTTCCTCTACGTTATTTTCATCTTCGTAAAGATCGCCAATGACATCTTCTTGATTTTGATTTTCATCAGTCATATTTGACTCCCTAAGATTTGTTTTTAAGTAACGAGAGGAAATTTTTAAACTCACGAACTTCTGTCTCATAGAGATTAGCACGTGGAGCTTTCCGTATTTCAGTCTCCATTTTTTCAATAGTTTTAGCTTCGATAATGCCGTTATTCCAAACCCATTCAACACCTTCCATAATCCCATTAACAAAAGCGCCAGGTGCAGACGGATCTTGCACTATATCAATAGCGTTAAGAATAAAATCGTCTTTTACATACATTGCGTCATTACGTCTTTCTAAACTTCCCATACCACGAGTCGAAACGCCCAGTTGTACACCGCCTTCGAGTAACCCTTTTACAATGTTTCCCATTGGAGTGTCCAATACTGTGGCTTTTCCCATAACATCATTTCCCTCAAATCTGAGTTCTCCGATCTTATGTGAAACTTTATCTAAATTTATAGTCGGCCCTTCGGGATGATTCAATTCACCCACGGCACGACCTTTAGAAACTTGTTCATCGGAATATTTACCAACAGCACTTTCCATAACGCGCTTTTCGTAAATTCTACCGTTTCTATTTTTACCTTCGGCTTGAGCGAAGATACCTTCTATATTATACTTTTTCTGACCATTTTTACCTTCCGTTATATAGGTTTCTAAATATTGGTCATTAAATTCTGATATTAATTTCATAGCTTAACCCCGAGGTTTCTGTACACTAGTTAATTTAAGATCACCATGAGCACCAAACATTATATCGGTTGATATTTTTGGTATAATTACTGTCTCGTTTGCTGCTATAGTCATTGATGCACTATCACTATGCCCAGGAGTTGATATAGTTAGTAAACGTGCTGTACTACCAGAATTAACTACTCTAACATCACGAGCACTACTAACATTTATCGCAGTGGCAGAAGTTGTAGGACAGGCCACTTCAAGAGATAGAGGTTTAAGATAACTTACCATTATTTTGTTCCCTTATATTGTTTTATGAATGTAGTACCAGCCTTTTCTGCTTCTCTTTGACTTCGGTATACATCTAGTTTATCACCATCAATATATACACAAAAACCCTTTGGTTCTTTCACTATTGTCATTTTCTGTTTACCAATTCTTTTACTTACGATTGGTTTACCATAAGATTTAGCTTCTCGTAATTCAGAAAAAGTTTTCATTTATTTTTTATCTTTTTTACTACGTTTTATATATTTATAAACTTTGTGATCTTAACCATCATGTGCTTCTATATCTTCTTCAGACTCATCTGTTTCATCTTTCAAATTTTCTTCTTCAGAATCTTCTTCAGAATCATCTTCTAGGTCTTCTTCAGAATCTTCTTCAGAATCATCTTCTAGATCATCAGGTGTTTCATCATCTTCATCAGCAACATCTTGCTCATCTGCAAGATCTTCTTCATCTTCAGCATTATTATAAAACTGATTAGCAAGTTTTATCTGCTCTTGATCCATGACGTCATTTAATTTAACTGTCATAGCATCACCAAAAGCTTGACTGGCTTTATTATAGTCTTGAGCTAATGCATGTTGCACTAAATCATGTAGTGGGTTTTCTTCTTGTTCAATTTCTTGTGCTTCTTCAGCCATAATTTACTCCTTATTTGTTAACCTGCTAACGCCGCGGCTGGCGGCGTAAAATTATTTGTGTATATTGCTTGACCTCTTACTATTCTTAAATTAGATATATAACCTTTAAATAAATTGCTATCTCCACCAGTTGGGGTCTTTCCTATAAGGAAATCTTCAGAATTTCCACCAGTGTTCCAACTTGTAGATGTTCCTGAATTAAAACCATTAATAAATACTGTGTGGGTATTGCTAGAAGCTGTCATTGTTACCGCAATATGAACCCATTTGTTATGTCCAATACTGTCTGCTGCAGTGGCAACCCATGCTGCATTTCCAAGTCCAGTTTGAATTTTATCATCTGCCTCTTTAAAAGATATGTACCACCCTGTTGCACCACTACCAGACCCAGTCATCTTTGAAATAAGACCAGTAGGAGTACCACCAGATCCAGGTTGTTCTCCATCCAACCACATCCAAAATTCTGCTGTCCAATCTGCTGTTTGATCTAAATTAAAATCAGCATGTGATGATATTGTAAGATAATCTCCTGTACCATCTAAGTATATTGATTTCATACCATCCGCAGGTCCGAAATTGCTAACGGCTGCATTTCCACTTGCTGTTACCGTATGACCAGTAGCTGAACCATCAGTTATACTTGCAGCATGAGCAGTTAATAATTTTGTATTTGATGCTGTTACTGTAATCCCACTTTGAACCGAAGTTGACGTTGTAAGTGTTTCTTTTAAAGGTATGAAGGGATATCTAGATAAATCTTTTGTAAGTCTAAAATCTTCTATATGTCCATCCATTGTTTCAGTTAATGCACCTACTGTTGTACCAATAGCAAAAGCTTCAGCTGAAAAATCTGTAGTTGAAGCGTAGTCACTCCCTTTTTGGACACCATTTAGATATCCTCGTATCACACCATTACTCCTTACAAATGCCACATGATACCACGTACTACCTGATATTTGACTTGCTGCTTCAATTTTTCTAGCAGAACTAGATACTTGATCGTACCAAACAAAATCACCGTCTGCATCTGTGCCACAGTTAAACCCTGTTGCTCCTCTTGTGCTACTAAACCAACTTTGATAATTAGAAAGAGTGTCGTGATAAATCCATGCTTCGAGTGTAAAATCACCAGATCCTAATCCCTGAGTAACATCGAACGTAATATAATCGCCAGTTCCATCAAAATCCATATTCGAAGATGCATATTTCAATGAACCTGTAGATGATTTAGTATTGCCTACTAGCTGTATATTACCTCCTGTATTATTATAAATACCAGAAGATGCTCCAAGTAAATATTGGGTACCAGTACTTGCAGCTAATTTTGCAGTAGGTGGTGTAAAATTACTTGTGTATACGGCTGTATTATGAATTCTAAAATCTGATATATATCCTCCAATAGTTCTATTTGCATGTCCTGCGTCATATGCCTGTGTGCCTATAAATGCTCTACCTGTCGGAGCAGCAGGCAATGCACCGGTCATTGAAACCGGACCAGTTTTCTTTACTCCGTTTATATATACACTGACTTGATTACTTGCCCTAACAAAGGCAACATGCTGCCAGTGACCTCGTTGTATATCGCCATTTGTACCTGACAAAATTGAACCAGGTTGAAATACAACAGGTTCTCCATTAGCTCCCCAACCAATATATACAAAATTTGAAGATGAATTATCATTATGCGCACCCGCGCTATAAAGAGCATTGGCCCATGGATTGTAAACTTTGTTATTGAATACCCAGGCTTCTATTGTAAAATCATTTAGACCATCTGTACCAATATCATTATGACTGAGATAATCACCGTCACCATCACCAAAGTAAGAAATACCGTGATCTGCAGGAGTATATGGGGCATATTTATAAGGTGAACCTATTGTCTTTGGAGTTCCAATATTAGCAGTAATAGCATGACTATCACCAGAATTGTCTTTTAGTATCGGATAAGCTTGTATCAACAATTTTGTATTTGTTATAGCAGTTAATTTTACAGTAGGCGGTACAAACACTCCAGTATAAACTGCTGTACCAACTACAAGACGTAGGTCACGTATATGCCCTTTAAAGTCTGCATTACCGGAGCTATAAGAACCCATTCTAGGTCTTGGTTGAGAACTATTATGGGTACCTATTGATGAACTATAAGTACCTGATTTATTTAATGCTCCATCAATGTATGATGTTAGGGTTGTGCCTGATCTAACTACAGCAACGTGATGCCATTTCCCATCATCGACAGCTATTGTTCCAGCCAGATCTAAATCACCAGAATTTGACCACATATCAACAGAACCTGACGTTGGATTTATAGCCAATTGTAAATTACCATTACTATTTCCGCTAGGTCCATCGTGTAAGTATATTCGTCTCCAGTAAGTATCAGTGGTTTTAGTTTCACAAGTTATCCAACATTCAAGAGTAAAATTACCAGTTCCTATTAAAAAATTACCAGATGCTGCAACATCAACCTGATCAGCATCACCATCAAAGTACATGCTATAACCAGCCGGGTGATGTGGAGTAAATGATGATACTTGAGCAGTACCATTTGCAGTAATTGAATGAGTATTTGTTGAGCCATCTGTAAATGCACTAGCAACATTATTTCCAGATGCTTTTGCTAGAACTTTAGAAAATTGTGAATTTGTAATAGTAGCATCAAATGATAATGTAAAAGTTGATGCAGCTGTAGCTATATTAACTCCATCAGATGCCTTAAATGTAACAGTACCAGTAGGCATGATATCTGAACCTGCAGAATCTCGTGTCTTAGGTTCTATAATAAATTTATTAACATTTGTTCCTGTAGAATCTTGTGCTATATGAGCCATATTGTTGAATGCAGTATCTGTTGTAGCAGACCATGTTAAACCAACACCTTCTGAATCTCTAGCTCTTAAAATAATATCAGTTTGAGTACCATTTTTATATGCTGTAGCATCAGTAGCTAAAGCATAAGATCCACTTGGTTGTGTTACCCAAACTGGAGTTGTATTAATAATAGCAACATTATGCCAACCAGCACCGGTATGAATATAAAGTCTATCAGAATCAGTTGTAAAACCTAAACTACCAGCATTAGTTGAATCATAACTGCCTGGTAAATTAGCTTTAGTTGCATAAGTAGTAAGACCAGAAACAGAAAGACCTCCAGCTAAAGTAATATTATTTTTACTAACTGCTTGTCCTAAACTACTAGCTAAATCTCTTGCTCTTGTTTCTACCATTACGCGGCTTCTCCTATTTTAAGACTATACCAACCACTGGCTGTATACGGATCTCCGTCATGAGTTATATAGATGTACACATATTTTCTCGCACCTGCTGATACATAAGCCATATCACCTTCATTAGCACTACCTGGTAAAGCACCTAATGTCGAATAATGGGTAACAGCTTGAGTAGATAAATCACCACTTAAAGTTATAGTATTATCTTTAACCACTCTACCAGCCCTTCTGGCTATTTTTCTATTTAGTGTCTCAGCCATTTTAAAAATGTGTCGCGGTAATTGTTGCACCTTTAACTAAAGGCCCAAAATAATATCTCGAATAATTTCCGGCTTGGCCACCATTATTACCGTAATCCATATTTAGACTACACCATGTTACCCAATTGGCAACATCATAACTACTACCGAGAACTCCATCGTAATACTGCAATAACACAGTTCCACTAGGTCTTCTATCTGGACGTCCATTAGAAAATGTATCAAATCTCAAATAAGTACCAGCTATTTTATCATCTTTTAAAGCGGTGGTAAAATAAAAGAATATGTAATCTCTTCCTCCGCTTAATTTATCATCATTTGTACCGCCTGCTGCTTGAGTCTGAATGTATTGTCTTGCATTACTCGTACCTGCTGATTTAAACCAATCTTTAGTAACAATTTCACTTGTAAAGGTATGTTTTGTTCCAGAAAATAAATTATCGTCGCCTCTCCAAAAACCGTATTTACCAGCAGCTACACTAGCATCGTCTGCTATTGGAGTTAATTCTGATCCGTATCCTGAAACGGTACCAGCTATTATATTTTTATTATTATTATTTGCTGTGGTACTATCTGTAATCCAACCCATTTCACCATCATCTTCATTTTCATGATCCCAATAAGAACTACCCCAAGCAGAACCGCTTTGAACAAATATTCTCCATAATTGTGAACCAAAATTCAGTTTAAAAGTTTTTATACTTGTACTTGTTCGAATGCCGTCTGAAGCAGTGTATCTTAATTTAAGCTGATTTTTAGTAGAATTACCAGATCCATCCGAATCAGCTGATCTTGTAAGAAATCTATATTTACCGGTACCAGCACTATCAGTTATTTGAGCAGGATGCAATAATTGAGGAGGTAAATTAGATGAATCATTTTTATAAAATGTTGCACTAGCTGAATCAAAATAATTAACTCCGTAAGTAATTGGAAAACCCTCTGGATCCTTTGCTAACATAGTAGTATTTGCTGAATCAGTAGAACCAGATACTGGACTTATTGCTAAATTTGAAGGTTCAGTAATTATATTAGGATCGGCATCATTACCGAATGCAGATTTTCTTCTTGCTCTAGTTATTGCCATATTTTTATCCTATATACCTCTTTTGCCATTATTGTGTTTCAAAACCGCTAGGTATTGAGTAAGTTAAATCATTACCCATTTTCACAGTCCCGGAAAATGATGGAGTCTGAGTTCCACTACTAAAAGATAAACACAGAGCATCAGTTAAATCTCCAGTTGGAAGAGCATGACCAGCTTCAGTAGCTGGATTATGATTAGTTCCCCAAGTACCATTTAAACCAAACCAACACTTATTATTATCTGTATCCCAAGCTAACATCATTCTATCTCCTTGAGCATAATTTAAATTGAAGCTTTGTTCATAACCACCAATTCCATATAAATTTCCAGTATTGTTGTACCACTGCTTTGTGGTATTATTGGCCCAACCCATTCCACCTCCAGCTTTACCAAATCCAAACATGGACCCCACTCCACCGGATATTGCACCTATAAGTATTTCCATATATCTTTTCCCATTCCGTAAAATAGGACCTTGTACACCAGCAGTGCTACTAGTAGTAACGGTAAATGAATTTGTATAAGTTCCATTATAAGAAGACCATCCAGTCAATTCAAAATCAAGACTTACACTATACGTTATAGAAAATTGTCTAACAACAGAAGTAGATCTTAGTCCATCTGTAGCTATGTATCTAACCTGTAATGGTATCGCAATATTATTCCCAGAACCATCAGATTCTTTCATTCCAGCAGCTGTAGCTCCACTAGTTAAAAATCTATAAGTAGCAGTTTTAGCTCCATTACTATCGGCTGAACCTAAAGTTATCTGAGCCGGATGCAATAACTGAGGAGGTAAATTAGATGAATCATTAGGGTAAAATTTTCTAGAACTATCATGTTGAAAATTAACATCATAGGATATATTCCAACCGTCCGGGTCTATTGCCTTAAATGTTGCAGTAGCAGAATCCTTAGTTGCATTACCACCTTGGGTTTCTATTGCTGACGGGCTTATTTGTACGACAGGTCCTTCATTTGCTCCTGACATTTGAATCCAATTAGCACCATTATATAAATGCAAAGTTTTTTCTTTAGTAGCAAATTTTAAGTCACCACCAGCGCCAGTACCTAAAGCAATCGGACCATCAGAATCTACTACTTCTACTCCACCTCCAACTGCATTATTCACGGTCTTTAAAAATGTCGAAAGTTTTGCCATTTACATCTCCGTAATTACCCAACCTTGAGTATTGTCTACATAGACAAAACCCACGGCCGATCTATTTATATCAATTATGAAATCTGAATCTGCTCCATGTATTTTACTACTATTTCTTCCGATTGTCACATTATTTGTACCTGCAATACCATAAGCATCAACAACTTTTACTTCTGCACCAGCTGAAGGACTTGCTGGTAATGTTACTGTAAAAGCCCCACCGGTTGTATTAGTCAAAACTCCTTGACCAGCAACTGCCGTATAATTACTTGTTTTTAATGATTGCCAAGAAACACCACCACCACTAGATCGAGCAGAAACATAGTCAGAATCAATTAATGCCGTAACACCAGTAGTATCTAAATTATCTGTAAAAGTTGATATATTAATAATATCTGCACTATCAGCACCAGATGCCAGCACAACTTGTGTTCCATTAGTGGCAGTATAATCATCACTATCTGTTAATAAAATACCATTTAAATGAACTTGTACATTACCACTTGAATATGACAATGCATTACCTTTTAAATCATTTCCACCAAAAGTAGTTTGTGCAGAATCAGCTTCATATTTAAATCTTGTTATTGATGCTGTACTACTTCTACCAAAAACAGAAACCGATAAAATATCATCTGAATCAGCGGCAGATGTAAGCGTTATTCTATTGTTACCAGCACTTTCAATATAGTCATTTGTTTTCTTTAATAAAATACCATTGTGATGTACTTGAACTTGATTGGCAGAAAAAGACAATGACGATCCATCCGCATCGGTTCCGGAGAATTGTGTTTGACCAGATGTAGCAAAATATTCATAAAAAGTTGCTGCAGCATTTGTCGTTGAACCACCGGTACCACTAATAGTAATAGTTTTAGTAGCACCAGAGCCTGTAGCTGTCACTGAAGAACCTACAAAATTTAATGTAGTTGCCGCAGTAGATAAACTACTACCTTCTTCTTGAATTGTTAATGAACCACCTCCACTATTTGCATCCACATATGCTTTAACGGATTGTTGGCTAGGTAATCTAGTGGCACTATTTGAAGACATATTATCTTCATCAATTAATGTAGCTGTAATTAATTTAGATACTTCTCCTGAATCCACATAGTCTGTATATAATACTGGAATATCTGCTGTTCTTGCAATAATACCAGTAGTAGCAGGTAAAGTTAATGTTACGTTACCAGAATAATTAGCATGAGCAGTTGATTGAATTCTTGTATAATGTGCGTTACTTGTTTCACAATATAAATCTACTTTAGATACCGAACCACTATTTTTAATCGCAATAGAACCACTCGATATTGTAACACCTGGGCTAGATAAACCAGGAGCACTATCAATAATGACTGAACCATCAGCCAAATTGGAATCAACCATTTTATCTACATTGGCAGAATCAATATTAAGTGTTCTATTTGATGCAATTGTACCACCACCTGATAAACCTTTACCAGCAATAATAGAAACTGCACTATGATCTATATGTTCGTTGGCTACAAATCCAGATAAATTATCGTGAACAATATCACCATCAGTAGTAGTAATTGCACCAGTACCAGAATTATATGTAATACCAGTTCCGCCAGAAAGAAGTTTACGTGCTTCACCGGAATCTACAAAACTTCCACCTAAAGTTGGAACCGCACTAGCATCTAACTTTAAAGCTAGTGCATCAAAAACTGCATTTTGAGATGGAGCAATATTTGTTGTTCCATTATTAATAGCATCTGCTACTGTGAATCCTCTTATATTAGCTGAGTCAACATCAAATACACCAGTACCAGAATTATAAGCTAAACCCTTATTACCAGAAAGATCAGATAATGCAATTCCACCAGAACCAGTAATTGTTATAGTTTTAGTAGCTCCAGACCCAGTTGCGGTAACATTTGAACCTACAAAATTTAATGTTGTAGCTGCCGTTGATAAGGAACTTCCTTCTTCTTGAACTGTAAGAGAACTACCAGCATTTGCATCTACATAAGCCTTTACAGACTGCTGAGATGGTGGTCTAGTAGCTGAATTTGAAGACATATTATCTTCATCTACTAGATTAATTAATTTAGTTACTTCACCTGAATCCACATAATCGGTATATAATTTTGGAATTAATTTAGTTACTTCGCCTGAATCTACATAATCGGTATATAGTTGTGGTATACCAGCCACGGTAATTGTCTTAGTAGCCCCAGAACCTGATGCAGTAATATTACCACCAACAAAATTTAACGTTGTAGCGGCAGTGGATAAACTACTACCTTCTTCCTGTACAGTAATTTGCCCACCAACACTACTTGGTGCCCATCTACTATTTCCATTATCCCAGACTAATGCTTGGCCATCACTAGGTGAAGCATTGTGTACATTTGCTAAAGCAGATATATTAGCAGCGGCTATTCTAGCATCCGCCAAAGTATTTGTTGCCGCTGAATCTGTACCAGGAGTCGTTCTTAGTTGAACATAAGAACTATCAATTAATTGTGTAGTTAAAGCCGAATCTAATTTTGCGGCTATAGAATTTGTAATGGTTGTACTAAAATTAGCATCATCACCTATAGCAGCTGCTAATTCATTTAATGTGTTTAATGCGCCAGGGGCAGAAGCAACTAATCCACTTACTTCTGTATCAACATAAGCTTTTACCGATTGTTGACTTGGTGCTCGTGTAGCCGAATTAGAAGACATATTATCTTCATCAATAATATTTGCAGCAATTCTCGCATCGGCTCGGGCATTTGTAAAATATAAATTACTAGAACCTTCTGTTATTTCATCGGTATTATCTTTTGTAGCTAATTGAGCATCTACATAAGCTTTTACTGATTGTTGTGATGGTAATCTAGTAGCACTATTAGAACCCATATTGTCTTCGTCGATTAATGTAGCTGTAATTCTAGCATTAGCTATAGTAGTAGCTTCGGCTGAATCAACAAAATCTGTGCCAAGTGTAGGTATTGTAGGAGTACCTGTTAAATTACCATATGCTCTATAATAAGCTCCATTTTGTCCACCCAGTGTATCGGCATCTATTGTTAAATTATTAATAAATGTAGCATTAACTCTAGTATCTATTAAACTATTTGCTGCACCGGAATCAATGTAATCCGTTCCAAATTTTGGTATTAATTTTAATGCTTCTGCTGAATCAACAAAATCTGTACCTAATACTGGAACTGATATTAAAGATAAAGCTCTTGCTGAGTCTAAAAGTTTTAATGTATTTACTACATAAACAGATGCTCTGGAAGAGTCTAAAAGTTTCTTTTCACCTTCTGCTATATTAACAACTTTTGCTGAGTCAAGTGTTGCACTGGCAGATACAGC
>Ga0163180_10000186_pt1 | contig 34927 bp, 24 predicted proteins | sample AtlANTMetagenome_2_FD_109647 | JGI IMG/M metagenome (GOLD analysis project Ga0163180, IMG submission 109647) | Marine eukaryotic phytoplankton communities from the Atlantic Ocean - Atlantic ANT 4 Metagenome | ecosystem: Environmental > Aquatic > Marine > Oceanic | place: North Atlantic Ocean...
AGACCACCTTGACCATGCCAGAGCGCTCAAGAGCCTCCAGGGTCACATCGATGCCGACCCCGACCTTCTGTAATTCTCCGACGAGGTTCAACATTCCCCCGGGATCCGGCCCCACCCCGGAAAGAGGGTCCACCACTCTCCCCACGAAGGCCGCAGGACTGAAATTGCCCAGCAAAGCCTGGGAATTGGTTGTCCCAAGGTGCTTGAGCAGGGAATTCATCCCTACCTGCATGTCAAAATCGTCCGCTACTTCAAAAATCCGCACTGCGATTTCCACCTGCTTGCGCCCGGCATCAATGTGCTCCATCAATTGCATCACGCTGTCCTGCGCCGCCTGAGCACAGGTAATGACAAGCACATTCTCCGAAGGCAGCGCTGAAACCGTGCCCTGCTCGCCAAGATGGGCCTGGACCACCTTGACCAGTGGCTCAAGCTGGTTCGGGGTCACCGTGACAACCGAGTTGTCATTAAAATTTTTCCGGCTGTTGGTCACGTTCACCCCGCCGAAGTGCTCAAGACGATAGTAAATCTGGATCTTCCCATCCGGCCGGTGAAAGGTCGGGATATTCCGCGCTCTTCGCGGGCGCGGCGCCGCGGTGGCGGTAAATCCTTTGTCTCCGTAGACTTGGTGCTTGCCAAAGATCTTCGACCAATTCTGCCCCGCACTCATACGCCCCCAGTCGGCCAGCTGGATGATCTGGTCAGATCCTCCAAGGGCCCTCGCATCACGGCCGGGATCTCCTGAAAACGCAATAGGGGTTCCAAGGGCAATGGAGGCATCTCGCTCCATGACACCAGATTTAGTTCCTTCCACGCTCTCACACTGACAGAGAAGAAGGAGCGGAAGGCAGAGAAGCGCGCGCATCAGGGCCTCTCCTCCACCCGTTTCGGGGAAAACAGGGGCAGGGAGCCGGGCACGGGTATTCCCGATCTGGGGTGACGAAACCATAAGGGTGAACGGTGGTCGTCCGAATTAACTGCCCCAATCCTACCAGCTAACAACCCTGATTATTACATAAAACTGTATTATTTAACTTTCTTAGGGTTTAGGGCTCAAAATCAGGGATTTAAGCTTCTTTAAAGTCCCTTTGCTTCTCTTGACGGAGCCCCGATTCACCCCTCACCGTCTCCCAGATGCCCCTGCAGCCCCATCCTCTGCGCCCTGAATGGATGATCGGGGACGAGGTCGATCTCCGGGATCCACCGCCGGTCGATGCTCCTGGAGGCATGAGGGGGCTCTACGGTCAGTCTCCGGACGACTGGGCCCCTCGCCTCTACCTCGTCCCGACAGAAACCCCCATCGAAGAGATCATCGAATTCTTTGAAGTCGGCACCTCTTGCTCGATCAGGCACGGCTGGCCCGAACGCGATACCCTGGACCTCGTGACCTCCACCCTCAGCCGTGTCAACGACGTCACCCCGGGATCCATCGAAATGGCAACCCCCAGTGAACTACGTTTCCGCTTCTGGCGACGATTGCGTATTGATGAACTCGAAGAGATCGAAGGCGTTTACCGCAAGGTTGACGAATATCAGGCAGGGCTGGAGCGCTATATCTCACAGGGTCTGAGTGGATCCTCCCTTCTGCATGACGTCGGAGAAACGGGCGTCCTGAATCTCCTCTGGCGCTAACCCGCCCTTCACGGCACTGGCATTCTTCCGGTTCGAGCAGGTCTCCCCCGTCCGAATTGCAGACAGTAACGATAAAGAACTTTCCGTGAAGGTCCTCCTCGTCACAGAGGGCCCGGGCCTGCCGGAAGATATCCGGGACGGAACCGCTCATCAGAATAGTTATATTTGGTCCAGGAAGTTTCGATAGGCCTCATGCTCGCCGCCGTCGAGGTCATAGCCCCAGCTCTCAATGAGGGCCTTGAACATCATCCGGCCAGCAGACCGGCCTTCTTTGATGCCCGATGCCCGGGCACAGGATTCCCATCCGTAGCGCCCCCAGTTGTCGTCCCATGAGATCCGGAAGAGCGTCCATTCAAACCCCTCCCCCTCCCAAGGGGTCACGAAGTAACGGTCGTTGATCTGCCAGGACGTCCAGTTATCGACCTCGTCCTCCAGCGTTCCGAGTTCGATCGCCTCTGAGGGAATGGCATCGAGCATCTGCGCGAGCACATCCCCGTTATCCAAAATCCGTTCACCCTCTTCATCCCATGCCCCTTCATTCGGGTCCCGTTCCATGAAATCGAGGGTGAACGAATCCAAGTTCACGGTCCCAGCTACTTCGCCCGATTCCATCAGTGGAAAGCTTGGGACAGGAGTGATGCCGATTTCAAGGCAGGACTGGCGGAGTGAGGCTGGCAGCCAGAATCCCGGAAGCAATTAGAGCAAAACAGCATGCATCACGGGATGGGTGGACGGGGAAGGATTACCCGGTCCTTTGTCCTGAGGTTCTTATTTAATCTTCCATGCCTGAAGCCTTCCCGGGGGAGGACTGTCTCACAGAAGACTGTCCTGCCAGGAGGCAGGCAGGAACTACCACCAGAAGGAATTCCAGGCGCGGCACCGAGTGCAGGCTGAAGATTTCCGCCCCATCAAAAAGCAGCGATCCAAGCCCACAGGCCAGCAACGGAGCCCACAGGGACTGACCGAGCCCGCCCAGACGCAAGGAGTCCCTGATACTCCAGAAAAGAACGAGAAGAAGCAGGCCCGTTCCAACCAGGCCCCCCAGCACCAGCTGCGTAAGGTAGGAACTATGAGGATGATGAACCAACCAGCCCAGTTCTTCCTCTGGTATTTCGCTGAGTGTTCCAAATCCCCTGCCCATTAAAACTTCAAGCCCCGAGAGCCGCTCAAGGAACCACTGGTAAATGGCATGGCGACCTGTCGATCCTCGTTCAATAAGTTCGCTTGCGGCATTCCCTCCCTGAACAGCAATAAAGTATACAGCCACGGAGAGCGCCATCGGCACTAACGCGATATGGCAGCTCCGCCACTCGAACAGGAGCAGGGCTCCAAATCCCACCACGAAGCCCAGCATCGCCCCCCGGCTCTGGCTCGCCATCAACCCGAAAACCAGCACCACGAGAACAGCGGTCCAGAGAAGGCCCGTCTTCCACCCTCTACTTCGAAGCGCAAACCACCCTGCAGCCACCGCCGCGGATGAACAAAGCATCCCGGTCAGCACCGGGTTCAGCCCTTCGCTGTATACGAGTACGTTGCGAAAGCGGTCAGAAGCAAGACCATGTGTCGGATCACCATAAAAGACCCACAGCGAATATGCCGTTACTGCCGCACCCAGAACCGCAAGCCCTCCAGTGATTTGCTCCCCGAGCACGCCCCTGCGCCCCACTGCGACAAGGGCCACCCCAAGAAGGACAACCGCCACAGAATCACCGGGCCCTCCGGCATGACCCAGCGGAGACTCAGCCCAGATCCGGCTCAGAGCCTGCCACCCGACCAGAAGTGCTACCACCCAGAGCCACCGCACCGTTCGCGCCGCCACTAACATGCGATCTCCTCCCAGAAGCAGAATGGGAACGAGCAGAATGAGCGCTCGCCGGTGATGCCAGCCATCTTGCGCGACCCAGAAGCCGGCCAGCCAGAGGCCCAGCCCCAGGGCAAGCGCCACCTCACGCCGCTCCCAGCAGCAGATCCAGCACTCCCGGGCCCTCCCTCGCAACCAGCTCATCCCCCCCATGCTTCCGACTCACATGGGAAGGTCAAGTGGCGGTGAAAAAAACCTGTCGCCCACGCCCCGATACTGGCCCTTATTACTCGTGTGCACGACGAGCTTGTCCAACTTCTGGGCGCGGCCAAGGTCTCCGCTACAGCCGAGGTCCTGAACATCCACGCGACTGACAAGTGGCACGCCTCATCCCTCCCGGAAGCGGTGGTCTTCGCCGAAACCACTGCAGATATCGTGAGGGTCATGCAGTTTGCCCACGAACGTCGTATTCCCGTGACGACCCGGGGCTCCGGGGTGGGGTATGTTGGTGGGTGCGTTCCGGAGAAAGGTGGAATTGCGCTCTCGCTCTCCCGGATGACCAGGATTCTGGAACTCAACCCAGCCGATGGTATTGCCGTGGTCCAGCCGGGAGTCATCACGGGGACTCTGCAGGACGCCGCCCGTAGCGTGGGCTGGTATTACCCTCCCGACCCTGCCTCGTTGAAGGAATGCTCCCTGGGTGGGAACATTGCCACTAATGCAGGTGGGCCCCGCTGCCTCAAGTATGGCGTCACTCGTCCCTATGTCCTCGGGCTTGAAGTTGTATTGGCAGACGGTGCGGTCCTTCGCTGCGGATCTCGGTGCCACAAGAACAAGACCGGATTCGATCTTGTAGGTTTTTTCGTGGGATCCGAGGGAATGCTCGGGGTGGTAAGCGAGGCGACCCTCCGCCTTATTCCTCATCCTCAGACCCGGGCCATGCTCACCGCTACCTTTTCGGAGTTTCCCCAGGCAGCTCATGCCGTACAACGGATTCTTGATTCCGGGCACCTGCCCTCCGCCCTTGAGATTACCGATGGATTTACCCTTCAGGCCGCCCGGGACTATCTCGGCCCCAATGCCCTCCCCGAAGGAGATGCCCACCTGATCGTGGAAATCGATGGCCGACGCAGCGCGGTGGCCAGCGAACGGAAAGAGCTTGCTCACCTGCTGGAGGGGCTCGGTGCACTGACCGTGGAGCACCACCCTGACGACGAGGCCTGCGAAAAAATCTGGCAGCTGCGCAGGGACTTCTCCTATTCCCTCCGGGACACAGGCCTGACCAAGCTGAACGAAGATGTGGTAGTGCCCCGCTCAAGGCTGGTCGAACTGGTCGAATTCGCCCACAGCCTGCAGGAGGAGACCGGGATTGCTATCGCTTGTTTCGGCCACGCCGGGGATGGAAATATCCATACCAACCTCATGGTTAAGGATTACGAGGATCCCTCCATCCGAGCCCAGGCCGACAGGGCTCTTGACCGGCTCTTCACCTGGATTCTGGAGAACCAAGGGGTCATCACCGGGGAACACGGAGTTGGACTGGCCAAGAAGCGATGGTTTGCGGATGCAGTCGGCAGGGAGGGTGTTACGACCCATGCCGCGATTAAAACCGCCCTGGATCCGAGAGGGATTCTCAATCCAGGCAAGTTCATCTGAACCCGGAAACTCGTCATGTCGAGGATCTGTAAATAGAGCCCTTGGGGGCTTTCCTGCGGTCAGGGTGGGCAGCCACCACGCCATCGCCCCAATGCGCGACACCCCGGAAAAAACTTCCCGTTGTAAGAGCAGGCCCCAGGATGGATACTCCGGGAAACCGTTGCTCCCATGCGTATTTCCCTCCTGCCCTTTGCCCTGGCCTCGATTCTCCTCCCGGGAGCGGCTATCGCCGAATTCGCCTTCAAGGAATACAAGGATCGGCTCCCGTGGATCTGGGAAGCGCCGGTCAGGAAGGCGCCCCCTTCGGTGAAGGCCAAGGCCTGGCCTGTTGATAAAATCGACCAGTTCATCCTGGCGGCTCTTGAAAAAAACAACATGGCTCCCGCCGCCCCGGTTAATGATCGGCACTGGTTCCGGCGGATCAATTTTGCCATCACAGGATTGCCTCCCAAGACCTCGGCCACGCAGGCCTTCCTCTCCGACAAGAGCCCGGAACGCCGCCGCAAGGCCGTCCAGCTTCTTCTCGACTCCCCCCACTACGGCGAACGCTGGGCCCGGCACTGGATGGACCTTGTCCGTTACGCAGAATCACGTGGCCACGAAAGTGACTACGGGATCGCTAACGCCTGGCGTTACCGGGACTACCTGGTACGTGCCTTCAACTCCGATGTTTCCTACGATCAGTTCGTGGTCGAGCACCTTGCAGGCGACCTCCTGGACCCACCGCGGGTGCACCCCGAGACCCGGGCCAATGAATCGATTCTGGGAACTGGATGGCCATTCCTCGGCGAAGAAGTCCACTCCCCGGTCGATATTCGCCAGGACGAATGCGACCGCACCGACAACAAGATTGATGTCCTGAGCAAGACCTTCCTTGGGCTTACGGTTGCCTGCGCGCGATGCCACGACCACATGTTCGACGCAATCTATCAGAAAGACTACTACGCGCTTTCCGGGTTTGTCGCGAGTTCAAGCTATCGTCAGGTGCGTTACGAGTCCATGGAGGTCAACAGGGCTCAGGCCCGCAAGCTTGCAGCCCTGCGCAGGGAGATGGCCTCCCCGGTCTTGAAAAACTTCATGCGGGAAGCCGCCCCCCGGTTTGCCGAACTCAGCAAGCAGGCAACTTTCCGCGTCCCAGGGCCTCTCACCTTAAAGTCAGAGGAGGCCAAGAATGTCCGGGTCATTGCGGATTATACCCGCCCCGGGGCCACTCCCTGGATCGCGGATGGACCTTCCTTCGGACACGGGGTTTCTGCAGAAGGGGACCTCCTGCTGGGGTCCGAGGCTGATGCCCCGGGGCTGCGCATTGCTCCCTATGGGGCAGCCCGGCGAGATCCCTTCTGGAATGGACTCAAGATTGTCGATAGCGAAAACGATTCCGGGTCCTTCAACAGCCACTCCCGCTCCGGTAAGATGATCCGCACCCCCGCCTTCGAGCTGAAGACCGGGCGACTCCACTATCTCATTCGCGGACACGCATTTGTCTACGCCGGCGTGGGCCAGCACATCATGGTCACCGGGCCGCTGCATGGGCGCCTGATCCAGAGGCCAAAGGTTGATGGGGACCAGCCCCGCTGGGTCAGCCACGACCTCTCACGCTATGCGGGGCTTCGGACCCACATCGAATTCGGGGCCGAAGGCGGCAGCCCGCTTGAGGTCCTGATGGTCGTGGAGGCCGACAAGCCGCCTGCGGTTGAACAGCGACAACTCAACCTGACCCGCCACGAGCTTTCCGCCGCCTGGAAGGACCTGGAAGATGGCAGGATCGAGCCGGAAAACCTTCATGCCGCCCGCTGGATCGTGAGTCAGCCAGAAATCAAGGCTTCCCAGATCGCAGCTCCCTACCTCGAAAAGCTCGAAGAAATCCGCAAGGGGGTCCGGTGGGATTCCCGCCTGGCCGTGGCCTGGCTGGATGGCAACGGCGTGAACGAATACAATATGGACCGGGGAAACCCGGACCAGCCACTTGCCCCTGCCGCGCGAGGGCTGCCCAAGGCCTTCGGGGTCAATTCGATTGACGCTGAGAATTCTGGCCGCCTGGAGCTCGCGCAGCAGATTGTCCACCCGGAAAACCCGCTTGCCGCCCGGGTGATGGTGAACCGGATCTGGCATCAGCTCTTTGGCCTGGGCCTGGTGCGAACCGTAGACAACTTCGGCTGGCTGGGCGAGCGCCCCTCCCACCCGGAACTGCTCGATTACCTGGCGCTTGAGTTTGTGGAAGCCCACAAGTGGTCCATCAAATCCTTCATTGCAAGATTGCTCCTCACCCAGACCTATGGGCAGTCCAGCAAGAGTGCCGAGGCCGCATTCGATACAAGGGACCCAAACAATGTTCTCCTGCACCGAATGCCGGTACGGAGGCTTGAGGCCGAGGCGATCCGGGACTCCGTCCTTGCCGTTTCCGGACGACTTGACTCGAAAGTGGGCGGCAAGCCCATCCCTACATATCTTGATGAATTCGTCGTTGGCCGCGGGCGCCCCGGGGGCGGCCCCCTGGATGGCGCAGGCCGCCGGGCCCTCTACACCTCGGTCCGCCGGAACTTCCTCCCCACTCTCATGCTCGCCTTTGACTTCCCCGCTCCCTTCAACACCAAGGGGAAACGGGACATCACCAACGTTCCAGCTCAATCCCTGGCCCTGATGAACGACAAGCTTATTTACGAACAGTCAAAAATCTGGTCCCAGCGGATCCTAAAGGAAATGCCCTCCGCCACTCCCCAGGAACGCTTTGTCCGCATGTTTGAGGAGGCTTTTACCCGCCCCCCGGAAAGCCATGAGGTCTCGATCCTGATGGGTTCCCTCCCCGCGCTAATGGAGCTGCACGGAGGCGACCAGAATTCCCCCGGGCTCTGGCAGGACCTCTGTCACAGCCTTTTTTCAATGAACGACTTCATTTACCTGCCATGAGGGGCCACAAACCTTTTCTATCGCGCCGTCAGGCTCTCCAGCAATCCTCCATGGGCTTTGGCGCTCTCGCCATGGCTGGACTCCTGGAAAAAACCCGGGCCGCCTCCCCCCTAATCCCGGAGAGCCATTTTCCCGGCCGGGCCCGTAACGTGATCTTCCTCTTCATGGAGGGAGGGGTGTCACAGGTGGACTCTTTCGATTACAAGCCGATGCTTGAAAAGCACCATGGCCAGGACCCCCGCGCAGCCATTGGCAAACTGGAGAAAACCCAGTTTGAAAACATTGGCAAGGTCATGAAGTCCCCGTGGGGGTTCCGTCAGCGGGGCCAGAGTGGCGCCTGGGTCAGCGACCTCTTCCCACACATGGCTGCGATGGCCGACGAGCTCTGCGTCGTGCGCTCGATGACCTCTAATTTTCCGGAGCATACCTCTGCCAACTACTTCTTCCATAGCGGAACCGGCTTGCAGGGGCGCCCCAGCATGGGCGCCTGGGCATCCTATGGACTGGGCAAGGAAAGTGAAAACCTGCCGGGGTTTGTCGTGATCAACGGGGGCCGTATCCCTTCCGGCGGACTGGATTGCTTTTCCAATGGCTTTCTCACCGCAACGCACCGCGGCAGCCTGCTGAATGCCAACGGCACCCCCGTTGCTAACGTGAACCCCAACGAGCGCGACGCCAGGAGCCAGTTGCTCAAGCGCAAGCTCATCGGAAGCCTCAATTCTACATCCTCCCGCGGCAACTCCGAGCTGGAGGCCGCCATCTCGAATTATGAACTGGCCGCGCGCATGCAGCTGGCTATTCCCGAGCTCATGGACTTCAGCGACGAGAGCAAGGCCACCAAGGACCTCTACGGAATCGAGGACGGATACAACGGGACCCGGACTTACGCCCGCGAATGCCTGATCGCCCGCCGGCTTATTGAGCGGGGGGTGCGATTTGTAGAGCTCACTATCCCGAATATCGGGGAAGACCGCTGGGATGCCCACGGAGGCCTGCAGAAAAATCATGGAAACAACGCGCGCTCGGTGGATAAGCCAATCGCGGGGCTGCTCAAGGACCTTAAGGCCCGCGGCATGCTGGATGATACCCTTGTCCTGTGGTCCGGAGAGTTCGGCCGGACCCCCTTTGCCCAGGGTGGCAATGGCCGGGATCACAATGAATTTGGTTTCTCTCTCTGGATGGCGGGAGCCGGGGTTAAACCCGGAACCGTTTTCGGAGCCACCGACCAATGGGGCTACAAGGCCGTCGAAAACCCGCTGGAGATCCACGACCTCCATGCAACCATCCTCCACCTCCTCGGGATCAATCACAAGGAACTTACCTACCGCTTCAGCGGTCGTGACATCCGCCTGACCGACGTTCATGGCCGGGTCGTGCAGGAACTACTGGGCTAACCAGTCCCCCTAACAGGACCGGGGCAGCTCCTGTGAGCTATTGCCTGAGCTGGAAAATCTGCGGAGCTGCCTCAAATGCTCCCAAAGGCGCTGGAGCACGCCCCTCCCCGGCAACCGGCTGGTGCGCCTTGATCAGAGCCGTAGGATCGATACGGTTCCCCTGCCAGAGGGAATACCCCGGGCCCGGATCCAGACAGGCTCCTTCGTAGACTTCGAAGTGGAGATGGGCGAGCCACGCATCATTGCCAGTTCCCACCGTTCCCAGTTGCTGGCCTCTAGCAAGGGCCGCTCCCGGGGCCACGGTAATCCTGTCCAGGTGGCCATAGAGGCTGTGAACCCGCCGGCCATCCGGCAGGCGGTGCCCAAGGATCACCACCTTCCCCCATTTCCCGCCCCGGTTCCCGGAAAAGACGACCTGCCCGTTCCCCATCGCGTATACCGGATCGCCAAGATCAGAATTCCCTCCCCCGATACCATTCAGGTCTTCCCCGAGGTGATGCATCTGAGCTCGCTCGTTCCTCTCGAAAAATGGCTGGGCGTTATAGGCAAAAGCGCCCTCCTCGGAGCCAATCGGCTGCTCCAGAACTGCCACGGGAGGAAGAAGAAACCGGGTAAAGGCATCGTGAAGCACGAAGCGCCCGTTGAACGCCGGAACCTTTCCTTTGGAATTACCCCCTCCACCTACCGGGTAACCGGGCGGAGCATCGGCATCCTGCCAGGAACGAAGCGACTGAACCGGGCTGCTCTTGCGGGGGTTATTGAAAAAAATCGCGCCCAGAAGGAAGAGCACGAAAATGCAGAGCCCAACTACAATCTCACTACGGAATCCCCGGCCCATCATCCAATCAGAAATCGAGGTAAATCTCGGTCCGGCGGTTGGCCCGGCGCCCTTCCGGGTTGTCTGCCCCGCCATCAACGGTGTTCGGCCTGCGGGGCCGGGTCTTGCCCAGGGCAACGGTATGAATCTGGCCGGGTGACACCCCGCTGCCGATCAGGAAGCGGCGCACCGCTTCCGCGCGGCGTCCGGAGAGGGTCTGGTTGTACTTTTCTGACCCGATTGCATCCGTGTGCCCGCTCAGACTGATATTTTTTTTCTGATCCGTCTGCAGGAGCAACGACACGATTTCCAGTTGCCGCTGCGTTCTTGGACTCAGTAAATCATCGTCGAATTCAAAATAGAGAATCAGGGTGTCTCCTCCGTTGGGGTTGCGAATCAGCGGGGTATAGTGGGAGTCCCCGCCAGCCAGCTGATCGGCATAACCCGCAAGCAGCTGGTCAAGATTGATCTCAACTATACGCCATGGCGAATCCGGAGCGTCCCGTTTAAGGGTTAATCCAAACTGCGCCGCCTGGGCTCCATCCCGTGTTTCGACGTTTACAAGGAAAGCTGCCACCCCGTCACGGTTCAGGGCCACGCGCAAAGGTTTGCGTTCCCGTAGCCTGTAAATCCCCTCTTCAAATACGATACAAAGCCCCGCAATCCTCGCATCGGAAACCTTGCCCGGAGCAACAAAGGCCCTCGCATTCTCGAATCTCTGTTTCAGCGCCGCCTGCAGAAAGGCATCCGCAATTCCCAGCGCGTCGTCCAGGACCCCGCCTCGCCCCCCCGCCTCTCCGGGTAGAATCACCTTCTGGACCCCCCATTCCCCCTCATCCCGGAGCAAGTCAAGATAGATGCGGGGCCTGTTGGCATCCTTGGGGTTCAGGGCCCACCGGGCCCGCCTGTTAAGTTCCAGTTCCCCAATTTCGCTGACGGGGCGATCCTTGTTGAGCGTGAGACGGGGCAACTCCTGCAGTCGTTGCAGTTGGTTCCCGGAAAGGGCTTTCCGTCCTATCAGGTTTGCCGCAGCCTTGGGTTTTCCCGCTTCCAGCACTTGTGCGATCTGCTCGACGAGCGCCCGCGGGTCCGCGGTGCTCACGCCAACCCCGAGAGACGGAAAAATCTCTTCCGTGCTCTCCGGGGCCAGCGGCTCTTCTCCCGGGACTAGGTTTTCCGGCAACTCACTGATTAAAGCAGGCCCGCCTGTGAGATTATCAGGGGCCTCTCGCCTCTCCTCGGCGCCCGGGCTCTCATCAACTGGCGCAAGGAGCCGGACCATAAGTAAAAGGGCCGCGAAGGAAATGATGCCGGCCAACACAAGAGCTCCCGCTTTCGAAGCCCTGCGAGGGAAGTGGGGGTCTGGGGGGCGATGAGACATGCGCGCGGGAGCCAGAGAGGCTGTCACAAGTCTACAGACGAAATGGAAAAGGACCAAACTCTTCCGGTCCTATTCCCCATTATCAATGCGGGGCACCCGGTCAAAGGGCCTGACCCGGTAAATCTGGCGGCCCCGCTGAACTGCGAGGGAAGTTTGCTGGACCGCGGCAGAAGCTATCAGGCGGGCATAGAAGTCGGCAGGGCGCTCTATGCGGGCGTTGTTGACCTCAACAACAAGGTCTCCCGGTCGTAAGCCCCTTCGGGCAGCCTGGCTTTCTGGCGCAACCGCCGTAATGAGCACCCCGCTCCCACCCCGCGTCCGCTGAAGCAGGGTTAATTCCTGAACCGTTATCCCGATAGCATCGATAATCCGGTTCTCCTCAGCGTTTCGCTCAGCAGATTCGCCCCTGGATGTCAGCCTCTCCGAGTCTTCCGCGTCAATGACCGTAGCGGTCAGGGCAACCTCTTTGCCTCCCCGCCAAACGGTAAGGTCAACCTCCCGGGCGACCGGAGTCCGCTGGATCTCGTGGAAAAACTGAACGCGACTCTCTACCCGCTTTCCATTATAGCGGATTACTACGTCATCTGCCTGCAACCCGGCAGCCTCTGCAGGCGAGTCAGCTACCACATCAACAATATAGACCCCCCCCTCCTTGTACCAGCCCACCTTTTCGCGAACGAGGGGGTTCCAGTCATAGCACCGGACCCCGAGCCAGCCACGAGTCGCCCGCCCCTTCGCCAGAATCTGTTCGAACACCTCACGTACATCATTGGCCGGGATGGAAAAGCCAATGCCAACAAAGCCCTGGTCCTCGGTATCTGGAGAATAGATCGCAACGTTGATCCCGATGATCTCACCATAGATATTGACTAGCGGCCCTCCGGAATTTCCGGGGTTGATGGCCGCATCTGTCTGGAAGAGGTCCCGCTGGCGATCCGATATGGTCCTTTCCTTGGCGGAAATAATACCCCGCGTCACGGTCTCCCCGAGACCAAACGGGTTGCCAATCGCAAGTGCCTGCTGTCCCTGCCGAACCCGGGCCGAATCCCCGAACTTGAGAGGTTTGAATTCCCGGTCCGCCTTGATCCGGATTACTGCGATATCAAGGGCCCGGTCCTCTCCAATGACAACTGCAGGATAGGTTTTGCCATCATGCATCGTTACGCTGATCTTAGACTTTCCGTTGGTCACATGCTCGTTGGTCACAACATGCCCCTCCTTGGAGACAATGACCCCCGAGCCGATACCTCGGACCGGATACCCTTCATCAACCCATACCCTCCCAAACCAGTCCTGCATGAACTTCCGCCTTACCCCTTCGGTGTGGAGGGATACCACCGAGGGAACTACTGCCGCTGTCAACCGGGCCAACTCCTGGTCCAGGGCATCCAGATACTCTACCTCCCCGGGAGAGAGCGCCGGTTTCCGGCTCAGGGTGTAACTCTCAGGGACAAACGTCTCGCTGCGATCCCGGGATCCAAACTTTAAAAGGTCCAGCAGTCCACCGCCTCCCTGCGCCTTCCGGAGCACAAAGACCGCCAGAAACGCGAGCACGAAGACCCCGAGCATGACTGCGAAGCGGCGCATTCCGGCGTTCATGAGACGAGACGGGGAACCGTGCCAAGAATGCCCGTATTCTCCCTGCGGTGGAAGCGGAATTTCTGCCGGGAACTCCTACCAGCCCCGGCGAAGGGCGCTAAACGCCCCACCCAGAAAACCCGCGGTGTCCCCTGCCACCAGGGATTCAGGGGCCTCCCCTCCGGTTAGAGCCAACTCTGCTGAACGCCCTGCCAGCCAAACTGCAGCGCGGGCGGCGTCCAAGGGCCGCAGGCCCCCGGCTAACAAGGCCCCCAGCAGTCCGCTCAGGACATCTCCCTGACCCCCCGTCGCCATCCCGGGATTGCCCGTGACATTGTAGTGCAGATCTTCTCCCTTCGCAGTCACGATTGTCCTGGCCCCCTTGTAAACGAGAGTGCAGGGAAATAAGCTCACAAACTGTCGCGCTCTTTCTGCCCGGCTCAGATCGGCGCCTTCGGGGAAAAGCCGCCGCATTTCGCCAGGATGAGGAGTGAGCACCATCCGGGAATGAACCCTGTCTGCCAGTCCCGTCCTGGCAAGAAGGTTCAGCGCGTCCGCATCCACCACAAGCGGGATATCGGTCCCTGCAATAAGATCCAGCAGAGCCACCCGCTCGGACTGTCCAGGGTTCCCAAGGCCCGGGCCTATGACCATGGCGTCTTCCCGGTCACCGGCAATCTCGCGGTAAGAACTAACCGGTCTGACCATCGCTTCAAGCGGAGGGCCCATGGAAACCAGAAGATGGTAATCCTCTTCCAGCACATAAATGGTCACCAGCCCCGCGCCGCCCCGCAGTGCCCCAAGGGCGGCAAGCCCCGCAGCACCTAGCATGCCCCGCGACCCCGCCACGATGCCAACCTGGCCAGCCTGCCCCTTATGGGTTCCGAAGTTACGAGGCGGAAAATGTGCACATAGGTCCCGCCCGGTTATCAGGCGGTCACCATTAGCAGAGCCCGCAAGTTCCTCCAGGGGAATGACCACGATGCGTCCGACATTATCAAGGGCCTGATCCTCAATCAGGCCCTTCTTGGGAATCCCGATAGTTGCCGTAAGGTCCGCCTGCACCGCACCTTCTCCGGGTTCGCCATTGTCCCCATTGAGCCCGGAGGGAATATCCACGGCTACCACCTGCGCCCCGGCATGCCGCCGCAGATAATTCATCTCAGCTGCTAAGCCGCAAAGGGGCTCCCGCAGTGGTCCGCTCGCCCCAATTCCCAGCAGCCCATCTATCAGAAGGAGTTCGCCCGGGCAGGCGGCCGGATCGAGCGCGTCCTGTTTAAGTTCCACTTCTCCAAGGTCCCGGAGCTTCCGGCGGGGAAGAAGCCCCAGCTCCAAAGGGGAAAAGGGGCAACGAACCACAATTTGCCAGCCTGCAGCCCGCAGAACATGCAGGGCAACCAAGGCATCGCCCCCATTATTGCCCCGTCCTACATATGCTACCGCTGTCCCGCCCCCGGGATAGAGCTCGCCCACGGCCTCCCCCAGTCGCCTCCCCGCCTTGTCCATTAGGGACTCCGCGGAAATCCCCGCCCGAAAGATCTTTTCCTCCAAGGCGCGCATTTCCTGGCAACCAATCATGCCCATTGGCATAGCATAATCCATGAAGGCTCCACCGCACTCCCCATTTTCGGGCCCGTTACGGGCTCAGGAGCCAGAGCGATACTTTGTAATTCCCTCGGCAATTCCCCGGGCCACCGCATCCCGGTAGCTCCCCTGCTTCATGAGAGATCGCTCGCGGGCATTACTGACGAACCCGCATTCAACCAGAACTGCTGGATTCCGGGAGGCCCGAAGAACATAGTACCTGCCCGACTTCACTCCCCTGTTGGACGCCTTTACGCGGCGCAGCATCCCCTGCTGGATGGCTTCCGCAAGCGGTTTGCTTTTCGCGCTGTAGTAATATGTTTCCAGTCCGGACACAGAACGGCGCCAGGTATAGTTGTAGTGCAGGCTGACAAAAATGGCCCCCCGGTAGCGGTTGCCGATTGCAGCGCGCCGCGAGAGCGAAATGAACGTGTCGCTCTTACGGGTCATCGTCACCCGGTATCCCTCCGCCTGCAGATAGCGCTCCAGCCGCAACGCCGTATCGAGGGCCAGATGCTTCTCATAAACCTTGCCTGATCGCCCTCCGCGATCATCTCCGCCATGACCAGGGTCAATCACAACCCGGCTGACGTAGCCGGCTGACGCCCCGGAAAATCCGACCACAATGCCCAGAGCAGCAGCAATAACTGCACGCGGCATCATACGGCATAAAAACATGGGCAATTCAGCAACTACAACAAGCACCAGCTGGTGGACTTCTAGCGAAGACGCAGGACCTGCGCAAAGAATTTCTGGCGTCCCGGAAAGGGCCTCCTTTGCCCCGCCTTCAAGATGTTCCCCGGTCTACCGGAAGGTCATGCGAGGGCGTTCCGACAGCTTTCGAAGCCGGGCCCTGTTCTGCTGCTCCGCCTTCGGGTCGTAGGAGATCCCGCCGGAGATCACAACATCTCCATTCTGGAAAGTCGCCAGAGCCGGTTTTCTGCCCGCTGCCGGATTGTAATATTTCGTCCCGAGATGCTTCCCGCCAGGGGTCACCGTGCCATGGGCGTATATGTTAGGAGCCACCAGAAAGAGAACATGGAGATTGTTTTCCCGGTCTACTGTGGCCTTTGGTGCCTTACTGGTAATCACGTCCCCCAGCCGGAAAGCCTGCATGGTCTGACCTGTGCGGATATCGACAAGATGAACATACAAAGAAGACTTCTGTGGGGTCTTGTGGATGGAGAGCCTGTATTCCCTCACGTTACCCCGCCCCGGGTCTCCCACTCGCTGGCTGTATACCTGCCGCCCCAGGGTAACGCTGAAATAGGTTGTATTGGTGACAAAATTTCCCCCGCCTTCGGGAAGCCGGATCACTGCCTTGCAGCGAAAGCGGCCCGGCTCCGTCACGCGGAAGGCCCCTGTAAGGTCAACACTCTTGGCAATGCTGCGGCCAGCCGGGATCCTGACCGGTCCGAAGTTCATTGCCGCCAGAGGGCTGAGGGATGTGCCTCTTGAGTTTTTGATCTCAAAATCCAGCCAGTTAAGAGTTGTCCGGTCATCTGCATGAATGAGCAAATCACGCCCTGCATTATTAGTCAGGGTCACCGTCGCCACCACTGGTTCGTGGGCGATGTACTCCTTCTTTGACATGCTGAGAGTTGCCTGAACCTGGGCATGGGAGCTCTCTCCCGCGAACATCGCCGCAAGGATGAATGCAAGCCACGCAGGCCTGCGGTTGGAAAACATGGCATCAACCATAGCGCCGGGGTTTACGTCGTATGGGGCTCTCATCGCAAGGGAAACCTGCAGCGCTTGCCATATTTTATGGTCACTTCGCGGATTTCCCGGGCGCGTCCTCCCTCCCCTGCGGAGCCTCTCTCATAACGATCCGAAATCCCAGATCCCGGCGCCGCTCTCCCCTTGTGGGGATCCAGGTGCGCTTCCGGACTCCTCTCTCAAGCCCCATGAAAGACCCTCCACATGCCACCGGGCTTCTGGCATTCATTGGAAACGCGGGATTGTGCTCGGGATTTTTCGTCCACTCCGCAACATTCCCTCCCAGCCCATGAACCCTTCGGGGTCCTTCCCCGGCAAACTGGTCTACCGGACCCCAGCCGCCCTCGCCCGCGCGGGCCTCTCCCGCCAGAGTCGCTGCCGCCAGCCATTCCTGCTGGGCAGGCAACTCCCCGCCTTTCCAGTTTGCGTAGGCATACCCATCCCACCAATCAACCCGGGTTACCGGACAGTTGAGGTCGAGTCCCAACCCGTCGTGTCTCCCGCCTGCGCGCGCCGCGGCAAGAACCATGTCCCAGTCATCCGGGATATGATCCTGCTTAGCCGCTGGCTGCGTGTCGTGGTCATATGCGCTGCGCATGCTTTTCTCAACACGAGCCAGCGCATCAAGAAACTCGGCGTATTCAGCGATCGTCACCTCATGGGCATCGATCCAGAAGCCTCCCAGCTCGCGCTCTTTCCCTTCATGGTCCAGATAAACCCCCCGGGGTATTTCCACCATGGCGGTAAGATCGCGGGCTTCCGGCACAATCCGACGATTGAGCAGCAGCAGCAATCCCACCACGCATACGGCAAGTATCGCTCCGGTTAGGATGCAGGCCATCTTCCGCCGCCTTCTCGACATGCCCCTGGCATAACGCTCTTCGGCATCCCTTCCTTCAGATGCTAGGGCCTGTTCAAGCTCCCGGGCGGTGCTGGCGACCTGTGCCCAGTTCAGCTCCGTGCCTTCCTCATGGCCCATCATCATTCCCAGCAACCGCCCAGTACGAGTCCCCCCCATGAGGTTTTTCCCCTCCGCCCCCAGATCAAGCAGTTGCCCGAAAGTCTGTCCAACGGTTGCAAGGTCTCGGGTCCTTTCGCCAGGATCCGGCCGACCCGCGCCCGCCAGGTTTATTATCCTTACAATCCCGTGCTCCCCCAGGACCACGTGCTCTGGCCCAAGGGGATGAGTGGTAATGGCCCGTTGCTCAAGGTAGGCCATGGCCTCTCCAACCTGCCGGAGAAATCCGGCAATTAAATAAGGCGCGAATTTCCGCCCCTCCCGGTGAAGCTCGGCAAAAGTCGCCCCCGGAAGAACTTCACGTGTCCAGTAAAGCTCCCCCCCCTCCTCTCCCGCCTCATATACCGAACCAATCCCTGCAAATTCAATTGCAGCCTTGGCCCTGGCATCCACGAGGAATGCTTCATCCGACTGCCGGCCCCCTCCCCGCTTGTGTAAAACAAGAATTACGGCGCGATCCATCGAGACCTGCCGGGCATGATAGGTCCTCGTATCCGTATCCTCTGAAACCCTTTGCTTTAGAAGATAGTCCCCAATTTGCCGGGGAGCTGGGCCGTCTGGAGCTTCTTCAGGAGTCGACATTGGAACCGGAAAGGATCCCCGGAATGGGCAACCGCCCCAATGCCGCAAGTCCCGCGAAAGGGCCGCGACATCCGAGCCCTAGAAATGAATGGCGTGGCCCTCCGCGTCCAGCGAGGCCTCATGCACTCCCTCGGTAAGGGTTGGGTGCGCGTGAATGGTTGCGTGGAAATCTTCAATGGTCGCTTCCAAGGTGAGTCCAAGGCCCATTTCCGCAATGAGATCGGTCGCATTCGCCCCAATTATATGAGCCCCCAGAAGCTCCCCATGCTCCTCCCCGAAAAGCAGTTTGATGAAGCCATCCGTCTCCGCTGCCGCTTGGGCCTTCCCCAACGCCTGGTAGGGGAATTTACCAACCTTGTAGGCAACTCCCTCTTCCTTAAGAGCCCGCTCGGTTTTGCCCACCGAGGCGATTTCCGGATAACAATACGTGCAGCCAGGAAACGCCTCCACCCGCCTTGGTGGAGACCCCTCTTCAAAGATTCCATCAACACACTGGGTTGCTTCAAACATCGCGGTATGTGCCAGCCATGGTGGCCCCGCAATATCCCCGATAGCATAGACCCCGCTCATGGAAGTCTCATAGCGGTCGCCGATCTGGATCCAGCCCCGGTCGGTAAATTCCGGAAGCTGCCCTCCGGGAAGAACCGGCACTACCCCGATAGCCACCAGGCATACGTCCGCTTCAAGAACCTCGCTTCCCCGGGCATTTTCAACCGTCACAGATACTGAGGTTCCCCGGTCCTCGGTGGCCGTAACCTTGGTGTCGGTCAGGCATTTGATCCCCTGGCGGGAATATGACTTTTTGAGAGCGTCTCCGATATCGTCATCTTCAACCGGAACGAGTCTCGGCATCATTTCGACCAGGGTGACCTGTGTTCCGAACGCATTGTAGATGTATGCGAATTCCACCCCGATCGCACCCGCTCCGATGATCACCATCTTCTTCGGCTGATTGGGAAGAACCATCGCCTCCCGGGAGCCAATGACGCTGATACCATTGAAGGGAAGCCCTGGGAGTTCACGGGCCTTTCCCCCGGTCGCAATAATTACATTGGAGGTTTCCAGCACCTGAACCGTTCCGTCTTCCCCCTTCACCTCCACATGATTGCTGTCCACGATCGAGCCATAGCCCCGCACGTAATCAACCTTGTTCTTCTTGAAGAGGAACTCCACTCCACCAGCTAGCCTGTCTGATACGTTCCGCGAACGCCCGATCACCGCGCCCCAGTCGTAGGAGAGATTGTCGAAGTTAATCCCAAACTCCTGAGCCTGATGCTGCAGGGTATGGAATAGATGAGCATTCTTGAGAAGCGCCTTGGTCGGAATGCAGCCCCAGTTCAGGCAGGTTCCACCGGCCCGCTCCATCTCGACACAGGCAACTTTCTTCCCCAGCTGCCCGGCCCGGATAGCGGCCACATAACCGCCCGGGCCGCCACCAATCACAACCAAATCGTAGGACATGTAACAACGCGAAGTTCCAGAGCAGGGCGATCAGCCCGCTCCCACCCGAAGCTGCTCACACCCCACGGAAAGTCAAGGCCAGGCAGGGGGGCGGAACGCCGCGCTCGGCCCCCTGGCCATCAGTCCCGGGGTCTGCGCCACAAATAGACCTTGAATTCAAAGCGCGAATCTCCCTCCATGACCTTCTGGCCCTTTCACAATAGATGCTGCCTTCCAGAAGCTGGCAACTGTCGCAATGAAGCCCATCCTTCCCTCTTGTCTCTCCATCCTGTCGACTGCGCTCGCTCTGTGGGCGGAACCCACTCCGGAGGAGTGGTGTGCCGAGTTGAGAAAAAAGTATGACGCCATGGACGGGTTCCGGGCCACTTATACGGCGGTCTCACCAACTGCCGAGGAGCCCCTGCACGGCTTCATCCTGGAGGATCGCAAAAGCGGTGCGTGCCTCGTCCAAATGCTATCCGACTCGGGATTAGGAGGCAGGATTTGGTGGCTTCCCCCCGGAAAAAACGAGGCGGGCGGGGCCTTTGCCATGTTTGGCGAAACGGCCTTTCAGATTCAGGGGCTGGGGGCATTAATGCGAGCCACCAACGCCCTCCTGTCGCTCGAAGACAAGCCCTCCGATCTTTCAATCGCACCCGTGATCCACCTTGGCACCGAGACGATCTCCGTTTTTCTGACGTCAACCCATGACCTCTACCCTCCCGCCGTCTCCGGATTAGCCCTCTCCGCGGTCGAGGAAGCGCGTGAACTGTCAGACAGCGTGGAATTCGTCCTTCCGGATGGAAGCTGGACCCGCCTCCAGAAAGCAACCGGACTCCTTGCTGGCCAAGGCTACCCAAGTGAACAGGGCGAGCGCAGCCTGCGACTGAAATCGGTAGAGCCCCTTGGGGGCCTGCAAGCCCTTCGCAAGGAAATCCCCTCTATCGCCCCTGACAAGCTGCAACAGGCCTCCGCCGAGGAGCTCCGCATTGCAGACGCCCTTCATGCAACACTCTTCCAGACGTTTGTCTCCCGCCCCCCCGGGGAGGCGCTGGAGCCTCTCGAACAGCTCCTCGAGGATAACCGCAAAAAATTGACTGCCTACTGGCTGGCAGGCTGGGGGCTCCGCCCACCACCGGGAATTCCTGCGGATGTAGTAAGGTCGATGCAGGATCTTGAAGGCCAGAAACGTCAGTTCCATCTCGAGTGGACCGCTGCCAGAAAAGCGCGCCCCTCCGACATGAAGGGCGTTTCCTTTTCCGCGTTCTTCCGAATGCGCAGAATGAAACTAAGGCAGGATCTTCGAAAGAAGATCGAAGCGGAGGCGGATAATCTTCCTCCTCTTGCCCGCCTGCAGATCCTTCTCGATGGCGAAATATCAAAACTCGCGGCCGGCCAGGTCCCTCGCGGCAGGGCCCTTGCAACAGCTCTCGTACAAAGCCAGCGCGAAGCCATGGTAATGGCCCTTCTCCCACAGGTGCCGGAGGGATTGCTCGATACGCCCCCGACCCCGACTCCTTGATTCCCGCATCGGGAAGGATGCGCTACTCCAACATGAATTGCAGATGCCGGGCCGTCAGGTCCCCCATCGTCCCGCAGGATTCGAAAGCCTGGGTGCCGTACCTCTCCCCCAGGGCAGCACGAAGGCCCGCCAGTTTTTCCGGAGGAGCAATGGTGTCCTTGCACATCATCTTGAGAACTCCCTTGAGGCGCGCCCGGGAAGCCTTGTAGCGCCGGGCCATCTGACTGCGCTCCTCGCTGCGGTACTGGAGAATCGTGGTGGGATTGAGGTGCTGGCGAACCAGTTCATCCACCGGCTTGTTATCCGGGAAACTATGGGCCCGGTAAACCCCGAGGGCCCCCTCGTAACACTGTTGATCAAAGTCAATCGGCCGGACCCGATACTGCACCTCTTCAAAGTCGGGGGTGATATCCACCACGTAGTTCACGCTGCGCATATCACCCAGAAGACGGAGAAAGCATCGCTCTCCGAATTTTACAAACTCCTTGGCAACCCGAACCTTGTTGAGTCCCTTTTCCCTCAGATAGTCCTTGATGAAAATATTACCGGGCACTCCCGCGATGTGCTCCTCGACGAGGGTATTGCCATTGACAAGATAGTTGATCCTGTTGGGGGAAAGAATGTGCTCGAGCTCCAACCCATAGATCCGGTTGGCGTCTGCAATCTTGACGTAATAATAATCCGAGTTGCCGTTAAACTGGTTCGTTATCCTCACCCGGAAAGGGCGCGAATTGCCAAACTCCCCGAAATCGATCCTCTCGACATGAAGGTGCTCCGCCAGGGAGAGGTCCCCCCCGATCTTGAGGGCGGCATAAATTTCCGTCAGCCTGGGCCGGAGGTCCTCCATGACATCCTGCGGATAAGACACCGTTAGCCAGAGGGTTTCTTCCCCGTCCGGGTCCTCATAGGGAATCGCCTCCGAAAATCGCAGGAGGTCGTCATAGACGAGAGGAATCTCGGAGCGTCTTCCGAAATGCTGCAGATACTGCAGAAGAAAGCTCGATACAGGATACTGCTCCTTGCGCTTCTGGATGAGGGCCGACATGGCTTGAGGTCCTGGGTCCGGGGCTGACCCCTGCGAGGGCATGGGCATGAGCGTTCCTAGCCAGTCTCGAACCTTGCAATCAAATGCAGGGTGTCGATCCCGCGCTTTGTAAACTCTTCCCAGTAATTTTTCTCAACAGGCCCGGTGTGCTCCTTGCGGGTTTTTTCATCCAGCGAATTCCAGGCTGGCAGGCCTATCTTCCGGATCACGTCCCTTTCGGCCAGCCGCAGGGTCAACTCCTCCCAGAAAATTTCGTTCCGCATTTCATCAAGTGCTTCCTGCACAAAGGAGCGAGTGAGGTAGTCTGTGCTAACCCGGTAGCGCTGGTGGACTTCGTCAAATTCAATGATATCCCCGAAGCCGAGATGCGTGACCTTCTCAAGGATGGTATTCTCCAACGCCTCGAAACGGGCGAAATTTTCCTTGGCCCCGGGTCGGCGGTTCAGGGATGCAACCTCGGCAGCGAGGCTGACCATTTCGATCAGAACGCCGAGTTCTTCCTCTGTGAAGCGAAGATGCATTACCCTGAGCGGAGCGCGGAAAGAAACCATCCCACCATCTGGTCGGCAAGCCCGCAACGCCGAATTCCCCCTCGACCGGCCGTCCAGGGGCTGATTAGATTCCCCGTGATGAGAGCCCTGCTCATCATTTTGTCCCTTCTGGCCCTTCCTGGTTGTTTTCTTTTCAAGAAGCGATCCGCGGATCCCTACCCGGTCGTTCCCTATCCGGTCGTTTCCTTTGAGCAGATTCACGAGCGGGCAGGCGGCCTGCAGCCCCGGGATCACGTCGCCCTGACCAAGTGGGATAAGAAATACTATTATTTCGAATGGAGGCGAATCGTGGAGCCCGCGACCCTTAAAACCCGCGAGGGAGCCGGTCGGGTGCCCGTCAAGGAGTTCGACCGAAAAAACGGGCGCGCGCTGGACCGCAAATACGGCATTCTGGGGAAAGAGGACTTAAACGGCCAGCTTTACAACGCCGGAGCCTACTGAAGCAGGTTCTTCCCCGGTGCCGTGGACCACTACCCTCCACCAGAGCCGGAGACGATCAAAGGCTTGAGCTACTCCGCACTAAGTCTCCCGCGGACAAATCGCATCCTGAAGCTTCCACTTTCCGGCCTGCATGGCTCCCTGCCAGTCATCCAGTTCGAGAGTAAGAAGCGCCGCCGTAGCAGGATTCATGACAACCTCCTCCCCGGACAACGCCTCCACCAGGCTTTCCCACCCGGGGTTATGCCCCAGTAAGAGAACGCAGGAAACGGCCCCTTCCAGTTGGGCCATTTCTTCTCCTGCCGCCCTCGGGCCGGCAAGATAAAAGGACGAGAGGAAACGGGCCTCGACCTTCCCGGGAAACGACTCGCTTAGTCCGGCAAACGTCTCGCGGGTCCTTCGCGCATCACTGCTTAGCACGAGATCCGGAATCCATCCTCTCTGCACAAGGGCCGCGCCTATCCGGGGCGCATCCTTACGCCCCCGGCAATCAAGAGGTCGTTCGTGATCAGAGCCGATGCTAATGTCCCACGAGCTCTTGGCGTGGCGCATGACGATCAGGCGGCGGATCATGGCTACTCTGCCTGCTCGACCTGGTAGAAAGCCTGCCCCGGCCCGGGAGAGTTGACGGTATAGGATGCCCGGTCATTGGACGCCCGGGCATAGGAGGTTTCGTCCGCGAAACTCTGCAGGTCGCCACTTCGGCGCACCTTGTAGAAAAGCCCCCTCCGCTGGGTCCAATCGAGCCTGAATCCCGCGCCGACCAGAGGGGTGACTGTCAACCTCGGGCGTTCCTGCAGGATGCTCCCGTCAAAATACCTGATCCCGAGCTCCCAGGCCCCAATTCCACATTTTGAGCCCACAATCCGGCCTGGGCCATCATCGGCGGGCACGTGAATGCCTCCATAGAGCCGGGAAATCCCGGCTTGGTCTGCCGCGTCATAGTAAGTTGCCCACTGGAGCTCAACAGCCGTGGTCGGGCCCGCCTCAAACTCAAGTTCGCCCGCCGCAACTTCATGAATAGCCAAACCCCCGGGGAAGAACTCGCTTCCTGTAAGCCTCGTAAGCACCTCCGCCGCAGCCCGGCTGAAAGTGCTGTGTCCGGAGAGGTAGGCCGCAAAAGCAGGCGTTACAAAGGTGTCCCGCTGATAGGGAACCCAGTCTTCCGCCAGGATCCACCCAACGCCCCCCGTATCGTTCTCGATATCTGCCGGCTCCCCCCGCCAGGACCTCACCGCAATTTTCCCGATAGCCCCAAACCCGAGGTGACTGTGCTTCTCTCCAAAACTAGCCGTAGCGGCAGTTACCACTTCGACGAGGCCCGGTTCCAGGGGGAGCCCTTCCTCGCTGTAGGGAAATACGGAGGGGTCACTCGACTGGCCCCGGGCCCCCATGTAGCGAATTGCGCTGATGGGGCGCACGTAGTCGTATTCCCTCTTGCAGGTCCAGGCTGCCACTGCCCCGTCGTGAACCGAGGCGTTGACCAGAAAATACATCTTGGCATCCCATTCAAGCTCCTCAAGCACCGGGCCCTCTCCCATGAATCGCCGCTCAAATGAAGGGTGATCCACTACCTCATTCGCAATCACATTCCAGTGCCCGGGCGGGGTTTCCGACTCCGGTCCATCGGCCCAGTATTCTGCAACGACTCTCCCAAAATCCGCTTCGTTAACAAGGTTCGGGGCGTAGCCCGCAGACGTCGAGGGATTGACCGGGTAGCCACTGCCATCGTTTAAGCCCAGGGTGTTGTTCCCGGTGGTTCCCGGCGAATAATCCTTTATGGGCGCAGTGGTCGGGTCCAGCAGGCTGCTGTATCTGATCGTCACGGCGTTTCCCGCCTTGAATTCTTCATCTCCATCACCTTCCAGCTGAGGAGGCTCCCCCGGGTCGAAATAAAGAACTTTTCCCGCCTCCCGGCTCAGGGCAAAGGGCCACACATCGCGCCAATGCGATCCAATGAATTCCTGCGTCGTAAAAGAAAGCGGCTGTCCTGTCTGCGAAAAGGCCTCCACAAATTCGAGTGGTTGCCAACGGTTGGGATCGCTCAAGGTTGTCCCGGAAAACGCCAGGATCATGGGATCATTCACCGGGGTGTAAGTGGGGTCCGTATATCCCCCGGTTTCGTTCGAATTGTCATTCGCAGTCCAGGTGATGACTGTCTCGGCCACCCTGTTCCCTACCGCCGCAGGACTGTTCCCGGTGACGATGGTATTGTTTCGGTCATAACCAAGGACGGTAAGAAAGACATTGAACTGATTCTGCGCCTGCAGAGCATTAACGAGAGGGGTGTTCGGGTGCCGGACCGTGTTGTAGCGGTGGCTGAGGACCCGATAGGCCGCATAGCTGATTGCCTCATGACGGGCCGCTGCCACGTCCCCCGCAGCGGCACTCTCGCGATGCAGATAGCCGACAGCAACCGGGTCATAGGCGGCCCAGGCATCGTAAATGGCCACCGAGACATGAAAGAGATTCCTTGCGTGAACGGGCGGATCCGGAAAGGAGAGCCGCACCGCAGCAAGATTCTGCTCATTCCAGAAACGGGCGATCGAGTCCGCTGAAACTGGGGAGGCCGCCGCGATGATGGCGCTTGCCAGGAAGGCAACCCCGTGGGGCTTGTTTTTCATGGGGGAAAAAGGGAGTCGGAGCATTAACCTAATGGCCACTCCGCCCCCCGTCAACCCCGCCCAAGAGCCCATCTCCGCGCCTTAGCTCTCCCAGAGGGCGGCCCACTCCCCCAGTCGAGTTACCCGGCAAAACTTCTGCGCTACCGAATCTCCAGTCTTGCTAAGCGCTTCGAATGTCGCTCCAAATCTCCGCCCCATGACCGCCGCGGAAATTCGCCAGAGCTTCCTGGACTTCTTCAAGGAGAAGGAGCACAGCGTCGTGCCCTCGGCGTCCCTCCTTCCGCAATCTCCCGGCCTTCTCTTTACCAATGCGGGGATGAACCAGTTCGTTCCTTATTTCCTCGGAACGGAAAAAGCCCCTTACAATCCCCCGCGTGCTGCCGACACGCAGAAGTGCATCCGGGCGGGCGGCAAGCACAACGACCTTGAGGACGTGGGCCAGGATTCCTACCACCACACCTTTTTTGAAATGCTGGGAAACTGGTCCTTCGGAGACTATTTCAAAAGGGATGCCATCAACTGGGCCTGGGAGCTGATGGTCGAACGATGGGGATTTCCTCCGGGCCGCCTCTACGCCACCGTCTACCGCCCCGGGCCCGGGGACCCGGCAGAGTTCGACCAGGAGGCCTACGATTACTGGAAGGCGCTCTTCGAAGGGGCCGGTTGTGACCCGGCGATCCACATCGTCGACGGCAACAAGGCCGACAACTTCTGGATGATGGGGGAGACGGGCCCATGCGGCCCCTGCTCGGAGCTGCACGTTGACCTCACCCCGGAGGGAGATACCGGTGGGCTGCTGGTCAACAAGGACAGCGACCAGTGCATCGAGATCTGGAACCTCGTCTTCATCCAGTTCAATGCCGAGGCAGACGGAACCTTCCGGGATCTGCCGTCAAAGCATGTGGATACCGGAATGGGCTTCGAGCGCGCATGCTCCATCATCCAGAACACCCGAGACTTCACCGATTTCTCCAGAAAAGCCTCCAACTACAATACCGACGTCTTTCGCCCCATCTTCGATACCCTTGAGGAGCTGTCCGGGAAAACTTACCAGGACGTCTATCCAGGCCCCGGGAAGGAGAGCAAGGACGAGGATATCCAGACCGCTATCGCGTTCCGGGTGATCGCCGACCACCTTCGCACCCTCAGCTTCTCCATCGCGGATGGAATTCTCCCCGGGAATACCGGGCGCAACTACGTCCTCCGGCGCATCCTGCGCCGGGCCGTCCGCTACGGTCGATCCCTGGGGTTCACCGGCGACAACTTCGTCCTGACTGCCCTGGTAAGCACCCTGATAGACCAGATGGGGCAAGCCTTCCCGGAGCTCAAGAGTCGGGAAGCAGTTATCGTGGACACCCTGCAGCGCGAGGAGCGGAGCTTCAACGAGACCCTTGACCGTGGCCTGACCCTCTTTGGGGAAGAAGCCGCCCGGGTCTCTGGGGGGGCCTTTCCCGCAGAGGCCGCCTTCAAACTCTACGACACCTTCGGCTTCCCAGTTGACCTCACCCAGCTCCTCTGCCGTGAGCGGGGCATCACCCTGGAAATGGACCGCTTCGATGAACTCATGGAGCAGGCCCGGCAAATTGCCCGTGAAGCCCAGAAATCGGAAGTCGTCTCCGCCCTCGACATCGCCACCGAGGTCGCGACCGAGTTTATCGGTTTTGAGCAGGATAGCTGTCAGGCCACCATTCTCGAAACCCATGATGATGGAGAGCTCTGCTGGCTGCTGACCGACCGCTCCCCCTTCTACGCGGAAATGGGAGGACAGGTAGGCGACACTGGAACTCTCATGGCGGGGGGCGACGAAATCCCGGTCGTAGCCCTTCAGCAGATCGGTTCCGCCCGGGGCCATGGTATCCCCGCGAACCAATCCACCGGACTGCAGGTGGGGGACGATATTACCCTCACTATTAATTCCGCGCGCCGACGCCCCATCGAAGCCCACCACACCGCAACCCACCTTTTGCACTGGGCTCTGCACGAAATCGTTTCCCCGGAAGCGACGCAGCAGGGCTCTCTGGTGGCCGAGGACCGCCTGCGTTTTGATTTCACTTCCAGCGCCGTGAGCCCGGAACAGATCGCAGCCCTGGAGGAAAAAGTTAATGCCTGCATCGAATCCGGGCAGCCCGTCAGCTGGCAGGAAGTCTCTTTCGACAAAGTCCGGGGGCGGGAAGACGTCATGCAGTTTTTCGGGGACAAGTACGGCGACAAGGTTCGGGTCGTCCAGATCGGAGGCGAGCCCAAGTCCTTGGACGGTTACTCGATGGAACTGTGCGGGGGCGCCCACGTGCGCAACACCGCGGAGATCGGACTCTTCAAGATCCGGCGCGAGGAGGCTATTGCCGCTGGCACTCGTCGAATCGAAGCGGTGTGCGGCGCCGCCGCCGAGGCTTACCTCGCCGAACTCGCCCTGCAGGAAGCCGAGGAAAAGCAGGCTGCTATAGCCAAGTTGGCCGCGGCCAACCAGGGGCTGCAGGCTCTCGGGGCCGATGTGTTGCCTCTCCCCGAGGGGGCCGAAGCCCAGTTCATCAAGGCCACCGCCATCGAGGCGGAAAAGGCTCTCAAGAAGGCCCAGGCCACCAATGCCGCCCGTCAGGCGGACACCCTCCTCGCGACCCTCCTGAAGGGAGATTCCCACCCCTCCACTCTGGTCGAAGTCCTCGAGGGACCTGCCGCCCTTCTCCAGGAATTGCTGAACGGGCTGAAGAAAGCCGGGTTCCGCGGCTCTGCCCTCCTCGTGGTTGATGACGGCGAGAGGCTCCATCTCGGAGCCCTCTGCGGGCCGGATGGGCAACAGGCTGGAAACCGCGCCGGGGACCTGATCCGGGCCCTCGCTCCCCTCGTGGGAGGCAAGGGCGGAGGCAAGCCCGACATGGCCCGCGGTGCCGGAGTCGACCGCAACAAGAGCGAAGAGCTGCTCGAAGCAGCCCGGGAAAGCCTCCACTAGGCAGGTCTTCCTCGGCTCCCTGGCCCTGCTGCATCTCCGGGGAGCTCTTGTGCTTATAATCTGCAGGGCATCTCCATTCGCGCTGGTCCGGCAATGTTCAAAACACTCTTTCAGAAGGCGCCAAAGACCGCTTCTTCAGGTGACTCTGGCATGGCCGCGCCTCAAAGACCTTGAAAATATACGACCTCCAGGAAGGATACCCCCATGAGCGATGATCCAGAAAACATAGTTTGGAAAGGAGGCCCCTCTCAGATCGTGAACCTCCCTGCCTTTCTGGCAAGCGCCCTGGTCGCCATGGTTTTTATCGTGGTCGGGCCCCAGTTTCCCGCGATCCAGAACTATATAATGCTCGGGGCGGCCATCCCAGTGTCCTGGGCCGGCTGGAAGTGGTTGGTGGTGCGTTGCCACCGGTTCGAGATCAGCACCGAGCGCCTGAGGATGATGCAGGGCGTGCTCAATCGTAATGTGGACGAGCTTGAGCTCTATCGCGTGAAGGATTCCCGGGTTCTCCAGCCTCTCTGGCTCCGCATCTTCGGGCTGGGTCACGTCGTGCTCGAAACATCCGACCGCAGCCATCCGAAAGCCACTCTCAACGCAATCAAGGGCCCCAGGCAAGTGGGTGAGATTCTGCGCCGGGAGGTCGAGTCCCTCCGGGAGAAGAAGCGGGTCCGCGAGATCGACTTCGACGAGGTCGGGGACAGCGAGTTCGGGGGTGAGGTTAACTGAGGCGGACCCGGCGAGCGGGGGAAAACCGCCAGAAGGGCTTGCACTGTCACGGGGAACGGGCATTCTCCCGCAGCCTTCCTAAATGCGGGGTTAGCTCAGTTGGTAGAGCAACTCGTTTACACCGAGTGGGTCGGCGGTTCGAGCCCGTCACCCCGCACCATCACGGCCTGGCAAAATAGCTGGCCCCCGGGCAGTGGCCTTTGGGCGGCCCTTATCGCAATTGTAATCAGATCTTGCGCTCCGTGAATATCGGCCTGAAATCAGACAAGGCTTTGGCCAAATCTGGAACCATGTGATCCTGCCCTGATCCCTCTAACCAATCCCAACCGCCCATACAAATGCTTCAACGCCCGCTGCCCTTTCTCTCTTTCGTCACGGCAATCGTGCTGGCTTCCATGCCTGCGCATGCAGCCAGGCCGAATTTCATTATCATCTTCACTGACGACCAGGGCTATGGCGACCTGAGTTGCTTCGGCTCCAAGACCATCAAGACCCCGCACATTGACCGGCTTGCTGCCGAGGGCCGGAAATTCACCAGCTTCATGGTGGCCTCCCCGGTATGCACACCATCCCGGGCCGCTCTCCTGACCGCCTGCTATCCAAAGCGGGTGGGGATGCACCAGCACGTCCTCTTCCCGTCCTCCCGCAAGGGCCTCCACCCGGGCGAACATACGATTGCAGACCATCTAAAGGCGCAGGACTATGCCACCGCCTGCTTCGGCAAGTGGCACCTCGGCCATATGCCGGAGGTCCTCCCGACCTCCAACGGCTTCGACACCTACTACGGCATTCCTTACTCCAACGACATGAACCATCCCGACAACAAGGGAAAACCCCGCGGGGGCTGGCAGGGCATGGACATTCTCTGGAATGACCCGGAGTCCACTCTCACCAAGTGGAAGACCCCGCTCTTCGAGGATGAAAAAATCGTCGAGCTGCCGGTGGACCAACGAACCATAACCCGGCGCTGTACCCAGAAGGCCATCGATTTCGTCACGGCCAACAAGGAAAAGCCCTTCTTTGTCTATCTGCCCCACTCCATGCCCCACATCCCACTTTACGTCCCGGATGACGTGCGCGACCCCGACCCAAAAAATGCCTATATCAATACCATCGAACACATCGACACCGAAGTGGGCCGCCTCCTGGACGTTCTCGATGAACTCAAGCTCACAAGTAAGACCTATGTCATCTACACTACCGATAATGGTCCCTGGCTTCCTTTCAGGCACCATGGGGGATCGGCCGGCCCACTCCGGGAAGGCAAGGGCACGACTTTCGAAGGGGGCCAGCGCGTTCCCTGTCTCATCCGGGGGCCCGGGATCCCGGCGGGAACCGTCTGCGGCGAACTGGCTGGCACAATCGACATCCTCCCAACCATCGCCGCCCTGACCGGCAAGCCCCTGCCCGCCGGCAAGAAGGTCGATGGACTCGATGTCTCCAGCCTCTGGATGGGCAAGACCAAGGAGTCTCCCCGCAAGGAATTTCTCCACTACACTTCCCGCGGAGACCTGCAGGGAATTAGGCAGGGCAGCTGGAAACTGCTTGTGAAAAACCAGCGGGGCCGGAGGAACCAGAACAGGAACGCTCCCACAAAGTCAGACCAGGTCCTGCTCTTTGACCTCAGCAAGGATCTGGGGGAACAGACCAATCTGGCCGACCAGCACCCCGATCTCGTGAAGAAACTGCGCCAGCGCATGGAAGCGCTAGACAAGGAAATCACGGCCAATGCCCGGGCGCCTTGGACCCAGGGCTGAAACGGCCCCTGAGAATTTCCGCCGAGTTTCTTGCCAGATCCCGTTCCAGCCTTCGTAATGTTCAGGCACTGGCCCGATTTTCCGGCCGTTGGGCTTCTTTCCCGCTCGCACAAACGAGACCTCAACCAATAAGAAAAAATGAAATCCAGGCTCCTCCCGCTCGCGGCACTCTTCTGCGCCGCCCTCCCGCTTCAGGCCCAGAATCCGCCCAAGGGATTCGAAAAGGTCGACCAGGAAATTGTCATCTCGACCCTGCAGGCCGCGATGAAATACGACGTGCGCTCTTTCAGCGTTAAACCCAACGCCAAGGTCAAGCTCACCTTCAAGAATCCCGACGACCTCCCTCACAACCTGATCATCTGCACCCCGGGCAAGTCAAAGGATGGCGACAAGGGAAAGGAAGTGATCGATGCGGTGCTCAAGCTCGGGGAAAAGGGCGTGGAGCAGAACTGGGAGCCCAAGGGCCATCCCCGCATCCTCCACAGCACCGGGATGGTTCAGCCAAAGAAGGAGGCCGTCATCTGGTTCAGGGCCCCGAAGAAGGAGGGCGACTACCCCTATATATGCACCTTCCCCGGTCATTTTGAACTGATGAACGGCATGATGGGGGTATCCAAGCGAGCCAATCCGGTCACCAACCTGACCTACAAGTTCTACCACGGCAAATGGGATAAGCTTCCTGACTTCTCCAAGCTGGAGGCCAAGAAGACCGGGACCCTGGCCAGCGGACTCTTCGACCTCAGCCCGCGCGACCGCGACAACGAGTTCGGGTTTGTCTTCACCGGAGAAATCGAGTGCCCGAAGGATGGAATCTACACCTTCGAAACATCTTCAGATGATGGCTCCCGCCTCTATATCGACAACAAGGCCGTCGTCAATAATGACGGGGTTCACCCCAACCGGGCGGCCAAGGGCCAGGTCCGCCTCAAGGCGGGTAAGCGCAAGATCGAGGTGCGCTACTTCGAGGGTAGCGGAGAACAGAATCTCTACGTGGGATGGTCTGGTCCCGGAGTAAAGAAGCAGTCCCTTTCCAACGGAGCCTCAGGAGGCGGGGGCGGACCCAGCGGGATGTTGATTACAGCTGCGGACGGAGAGGCCGCCATCTATCGTAACTTTATCTCGGACGCTGGACCCCGGGCGATCGGGGTTGGCTACTCCGAGGGCGTGAATCTCACCTTTGACGCCAACAATATGCGCTTCGCCCAGATCTGGCAGGGAGACTTCATGGACGGCGCCCGTCACTGGAACGGCCGGGGGCAGGGGTTCCAGCCCCCCGCTGGGGACGCGGTAATCAAGCTGCCCGCCGGGACCGCATTTGCCACCCTGGGGTCAGCTGGTGCGGCCTGGCCGAAAGCCGAGACTCGCTCCTCCGAATTCCGTTTCCGCGGTTACCAGTTAAACAAAAAGCAGCAGCCAAGATTCCACTACGAAATGGGCGAGGTCTCCATCGAGGACACCCCTGTTCCAGTAGCCGGAGGGGAATATGGCCACCTCACCCGCTCTCTGCAGCTTTCGGCCAAGAATGCCCCGGCCAACCTCTACTTCCGGGCTGCCTCAGGAAATATCACCGTTGCTCCCGGTGGGTTTGTCGTTAACGGCGATCTCCTGATTTCCACGAAAAGCAGGGCCACGATCGAGGCCAACGAGCTGCGGCTACCCGTTGAGTTCAAGAACGGCACCGCCAAAATCGAACTGACATACAAATGGGCCCAGTAAGCAGCAAGCCTGAGAGTAACCTTACAAACGAAATAAGCTTCATGAAAACACCACCCGCCTTATTCAAGTCCAGCGCCACCCGCGCCTGCATCTCCTCAATGCTCGCTGCCACAGCCCTCTCTACCGCTGCGCCCACCATGGAGGACTTCTACCAGCGCGAGGAGATTCCTCTACCCGAAGGAGAAGTCATGGAAGGCGCCTCCATTGCCATAATTGATGACAAGCGTGTCGCCCTCGCAACCCGCCGCGGTGACGTCTGGATCTGTGACGGCGCCTTTGGGAAGGATCTCAGTAAGGTTACCTGGAGCAAATTTGCCAGCGGACTGCACGAACCCCTCGGAATGTCCCACAAGGACGGCTGGTTCACCTTCACCCAGCGCCCCGATGTTTCGCGGATGCGGGACAGCGACGGCGACGGCCGGGCCGATCAGTTTGTCACTGTGGCGGCCCCCTGGGGAATTAACGGAGACTACCACGAGTATGCCTTCGGGACTCCCCCGGACAAGGATGGCAACGTATGGGTGGTCCTCTGCCTGACCGGATCCTTCAATGCCAACTCGCCATGGCGCGGCTGGTGCTTCCGTATCACCCCGGACGGAAAGTCCATTCCCACCTGCTCCGGAATTCGCTCCCCGGGAGGAATCGGATTCAACATGGAAGGAGATGTATTTTACTGTGACAACCAGGGAACCTGGAACGGCTCGTCTTCCCTCAAGCACCTCAAGCCCGGTGGCTTCGTGGGCAACCCCAATGGGAACAAGTTCTGGGACCAAGCGCCGAACATGGGCCCGAAGCCCGCAGACCCAAAAAGCGGATCGAGGATCGAGGTCGAGCGCAAGCGCATCCCCCAGCTCGTGCCTACGGCCGTCTGGCTTCCCCACGGCAAACTTGGCCAGTCTCCTACCGGAATCATTCCGGACCATACCAAGGGAGCCTTCGGGCCGTTTGCGGGCCAGGTCCTGGTAGGGGAGCAGACTCACTCCCAGGTGCAGCGCGTCTTCCTGGAAAAGATCAACGGCGTCTACCAGGGCGCGGCCTTCCCCTTCCTGGGAGGATACCGCTCCGGGATCGTTCCCCTGCGCCTCGCTGATGATGGATCGCTATTTGTAGGAACTACAAATCGTGGCTGGGGTGCCCGCGGAGGCCTCCCCTTCAGCTTCGAGCGCACCCGGTGGACCGGCAAGACCCCTTTCGAAATACATGAGATGAGGATCACCAAGGAAGGCTTCGAGCTGACCTTCACCGAGGAAGTCGACCCCAGGACCGCAGGCGACAAGGCCAGTTATTCGATGAGCTCGTGGACCTACGTCTACCAGAGCGGATACGGCAGTCCCGAGGTCGATAAGACCCCCCAGACGATTGAGGCTGTAACGGTCGGGTCCGACCGGAAGTCCGTTCTCCTCAAGGTAGCCAACCGGCAGGCCGGCCACTGTCATCACCTCAAGTCTCCCGGCGTGCGCAGCAAGGCCGGCAGCGAGCTCTGGCACCAGAACGCCTACTACACGATCAACGAATTTCCCAAATAGGCTGAAGACTTCGCCCCATGGAAATCGACTTCGGCACCCTGCGGCCTGCAGAATACTACAAGGTGCCAACCGGCCTTTCTTCTATACCCCGATCCACTCCCGTGGTTAATCCGTACAAGCCCTCAACCCAAAGGGGAGCTGTCAAATGCCAGTAGCATAGATTGTGGATAGTCCCGCAAAGGTCCATCCTGAGCGCCCAGCTCAGTCTGCCGACAGGCAGAAAAAGATTCGATTCCCCGGAAGCGAAGGGTTCCAACCGGTCCTGAAAAGCCGCGTGAACACCTATTTCGCCAACCTTGGCAAGTCGCCCCGGGACTCTGTTCGGATGTATGTGAAAACCGCCGTCATCCTCACTTGGTTTTTCTCGTCTTATGCCTTTCTTGTATTTGCCCCGCTGCCCACCTGGGGCGGGATCATCACCTCCGTCTCACTCGCTCTTGCCGCGGCTGCCGTTGGATTCAATATCCAGCATGATGGCAACCACGGCGCTTACTCGGGAAGCAGGCGGATCAACAGCCTGATGGCCCTGACCCTGGAGATGGTGGGCGGCAGTTCCTATATATGGA
>Ga0163180_10000187_pt1 | contig 34877 bp, 33 predicted proteins | sample AtlANTMetagenome_2_FD_109647 | JGI IMG/M metagenome (GOLD analysis project Ga0163180, IMG submission 109647) | Marine eukaryotic phytoplankton communities from the Atlantic Ocean - Atlantic ANT 4 Metagenome | ecosystem: Environmental > Aquatic > Marine > Oceanic | place: North Atlantic Ocean...
GAATGCCGGGGCGTCAGCCTGTCTTTCTCGTTCCCGCTGATGCAGAGGAGCTGGTTTCCGCGCTCTACCATTGGGGAGCGCGAAACTGTGAAATGCATGTGGCCCAGGTCCGGGGAAAAGCACAGGAATTCCAGGGAATCACGATGCCTACCTTCATGCCGGAAACAGCCTAGGCTGCTAGTCGAAGATGTAGCGCATTCCCCTTACCCGGACATTCGGGGGGAATTGATGTTTCTCGAAGTAGTCGTAGCCTTCCCTGAGGTTCTCCCAGAAGGCATGCCACCGGTTTTCGCGAGCCTGCTCCATACGCTTTGGGGTCATGCGGAAGGGGAAGGAGTGGATGCGAAAGAATCTCTGGCCGTTAGCGAGAGCTGCATGGCAGAGGGTATAGATTTCCTCAATCTTCGGGTCGGTCATCGCAAAGCAGCCGATGGAGACCCGATTGCCGTGGACCATCAGATGGCTCCCGGTGCGGCCGTGGGACCGGTCGTATGCATTAGGATAGCCGAGGTTGAAGGAGAGATGAAACCTGCTGAAGGGATTCATTCGTCGAGGCGATACGTAATAGAATCCCTCGGGGGCCTGTAGATCGCCCTCCCGCTCCTTGGGCCCGAGCTGGCCGGACATGGCTGCGATGCGATAGGACCGGAATAGTTTGAAGGTCTTTTTGTCCGCCTCTTCGACGTAGAGTTCCAGCTCGGCCTCTTCCTTCAGAATCCGGATAAAGACTGGATTGCCATAACGCATTCCCTTTTCGCCGAGCGCCCGGGACAGGCCCTCCCTTACGCGTTCGGCAGCGGTGCGAGAACGTTCCGAGACAGGAAGGTCCTGGGAATTCAGGGGGGCGGACATGCAGAGGAGAAAGAGGGCCGGGAAGATCACGTTCCTGCCGGGGAGGAACCCAGTGTTGAACCCAGAACCGGAAAGGGGCGTCATGGGGCTATTCCATTACATTATGCAGCAGGAGCAACAGCCGTTTATCCTGCAGGAAGTTTTTGATCACGACAGCTGGCCTGTTTACCCTTTTCAATGGTAGGTAATTGTCATGCAACAGCAGGGCCAAGGGGAGCGGGAAGCAGCTATCGGCGTGATAGGAGGAAGCGGACTCTATGAAATGGAGGGGTTCGTGCAGAGTGAGGAGAAGACAGTTGAGACTCCCTTTGGATCTCCGTCCGACGTTCTTGTCGGGGGTGCCCTGTCCGGTCGGAAGGTCTGGTTCCTGCCGAGGCATGGGAGAGGACATCGAATCCTTCCTCATGAGATCAATCATCGTGCCAACATCTGGGCGCTCCGTTCGCTGGGAGTGCGCTGGATCATCTGTGTCACCGCAGTAGGAAGCCTCAAAGATGAGTATGCTCCGCGCTCCCTTGTTATTCCCGACCAGTTCTTCGACCGGACCAGTCGTCGGGAAGAGCACACTTTCTTTGGATCGGGGATCGCGGCTCATGTCTCCTTCGGGGAGCCGGTGAGTCATCCTTTGAGCAGGATTCTCCGGGAGGCCTCCCATGATGAGCCAGAACTGGAAGTCCACTTTGGAGGAACCTACGTTAACATGGATGGCCCCGCCTTTTCCACCCGTGCGGAGAGCGAGGTGAACCGGCAGCTGGGCTTTGATGTAATTGGCATGACCAACCTGCCCGAGGCCAAACTGGCCCGGGAAGCTGAGATTGCCCTCGCGACCCTGTGCATGGTCACGGATTACGATTGCTGGAAGGATGAGGAAGTGAATGTGGAAACGGTGACTGGTCACCTGGAGGCCAATTCAAGGGCGGCCCGGAATATTGTCGGACGGGCAATCGAACGGATTCCCATTAAAGCGGACTGGCCCGAGCATGTCGCCCTGGACGCTGCAATTATTACTGCCCGGGATTTCTGGCCTCCGGAAACCACTGAGGCTCTGCGTCCTATTTTAACGCGTTTCATGTAACCGGGCGGCGCAGGTGGAGGGAACTAAGGCGTGACATAAGGCGTCATAAAAGTTAAGAATGGGCGCGTTTTCGTTCTCCTCTTCCGAGCTACTTCTCATGCCTCTTCGCTCTTTGATCCTTGTTCCAGCGGCTGTACTGATTGCACTTACGGGTAGCTGCACCTCAATCGACTCCAAGGACGAGAAGCCCGCGACCCTCGCCAATAACGGTTACCGCTCGCCCTATCACGCATGGCCATCGGCCCGTAACCCGAACGTGAGCCTGTCCTCGCGTTTTCCCAATTCCATTGGCATCACGCACTCCCGGGGCCTGGGGCATCAGCCCTATATCGCGATGACCTTTGATGATGGCCCGCATGCCAGTAACACGCCGCGTCTTCTCGACATCCTCCGGCGACGTAATATCAAGGCGACGTTCTATGTGATTGGGAAAAACGTGGACATCTATCCGCATCTCACCCGTCGAATCGTGGCAGAGGGTCATGAAATAGGTAACCATACCTATACTCACCGAAACCTGAAAACCCTCAGTGATGCGCAGGTCCTGACAGAGATGTCGAGAGCCCGGAGCTCGATTGTGAATGCAACCGGAGTGCAACCACGAACCATGCGCCCTCCCTATGGAGCCATCTACCAGCGGCAGCGGGAATTGATCATGAACCGGTTCGGCTACCCAACCATCATGTGGGCGGTGGACCCGCGCGACTGGCAGCGGCCGGGGGTGAGCGTGGTAAAGAATCGTATTCTCACTCGCACCACCAATGGTTCAATCGTTCTGGCACATGATCTCCATGCCCCGACCGTGGACGCCATGCCTGGGACCCTGGACGGCCTGCTCGCCAAGGGGTTCAAATTCGTGACTGTTTCCCAGTTGCTGAGCCAGAAAGCCCGGTCGAGGTAAGGGCTTGGCTGCAGGATGAGCCCCCTGAGTAGGGCAGTCGGGGGGAGTGATTTACTCATAACGCAAAAAGCCGGGAGATTTCCTCCCGGCTTTTTTAATTCTTAAGTTAGCGAATGCTGAATCAGGCGTCAGGCTTCTTGCCACCTGGCTTCTTGCCACCTGGCTTCTTGCCACCTGGCTTCTTGCCTCCTTCCGGGCGACCACCACGACCGCGGCGGTCCTTCATGGCGGCCTTGCGCTCGTCTTCGCTCAGTTCGCCGTCTCCATCCTTGTCATACTTCTTGATGAACTCAGCCCGGCGAGCACGTTGTGCTTCCTTACGCTCGTCTTCGTCCAGTTTTCCGTCTCCATTCTTATCGAATTTCTCGAGGATTTCCTTGGGAACCTGACGAGGTCCACCACGGCGCTGGCCTTGGCCGCGGCGTTCGCCTTCGCCACGCTCACCGCGCTCGGCACGAGGCTTCTTTTCGCCCTTGTCTTCTTCAGCAAGGGAGGTGGTTGATCCTGTGGCCAGGAGGCCCAGAACCACGCTGAATGCTTGGAGTGTCTTCTTCATCTTCTGTTGGATTGGTTCACGGGATTTGTCCGTGCTGGGGGATGAAACTGAGGTCCCGGTTCATAGTTGCGTATTATTTTCTCCAATGAGCGGAGTTGCCGGGGTTTTGGCATTGCGTGGACCTTGGTGAAGCGGTTTCATGCCTTCCACGATGGTGTCCGCGCCCAGCAAGGGTTCCTCCCGCGCCGCATCCTTCAGGGCGCGGCTTATCAGCACGTTCCTCTTATGGGGTATCGTGGCGGCCACCTTTATCAGTGGGAAGTTATGGGCTATCGGGCTACTGGTTGCGGTCTTTACCGTGGTGGGCATCTTCGAGTTTCTTGTCCTCACAGAGAAGCAGCCCGGAAGAGAGTGTCGGAGGTGGTCTCTCATTGTGTGCATGGGGTTTCTGGCGGCGCTTTTGATTCAGGCCCTTGGGGGCTCTCTGGAGAAAAGCGGGTTTCTGCCGGAGATGACAGGGGTGATAGCAGTCACCGTGGGGAGCTTCATTCTGCGGCTGCGGCACCCGATTGAGGGAGATGCCTCGGTGAGAGCTGTTGCCCTCGCGCTTCTTGGATTTGTTTATGTTCCTGTCCTCTTCGCTGGGTTCATCATCCGGTTGACGCTGCTTCCGCCTTCCATCGAGTCGGGATTGTGGCTGATTCTTCTCGTGGTGGTGGTCGCAAAGTTTACGGACATGGGAGCATACCTCGTGGGGACCATGTTCGGGAGGCACAAGGCGATCCCCCATATCAGTCCGGCCAAGTCATGGGAGGGTTATATCGGGTCCCTTTTTTTTGCAGTGGGGGGAGCTTTTGCAGTTCATGCCTTAAGTGGTGGGCGACTGGATTGGCTGGAATGGTATCATGTTGCCGGGCTCGGGGTGGTTCTGGCACTTGCCGCGATGATTGGTGATCTTGCGGAGTCGGTTCTGAAGCGAAGCCTCGAGGTGAAGGATTCCGGTCAGGTTCTGCCGGGGATCGGAGGGATTCTCGATCTGATTGACAGTCTCTGTTTTGCCCTTCCGGTAGCATATTTCTATCTCCTGCTGGCGGGTTTCTGAGAAGTTGCAGCAATTCATGCCCGGAGTGATGGAAAGAAAGGATACTCAGCCCAGGAAAGTAGTGATCCTTGGTTCCACTGGATCGATTGGCACCAGTGCGCTCAAGGTAGCGCGTGAAATTCCCGATTACATGGAAGTGGTGGGTCTGGCGGCTGGCCGGCAAGCTGAGGAACTGGCCGCGCAGGCCCGGGAGTTCGGGGTGAAGCATCTGGCCATTGCGGATGAAAGCCTGCGTGAGACAGTAATCGGCTCTGCCCCGGCAGGCAGTGAAGTATATGTGGGTGCAGAGGGCCTGCGGGAGCTTGCCTGTCTGCCTGAGGCGGACATGGTCCTTATTTCAATCGTGGGGACGGCCGGGCTGCAACCAGCTCTTGATGCCATTGAGGCGGGCAAGGATCTTGCAGTAGCGAGCAAGGAGATTCTGGTCATGGCAGGCGAAATTGTCATGACCGCTGCCCAGCGGGCCGGGGTCATGGTCCTCCCGGTCGACAGTGAGCATAATGCCATTTTTCAGTGCCTGGAGGGGAATGCAGGGGGCGCAGAGGCCGTGCGGCGCCTGCTGCTGACCGCTTCCGGGGGGCCCTTCCGAACTGCAAGCGTGGAGAGTCTTGAGGGCGTCACCCCGGAGCAGGCTCTCAAGCATCCCACCTGGGAAATGGGTCCGAAGATTACCATTGATTCTGCCACTCTCTTTAACAAGGGCCTGGAGATGATAGAGGCTCGCTGGCTCTTTGGAGTGGGAATGGACCGGGTGGAGGTCGTGGTACACCCCCAGAGTATTGTGCACTCCATGGTGGAATTCGTGGACGGGAGTGTGCTGGCCCAGGTCAGCACGACGGATATGTGTTTTCCGATCCAGTACGCGGTGACCTGGCCGCAGCGTGTAGAACACTCACTGAAGCCACTCGACTTTGCCGCTCTGGCACGGCTTGATTTTGAGGAACCGCGCAGCGATGTGTTTCCTGCCCTTCGTCTTGCTCGGGAGGCAGGAACCCGGTGTGGGACCCTGCCTGCGGTTCTGAATGCGGCCAACGAAGTGGCAGTCGATGCCTTTCTCAGGGGGAGCATTCCCTTCCCGCGGATCTGGGGTCTGGTTGAAGAAGTCATGACCAGCCATGAGGTGATCGATTCCCCCTCCCTCGAGGCCCTGCTGGAAGCGGATTGTGAGGCCCGGGAGAGGGCGCGGGCCGGGCTTTGTTAAGCAAGGGGCAGGGATCCTGTCCCGAACTTCAGGATTGCATGTGGCAAAGGTGCAAATACGAGGTATCATGGCTGGGTCAGAGTTGTTTTCTGAGCAGTATGTCAGAAGCGGATCTGTCCTTCCGGATACGATGTTTACCAGGGATTCCCCGATGCCCCTTCTTCTTGGGGCCATGCTGTTTCTGACTACATCCGATCTTTACGGCATCGTCTTCTTTGAAACGGGGGATCCTGCGCACAACCGTGAGATTGCTCCGGGCGGCCAGTTGTCCGGATCGGGATGGCAGCACCAGGGGGAGTATAAGGAGTTTCTTGGGACGGCGATTTCCCCGAGGCACTTTATTACAGCGATCCACATCGGGAAGGGACCGACAACCTTTGTGCAGAAATCCTGGTTTACGGGAGAGGCTGCCGACCGGGTCTATTTCATAAATCCCAATTTTAATAATGGAAACGGATCAAGGGATATTCCCGGGACAGACCTGAGGATTTTTGAGATTCATGGGGAATTCCCGGTCCATGCAGAGCTCTATACCACCCCCGACGAGGCAGGCAGGCAGGTTGTGATGATAGGGCGGGGAAGGCCACGGGGAGAAGAGGTAAGCAGCTCTGGTCAGACGCGGGGATGGCTCTGGGGGCCAGGGGATAACCGGGTACGATGGGGGACGAATACAGTGGACGGCTTCTCCAGCGCAGGGATCAGGGGCCCCATGCTTGTGACGGACTTTGATGATATTGCCGGTGGCGACGAGTGCCAGGGGGCCGGTGGGGACTCGGGGGGGGCGGTATTCATCAGGAAAGGAAATTCCTGGAAGCTGGCAGGGATCCTTTTTGCTGCGGATTCCGTTTATGATACCAATACGGTTTGTGGGGACGGCTCTGAGTTCCTGGCGTCCATGTTCAACGGAGCAGGATTCTATACCGGTGGCGATGATGCTGCCTGCGATAACTGGACGCTGATCAGTGCGGCCAACGATCTGGACGAGAGTCGGACATATGCAAGCCGTATCAGTGTGAATGCGCAGGAGATACAGGGAGTTATCCAAGCGGCTATTGATGACAAGCTCAAGACGGCTCGTCAGCGGTATGATGAATGGCTGGCCGGGTTCGGGGTAGTGAGCGGGGTGGAGCCAGGTGATGATGCGGAGTCAGATAGCTGGCCAAACATTATTGAATATCTGGCTGATCTTGACCCCTCTGTGCCGGAGGAGTTGCTGCTTCCGTTTTCGCTGAAAGGAGAGCAGGAGAAGATCTGCTTCAAGGTAAGGATTCGAATGGATGCACAGCCCAGGGGGCTGAACTGGGAGATCGAGGGCACGAATGATCTGGCAGGTGGGAACTATCAGACGGTGACAGGTCTGGACCTGTCGGGGGTGACCCGATCCCTGGCCGAGGGGGTCGAGACCATGGAATACGAAATCGACCGCCCCAGCAATTCACGAATGTTCTACCGGCTGCGGGTAACCCTGGGGCAGTAGGGATGTCGCTGGAAGCCGGGGAAGCCTTCGGGTTGCCCCGGCGAGGATCCTGACTGGTCCTCAGGCTTGCCACCCTGCTTGCCATGGTGTCCCATCCGCTCATGCCGTTGGAGGAAACGTCCGGGAAGCAGGGCCGCAGGAAGCGCGTGTCCGCCCTTTCCTTTTATGGGTACCTCAACCGTTACCGGGGAATCTTCCTGCCCTCCCTCGCGGCTTTATTCATCACTGCGGGTCTCTCCCTGGCGTTTCCCTATTATCTGAGTAAACTTATTGGAGGGCCGGTAGCCGAGGCGTTGAAGCCGGGTGCGGCACTTGATGTTCCTCATGTTACGGAGAGCATCAACAGAACAGTTCTTACCCTGCTCGTTATTCTCGCGGTGCAGGCCGTGATCGCATACTGGAGGGTTCGCGGATTTATCAAGGCTGGGGAAAGCGCTCTTAATGACATTCGCTGTGATGTTTTTTCCCGGCTGGTCCGCCTGCCGCTGGAGTTCTTCCAGAGGCACCGGGCGGGGGAATTGAGCAACAGGGTTTCAGCCGATCTTGCGGTCCTGCGGGAAACCCTGCTCACGACCGTGCCTCAACTGGCAAGACAGTCGGTCATTCTGCTGGGAGGGCTGGTCTTCATCTTCATCATGAGCTGGAAGCTCTCCCTTTTCATGCTCGCTATGATTCCGATCGTGATCCTGGCAGTGGCAATCTTTGGGAGGCGGGTCCGCTCCTATTCCCACGACGCGCAGGAGAGCCTGGCCGACAGTGGGATTGTGCTGGAGGAGAGCGCACAGGGAATTGCGGAGCTGAAGGCATACGGCAATGAGACCTACGAGGAAGGTCGTTACCGATCGGCCCTCGGGGACTACCTCTCGGTTGTCAACCGTGGTGCGAAAGTGCGGGCACTCTTCGTCTCATTTATCATCTTTGTTCTCTTCGGTAGTGTCTCGGTAGTGGCTTGGTTTGGGTCTGGGATGCTTGCCCGGGGTGAGATTGAGCCGGTTGAGTTCACGGCCTTTATTCTTTTCAGCGTTTTCGTGGGGGCATCCCTTGGTGCGTTTCCCGAGATTGTCAGCCAGGTTCAGAAGGCGAACGGAGCCACCGAGCGGCTGCGTGAGATTCTTGCCGAAGAGCCTGAGATCCCGGGTGGAGAGGAAGTTTCCCTGGAAGTGCTGGGCGCTGTGGAGGCGCAGAACCTGAGCTTTGCCTATCCCTCGCGACCCGGGCAGGCAGTTCTTGACGGGGTTTCCTTCGAGGCGGCGAGTGGCGAGCGTATTGCTTTTGTTGGCCCTAGTGGAGCGGGTAAATCCACCCTCTTCTCGCTCCTGCTACGTTTTTACGATCCCCAGGACGGAGCGGTTCTGCTTGATGGCAATCCTGTTTCCGAGCTTCCTCTGGCGACTTTACGTGGGGCGATGGCCCTGGTCCCGCAGGATGTCCTCCTATTTGGAGGGTCAGTTGGGGAGAATATTCTGTATGGAAAGCCGGAGGCGAGCCGGGAAGAACTCGAAGAGGCCGCCCGTAAAGCCCATGCGCATGAGTTTATCTGCGATTTTCCCGAGGGCTATGAGACCATGGTTGGGCCGCGAGGCGTGAAATTGAGCGGTGGGCAGCGCCAGCGCATTGCAATTGCCCGGGCGATTCTTGCCGACCCCAGGATTCTCCTGTTGGACGAAGCCACCAGTGCCCTGGATTCCGAGAACGAAAGACTCGTGCAGGAAGCCCTTGATGAATTGATGAAGGGGCGAACCAGCCTGATCATCGCTCACCGGCTGGGTACCGTGAAGCATGCGGATCGAATTCATGTCCTGCATGGTGGCAGGATCGTGGAAACCGGCACTCATGCCGAACTGATCAAGGCAGGAGGGACATATCGCCTCCTGGCGGAGACGCAGCTGCTGTAGGAGGAGGGGAGCCGCACTGCGGGAGTTTCACTCTTTCGCCTTCCGGTCGAACTTCCAGGCTTCTGCCTGCTGGGACCCCTGAAGGTAGAGAAGCCCTTCACTGATGGACCAGTGGCCGCTGGTCAGCGCAGGCAGGTTCACCTTGGTTCGCATCCTGGCTCCCTCGAAAAAGCTTTCCGAGGTGGTTTCATCCTTGATCAGTCTCATTCGGATCTTGCGGGTTTCCCGCTTCTCGCTGTCGGTAAGCTCGACGATCTCGTATTCCTGACTTCCTTCGACTGCTACCGTCAGAGTGACAGCGAGATCACCCCGGGAGGTGATACTTTCCATTTTCCAGTCCTTCCAGAGAACCGTGATCCTGTTGAGCTCCGGATTGATCTCTGCCATGTAATCACCGGTCATTTTGCTCAACTTGAAGGTCGCTCCCTTGCCTGCGGCCTTCTGGAACTGTGCGGTGAGCGACCGGCCCAGGCTTTCGCCCTGCAGAGTCCATGAGCCTGTCAGCTTTTCCTTGGGGGCGCTCCCCTTTGGAAGAGCTAGGTCAGGAACCTTCTCTTTCAGGGCATCGCGGCTTGCCTTAGCTCTTTCGCGGGCCTTTTTACGCGCTTCTGCAACTCTGGCGCGGCGTTTCGTGAGACGGTCCTCGAGTTTGCCGTTCAGGCCAGGGGGGCGTGCGGGCTTCTCCGGGTTCTCCGTTTTGGTCCGTGGAAGCGGCTGGGTTTTGCTGTCAGGCGTGACGGGAACGGGTTTTGTGGATTCTCCTTCTGTCTCGGCTGTAACAGAAAGAGTCAGGCTTGCGCCAAGGGCGAGGAATAGCTTCATGGGTGTGGCGAGGGGTTACATGCTGGGGGAGGGCCCTGCCAGAAAAAGGTGAACGGCCACGGAAGGCAAAAACCCATAAAAGCCTCCCGGTGGCCGTCCACTTCGAAAATCTGTGTTACCTGTTAAACGTTGGCAGGGGACAATTTGTTCTCATAAACCTTCGAAAAATTTACGGGGGGTTCCAGAGGATCGAGAGGGCTTCTACCCCCTTAAATCCGGTCTGTGAGCAGAGCGTTCCCCGGGTTTTCAGGCAGGCATCCTCTTATCTGCCTACCACATGTGGGGAAGGCTGGTCCTGAATTGAGCAAGAGGAATGGTCTCGACAGGATGAATCCCTTCCCTTGGGGTGCCCGAAAATGGATTTGAACGAGGAAAGATCAGTCAGTGAGGTGCAGGGAAATCTGATTTCCCGGCGCTCGGTATACCTGTTCAGCGACGATCCCGTCGAACAATCCCGGTTGGAGACTGCGTTTGAAGCGGCCCGGTATGCTCCCTGTCATAAGCATACTCATCCCTGGCGGTTCTATGTCATGGGCCAGAAAACAAGGTTGGCGCTCATTCCCGAAGTTGAGAGATTGACCCGGGAGAAGGATTCCAGTGCAGGCCCGCAGCTTGTGGAAAAAGCCAGGAATAAGATTTTGAGTCCGCCAGAGTTGATTGCGGTTGCCTCCCTGCGTTCCCCCGGGGATGCGTTCAGGGAGGAAGAGGATTATGCTGCCACCGTATGCGCGGCACATAATCTGGTTCTTTCTCTCTGGGACCAGGGGATTGGATCACAGTGGAGCACCGGGGCGATAACTCGTTCCCCGGTAGCTTACGAGGCCCTGGGTATTTCCGGGGAGGAGCAACGGATCATCGGATTCATCAAGGCAGGATATCCTGCTCAAGTTCCCGGGAGAAAAAAAAGGCCTCTTGAACAGATTAGAACTTACCTGCCTTAGGACAGGCAGGTGAGGGGGCATACAGGAGTCAGAGGGGCAGGACGATGGATCCCGGTGAAGCTCCTTGTCCGGATCTGCCACGAAGAAAGAATTGACCCTCCGGGGTGCGCTCCGCAGGGTCACGTCTTCTGTTGAACCGATGGTTACTGTTAACCCGATCCGTCATGCCCTCGTTCCTGTTGATTCGGGAGCCGCCCAGCGTCTTTGCAGCCCTAACTACGATGAATTTCAGGGCGATCATGAGATTTGGGAGCTTCTTCAAGTGCAGCCTGAAAGCGTGTTGCGGGTGACCATGCCTCATTGCAATGCCCCGCATGTGGAGGAGATGCTTGAGGATGGTTCACCCGAGGCTCTTGCGGAAGGGGCGGGAAAAATGGCCCAGTTGGTGGCCAGTGATTTAACCCATGTGGTCGAGAATGCCCTGTTTCTTTACGAGATCGCAGACCCTCTTCGTCCCGGGGTTCGCCAGATCGGACTGGGAGGAATGGCTCCTACCGATGATATTCGGACGGATGCCACTCCGGAAGGGGTGATCATCCGGAACGAGGGAATCCGGGAGGAAAAGGCCAAGGGCAGGGCGGACCTGATAGAGGCTACCCGGGCGATTATCGGCACGGTCAATCTCTCCGTGGATGATGCGGATGGTAAGTTGCTTGATGCCCTGAAGGCATATGCGGACGGGCGGCCCTGTGACTTTGAGGCTCTTGATAACGAGGACGGGAGTGCTCACCGTATCTGGATCGTGACAGACCCGGGCGAGATGACCTCTCTTTGCGAGGTTCTGGCGATCGAGCCGCACGCTTACGTTGCAGATGGAAATCACCGGAGTGCGGCTGCTGCGATGCGGGGAACGGGGGCGTTTCTCACGGTATTTTTCCCGGCCCATACGATGGGACTGGCTCCTTATAACCGTCTTGTAGCAGCGCCGGAGGTAACGCGGGCAAAGTTGGAGGAAAGCTTGGAGGACGCGTTCGAGATCGAGAGCCTTGACGTTACCGTATACCAGCCTCGAAAGATTCACGAGATTGGGCTTTATGTAGAAGGAGCGTGGCTCAAGTTGACGCCGCGGACTTCTGCTTTCGATGCTTCCAATGCGGCCGAGTCCATTGATTCTGACATCGTGCAGAGGCATCTTTTTGCCGGGGTGCTTGGGATTGAAGATCCCCGGGCCAAGGAGTTGACGTTCGTGGGGGGCAACCGGGACGCGGGATATCTCAGGTCCGAAGTGGATGCTGGTCGACACAATCTGGCGGTAACTCTCGCCCCAGTCACCATTGACCAGTTTATCGATGTTTGCCGGCAGAACCGCATGATGCCACCGAAGTCGACCTGGTTTCAGCCCAAGATTCGCAGTGGCCTGGTGATGGCTTTACTCGGATAGGGTGCCTTCGGGAGGGCCCGCGTTCTGCTTCCAAGGGCGGTCTCCGAGGAGCCGGGGTAAAAATTGCCTTGTCAGAGAGGCTTCGGGACCGCATTTTCCGCGGCCTCCCAAGCGAGCAACCAAAAGCGGAGATAGCTCAGTTGGTAGAGCAGTTGGCTTTTAACCAATTGGTCCTGGGTTCGAGTCCCAGTCTCCGTACTTGCCTGCAAAATGGCGTAGCAGGTTTCTCGCCTCAATAAGGCCCCGCCTGATCCGGGTTTTGACTGTTCCGAGGGGCATGCCAGTCCGGGACACGATCTCGGGATGAGTAAGGCCCTGGTCGAAGTGGAGCGAAAACAGGGTTTTTGTTTCGGACGGCAGTTGGGAGAGGGCGTTCCTGATATCCACGTTGTGACATCGGCGGTCAGGAGAGGAGGAGGCTCCGGTGAGGGGAAGAAGCTCGGCATCCGGGAGGGGCTCCAAGAGGGGTTGGCGTCCCTGTTTCCGGGCAAAGTCTATGGCCCGACGGCGGGCGAGAACACTGATGAAGGTCTGCTCGCCTGACAGGGCAGGGTTGTAGCGCTTGGCGGACTTCCATAAGTCGGTGAAGGTTTCCTGCACGAGGTCCTCGGCAGCGCTGCTATTTCGAACGTATTTACGGGCAATGGACCATACCAATCGGCCGTATCTGGTGATGCACCTCTCCATGGCGCCCTTCTCTCCCCTGGCTACCTGGGCGAGAATCTCTTCGGTTGGAGCGTCTTCGCGGTGAGCAGCCAGGTTGGGCGGATTGGTGGGCCGGGTTTCAGGGGAGTGGGTTGCGGTATACATTGGGTGAAGCGGTGGGTTGGGGCCGGGGCACCTGCTCCCCCGCAGGAGGAGCAGGTGCCTCTTTGCTTCCAGATTCAGTTACTTGCAGTCATAGCCCGGTCGAGGGCGCGCCGCATGGTCCAAGCGCGGGTCGTATTGCAGCGAGATGCCTGACTGGTCTTCAGGGCGTTCTTGAGAGACTCCTTCTGGTTGGAACTCAGGCTCTCACCCTGCATCTGAAGGCCTGCCACGGCCGCCAGTGCGTAGATATCGGCGCAGGCGCCATGCTGTCCGTGGTTAAAGAGGCGGACCCCCTTTTCGATGGCCATTGCCATCAAGCCCTGAGTAGCAGTCTTGCTGGTCTTGGTGCTTTTTGGGGGGAGGAGGACGGAATCTACGACATGAATAATGCCGTTTGTGCACTTGATGTCGGCTTTGACTACCTTCGAATCGTTAAGGTAGAGGGCCTTGTCCTTGACCTGTAGAGTGAGGTCCTTCTTGTTGAGAGCTGTAGCGGAATTCAGCTTGAGGGCTTTCTTGGCGGGAACGCGGCCGTTCACGACGTGGTAGGTGAGAATATCGACCAACTGGGCCTTGTTCTCTGGTTTGAGAAGGGCCTCAACCGTTCCTTCCGGGAGCTTTGCGAAGGCCTCGTCAGTCGGGGCGAACACTGTGAGAGGCCCCTTGCCTCTAAGAGCTTCCACGAGGCCTCCGGCCTTGAGGGCGGCAGTGAGCGTCTTGAAGGAACCGGCGGCAATTGCGGTATCTACCAGGTCCTTCTTCCCCGGTTTCTCGGCGGTTACAAGGGCTGTGGAGGTGATGAGGGCGATGAGGGTGGTGGTTACTATTTTCATTTATTTCGAGGTTGGTTTTGTTGTTTGTCTTTTTGTCTATGAGAGAGTTTTCGTGAGGAGGGTCGAGCCCGTGTTTCCCGGGCGGGAGGCGGTATCAGGGCCTTAGTTTTGAAAGTCCTCCATCGGGCGTCAGAACTTGCCCGGTCATGAAGGCAGACTCCTTGCCGAGGAGGAAGTGGACCAGGTGAGCGATTTCAGTGGGGTCTCCGATGCGATTGAGAGGGTGGCGACGGGCGGAGTTCTCCAGCTTGCTCGTGGAGTTAGTAAGGGAGTCTGCGAGGGGAGTTCTGGTGAGGGAAGGTGCGATGGCGTTGACTCTTACCTGCGGGGCGAGTTCTGCCGCGAGAGATCGCGTCAGCCCTTCCAGTGCTGCCTTGGCAGCTGAAATGCTTGCGTGGAATGGAAGCCCGGACTGCGCCGCCACTGAGGAGAAGAAAATAATCGAGGCTTGCTCTGAGCGGAGGAGAGACGGGAGGACTTGCTGGAGAAGGCTTGCGGCCCCGAGGACATTCACCTGGTAGTCGTGGAGGAAGTCATCCCCCGTCAGCCTTCGAAATGGTTTGAGGGTGATGGTGCCGGGAAAGTAAACGAATCCATCAAGCTTGTCGGGAAGCCCATCTACAGGGCTTGGGTTGGTGACGTCGAACGGAAGGCCCTGAATCTGCGGACTGGCGGGGAGGCGTTCCGGAGAGCGGCAAGCGCAGTGTATGGTGGAACCTTCCCGGAGGAGGAGTTGCAGGGTAGCAGCACCAATACCTGTAGTGCCCCCGGCCATGAATACGGTCTTGCTCACGTTGTAGGAGGGTTGGGAATTTCTGATTGACCACGGAGTCGCTCCAAGGGGTGGACGCTGACCTTTGCCCTGCGTGAAAAGCAGGAGTGGTGGGGAGGGCCGACTGGTGAATCCAGCCTGTTCCACTGTAGTGGGCACGAAGAGAATTTCTCCAATTCTACATCCTGGATCTGGTAGGGGCGGTGGTGAACCCGGCCCCGGTAGAGGGGTGCCGTGGGATTCGCCTGTGCGAAGAGGACATAGCGTTCAAGGAGGAAGAATTCCAAGCTTCCGGGTTCGGCGAGGCGGCAGGGCCCAGCAGAACGATAGCGGTAACTGGCTTGGAGCGGTTCCCCCGGACGTTGGGCAGAGTAATCGATCCAGTCCCCAACCGAGGCATCCATCTTTGCGCGGCGGTATGCAAGGTGGAAAAGAGACCGACCGAGGGTTACTGCGGGGGTGTTGTTTGCGTCGAGAGAGAAGAACCACACCCCCGGGGTTCCGGATCGGTCGTAGACGTAGGTACGAACGTTCAGCTCCAGGAAGTTGGAAAGCCCGGGAACTGAAGGGAGGAACCGGGGGCGGATACCGCGCATGAAGAAGGGGACGATTCCAAGCCATGCTTTCCCTTGGTGGGTGTCCACCTTAAGTCCGGGGGGCAGGAATGGTTGGAGGTCGGTCGGGGGAAGGGCCCAGTGGAGGAAGAGAAGGTCCTGCCACGTTTGAAATATCAGGGAAGGGGTCCCCGGGGTTTCCCGTGCTGCCAGTCGGGCTTGGATAGAGGGCCCATCTGGACGTTGGCGGGAAGATTGAGCTCTCGGGGTGGTGGCGGAATTTTTCGTGAGGGGTTTTTCGTCCCGGGAAGGCATTGGGTTCAGGTTCCCCGGTGCCACTTGTCCTTCAGGCCAGCGGCGAATATTTCCGCCGCCGGCCTTTTTTTGTACCACCATCCACTCAGTGAAGCTGGGGAAATGGGGTGGGAAGTTGAGGGGGGAAGCCATGTGTCCTGAATCTGGCCCGGTTGGATTGCTGGCCTGGCGCTCGGTGAGTCAGAGTGACCTAGGAGTCGTATGTTTCCGGACCCCTCTGGAACTGTTCAGTTAGGGCCCGGTTGCAGACAGCGATGAGCAGCATGATCGGGAGGGCGACGGCGAGGAAGATGAGGCTTTTCACGATTCAGGCGGGAAGGATGACGTTCTGCTGTGGATAGGTAGTTTTGGCAGAGGCCCGGGCCACGACTTCGTCAACAGGCTTGGCGAGGACCACGCTCAGGAGGTTCAGGTAGGCAAATTGCTCGGAGGGTTGGAGACGGGTGTGTGGGCTGGGGAGGGCCTTCTGATGTTCTGTATTAGACAAGCGAGACGTGTTGTTTTTCATTTGTGCAGTTGTTGTAGTTAAATTCTGGCAGGAAAGTTCCTCAAGTTGACAACTTGAGCAATAATATAAGAGAAAATATTCGAAAATTGCGGAAAGTGTTTATTTTTTGTATACAATTTAAAAAATGGGTTTAGATGTTTAACCATGATGAAAACAACAGCGGGGTCTTATGGAATAGGGGCTGTGGTGAAGCAGACGGGCTTGCCAGCGCCGACAATCAGGATCTGGGAGAAGCGCTATGGTGCTGTTGCCCCTGATCGGACGGAAACGAACAGGAGACTCTACAGTGCGGAAGACGTTGCCCGGTTGGGATTACTCCAGTCCCTTACTGAACTGGGGCACTCGATTGGAAATATTGCGAATCTCAGTCTGTCTCAGCTGGAGCAGCAGTTCGCAGAGGCTAAAAGGCGTCGTGCCCCGGCACAGGCGCGGGGGAGTCAGCTTAATCAGGGGCGCTTGCTCGTGGCAGGGCATGGGGCTGCAGAAGCCTTCCTCGGTGAACCGAGGCTGGAATTGAACCTCGTCGGGCAATTTAAAGACCTTTCCCTGTTGAGGAAGCAGGAGAGCCTTCCTGCTACCGATGTGCTGTTCATTCAGGCTGAAACGCTGCACCCTGAAACGGTCACGGCGGTCCGGGAATGTGTGGCCCGGACGGGAGCAGAAAGGACAATCCTCCTCTATCAATTTAGCTCCTCGAAAACGGCTACTGCTCTGGCCAAGGCAATCCCGGGCCTGACGCTTTTGTCGGGACCAGTGAACACAACTCTCATCCGCCGGGAGGTCCTGACGCAGTTGGGGTCGCTGTATTTCGAGGAGGTAGGAGCTGATTCATATCCCGAGGAGATCCCCGAGAGACTCTACAGCGGTGACCAGTTATCGAAGTTCGCCCAGGTTTCCACCTCGGTGGACTGCGAGTGTCCCCAGCATCTGGCGGGAATCCTGCAGAGCCTCTCCGCCTTTGAGAAATACAGCCGAGAGTGTGAGGACCGTAACCCAGAGGACGCGTTGCTGCACACCTTCCTGCACCGATCTACAGCCAACGTGAGACGGACGATGGAAGAGGCCTTGCAGCATCTGGCCCGGGTGGAGGGAATCATGCTGGAGTAGGGGGCTCGACAGCTAGCGATTGGGGAGGGGTGAGGGCACAGAGTTTCACGATAAAGGATTCTCTAGGCGGTGTTGCGTGACGTTTCTGTCACCTGATTCTTGTAAGAAGGATCGTGGAGAATGCGTTTAGTTACTTAACGGCAATCACGCATAATGGGTTTTGCGGATTGTTTTGTTAGATAGTGGCGACGGTGGGGGCCGTCGCCACCGTCGACCCCTCTCCCTTTGGGAGCCCGGGGTTTTCCTGGAGAACAGAAGGCTTGAGGGGAAGCTTTTCAGTGGGGAAAACCCCTGCAGAAGTCCAGGAAATTGAACAGGGTGTGGCCGGGGCGCTGCAGATGAAAGGCGTGGAGGCCGAGAGCAGAAGCTCCTCTGTAGTCTGCATGCAATGAGTCACCACAGTGGAATGTTTCCCGGGGGGAGCAGTTCAGGCGATCCAGGGCGAGATCAAAAAGGGCACGGTCGGGTTTGCGGGAACGGGCATCGGCTGAAGTAATGATGTGCTCGAAGAAAGGACCGATGCCCAGGCCATTGAGAATGGGAGTAAGCCGGTTGTCGAAATTGGAAAGCACCGCGAGAGGGCCGAGGTCCGACGCTGCGGTAAGGAAATCGGTGGTTTCGGGATAGAGAGCCCAGGAAGATGGCTCCGCAAAATGTTCGAAAAGGGAATTAAAGTAGGACCCGAAAACATCAGGATCGAGAACGGAGGCAGAGTCAGGGGCGATTGAGGTAAGCATCTCGGAGACGAGGTTACGCCACCAGTGCTCCTCTGCGCTGTGCCCGGAGCAGAAGTTGTCGTAGTCCGGGGGTGAGGCATTGGCAAAGGCGTGGTGGAAGGCGGACTGGATCTCTTCCGGGTTGAGCGCAAGACCTGTGGTTTTTCGCAGGTGGTGAGCATACACCAGTCCCACCGGTTCAACGGGGTGGATCAGGGTGAAGGAGGCATCAAGAAAGATGGGCATGCGTCAGGATTCAGCAACCATCGTGAAGGAATCTCGGAAGCACTCCATGATAAAGCATCATGAAGGTCGATGAGTCCTCTCTTGGCTTGCGGGGTTGGGATCGAGGGTGAATAGTTGCCACACGATGAAGGCAGGAGTTTTTTTTATCCCGCTATTGCTGGTGGGAGCGGTGGCGGCGTTAGCAGACAAGCCCGAAGAAAAAGATGGTACGGAAGGAGGCACTGATGAGCGAAAGTGGATTTCACTGGCTCCGACCAAGGAGGGAATGGGCTCATGGAAGGCCCTGAACTTTGGTGGAGAGGGGGATACCACCTGGAAGAATGGAACCCTCACCATTGAGGAGGGAGCAGAGCTGACAGGGGTTGTTTTCAGCGGGAAGAATCTTCCGGAGGCTCCCTATGAGATTGAGGTGGAGGCGAGAAGGACATCAGGGGTGGATTTCTTTTGTGGGTTCACTTTGCCAGTAAGGGATGCGAAAACCTGCATGACCTTTATTTGCGGTGGATGGGGAGGGGGCGTGGTGGGCTTTTCAAGTATCGATGGGATGGATGCCTCGGAAAATGAGACGGGCAGCTATCAGGCCTTCAAGGACAAGCAATGGTATAAGATTCGTCTGGAGATCCGGAAGGAGAGTCTCAAGGCATGGATCGACAGTCGGGAACTCGTGGACGTGAATACCAAGGGTCGCAAGCTCGGGCTGCGGTTCGGGAGTATTGAAAAGTGCGCGCCCCTGGGACTGGCAACCTGGCAGACGACCGCTGAATTGCGCGGCCTGCGTTGGCGTAAGCTGGCGGATTAAAGGCTGGTGCCCGGAAAGGCCCCCCGGGAAATCAAGGTGAGTTCAGCGGGACTGTTCCATCTGTTCAGGGGGATGTCCCGGTTCCGGTTTTTCGCTTGATTCATGGGGTTCGCAGGCCTATAGCGACGCCAACAGAACAACTCTTGACGCTTTTGGAGAGTGGGTTCCCCCGACCCGCTCTTTTGCGTCTCCAGACCAGAACGATCAAAAGATCATGACGAACGATCTCGTCGCCCTCATAGAATTTTACGAAAAGGAAAAGAGTATCGAGCGCGAGAAGGTGGTCGAGGCTCTTGAGAATGCCTTTCTGTCGGCCTACCGTGGCATGGTGCCGGGAGCTGAGGATATTGAAGAGCTCCGGGCTGAGGTCGATACCAAGAATGGAGAAACCCGGATCTTTGCCACCCTGCGGGTAGTCGCCGATGACGACCATCAGGACAAGTTCAATGAGGTGCCGCTTACCCTTGCGAGACGGAAGAAGCCGGAAGCCCAGCTTGATGATCCCCTGGAATTCAATGTGACGCCTAAGAATTTCGGTCGGATTGCGGTGCAGCGGGCAAAGCAGACCATGATGCAGCAGTTGCGTCAGGCGGAGAAGGAGATGATCTATGATGAATTCAAGGATCGCGCGGGGGATATTGTGAGCGGGACGGTCCGGCGCTTCGAGAAGAACGACGTTATGGTCGATCTGGGAAAGTTCGAGGCGCGCATGCCCTCACGCGAGCGGGTTACTACCGAGGATTATAATATCGGGGACCGTATCCGGGCGTATGTGGTTTCCGTGGACAATGAATTCCGGGGCCCCGAGATTATTCTATCCCGCAGTCATCCGAACTTTGTCCGGCGCCTCTTTGAGGCTGAGGTGAGCGAGATTTCAGATCATACCGTAGAAATCCGGGGGATCGCGCGGGAGGCAGGCTATCGGACCAAGGTCGCGGTCTTCAGCCATGACGAGAAGGTCGATCCGGTCGGAGCCTGTGTCGGCCTTCGCGGAGCACGGGTGAAAAACATCGTAAGGGAGCTCAACAATGAGAAGGTGGATATTATCCGCTGGAGTGACGAATCGGAGGCCTTTGTAACCGATGCGCTCAAGCCAGCTCAGATCCGTTCGATCACTCTCGACGAAGAGAACAAGGTGATCAACGTAACTGTCGATGAGGAAGACCTGAGCAAGGCGATCGGTCGTCGCGGCCAGAACGCGCGGCTGACATCCAAACTGGTGAACTGGGATGTTCAGGTGCGTAAAGACGAGAGTCAGCATGAGCAGTTTGAGGCACGGGTGAACGATGCGGCCATGGGACTGGCGGAGGAGCTGGGAGTGGATCCGCAGACTGCTGACAAATTATACCGGGCTGGTGGTGTATCTGGTGATATGGTGCTGCAAATGCCGGTTGACTATATTGCGCAGGCTCTGGAGTCCACGGAGGAGGAAGCTCAGGATATTCTGGATAAGGCACGGTCCATGGGCGGCACGTCAGCAGCAGCGGAAGAGGAGCCAGCAGCAGCGGAAGAGGAGCCAGCAGCAGCGGAAGAGGAGCCAGCAGCGGCAGAGGTTGGAAAGGATTCGGACTCCTCTGAGGGAGGGTCACAAGCATAAGGCGTTACAGGGTTTCAGAAGGTGATCATGCCGGATAAGGGCGACAGCGAAGACAAGAAGAAGGAGGTTCTCGACTTGGTCGATGAACAGAAGAAACCTTCACGTCGTGAAAGGCAGCGTGAAAAGGCTGCCGGGCAGAAGACTGTTCAGGATAAGAAGGACGAGGCGCTTGATATCCTCGATGAGGATGAACAGAAGAAGGCAGCGGTTCGGAAAACCGAAAAGTCCGGAAAGAAGCAGCTCCCGAGTATTTCCAAGCTTACCGATGAGGAGCAGGATCCGGATTTTGTCGTAGGTGGAGGGCCTGGAGAGGCCCCTGAAGAGGTTGATGTGCCTGAGGAAGGCGGAGTGGTTGAAGGCAATACAATCAGCATCAAGCCGCCCATCATTGTAAGCGTGCTTGCGGATATGATGGGGTTGAAGCCGTTTGAGATCATGAAGGACCTCATTGCCCTTGAGGTGTTCGTGGCTCCCAATCAGGCGATTGAGCCCGAAGTGGCGGAAAAGGTCTGTGAGCAGCACGGATTCGTCTTCGAGCGTGAGAAACGGGAGAAAGGTGGAGGGGTTCACAAGGTGGAGGAGGTCATCGAGGAGCCCGAACCCGAAGAGGATGAACCTGAAGAAAAGCTCGAGCTCCGGGCTCCCATCATCACCTTCATGGGGCACGTTGATCACGGTAAGACTTCGCTTCTCGACTATCTCCGTAAATCAAAGGTAGTTGATGGAGAGGCTGGTGGCATTACCCAGCACATCGGGGCTTACCGGGTAGAGCATGAAGGGCATCCGATTACCTTTATCGATACGCCTGGGCACGCAATCTTCACGGAAATGCGGGCCAGGGGAGCTGATGTGACTGATATCGTGGTGCTGGTTGTTGCTGCGGATGATGGCATCATGCCGCAGACGAAAGAGGCGATCAGTCATGCCAAGGCAGCGGACAAGACCATCATCGTGGCAATCAACAAGTGTGATGTGGTTGGGGCTGATCCGATGAAGGTGAGGACCCAGCTCATGGAGCACGACCTCATGTCTACTGACCTGGGGGGAAAGACGGAAACGGTGGAGGTTTCTGCGATTACAGGTCAGGGGATGAATGAGTTGGCCGAGTTAATGGCCCTGCAGGCTGAGGTGCTTGAGTTGAGGGCCAACCCCGGGGCGAATGCACGTGCAGCTGTGATCGAGGCCAAGATTCAGCCGGGGAAGGGGCCGACTGCTACCGTGGTAGTGGAAGCTGGCACCCTGCAGGTGGGAACTCCGTTTATCTGTGGTCCTTACGCGGGTAAGGTAAAATCCCTTTTCAACGATCGCAATGAGCAGGTACAGGAGGCTGGTCCAGCCACTCCGGTGGAGGTTCTGGGATTTGCCGAACTCCCCAATGTAGGAGACGAGTTGGTTGCGATGGAGAATGAGAGGGCCGCGAAAAAGCTGAGTGACGAACGGCAGCTTGAGCTCAGGCAGGAGCGCCTTGAGCGCCCGAAGAAGAGCCGGATGGAAGACATGATGGCTCGCGTGCAGGGTGGTCAGAAGGTGGAACTCAAGCTGGTCCTCAAGTGCGATGTGCAGGGATCAGTTGAGGCCATTCGCGGTGCCATTGGCGATGTGGAGTCGGATAAGGTAGATGTGAATTTCATTCACGCTGCGGCCGGGTCAATCAGCGAATCGGACATTCTGCTGGCAAGCAGTTCGGATGCGGTAGTTCTCGGCTTCAACGTCAAGGTGGAGAGCAATGCGGTGAAGGCCGCCAAACGTGAGGGAGTTCAGGTGAAACTCTACTCCATTGTATATGAGCTCATCGATCAGGTGAGGGATGCGATGCTTGGGATGCTCGAACCGGAGTTGCGTGAAAAAATCCTGGGCCATGCCGAAGTGAAGCAGGTCTTCAAGGTAAAGCGTGGCCGGGCAGCAGGTTGCCTCGTTTCGGATGGAAAGGTAACCCGGACGGCGCACGCACGTGTAGTTCGGGATGGGACGCCCGTCTTTGATGGTAAGATGTCTACCTTGCGTCGTATTCAGGATGATGTGGAAGAGGTAAAGCAGGGAATTGAATGCGGCATCCGACTTGGGGAGTTCAATGAATATGAGGTCGAGGATGTGATTGAGTGCTACGAGCTTGAGAAGGTCGAGCAGACGCTGTAGCAGCGATCCTTTCGAGTAAAGTGGATCGATAATTCTTCAAGTCCATGTCGCGACGTACTGACAGGGTAAACGAATTGCTCAGGCGTGAGATCAGCAGTGTGCTGCAGCGGGATTTTGAATGGAGAGGCCTGCTGGTCACCGTAAACGCCGTGGAGGTTTCGCAGGATCTGAAGGATGCCAGGGTATTCATGGGAGTTCTTGGCGGGGACGGGGAAAAAGTGATCTCAAGGCTTAATCGGGAGCGGGGGTCCATCCAGGGCCGGGTGATGACACGGGTGGTGTTGAAGAACACGCCAGTTCTTCGTTTTGTAAGTGACGATTCGGTGGTGAGGGGAGTTGATATCGTCAACCTTCTAGATGAGGTGGCTGAGTTGCCAACGGCACCGCCGGAAGAGGAAGGCGATGAGGGGAGCGAGGGGTCTTCGTCTGAAGGCCGGTGACTGGCCTGCTGATTCATATCCGAGATGCGTCCAGGGAGTGTGGTCATAAAATTAACCACAATTTTGGAAATTGAACCTCCGGATTACGTTTGCAATAGAGACATCCTGAGGCCCTGGTGGATTTGCCTCGTCATACGCCCGGGAGAATGGAAATAATTATCTGAAGACAACCTCTAAACCGCACACTATCAATCATGACTAAATCTAATACTCTTCTGACCCGTTGCATTCTGGTGATGGGTGTCATTTCGGCTCTCTCGGTAGGCTGCAAGAAAGCTCCGGCAGGAAGTAGAGGAGGCGGTTCAGAGCCTGAGGTGCCAGGGACGGAACAGAAAGTCCAGGACGGCAACCAGGAAGACCCCACTCCTGAGGAGGTTGTCCCCCATGTTCCTGACCCTACTGAAATCGAGTGACAGGCTCATCTTCAATGCACGAGAGCGGGACTACTGATAGAGCACCCGCTCAGGGGTCCCAGACCTGGGAAGGCCCCCTTGATACGGCAATCATGTTTGTGGATCTGGTGGATTCATCAGTTTTTGCCAGTGTACTCGGGCTCAAGGAGTATTCAGATTATGTGGAATCGTTTCACAATGTCGTACGCGTCCAGTGCGATCATTTTTTTGAGCATTGCCTGAAAGGGAAGTATGAGAAAGGGAGAGACTACGAATACTATGTGATGGGTGACCAGTTGGTGTTTTTCATGCACACTGCGAAGCCCTCGAACGACGTATACATTCTCACCACGCTGGGTATTACGCTCAAGGCTGCCTGGGTTGCTTCTCCCTTTAACCGGGAGCGTGTGGAGCGCCGGTCGGCAGCGGCTGAAATTGCGATTGGAATCAACTTTGGAACTGTCTGGGCGAAGCGTTTGAAGTCAGGCTTCGAGACGCATGGATACGCGATCAACCTGGCAAAGCGAATCGAGTCTCATTCTCGTGATGGCCAGCACTTCCGAATTTTCCTGTCGGATACAGCCTACAATCTACTTCATGAGCGAATGCGGAACCTGCTGTTCAGCGAAAGGGAATTCGCTTCCGGGAAGGGGATTCTGGGACAGTTTGGGGTCTATGAGATTGTGGATGCTTTTGTCGACTCGGTGGATCGCCTGGCCCCTGAAATTGCGGAATTGTTTGAGGAGTTGGTGGAAGCTGCCATCGACAGCACCAGTCGAGATCTGTGGATCCACAGTGCGTATCAGGTCTATAGTGAAAAGCTTCATGGAGCAGTGACCAATAACGCTGCTGCGCGGTGTCGAAGCGTGCTCAATTATCAACCGGACAATGCGGTGGCCCTGTATTACCTCGCCCAGTATCACCGGGAGCAGGGGGACTTGGCTCTTGCCGAAATTTCCTACCGGCAACTTCTTAGTGCGTGGCCCCATTTCGGACATGGGCATCTTCAGTTTGGTAAGTGCCTCATGGAAATGGGGAAGGAGCAGGAGGCTCGGACAGCGTATCTCCATGCCGAACGGCAGGGACTGGTGGAGGCCAGTGAATGGCGGGCAGGCGTGATGGAGGAAGATGCTGAAGGACAGCGGCATCCATAGGCCCGAACAGGGGAATATGTGCCTCTCAATGGAATTGGAGGAGGGATTACGCGTTGCCTGGTGAGGATTGGCTTGCTTGTAATCCTACTTTTGCTTGCGATCCCGACGTTGGTGTAGACAATCCGCGCCCTTCTCTCTGCACGTTCCAACCGTCCATGGGTCAACCGATCACAGCATCTGGGCTCTCTGAGATTTTCTCTGCGCATGAGCATTTCGTGCTTCTGAGCCATACCCGCCCGGATGGGGATGCGATTGGATCAGAAGTAGCTCTCAAGTCCGTTCTGGAAGAGATGGGAAAGTCGGCCCGGGCACTCAATGAGGACCCTGTGCCGGATAATCTTCTTTTCCTGAACGGCACGGAAGGTGTCGAGCGCCCGTCCGGTACAGTGGAGGCCGAGGTGGTAATTGCGCTGGATACGGCAAACCGGGAGCGCCTTGGAGAGGGTTGCCTTGCGGCGCTTTCAGGAGAGCCGATCTGGGTAAACATTGATCACCATATTTCCAACGAGAATTATGGAGACCACCTGCATATCGATCCGGCGGCAGCCGCTACGGGAGAGATTCTCTATGGATTGATTCAGGAACTCAACTGGCCTCTGCCGGACATAGCCCGTGATGCACTATATGTTGCCCTTTCGACGGACACGGGATCGTTTCAGTATTCCAACACGACGATACGCACTCACCAGATGGCTGCTGACCTGGTGGGCCGGGGGCTTGATGTGGCCGCCCTGACGGCAAAACTATACCATGATTACCCGTATCGGAGGGTAGAACTCCTTCGGGCGCTTCTTGAGACCATGCAGATCTCCGAAGACGGAAGGATCGCATGGTGGACCCTCTCATGCGTAACTAAGGACCGGGTTGGAATGCAGGCAGGAGATAGTGAGGGTTTAATTGATATCCTGAGAGCCATTCAGGGAGTCGTTGTCTGTGGGTTCATCGAGGAGATGAACGATGGCAAGGTCCGGCTTTCGCTGCGCTCCAAGAGTTCTGCCGTCAGTGTGTGTGATATTTGCGCGCAGTTTGGTGGTGGTGGGCATGCCCTGGCAGCAGGAGCCCGCATGCGGGGCCCTCTGGAGGATGCAGAAGAACGATTCCTCCAGGTAGCGCAGACAGCACTTCCCTCTGTGAACTGATGAATGATTCGAACAACATAGTGCCGAGTGGCGTGCTTCTCGTAGATAAGGATCCCGGGATGACTTCCCATGACGTGGTTGCGATTGCGCGACGATCCATGGGGATTAAGAAGATTGGACATTGTGGAACCCTGGACCCGATGGCGACAGGGCTTCTGATGCTGGTGGTAGGTCGCGCGACGAAAATTCAGGATCTTCTCATGAGTGAGGACAAGGAATATGTAGGGACAATTACATTAGGTGTCACTACCTCCACTCAGGACGCAGAAGGAGAAGTGATTGAGGAGCAGAACGTCGGAGCGCTGAGTGAAGAGCAGGTCCGGTCTGCCTTTGAGGAGTATTCTGGTGAATTTGAACAGGTCCCGCCCATGGTCTCCGCCATCAAGAAGGACGGGGTGCCTCTTTATAAGCTTGCCAGAAAGGGGAAGGAGGTGAAACGGGATCCGCGCCCGGTCTACGTCACAGGCTATCAACTCGCTAGGATAGACCTCCCTGAGATTGATTTTACGGTCAATTGCTCCAAGGGGTTTTATGTCCGGAGCTATGCGCACGATATAGGGAGCACCTTGGGGTGCGGAGGTCATCTTTCTGCACTGCGGAGGACCCGTTCGGGAGAGTTTACGCTCGATCGGGCAGTCAGGGTGGAGACTCTCAAGACAGGAGGGGCACAGGAGTTGATCGGGTCCATGATTAGTCTGGCAGAAATTTCGTTGATGCGCGGAGCTTGAAGGATTGCCAGGAAGAAGAGTGATTCGTTTTTCCACCATTGCCGATCTCGAGGAGTTCCAAGGACCCCTGCACCTTGCCATGGGCGTCTTTGACGGAGTGCACCTCGGGCACCAGGCAGTGATCGGTGCTGCAGTAAAGGGGGCAGGAGTGAGCGGTGGAGTGGCGGGGGTGCTGACCTTTGAACCTCATCCCGTTCAGGTGCTGGCTCCGGACCGGGCTCCTCGCCGGATTCTGACGTCGCTGGAACACAAGGAGCGACTACTGGCATCTCTCGGGGTAAACGTGCTTCTTGCATTGCGTTTTGATGAAGCCATGGCCCGCCAATCAGCAGAAGATTTTGCGGATGGTTTGCTCGCGGTTAAGGGTCTGCGACAACTTGTAGCGGGAGAGGACTGGAAATTTGGAAGGGACCGGCGGGGAACGCTGGATCTCCTGCGGAGCCTTACTGGGTCCGGGGGTGTTGAGTTGACGGCCATTCCAGCGGTCATGCTGAAGGGTGAGCGGATCAGTAGTACGCTCCTCCGGGAGGTGTTGCGTGAAGGCAGTCTGGAAGTAGCCTCCGAGATGCTGGGGCGCCCCTATAGCGTGATGGGTAAGGTTTTGCCGGGAGCCCAGTTGGGGAGGGAACTGGGCGCGCCTACGGCCAACATCTCGGTTGGAGATCAGCAGTTGCCCCCTGACGGGGTTTATGCGGTGAAGGCTATTCTGAGTGAGGAAGAATCACCATGCCGGGGCGTGGCCAATCTGGGGGTGCGCCCTACGGTGGACGGAGAAAGGCGCCTTCTTGAAGTGCACCTTCTTGATTTTGACGGGGACCTTTACGGAACCGTCCTGGAGGTCTTTTTCGGGGCGAGGATGCGGGAAGAGAAGAAATTCGGAGGGCCTGAAGAATTGAAGGAGCAGATTCAGCGGGATCTGCAAGGGGCAAGGCGCCTCTTCGAAGAGGATCGAGCAGGAATTTGAGCCAGTCGTCTCCCGGGGCGGATCACGGGAGGGGGAGGGTCAGAAGGTGCCGTTGAGCTTTCTTCCAATCCAGAAGATGGAGAGGAGACCCACAAGGGCAGCGGCAATATACCACTTGTCCCACTGGGACTCAGGGATGATCTGGGGCCGAGGTTCGGGAAGATCATAGATTTCCTGGGCGAGGGCCTTGAGCTGGGAGGCTTCGACCAGTTTGCCGCGGGAGACCCTGGAGAGCTCGGCGAGTACATCCGGTCTGGCGGGATGGCCAGTTTTTTCGATTTGAGCGCCTTCTGCGATGATTCTGGTTTTGACCGCACCCTTTTCGCTCTCAGATGTGCGGGCAGAAATTTTCCAGTCTCCAGGCATTGTGATTTTGAACCGTCCGGTAAAAGACCCCCAGGATCCATCCTCCTTGGCCAGTTCGAATCGGCGGACGCTTCCGTCGGGAGCAGTCAGATCGATGAGAACGGCTCCATCCTCGAGCGGAGCACCGTTTTCCTGAAAGGCATTGGCATTGAGAGTGACGTTTTCTCCGGGTGAGGGTCGCTCAGGGGTATAGTAGAGGCGAACCCTTTCGCCGGCAGCCATGTTCCTCTGGTAGGACATCCAGCGGGCAACCTGTCCCCAGAAGCGGTAGTGGTACAGGTCTTCCACGCCGCGGCGCCAGCGCCAGGCAGAATCGATTCCCATGAAGAGGACTTTGCCATTACCGGCCCGACTCGTGACGATGAGGGGAATGCGGTGACCGTATTTTGGGTGTCTGCGGTTGGCATGAACGGCAAGTACTTCCGTTCCGCTCTTTGCCCGGATGACGGGGGCGTGCCAGTAGAATCCCGGAAGGCTCCGCCAGATGATGGGATTTTCCTCTTCGGTGTCTCCAAGCATGGTTAGAAGGGAGCTCCGCCCTTCGGTAGTCAGGGAAAGAGGGGAGTCGGTGGCTTCCTCCTGGCCATCCTTCATGTCCGCGTCGAGGACAACCGGTATGAGATCTCCCAGGTCGTTGTCGAGAAGACTGAACTGATGACCCTGCCAGCCGGGAATGAACACGATGCCGGAAGCCTGGCTCTCAACGAGCCCCTTGAGCAATTTGGCCTGTTCCTCGGTGAGCATGCCTTCTCCAACCCCCACATCCCCGATAAAGACGACATCGTATTTCTGCAGGTCCTCCAGTTTGTCCGGGAAGGAGGTGATGTAGTCAGGGCCATCTCCTTCCTCCAGTTGCGGGTGAAGAAGGAGACAATCGACATCAACACCGGGGTCCCGTGACAGGGCGTTGCGGATGAAGCGGTATTCCCACCGGGGGAGGGTTTCGATGACGAGGACGCGGATCGATTCCGGCCGCCCTGCGATATTGAACCTGCGGCTGTTGTTCTTCTCGACCAGTTCACCGTCAGCAAAGGGAAGAGAGAGTTCCAGAGTGGAACTACCTTCCTTCTGCAGGCGCCAGAGGATGGCGTCATAATAGGTGCTGTTCCGCGGGATGGTTATGTTCTTGGTCCGCTCTATCCCTGCCTGGTCACGGATGCGGACGATTGTTCGCACATCGCGATCAAGGGAGGACTCGATGGTGAACGGGATCTGAACGTTCTCTCCCACAATGCCATAAGTGGGTGCCGTTACGGTCAGGAGATCGAGATCTGGCAGACGGGTACGGGCCCCTGTAACGACTGAGAAAAGAGGGATGTCCTGAAGACGCATCTTCTGGGCGGCAGCGACGGGGGCGGGCTTGTCCCGCGCATTCCAGTCCCCGTCCCCGATCATGATCACGGCTCGAAGGTCGGGGCGGGTATCCACCAGCTCGGCGAGGGCGGAGTAGATGTCGGTTACGGCGAGGGCATTGATTTCAGGATCTTCACTTTCCGGGATCTTGGAGAAGGACTCTACCGAAACGCGATTTTTCCCGTCCTCCTCCAGGAGTTTCCAGAATTCGGTCTCCAGGATAGCATCTGACATTTCCTTGCGGGTGACGATTTCCTGGCCTCCGCTCATTTCCTCGGGGAGTTGAGCATCAGCGGTTGCCATGGAGCCTGATCCGTCGTGCAGGATGATGATTTCCGGTTGCTTGATGGGTTCGATAGTCCTGCGCCACTCGGGATTGAGCAGGAAAAATACGGTCACGGTTCCACAGAGCAGACGGAGGAATTCGAGAAGGCCGGTGCGTCCGGGTCGGACGCTGCGCCGTAAGGCGGTCAGGCAGAGGACCAGGATGATGCACCAGGCTATTACCCCCGCGATAACGATGGGCAGAGGGGCATTGAAGTGGAGATTTCCGATATTGAAACTCACGTCAGGAGCTTGGCTGGGGTGAGGGGGCCGTTCCGTTTGCAGGTCGACGGGGTTGAAGGCAGAGGAGGGCTTCCAGGATCAGGAAGAGGAGCATTGCGATGAGGAAGGCCCTCCATACCGGGCGAGAAAGGCTGCTGTCGCCGGAGGCATTCTGTTCTTCAAGAAGGCTGAATCCGGTATCGGCAAGGGCGGTATCAAGGTCGACGCCGGTAAGAGTTTCGAGAGAGTCCTCGGCAGTCGGACGGTTGACCGCAATGACGCGCTCCCCAAGGCGATAGACTCCGGCCTCAAAATCGGAATTGCCGGGATCGTTGTCATCAAGATAGGAATCGATACGGTTGCGTATTTCATCACCCACTGGCAGGGAGGACTCTTCTCCGGCAGTTGCAAATAAGCTGGCCCCCAGTCTCTGGTTGCCTTCATCCAGGCTGCGTTGAAGAGTTACCAGGTGAAGCGCGGTCTGCTCGAGGTTGGACCAGGTATAACTGGGCAGGGTGGAAAGGAAGAGAATCTGCCCTGCCTCGATCACACGGCGGGCGAGGAGTGGTTCGTTGTCCCTCCAGGTTGCAAGAGAAGTGTAATCTCCCACGATGCCGCGACGCTTGATTGCCCGCACCCGGTCCATTGGCAGAGGGGAACCGTCCCCGGCATCACGGAAGGCTCCGTCACCTCGTTCCCAGTCGTTGACGATGAAGAATTTTTCTTTGGGGGCTTCCACTATGGAGTCCCAGGAAAGTCCGCCAAAAGAGGCCTGTGAGTCTCCGGAGGGAGGAAGAAAGAGGGCAACCCCGCCGTTCTTCACGTAGTCGAAGAGTTGGTTGGAGACCGGCGGCCCCGGGATGGGTGCTTTCCATACGATAAGGGAAGCGGATTCATAGTTTACCTGATGGGCGAGATTCGGATTGCGGACGGCAACCTGCTGATTGGCGAAACCGGGGGCGAGAGCCGTGGTCAAAGCCTTGAGGGTCTCTTCGTCGGTGGAGTTTTCGACTACGAGGTAGGATTGAACAGGGGCCTCCTTCCCGTAGGCGTAGTAGGAGACATTGTTACGTTTATTTGCATTATCTGTAATGGAAACCCACCCATATCCCTGCCCCTTGGAACCCTCGAGCGGCAGACGTTTCCGGAAGCGCTGGCTCTGACCATTGAAGGCCACCTCGCTACCCGAACGAGCTCCCATGTGATCGATATTGACCGTGACATTAAGGGGTCCGGTATCCTCCTCGCGATTCATTTCAAGATCGAGAACCAGTTCCTCCGACTCCCGGCGGGCGGAAAGCACCCGGATGGCAAAGTCATTTCGTTCGCGGCCATTCAGAGCCAGGATGCGCAACTGGGCTTGGAAGCCCTCTTCGCTCAGGGTGGAACGAAAGGCCTCCCAGCGATCATCCTCTGGAGCCCAGTTTTCCTTCTGGAGATCGGAGGCAACCCAGATCTCGGTGCGGCCCGGTTTGGCCTCTTTTATGTAGTCCAGAGCGCTGATAAGCATTCCCGGGATATCCGCTGCCGAGTCAGTGGGCGCCGTGAAGGAAAGTTCCGGGAGCACTTCGGGGGACGGGACTTCCTGAGCCTTGGCGGTGGCGCTGTCGATGACGACGAGACGAGCGCCATCCAGTTCCCCCATCGCTTGGGCGACCCGGGTGAGCACGCTTCTGCGCTTGGTCACCTGGATATCCTTTTCCGACCGTTCCATGCTGGCGGATCGATCGAGGATCAGGATCACGGTCTCGACCCTGCCTCCTCCCCAACCCAGAAATCCTCCTGCCAGAGGGCGGGCAATTGCAAGAACGAGGGCCGCAATTGCCAGAGAACGCATCAGGAGGATAAGGAAATGCTTCAGGCGCTTCTTTCCCCGGGATTCCTTGGTGGCCTTGAGCAGGAACTGCATGGCTCCCCATACCACGGTGCGAAACCGCCGACGGTTCAGCAGATGGATGATGACCGGAATGGAGACCGCAAAGAGGCCCCAGAGCATTGCCTGTTGGATGAAGGTCATCTTGTTTCTGGTGAACTGGTCTCCGGATTACCCCATTCCGGGGTGGCGGAGCGTATCATGCGGCCTTCCTGAATCGGGCTATTACTGGCCGCGTTCATCGTTTTCCTTTCTTCGGCAGGCGGTTGGTGAGGAAGTCACGAAGGATCGCCTCGTAGTCCCGATCTGAGGTGACGAGGTGATAGTCAGCGTGGACATCATGGCATCTGGCCTCCACCTCAATGAGGAATTCCTGAATGGCAGCGGTATATTCGTCAGCGATCAGGTTGGGTTCTGCCACGATAGTGGTGCTGTCCTCAAGATCGACGAAACGGTAGGGGCGGGTGAAATCGAAGTTTATTTCCTGAGGATCCATCAGGTGGAATACCGCCACGTCATGCTTGCGGTATCGAAGGTGCTGAAGAGCATCACCAAAGGCATCCGGATCGCAGAAGAGATCAGAAAGGATGAAGATCAAGGCTCGTTGCCCGACTTTCTCGGCCACGGTATGGAGGGCATCCACGAGACCGGTCTGGCCCTTGGGCTCCAGTTCGCCAAGGACTTCGAAAAAGTTCTGTAGATGGGCCGGACGCCTGCTGGGAGGCAGTTCGAGGTGCAGAGTGTCATCGCAGCATGATAGTCCGGCTGAATCGCCCTGATTGACGAGAAGATAGGCCATGGTGGCAGCGAATTTCCGGGCAAACTGGATCTTGGAGTCGAATTCCCCGGAGGCGTATTTCATCGATCCGCTGCAATCGACGACAAAGTAGGCACGGAGATTGGTGTCTGCCTCAAACTCCTTGATATAGTGGCGATCGCTACGTGCATAGGCCTTCCAGTCGAGTCGCCGGGTGTCGTCGCCTGGGACATACTTGCGGTACTCTGCGAATTCGACTGACGATCCGCGGTGGGGCGAGCGATGCTTGCCCACCACATTTCCAATCATGGCCAGGCGGGCCTCGACCGGCAGAGCCCCGAGGCGGGAGAGGACATCGGAATCGAGGAAGTCGTATTTCACGACCCTTGGAGGTGCTCAAAATTATTTCTCATGATGGAGAATGTCGCCGGACCCAGGCTTTTCTAGTCCGGGTTGGGGCGACCCCTAATCTTCCCGCATCTCTTCCACCAGACGCTCAACAACCTTCTTGGAAGTCATTCCCTGAGATTCGGCAGCGAAGTTGGTGATCACGCGGTGGGAAAGAACGGGAACTGCGACAGCCTCGATATCCTCAAGGGAGGCCATGTAGTTGCCGCGAAGGGCAGCACGTCCCTTGGCTCCCAGAACGAGATACTGAACAGCCCGGGGCCCTGCTCCCCAGCCCACGTATTCCTTGATCCACGAAGGAGCATCATCGGAAGCGGGGCGGGTTTTGCGCACGATTTCGACCGCATAGTCATAAATGTGATCGGGAACGGGCATGCGGCGGACAAGTCTCTGGAAGTCGAGGACCTGTTCACCAGTGATCAGCGCATTGAGAGGTTCCCGGTCAACTCCGGTCGTTTCGCGGGCGATTCGGCGTTCCTCATCCTCGGAGGGATAGTCAACCTCAATGAGGAACATGAAGCGGTCGAGCTGTGCTTCCGGGAGAGGATACGTTCCCTCCTGCTCGATCGGGTTCTGAGTTGCCAGAACGAAAAACGGCTTGTCGAGATCATAGGTGTGTCCGAGGGCGGTTACCTTGTTCTCCTGCATGGCTTCGAGGAGGGCGGACTGCGTCTTGGCCGGAGCCCGGTTGATTTCGTCGGCGAGGAGAAGATTTGCGAAGACAGGTCCCTTGATATATTCGAACTCACGCTTTCCAGTGACCGAGCTCTCCTGGATGATATCGGTACCCGTGATATCAGCTGGCATAAGGTCCGGGGTGAACTGAATCCGGCTGAAGGAGAGGTGCATGCATTCGCCAACGCTTGAAATCAGGAGGGTCTTGGCGAGGCCGGGCACGCCCATCAGGAGGGCATGACCACGGGAGAAAAGGCATATCGCCAGCTGTTCCACCACTTCATCCTGCCCGATGATTACCTTACCCAGTTCTTCCCGGAGCGACTGATAGACCTTGCCCAGCTCATCGATTGCGGCGACGTCATCGGGAGGCAGAGTGGTTCCGGTATCCGGGGCTTCTGAGTCAGGATCATCGGGATCGGAAGCGTCAGCGCTGGGAGAGGGGTCCAGGGGATCGGGCGAATCTGCGGGGGCGGAGTCCATGGGGTAGGCAAATATTGTGTATCAGTTGAGCGACGCTATCGGCCCCGGTTGTTTTGTCTAGCGGGGATTACGTCCGCTGTCTCCGCGGAAATCAGGAGGGTCGGCAGGAGGCGAATCTACGCTCTTCCGGGGCCACGAGGGAGGGAAAGAGACGGGTAGAAGGCCCCGGCAGGGGATCCGGGAGGCCGAATCCCCTTCAAAAGGGAGGATTTCCGCTTGCCAGTAAGGGCAACTCTGCTAAACAGCTCGCCCCTTTCGCGTCAGGAACTCCCAGACGCGTTCACAACGCCTCCACGCTACATGGCACGTATTTTTGGAATCGAGATCCCCAACGAGAAGCGCATCGAAGCTTCTCTCTGCTACATTTACGGAGTTGGGCCATCTACCGCCCTCAGGATTCTTGAGCAGGCCGGGGTTAATAACGACCTACGTACCGGGGAACTGTCGGAAGATCAGCTGGTGAAGATTGCACAGGTGATCCAGAGTCAGGGAATTGCCATCGAGGGTGATCTTCGCCGGGAAAAGCAGGCTGCTCTCAAGCGGTTGACATCCATCAACTGTTATCGTGGCCAACGTCACAAGAGAGGGCTTCCGGTCCGCGGTCAACGCACCCGGACCAATTCCCGGACCAGAAAAGGGCGCAAGAAGACGGTGAGCGTCAAGAAATAGTGCCGGTTGCTTTTAATTGAAGAGGAAAGATTTGCTCCAACCCTACCATGGCCGAGGAAGACAACAATAAGCCGGAAACACCGGAAACTGATTCAGCAGAAGAAAATTCTGCAGCAGCTGAGGAGAGTGCTCCTGCTGAGGAGAGTGCTCCTGCTGAGGAGAGTGCCCCGGCTGAGGAGAGTGCCCCGGCTGAGGAGAGTGCCCCGGCTGAGGAGAGTGCCCCGGCTGAGGAGAGTGCCGCAGAAGAATCCGCACCAGTTGGAGCTGCGGAAGACAAGGCGGATGCCAGCGAAAAGGGGCCAGTCTCGGAGGGTGGAGACTCCACCGATGGGGCAGGAGAGAAAGGGCCCGAGGGTGATAAGAAGAAGGAGGAGAAAAAGGATATCTTTGCCGA
>Ga0163180_10000188_pt1 | contig 34860 bp, 27 predicted proteins | sample AtlANTMetagenome_2_FD_109647 | JGI IMG/M metagenome (GOLD analysis project Ga0163180, IMG submission 109647) | Marine eukaryotic phytoplankton communities from the Atlantic Ocean - Atlantic ANT 4 Metagenome | ecosystem: Environmental > Aquatic > Marine > Oceanic | place: North Atlantic Ocean...
AGAACCAGAGCCAGAACCAGAACCAGAACCAGAACCAGAGCCAGAACCAGAACCAGAACCAGAACCAGAACCAGAACCAGAACCAGAACCAGAACCAGAGCCAGAACCAGAACCAGAACCAGAACCAGAACCAGAACCAGAACCAGAACCAGAGCCACAACCAGAACCAGAACCAGAACCAGAACCAGAACCAGAACCAGAACCACAACCAGAACCAGAACCAGAACCAGAACCAGAGCCAGAACCAGAACCAGAACCAGAACCAGAACCAGAACCAGAACCAGAGCCAGAGCCAGAGCCAGAGCCAGAGCCAGAACCAGAGCCGCAGCCAGAGCCAGAGCCAGAACCAGAGCCTGAACCAGAGCCAGAACCAGAGCCAGAACCAGAGCCGCAGCCAGAACCAGAACCAGAACCAGAACCAGAACCAGAGATTCTAGCGCCGTTTTGGTTATCTGATGATTTTATAACTATTGAAACAACAGCAGGCTATGACGAAAATGATGATACCAATGCAACAATTAAGGTATCTTTCTTAACAGAACAAGGCGCAGATATTCTAATTGTAAACGATGACGGTACAACAACAGTTGATCAAGATTTATTTACTGGACTTAATTTAAATGAAACAAAAATAAAAACATTTAATTTAGAATATTTATATGATAATATCCAAGTGCAAATTTATACTGAAAATGCAGATGCTGTAGGATTAAGAAAAGTAAAAATAACTTATAAAAATGGTATTGACAATCCATCGGGTATTCATATTTTTACAACTAAGAACAATACTATTACTAGTGGTAACGGTGTTGATAATACAGTTGGTTACCTTGATACGGGTTCCGGTCCTATAGGTCCAAAATATAGAACTTATACAAACATTTCATATCAAAGATCTTACGTTAATCGCGACACTGCCCACAGCTTCGAGGACGACGCTGTGGACTCGGATGGAGAAGGAGAATTATTAGATGCTATTATTGAATGGATGGATACGAGTCAGGACAAAGATGATTATGAAAATTCATATATATATGATTACGGACATATTTCCACTTGGGATATAAGTAAAGTCACAACTTTTTATGATATGTTTTATAATTTGGACGATCCCGACGAGTTTAACGAAGATATTAGTTTATGGGATGTTTCTAATGTCACAGACATGACATACGCGTTTGATGACTGCGAAGTGTTTAATCAAGATATTTCAAATTGGAATGTATATAAAGTCACGTCCATGGAGGAACTGTTCTCGGATGCGTGGGCGTTCAACCAACCTCTTAATAGTTGGAATGTTTCCGGTGTCGAGAATATGCACGACGTGTTCCAACACGCCGAGTCGTTCAACCAACCTCTTAATAGTTGGGATGTTTCTGACGTGACAGATATGGGCGGCATGTTCTCCGACGCCTACTTGTTCAACCAAGACATTGGTGGTTGGGATGTATCCAATGTCACGGAGATGAGTTATATGTTTTCGGACGCCTACTTGTTCAACCAAGAGATTGATGGTTGGGATGTATCCCGCGTCCCAAAAATGAAGAATATGTTCGATGGCGCGGAGTCGTTCAACATAGACATTGGTGGTTGGGATGTTTCCAGTGTCACGGATATGAGGAATATGTTCCGTGACACGAAATTGTTCAACATAGACATTGGTGGTTGGAATGTTTCCGGTGTGAAGAAGATGATGAGTATGTTCTCTGGAGCTACATTGTTTAATGAAAACATTTCTAGTTGGGATGTATCCAGTGTCACGAATATGGATTCTATGTTCCAGGAAGGAGTATTCAATGGAAACATTTCTAGTTGGGATGTATCCAGTGTCAATACTATGAGTTATATGTTCAAGGAAGCTACATTGTTTAATGGAAACATTTCTAGTTGGGATGTATCCAGTGTCACGACTATGAGTTTTATGTTCGAGGAAGCAGTATTCAATGGAAACATTTCTAGTTGGGATGTATCAAAAGTTAAAAAGATGGATTATATGTTCAATGGAGCTACATTGTTTAATGAAAACATTTCTAGTTGGGATGTATCCAGTGTCACGCAAATGTCGTCTATGTTCAAGGGAGCTACATTGTTTAATGAAAACATTTCTAGTTGGGATGTATCCAGTGTCAATAATATGACGTCTATGTTCAATGGAGCTACATTGTTTAATGGAAACATTTCTAGTTGGAATGTATCCAGTGTCACGGCTATGCTTTTGATGTTCAAGGACGCAGTATTGTTCAATGGAGACATTTCTAGTTGGGATGTATCCAACGTGCGATTCATGACTGAAATGTTCTACTCCGCATCGACCTTTAACAGAGACATTGGTGGTTGGAATGTATCTAGTGTCCCAAGTTTTGATAATATGTTTGATGGCGCGGAGTCGTTCAACCAAGACATTGGTGGTTGGGATGTATCCAATGTCACGGAGATGAGTTATATGTTCAAGGAAGCTACATTGTTTAATGAAAACATTTCTAGTTGGGATGTATCCAACGTGCGAAGGATGGAGTATATGTTCGACAACGCTGTGTGGTTCAACCAAGACATTGGTAATTGGGATGTGGTGAAGGTCACTAGTATAGTTGGGATGTTCCAGGGAGCGAAACAGGGAGTTACATGGTTTAATCAAGATATATCTAGATGGCCGTTATACCTTGTGAGCGAATGGACCTCAGAAACGCTCGCGGGACTTGATGTAGTGTCAGAAGAGAACTACTTTATAATAAATGGAAATAACGTTTTAAGAACAGATAATATAGAATACGCGGTTTTGAACAGGGATACTGATAATGCTATAGAAGACACTTATGGACCAATTCAGAATTGGATTACATCATACGTAACTAATATGTCATCACTTTTCGCGAATGATTCATCATTTAACGAAGATATTTCAAATTGGAATGTATCTCAAGTGACAGATATGAGCAACATGTTCCTCGGCGCGGCGGACTTCAATGTGGACATAAGTAATTGGAATGTATCCAAAGTCACGGACATGCATTCATGTTTTAGGAACGACGGCTCGGGCTCCAAATTTAACATAGACATAAGTAATTGGGATGTATCCAGCGTCACCGATATGCAAGCTATTTTCGAATTGACCGAAGCCTTCAACCAGGACCTTGGTAGTTGGGATGTATCCAATGTCAAGAATATGATGTTTATGTTCCAGAGAGCTGCAGCGTTTAATGAAAACATTTCTAGTTGGGATGTATCGAGAGTCACGAATATGTATGGGATGTTCAAGGGAGTAGTATTGTTCAATGGAAACCTTTCTAGTTGGAATGTATCGAGAGTCACGATGATGGAGAGGATGTTCGAGAGCTGTGAATTTAACAATGACATAAGTAATTGGGATGTTTCCAGTGTCAGGTCTATGATGTATATGTTCGAGGGAGCTACATCCTTTAACGAAGATATTTCTAGTTGGGATGTATCGAGAGTCACGAATATGAAAAATATGTTCAAGGAAGCAGTATTGTTCAATGGAGACATTTCTAGTTGGAATGTATCGGGCGTCACGAATATGAACGATATGTTCAACGGCGCTACTTCATTTAATCAGGACATCATAAGTAATTGGGATATCGACCAGGTTGATCCGGGTGCGGAACCCTTCTAGGCGCATATCTTGGATGGATGGTTATACGAATCACTACCCAGATGATTGGTGAATATGGTATTTTTGATAAAATAAGTAGTAATTGTGTTAAACATTTTAAGAAAAAACATGGAGATTATAGTTAGAATATTGTAGTTCTACAAATATATCTTGAAAAGGCTCTACAATTAAATTGGCATATTAATGCTTTAGAATTCCAGTGTTCCATATTTGTATTAATTTCATAGCAATTGATTAAATAAAAAATGAAAGATATCTTTTACAATAATAAATTTTTGTTATAAATTTTCCTCTCTTCCAAATTTAGGATCAACTTTTTCAAACATTTTTGAAAATTTACCGGATATATCATTATCATAAAGTTGTTCTTCGTATATCTTGCGAGGTATATAACGGTATTCGATCCGTGGAGGTGGGCAACTAAATGACATTTTAGTATATCCTATTGTAATAAATACAATACCAATAAGTAGTAAAGCTAAAGCAAGTGTTCTAAACATTATATGTTCTATTATAAAATAATTTGGTAAAATACATATTATAATTATTAATGGATCCTGAATATAACTATCTAGAAAAAATTCCACAAATGCATAAATACAGAAAAAAAAGTAGCATGTTTAGCACAGCTTATACAATTGAAGACAATTTAACAAGAACGGCTGGAATTCTAATAACAGGTGAAGAAGATTGTCCGACAAATAAAAGGAAAAAAGATTTATCTGTAGGAAATACTGGATATTATGAAAGTGGAACTTGTGGTGAAGGAAGTAGTCCCGAATGTGAAGGCAAAGCTCGTCATATTTTAGTAAATAATTTACCATTTAAACAAAAAGGTAACAAAGGATTAATTCCTAGTATTATAAATGATATAACCACATCTTTTGAACCGATTGGAATACTTTCTAACATGAATGGATCCGGCGAATTTGTAAATGATAAATGTTCAATGCAAAACATTAGTGTTGTTCAATTGAATCCAGGCGGAAAAATGTATAAACGTGATTTGAAAGCATGTGTATCTGATGTAACATTACCACCTGTTGTAAAATCCGTAGAAAATTTTGAATCACAAGTGTTATCTGGATATAATTCAAATTATAGAATGCTTATAACAATATGTATATTAACACTGTTCCTATCGTACAAAAGATATAGATGGACGTTTTAAATATTGTGTTATATTATTATAATGAATGCTGATCAGGTTCAAGAAAAAATAAATACTGCCACAGAAAATGTTAAAGCTAAGGGAGAAGAACTTAAATCAGCAACAATCTCGAGTTTTGTTGATGGTTGTGAAAAAGTTGCAAATGCATACACCGATTTAGTACAAACATATCAAACTGAGTCTGATGAATGGGTTGCATTAGTAGAACAACTATTAGAATGTGTCATGAAAACTGTTCCCGCCGATGATTCTAACTTCGCGGATTTGTCAGCTGCAATAGATTCTTTAAAAACTGATTTTGTTTCAAAAGATAACGAAGAAAAACTTGCATCTGCAATAGAAAGTGTTAATAAAATAAGTGCTATTGTTGACCAATACAAATCAAAAAGATCAGAATTATCTTCAAGAAAAGATAAAGAATGTGCAAATAGAACATTACCATTATCTCCTGCTGGACCAGGTCCAGCTACTGATGTTGTACAAGGTTCTCCAGCTGGTCCCGCTTCTTCCACGGAAGTTGTGCAAAATGTACAACTTGCTGATGATGTATTACCAGGTTCATCATTACCAGATAATCAGTTTGGGTCTCTTTTTACCGGAGGATCAGTTCGTCGAAAATATAAATATAAGAAAACAAAAAAATCTAATAAGCGCAGATCAAAGAAATAAAAAAATTAAACAAAAAAACAATAAGTGGACTGTTACCACCTATAATTTTTAGTTGTATATAGTGATGAATATATTTCAAATCATATAGCAACTATTGTAACAAATACATCTATTCAATTACTAGAGATCATCTTCAGAATCTGGTACAAATTCATTTGGATCTTCAACAGTGTTTGATTCAGAAGTTTCAGGTTCATCATCCGATTCATCTTTGAAACTATATTCAGAAATCTGTGTGTTTGGAGATACACAAATTTGAAACAATTCCCAAATTACTCCAAACTTTCCACCAGCAAACCAAACACCGGAAAGCTTCACAATTGCTTGAACCATCTTACCTTTTTGCAACAAATATGGCAAATCTGATTCTAGCTTAGAATGCGGCGGCTCACTGTCATAGCAACCGACCCTAAAACTTTCATCCTTGTTTTTAGAAATCTTTAGCTTAAATGTTGGTGGATACTTATCCGTTGGTTCTCCATCTTCGGTTGCTACTTTTACAGAATGTGAAAACAAAGCCTGACTTACATCTTTGCTCTGCTTCTTTTTCTTGAACCATGCTTGAGAATTTGATACACTGTCGTCTAGAATTTTATTATCAATGTTTTCCAATAGTTCTTTAAGTTGGTTAATGTGTTTAGTGTTCTTAGTTCCAAAAGACAAATCTAGTGTATATTTCGTTCTTTCACCATCATCAAACCGACCTAGTCCATAAGGACAACGCATCTTAGGAGTCTGAATATAAATAGGGTGATTATCTTCATTTAACAAATACATAATTTTAGCATGATCACCAAAAGCCTTCATTTCAGAATATTTAATTTTAGATACATCAATTTCATTCGCAAATCGCACATTGTCTTTTCCACCAAGTAGTTGAGCCATTTTATCTTATTTTGTATAATTCTACAATAACAAAATCAACTTCATTTTTTTGACATTTAACATTTTTAAATTTACAATATTTAATTTTTATTATCAATGTTTGAAATACCATCCCAATGATTAAAACTGCGGTCTAACATTACTGTTTCTCTAAATTCATCTAGATTTGAACCAGTATAAGCAGGAGCAGATGTATTTGAGCCATTAAAACTATTTATTTTTGTAGTATCATCTGATGTCATAGGTTTACATTCCGATGCATTATCTTTTTTAAGAACCCAATAATCTGGACATTTAGATACATGTGGAGGCCATTTTATTTTAGTGTTTTTATCACTAATTGATTTATAAACAGAACGTACAATTAAAATAATTATAAAACAAACAACAATAGCTAATGTATAAGAACCTTTCATATATAATATTGAAATATATAAAAATTTAATTTTTAGTACTAATTAGGTTCAGATTCTGATTGATGTTAATCAAATTGCGATTCTGATACACGTACAGTATTTCCAGAAGTATCTGTGATAATAATTTCTGAGGATTGTATTTGGAATGAATCAGCCGAGACGTCTTGATTCATTTCATAAATTTGCAGCTGAGACGGTACATCCCCGCCGTAAAGCCTTTGCGCTTCGGAATCAAGTTCATTTGGCATAAGAATCTTTACGTGACCAGGAAGACATAATAATACTTTATGATCCATGCTATTGCCATCATAGTCGATGAGTGATGTTCCCGGTGATTCTGATTTAGTAGTATTACTAATAAAAGACCCCAGCACTAAGAATTCGTTCATCTGTCCGTTTTCCCCGTCGAGTGCCGCGTCAGTATAATTCAATTTTGAAAAATTGATTTGATCAACACAAGTTAAATTGAATTTACGAGGAAATGTATAATCATTACCAAATTGCCGCACAGAATATGAATCTTGTGCTGGAGGATTCAGACCAATGTATTTACTTTCATCTAAATTTTTTGTCCAAAATTGTGATTGATACCACGGTAACAGACCAATTTGTGTGTCGTCCGCTACTTTTAAATTACCGTCGTCATCAATAAAAGGTCCATATTGTAATTTATTCAATGTAATATAATTATTGCCACTACCATCATCAAATCTTGGAAATTCTCCGGATGCATATCCCGTGGACCGTGTAGTATATTGTTGTGAATTCCAGGGTTTTTCGGTGTCGTCTGCTGTTAGATAATAATATCTTCCAATTCCAGTTACGTCAATCACTAACTTAGAAATATTAGTACCTAGATTATCTTGATCTACACCTTCACTTTCTAATATTATTAATGTGTGTCCATCAGGCATTGATAATTGATGATTTTGCCACCATTTTTGATCATCTTCAGGTGGGTTAGGTGAAAGAAATTGCGTAGGCTCGCCGTCTGGCGTCACTGCATTGATTATACCGCTCCAGTCACCAGTAAGGCTATTAAAATCACCGATCGCATCATTTGTTTCCAAATACCCATTTTTGTGCCCATATGCTGGATGATAAGTGTTGGCACGTAGTTGATTATAGGTCGTATTTGCACTGAAATACATTGTTTTTAAATGTACTTTCGTTGTTACTGGTGGCTCAGGTTGTGGTTCTGGTTCTGGTTCTGGTTCTGGTTCTGGTTCAGGTTCTGGTTGTGGTTCTGGTTCTGGTTGTGGCTCAGGTTCTGGTTCTGGTTGTGGTTCTGGTTCTGGTTCAGGTTCTGGTTCTGGCTCTGGTCCTAATTCAGGTTCAGGCTCTGGTTCTGGATACAAATAATATTCAAAATAAGGACTATAGGATTCCGCATCGTCTGGGTCGGCTGTAAACCATTTGTAAAATGGAACGAAATCTGGACTATATGATACAAATGGTATACTATTATAGTCAACGTAACCCCATAACCACTGTGTTACACTAATATCTTTCGAAAAAATGGTAAATTCATAAGTACCTTGAACATTACCAAAATTAACTTGCCGAGGTCTACGATTTTCAGCTTCATTATATGGACTATAATTTGATTGTTCGTTTGATGATGAATTATACCACAGTAGGAATAGCGGTAAGTCATACTGATGCCATGTTTCTACACTTACATTTTGTATGAAATATGTAAAATTATATTTGTCATTTGTGAATTCAGATATAGAATTAGAATTATATCCTAGATTTATCATTTGTGAATTAGAAACACCTGATTTTACTACAGATTTAAATGAATTCAGTGCTGCAATAGAATATGCTGATTCTGATGGCGCAAAACCTGAATCAACCCATACATCATATTTATGGTTTGGATTTGCATTTTGTAGAAGAGTTTCATATGTTGTACCAGAAACATCTTCTAAAACCCAATCTGTATATGCAGTGTAAAGTATATCTGCAGTTATACTATTTTCAGTTACGTAACCAACAGTTACTGGTTCGCCAACTTCTCTTCCATTTTTACCAAAAGGATGTGGATCGGATAAATACAAATGTTCATTATCACCACCGTCAGTAATATTTTGCCAAATATTTGTTATTTCGAATAAATTCGCACTTTCAGATGCTTCTGATAGCGTTGGCTGATAATGTATTTCGTTATCTGTTTCCAATTCATCAACATAATTTGCTGCTACCAAACTATTTAATAAAGTACCAATATTTTTATTGCTATTTGCTAATTTAATTCCTGAAATTTTGTATAAATATATAGGATTTGTACCAGTAATTAAATCATTTCTTCTTATTTGTAAATTACCATTTTTGAATCTTATACCGAAAGATGCATTACTTTCATTAAAATAATCTGATTCTGGTTCAGGTTCTGGTTCCGGTTGATCACCTATTAAATTAACATAGAATTCTTGAAGTGGTACCACGTCGCCCGTTGGATCGTCGTCGACCTCTAAATCATGTACATATAATACATTATTATCACTGGAAGTATTCGTTTTCGCATAAAATTGAATCACAGTATTATTTTGAGAGTCTGGTGCAAATAAACCAAATGAGGTTCGGACTCCTGGTCCAATCGAACTTCCGCCGCCCGGTACTACAATTAATAATGTTTTTGTCCAATTATTTGTAGGTGAATGTCCTGGATCTGATTTTTCAACATAATAATTACCAGGTTGTCCCGAATCATCCATTGCATTATCGTTTTTATCAACTAAAGATCCAGTGTTGACTCTAGTTAATATGAATTCATTATCTACTTGTAATTCAGTTTCAATATCAGTATCAGCGATATATTTTCTGTCATCTTCATGTGTTAATTGGTCGAAGGCGCTTGAATGATAAATATTTAAATTTTGATAACTGGATCTGAAATATAAATATTCTAACACAATTGATGTATCAGTAGTATTCTCAATTTCCATATGGTTTGTATCAAAATCAACATGCAATGTTAAATCTCCAATTGGTGGTTCTGGTTGAGGCTCAGGTTCAGGTTCAGGTTCTGGCTCTGGTTCAGGTTCTGGCTCTGGCTCTGGTTCTGGTTGCGGTTCTGGTTCTGGCTGTGGTTCTGGTTGCGGTTCAGGTTCAGGTTGTGGCTCTGGCTCTGGTTCTGGCTCTGGTTGTGGTTCCGGTTCTGGTTGTGGCTCTGGTTGCGGCTCTGGTTCCGGTTCAGGCTCCGGTTCTGGAGCAGGATCATCTTCTGGCTCTGGCTCTGGTTCTGGTTCCGAAAAATTAGTAAATTCAATATCATCAATTCTCATAGATAACCAAATAGATGATGTTTGTTCTGCTATAACTAATCTATAATATTCATATATTTTATTATCTTCATTGGACTGTTGCATATTAATATTTGGCTCTCCCAAACCATTTGTATAGCTTAGATCTCTCACCTCATTAATCATTACCGCATTTGAATCATCTGTATCAAAATCATTAACATCAGAACCCAATAAAACAATTTTTTGGGGTTTTGGTCGATCACTATTCGAATTGATTCTAATATAATTTCCTAATAAATCAGCATCAATGTTTGAAGATCTATCATAATTATTAAATTGAATCCATTCGCCATTTATAGTCCCACCATCCTTATAATAACTTTTAAATTCATTATTGGCTTCACCATCAATATTATATGATGCTACTAAATTTTCATCATCTGTAAAATTTTTCCAAAATTTATTGTTTTCTTTCAATGATTCAGATGCATAATCTTCTGAAAAAGAACTAGAACTTTCAATAAATGTAAAGAAAGAAATTTCTGAAATTGTAACCGGCGCCCCAGAACTTAAGACTTCCGGATTTGAAATATCATTTATTACTAGTCTATAATAATTGAATAAAGTATTATTATAATTCATATCAATAATCGCAACCGAATTTCTATATTCCAGTTGTGAATTATTAATCAACACTGCATTTGAATTGTCTGCCCCAAAATCATTTTCAAAAGAACCCAATAATGTTATATTATTTGGTTTTCTTCGACAGCTACACTTTATTTTCATTCCATATCCAATTAAATTATTATCTGTTTTATCAGATAAATGATAATTATTTAACTGTATCCAATCACCTTTGACTGAATTATTATTATAATAACTCACAAATGTTGAATCTTCTATGATATTACCATTCGAATCATAGTTATATGCAGATTCCCATTCACCATTTTGTATAATATAGTCATCGTTACCTATTGCCTTAGAACTGGTAAGATATAGAGGCATTTCAATTGTTGGTTCATTTACTGTTTTACTTTCCCTATATCTCAAATAATTATTTCCCTTTATTCTACTTATATTATATGCATGATGATTTTGATGTCTACCTGGTTTAAAATCGGGCTCTTCTCCCTGAGCAATTTCAATAACTTTTCGTATATCAATACTATTACCTACATCTCTTCTAGATGCCATTACTCTTATTATTGTACAACTTAAAAATTTCAAACTAATTTATTTCATAATTTAATACATTCCCACAATCTCTTTGTTCCCAACATTTAATATTTAACTTACCATTATGAGCCATAATATGACATTTTTTACACAATACTACTAAATTTGACACGATATCTTTATGATAATTACCAATAAATCCATCATTATTAGCCATGCATTGCATATTTATGTGATGTGTATCTAAAGGTAATGACATTTCATCTATAGGTGAATAAGCACAAATTGCACATTCTGATAATAATACACCTCTATTATATCTAGATCTATTGATATCTGTACGTGTTGATGTTTTTGTTTGACAACGATCCATCATCTTCAAAAATTTATTATTCTTGAAAATTTTTTTAGCAACTAATATACCATAATTTCTTTCTGTTGGTGGACCAGATGTTAATTTTCTATCAAATACAAGACTATCTGATTCAATTCTCACTTTTAAATGACATATTTTTACATTTACAATCGGAGCTTCAATTAATTCAAATAAGTGTGTTGCAAAAATAAAACTAGATTTTTTTTCATTTAACCACAATAACATTGATGTTACAATTTGAGTAGCAGATTCTCTCTCTGTTGATGCACAAAATTCGTCTGCTAATACTAATGAACGATTATTTGTATTAGAAACACATTGATTAGCCTCTCTTATTTCACATATAAATGAACTATGTGCTTCAAACAAATTATCAGTGTTACCAATACGAACTATTAATTTATCATAAGGACATAATTTATAATCTGAAGCAGGTACAAACATTCCAGCTTGAGCCATTATAACAGATAATCCAACACTTTTCAACAAAGATGATTTACCGACAGAATTTACTCCATATAATAAATAGCTTTCCTTAAATCCAATACGAATATCATTTGGTATAAATGCTTGCTTTTCGATACTCAATAACTGTTCAATTATAGGATGACGAAGCTGTTTTGCATCTATATAACTATTTTCACATTCAACCAAATTGGGTTTTACATAATTCCATTCAATAGCTGATTTAGAATAAGAATAATAAACATCAAGCCATGCCATTGATTCAATTATAGTTGCAATACTTGACTCAAAATATGTATCATAATAAAAAAGAACCTTTTCAGATACTTTTTTTTGTGTTAAATCAATAATTTTTGTTTGTAAATCACAAAGTTGTACACTAATTTTCTTAACTCCAGCACTACTGATTTTTGATACAGAAGTACTATTAGAAATTTCTAAATCAAATTTGTTGTTTTCTTTTAACTGCTTTGCAATTTTAGTCCCTCTTTTTTTTGTAGTTTCAAAAAAGAAACCATCTTTGTCAGTGTTCTTCAAATATATTGGTTCATTAATCAAATTACATAAATATGTTCTAATCGACTCAAGTTCCTGATTTAAAGATTCAGATTTTAAATACAAATCATCAAGCTCAGGAACTATATCTTTGTTAAAAACATTACCAGAAGATTTGCAATTATCAATACAAAATGTATAAATCAAATCACCACAATAATCTTTAAAATTTTGAATTATTTTATCATTAGGTAACCAATAAATAGAATTATCAACATTTTTAAAAATATTTATCAATATATTAATATTTTCATTGATATTAACTATCCTAGGGATATCATTATAAACATTTATTTTACCAATCGCAAAACGTCTATAAAATCTATGTAAATCACAAATTTTTAAATATGTTTTTGTTTCATTTAGCAATTGTCTATTATTCACAAATAAATCAACAGATTTGTAACGTTTTTTCAGTTCCTCTATGTTATTAGAAGGATTTTTTAACAAATATTTTAACTTTTTAGAACCACCATATGTTAATGTTTTATCAATAAATTTAATTAAGTCATTACCTTCATTTGATATTACTTGCAGTTTTTGTAAAGCATGATTATAAAATTCCATATATTTAATTTGATTTGGACCATCAACAATTGGTCTTTGTAAATTTTTTACAAAAATTGGCTCATGCTCTTTCAAAAAATCCAACATATATATTAAATTTACTATTTCCTGCGGCAAACATTTGCTTAATTCCAATGAATCAATCACATTTTCATAAATACTTAAATATTTTTTAAAATATTTACTTAAAATATCATTTTGCAGTAATGGTTTTAATAATTCATCAATTTTATCAATTTTATTGTAATGAAAAAGTATTTTCGAATTTGTTTCAGGTAGCTTAATATATTGTTCTGAAACAATATTCAATAATACTTCATTAACTCTATTTTCACTAATTATATCACCAATATTATCGAAAATATGATCAATTGTTTGGTTTTCTTCATTTTTAATCGATAACATACGGATTTCACCAATATTTGAATCATAAATTGTGTAATAACCATAAAAATCATTGTCTTCAATTTCTATTAAAACAGACATTAAAATCGATTCTTTCGAATCATCGTCACTATCAAATACACATCCAGGAGAACTAATTTTTGTAACACCACGTTCAATTGGATCTTTCTTAATTTGATCAACATAAACAATTGTATAATTCTCTTTTAATAATCTTTTTTCAAATCTTTTATAAGAATGATCGGGAAAACCTGCCATAAGACATGATCTGTTGTTTCCACTTTTTTTTGTTGTAATACGAATTTGTAATATATTTTGACTAACTTTTATTTGTTCGTCTTCTTCATTCCAAGCATAAACTTCGTAAAAACTACCCGTTTGCATCCAAATAATTGTTTTTTCTCCGTATTTCTTTCTATATTCATTTGTTAATTCAATATATTCATCCACTAGTAACTGTGGCATTTTTACTACTATCAATAATTATTATAAATTTCGCTTTAAGTATATCAGTGATTTTTCAGAATCATTAGTCCAAGAAATTTTATATATATTATAAAAAATAGGAAATTCATGTGTCCAGCAATTTTTTTCAATTAATTTACCAATTATTTTTACATTATGATGATCCGGAATTTTCATTCCACATAATATAGTTTCTTCAAGTTTTTTCCAATTACTTGAATCAATAATATTACTTTCAGAATAATGTTTTGCCAAAATTTTTCCTCGACCAAATACGCAAGTTAAATACAAATCACCAATTCCACACGATGACTCATAAAATGTGTTTTTTGACACATTATTACGAAGTTTTAAAGATAATTTATACATTTCATTTAAACCCTTTCTAATTAATAATGCAACACTATTTGGTTTATTTCCCAAAAATCCAACTCCAATTGCAATAATATTTTTTAAAATACCACATAATTCGACGCCGCATTTGTCGAGAGTAATTTGTGTTTTAAAAAAATCATTATTAAATAATTTTTTTACTAAATTTCCAGTTTCTAAATCATTAACACCAATTGTTGCTTCTGATAAATCTTTATTATCCAATGATGAATATAAATTTGGTCCACTTAAACAAATAACATTTGTTTGAAAATATTTTTCAATCAATTCACAAGTTGTGACTATTTCACCATTTTGGTCTACAAAAACGCTTTTTACTAGACTAATTACTATTTTATTATTCAAATCAATTTTTTTTAGTATTTCTTCTAAAAAATTACCAGGAATCGCAATAATTATAATGTTGCTTTTATTTATTGCTATATTTATATTTGTATAAGCTTTGACATTTGATGGAAATTTTGATTTTATATAAGTATTATTTGTCTTTTTTGTATTTATTTCATTAGCTATTTCTAAACGACGACACCAAATACATAATTCTTCAACTTGTGAAGCAACAACTAAAGCAATTGAAGAACCAAAACCACCACTTCCTAAAATACTTACTTTATTTTGAAACATAATATAAAGATTATTGAGTTATATATACTTATATAATGGCTGATTTCAGAACTCCTGTTGGTGCTGAAGAAGAAGTTGATTATTTAGAAGTTGATTCTGCGATTCCAGGACAAAATTATTGCTGTATTTCTTTTATTTCACCAGAGAAAGTCATTCTTCAAAAAGAAAAATTTTTCCTTAGAAAATTTTTGAACAATTTTGAAAAATCTGGAAAATGTCCGCATTTTAATGCAAAAACATTTGAAACTGAATATGATGATTATGTTGCAGTAAATGAAAAAGAATTAGATTCTGCTTATCATTCAGAAGTTGGATTCAAAACATCCGTACGTGGATTGAAAGTGCGTGGCGTATATTCATCATATGAAGAAGCGGCAAAACGAGCAGAAACATTACAAAGATCGGATCGTTCTTTTCATGTATATGTTGGTCAAGTCGGTTATTGGTTACCTTGGGACCCGAATGCTGATAATATTGAAAATCAAGAATATATGGAAAAAGAACTAAATGAATTAATGAAAAATTATCAAGCAAATCAAGTTCAAAAGGATTTGTTTTATTCTAATCAAGTAGATGAAATGAAGAAAAAAACTGCTGCAGAACAACTTGCTAAAAAAGAAAAAATTGCTGCTGAAGCTCAAGAACTCCCCGAGGAGCCGACGCGGTCCGTCGCCTCGCCCGCCGAGTCTTAAGTTTTCTTCATATTTATAGCACAAATTTGAATATCATCAAAAATATTCGAAAAGTCTTCCCAACTCATCCAAAATAACCCATCATCATCTTTATTATGTTCCAATTCCCTTCTTAATTTGGGCATATTTTTCCAATTTTTACAATTGTCGCACCATTCGCCATTCCATTCTACGTCATTTCCCCATGGATTTCGAAGTTGAACTAATTTTAAATCATCTTTTTCAAATACGCATATTACAGAATATGCATGTCTTTCTACCAATCCGTCTGATCTTCTCGCTTCCATCACTTCTCCACAAATGGCAGCGCTAACTAAATAGTTGTTTTCATCACAAATTTTCATATAATTGAATAAATCCTTATCATTATTTTTTATGTGAGAACCATACAACCACATATTTTGAAAATTAAATGGATCTTTTTTGGTTTTTTCAATCGCAATGTGGCGCTTTTCCCAAAGATTTTTATTTTTGTGCCAAAACGCCAGTTCTTCACATCCTGTTAAAGTCAGCCACGCTAAGGCAGGATATCCTCCGCTTAATTTAGAATATGAACCAGCAACCTTTGCAAATGCTTTTTCAAGCAACAAAATATATAATTCATTTTCATTAGGTTGTGCGAATAATGGTCTGGGTGTTTCAAACCATCTAGTTTTTTTATTGCATGGAATACGATCGTCAATAGTTACTGTTATCCAATCCGAAATGGATGCATCATACAAAGAAATGTCATATTTTCCATTTTCAGAAATTTTATTTGTTTTAAAAATTTTATCTTGAAAATATTTGGGAAATTCCGCAATAGACGATAATGCTGCTAATAACCAACAATCACCCAAGGCGCCTTGCATAATATCGTTTGGCTCAACATAGTGAAAAAGAGTCATATATGAATCTGATGGTTGTAATCTAGAACCACGGATCCATGACACTTCTTGTTGAACGAGTTCTCCTAGAGAATCATTATTTGCGTCGAAATCCTTATCACAAAACAAATCATTTTGTTCTTCTAATGATATATCATTAATTGTACCTTGGTGCCGCTTAACAACTAGACCTGATTTTGTCCAATCTGCATTTTCTGGCGAATTTTCTTCAGTAAAATCAGAACACATAAAAAACCGAGAAGAATTTGGATTATTTGAAATGAACCATTTACATGATTTATAATATAAATACATATTATCTTCAGCATTGAAGTATACGCCGTTTCCTAAAGAATATCCACCATTAATATTGTGGTATTTGGAATAAACAACAACGTGTTTGGCTGGTTTGTTTTCGTCATCTTCATCTGTACTTTCTGGCTTTGGTTGTGGCTCTGGTTCTCTTAGTATTTTTGCAGAAACCGAATCATATTTTTGCCAATTCATCCAACCTTTATAGAAAATCCAACCATTTGATGATTCAATATCTTCTGCTTCTAAATATGCATTAATTGAATATGAACCGCGTCGGCGTGAAATACAATAAAAATCTTTTGCTAATTTATAAATAAATAACTTTTTTCCGTTTTTTTTCTTCATGTAAACATCTTCATCAAAAAGTCCTTTTTTACTAGTTTTTTTATATCTGCCACCGTATTTTTTAATATCTTGTATATTGTTAGTATTTAGAATAATTTCAGTCATTATATATAGATATATGAGACATTATAACAAAAATACAATTTTAAAGTTTAGTCGCATTTTTCCAAAAAAGGATCACCGTCCTTTAATATCAAACTCGTTGCAATAATCAATGAAAATGTTAATCCTGGAAATACTAAATCAAAAGCAGAAATCATTATATATATTTATACAAATGTTAGTCTAAAAATCAATTTTTTAAAGTTATTTTATAATATTTGTTATATTAATAGATAATGGATAGAAGATTTATTTCCGATAAGCAATTTCTAAAACCAAATTCAAAATCGAATAATAGATGTGTCACTGAGACCGATTGTGCAAACCCGAAGTGCAGATGGGTCTGCAAGGCACCCGAGTGCGCACAAAAATCTAGACCAGTGTGCGACAAACCCGTTTGTAAGGTGGAATGCGAAGCTTATAACCCGAGTTTAAATGACTGTAAAATTTCCTGTCCCGCGCCTTCATGCCGCACAATTTGTAAAAATTTGGAATGTGGTTATAGCTGTTATAACGAATGCACAAAACCAGCTTGTAAATACGTCTGCGAAAAAAAAGTTCCGAAATGTAAGGCTACGTGTGATCCGCCAAAATGCGACTTAGATTATGAATTGCCTAAAAATTGTCCTCGACCGATTTGCAATATGGTTTGTGATTAGCAAATTTTATGAAAATATTCTCTCGTCCAAATTGGAGTTTTGTTAGAACCTTTTTTATTAATTCTTTTCGGTAATTCATGATTAATGGAATTAGCAACTTCTTCAGGTAAGAATACATATAAATTTACTTTTCCTTTTTGATTCTTTGTTGAAACATAGTTTTCTCTTATTAGTTTATGCATTGGAATATCCCAATAACCAAACAGCTTATAAGACTTAATATGGTTTATGGCTAAATCATAATCTTTTCCATTATACTCTATATTATAATTCCCTCTTTTGAAACTAACTTTACCCAAATCATCAACTGTGCATAACAAATGTACTCTTAATATATCAAAATCATTTTCATTATATGGTCCATTAGTTTTCTTGCTTTCCAGATTTCTACCATTATTTTTAACTAAGCTTATTTTAAATCCAGTACCCTTCTTTTTAACAGTACAAACCTTTTCTTGAATTCTTGAATTATCTGGATCAATATAATCTTCACAAGAATTTTCAATTTCATTAAATCCTCTTGTTACAGATTCAATAGGTAGATTTTTATGAGCTTTATATAACCGATTTGCATAATCTTCTAGAAACTGAGGAGTTCCTAATTGCAAATTATAATAATCAAGAGTTTGTGTTTCATATTTATCCAAATAACTTGTTAAAAATGCTTCTAAATTGTTAATATTTTCATTTTCATCATAACATAGCGCAGTTTTGAAATAAGGTTTTTGAGATTCATGTAATGTTTTTCCATGTTTTAATAATTTTTTTCCATGAAAGAACCAAATCTTTAATGGTTGTAAACAAATACAAATCAAAAGAGAATTTGGATAATGGTTAACATTATTAAAATTTGCTCTTAATGTTTTATTAGCACTATCTGCAGCTTGCTTAGAACACGATTTAATTTGGATTCCATAATATAAATTATTTATACAACTATTTATTCTTTGAATAGCAATGTCATTATGAGCTCCATCGCGTATACGTTTAATATTCCAACAACTATTTTCTAATAATTCTTTTAATTTGCGTATCGCTTTGCTTTCACATTCGCTAGAGTGACCGTTTTTTAATAAACCTTCAGCTCTTCTTTGTTGTATTGTTTTGCTTTCTTTTTCCTTTTGTTTCCTTTCTTTGTTTTTTGCTTTATTTTCATTTTCACAAATTATCGCTTCTTGTTTATCAATAAAGTATTTTCGTTCACGTTTTTCGTTTTCTTGCCATTGAGCTACCCATTTTTTTCCATCTAAATAAACCATTTTAATTTTTTATAATTATTTAGCATTCATTTTTTTTATTAATGTTTATTTAATTTATTGCTTTAGTTCTAAATATGTATCACAGTTGTCTTCTTTTGCAACAATATAACCTTTTTTTGAAATGAATTCGATAAATTTTTTATAGTTTTCACCTTTTTTCCGTGTTCCATCAGAATGAGCGTTTTCAAAAATAATTTTTTTTGGTTTTATTTTATAATTATATGAATTAAGAATATTTATGTCATGTCCCTCAGTGTCAACGTGCAATAAATCTACTTCTGAAATATTAAAATCAAGAAATAATTGCTCAAGTGAGCAGCAAGGCACTTTTATTTCTTCTACAGTTTTTATTTGCCCCCAATGATTCGTAGGATGATTTTTGTTAACTGAACTTACACCAAATTTCCACATCTCATTTTCCTTCTTAATATTATTTAATTCTTCTTTCGTAGGTGTAAAAAGAGAAATTTCGCCATTATATGAAGATATTGCTTTGTTAACAAAAATAAAATTATTATTTGGGTATTTGTTTTCATAATTTTCTTTTAATCTATTAAAAATATGTTCAATAGGTTCGACAAATATTACATTATCATCATTACTTATACTATTAATTACTGGATCATTTCCATCAACATTGCCCCAGCATGATCCAATTTGAATAATTGTTCGCATTTATACCTATTGCAATATTTAATTAAATTAAATTTAAAAATGTGTACAATAATTTTTAAGCATCTAATTTGCCAGAACATGCGTAAATGCTATTTTCAAATTTAATAGGATTTGTAGAATCTTCTTCAGAAAAAACTGCGTCAATTATTATATCAGCAATTTTGCTAGAGCTAATTAATGCTGGCGGGTTCATGACAGTTTCCTTCAATTCATAATTATCAAAATTTTTATTATTTCTTATGGCACCGGGTCTCAAAATTGTATATGTCAAACCAGAATTGACAATTTCATTTTCTCCGGCTACATGCCATCGAACCTGATTTGAAAACAATAAATTGAGCAAAACTGGCCAAAATGTTTTTTCTGGCAATCCAGTCGCCAGCCCAGTTACTCTTAAAATTCGATTAATATTGTTTTTTTTACATGAATAAATAATATTTTTCATTGAAATATAATTGACATAATACGGATGATTTTTTTCACTTATTTTCCCATGTAAATCAAAGAAATTTAGTTTTTTAAGAGGATTACTAAATTTATTTATTCCATGCAGACATATCACTGAACTACAATCTTGCATTTTAGAAACTAAATCTGAATCTAAAACATCACCTTCAACAAATTCAGTATATTTTAGTTTTCCAAAAATATTTTCTGCTTTTGTCAAATTTCTCACCAAACACTTCGTCTTTACATTTCTATATTCGAGTTGATTAATAACATGAACACCTATTTTTGATGTTGCTCCAGTAATAAAAATTGGTTTGTTGAACATAAAACCATTTGTCAATGCAATAAAAAAACTTAAATTCAGTAATCTAAACATAATATTCTTAAATAGCAAAATGTCTTTAAGATGAATTATTTTTCTATTGTGTAGCGAGAATGAAGAATACAAAAAATGATAATACACAAAATCCTGCTCCGATATAGAATATTCTGTCCGCTTTCCAAAAAATATCTGACATAATTCTTAAAAAAATGTATAATTTTTCCCAAAATTCAAGATCATCGTCTTTAAGTTTGTCATATCTTTCAAATTCTAATAATTCCATAATAATTCTATGCCATGTTAAAACAAAATCATCAATTAAAGATCTAACACTTTTGTCTAAAAACGGATTTGGCGCTTGATAATTATCAAAATTTTTGTTTTTTGGTAATGTTGTTTCTTTCATTTCTTTTTTTTCATTAATATCTTTTTTATAGTCATCTGATTCTATATTTTTTAATTCTGAATATGTTGATAATACCATTTCTTTATTAAGTAATAATATATAATTTATACATAAAAATGATCAAGAAAATTTATTAAAATAGAAGTTAGTTTTTATGCATTATGGATACTGATTTTCTAAATGGCGAAATAATATGCCTTTATAATCAAAGAAAAGATGTTTATATATCAATAAATTCAATTAATGCTATTATTTATGCATCCTCCGATAAAGAAAGTAAGTTAGTTTACAAACAAAAAGTAAAAATTCCCGAATCTTCTCTTAAATTATCAAAAATTGAAAATATAGAAAATTCACCAGAAATAGTAAAATCGTTTTCAGAGTCTTATAAATTATTCGAAGTTAATATAGACGAAATTGTACATGGCGAATTGTGTAAGAATAGTTCAATTTTAACTGGAATTTTGTTGTTGAACTCAAAAACAAGTTGGGGAATTAATTCTAAAGGTTACAAAAAATACACTTTTAAACCAAGAGATTCTCAATATCCTAAATATATTGTTGCGTCAAAACTAAAATCTAACACGAATATTTATGCAAAAGTTGAAATACAAAAATGGGACAAAACACAAGAAAATCCACAAGGAATATTTGTAGAAAAAATTGGAAATATTAATGATGAAAATATTTACGAAAATGTTATTGTATCGTCTCAAAATATAATTCCAAGAAATCAGAAAAGTGTGTTTAGAAAATTTAGTAAAACAGAATTGGTAAAAAATATTGATTATGAAGAAGATCTTACACAATTAAAGACATTTTCTATTGATCCACCAGGATGTCTCGATATTGATGATGCGATTTCTATTAGACAAGTTGATGAAAATGTTGAATATATTGTGAATATTGCTAATCCAATAGAAATGTTTGATGTTTCAACCGATCTTGATAATTGTGCAAAATTTATGACAACATCATTATATTCGGATGAGAAAATTTATCATCTGTTACCAGAAAATATTTCAACTAAAGAAGCCAGTCTATTGCCGAATATTGAAAAAGGCGCAATTTCGGTAATATTTTCGAATATAAACGAAACAAAAATAGTAAAAACAAAAATCATTAATAAGAAAGCATTTTCATACGACGAATTCGATTCTTTAACAGAAGAAAAAGAAGAAATTTTTGACTATTTTCACAAATTATTTGGAATATTGCCAGAAGATTCACATGAGTTGGTTGAAAAATCGATGATTTATGCGAATGAAGCTGTAGCAAAATTTTTGGTTAGTCAAATTAATAAAGACACTTTATTGAGAAAAACAGTGAAAAATGGTGGAGCATATTATTTAAAATATAATGAAAACAATTCAAATAATCACGAATCTATTGGTGTGGATTTGTACACGCATTTCACATCACCAATTCGTCGCTATGCGGATCAAATAGTAATTCGTCAATTATTAGCAATAAAAAAGAATCTGAATTATGATGTTCCAGATTTGGATCTATTGATTCGAATGAATATTGTTAAATTCAAAGAAAAACGTTTACAATCTGAATTGAATTGGATAAAAATCGCTTCGAAAAACGAAAGTGTACAGCTATTCGGAGAACTTGCGTATGTTTCTGATAATTATGCACGAATTGATATAAGTTCTCCAATTGAAACCAGAATATTTATACCTGTGATTTCAAATAATATAACTGATATTATCAAAGTTTCTGATGATCATTTGGAAAATTTGACAAATAATAGTAAATTAGAATTTGAATCAAGAGAAGTAGTTATAAATTTATTTTGGATATTTTCAAAAGGACTGGAAGGTTTTAGATTTGAATGGATTCAGCCACCAATTAGCAAATGGCTTGGTGAATGTGCTTGTTTTGAAGCCCAATAAAGTGAGAGCTATTGCTCATAGCATCAGCATAACCTTGATTATATAGCTTTTCGGCAATTTCTGGACTATTAATTGTATCTAAAGAACTCGCAAAGAGAAGAACTTTTATATCTTCTGGAATATTTTGGAAAGTATTTACTTTTATTTTTATCCATTCGTCACCTCTGTCTTCTATTGAATTAGGGAAACCGCCATCGATGTATTCATTTCCTTTGTAATTACGAGTTAAACTGCCAAATATCCCCGGTATCCAACAAGATGCAATTATACATTCCAATAAATCTTCAATTGATGTCCAATTTGTAATATATTCTTGCTTCATTTCAAAAAAAGCAATTCTTGTCATTCTAATAGACAATCTTTGATTAATTTTTTCAAATAAATCATCTTTTTCATTTTCACTTAAAATATTTTTCAAATTATTTATTAGTTTTTTTAGAGATTTTTCACTAAAAATAGATAAAAAAAGAAAATGTTCTTCTTTATTCATTGATGATAACCAATCTAAAAAACATGTTTCCCAAATTCTTTTAACTTCAAGACCTGTAGATAAAATAAATGCTGGTATTGAACCACCAGATACACCACAAAACTCTACATTTGTCAAATCATAATTATTTTGTATATATTCAGCAATTCCCATATAATAATATAATAATCCACCAGAACCATGAAACACAATACCTTTTTTAATTTTGTGTAATATCATTATTTTGTATTATTTGATAATTTCATAATTATTAACGTAATATTTTTCACAATTTTGTTTATGTCACATTTTTAATTGGGGGGATACGATTTAGAATATGTTTATGCTCATCTAAAATGGATTTGATAAATTTGTATCCTTCTTCGACTTGAATCAATTTTCTTGCTCCGGTTAGAATGACTTTTCCTGATTGAAATACAAGAATAGTTACTGTTTTACATTCACCAGAACCATTACCATTACCTCTTCCGTTACATAATGTTAGATTTCCAAAATATTTATCGCATAAACATTTACCATTATTATGTTCAAAGCATAAATTGTGATAATATTTGATAATCACCGCGGGGTGTGTACATGGTTCGAAAGATGACATAACTTTGTATTTTTGTCGAACTAAAAGATCAAGTTCATATCTTTTGATTTCATAATCTCCAGCAAAATCGCTGTTAATCATTACGGGATTTTTATTCGAAATAACAAAATCTTCTTTGCTGACACCGAATAATTCGATCATTTTGTCTTTGTTAAGATCTAGACTATCAATTAGTACTTTCATGGATTTGTCGATTTGATATTCCTTCGTGCAGCCTGCAATTTTGATTTTTCCTGATGTAAACATAAACATATTGACTTCAACTACAAAATCGAGATTTAGTTTCAAATCAATATTTTCAGTAGTTGAAATGAATAAGCTATGAGCATAACAGCCTTCTGGAAATTCAAAATGCAATTTATTATCGTTATATTCATTTTCACTAATTTCATGTTCAATATATTTGATTTGTTTTGTTTGATTTTTTCTTGTAACTGAAGTGAACAAAATAATTTTGTCTCCTGGTTTCGTTTTGTTTTTATCAAATGAAGCGTAAATTTTTTTGAATTGAAAAGCTGTTTGACCTTTTTTGTATTGATAAATATTTTGCAAATTCGTCAAATTTGAAACTTCTTTTGGAAATATGCCCTCGGAAAAATCTGGTTCTACTTTTTCAACATTAACTTTCATATTATCAATGATTCTGATATAGAAACTGATTTGGTTTCTAAAATTTTTTACTTGGGATGTATTGTTGTGAGATCGTCTAAATACCAGTTTTTTACATAATCCTTTTGTTTGTCCTCTTACAGAAATTTTGATAATTCCATTGATTGGATTATCGTAAGAAATTGGTTCAATTTTTTCATATAGTTCATCTAATTTATTTGGATCAATTTTAATATTTGTTTCTAGCATATACACAAGAGTGCTAATATTAATATTTTCATTAATAGTAGTATAATTCATCTTAAACTTTAACAATTTACTTTATCTGCTTTATTCTTAATTAATAAATATTGATTCATTTTTATATGTTTAATAAGGTAATAATGAGTTATTTATCACAACTATTAATAGAAGCTATATTTGTTGGAATAAGTTTAATATTGGTTGGTAATGTTGTAGGATTTTTAGTTGGTAAATATTATATTAAACCAGAATTACCGATTGAATGTGCAAATTACAATAAATATCATATAATGGAAGTTACTTTGTTTTTAACTGGATTTTTACTACATATTTTATTTGAAATAAGTGGTTTAAATAAATTTTACATTAAAAATGGTGCATCAGCATTATAAATAAAGTGTAAAGTGTTTAATATATTTAATAATAAATTGATGCCAAGTTATTGGGATGAAAATTTTGAAGACTTTAATCAAGATTGGGAACCAGTAATAATTAAGAAAAGTGATAAAAACGAATCTAATCAAAATGAATCTTTTGTAATGCCAGTTCATAGAAAAATCAGCAACGCTCGATCAAATAATAATTATACTGTTCATGAATTTGCGCAGTTAATTCATATGAAAGTGAATGATTATATTAAATTAGAAAATGGCAAAATAGAACCAAACAGCCAACAATTAGCTAAAATTAGAAAATATTTAGGAATAAAAATATGAAAAAACTTTTAATTCTAAATTTGTTGGTTAAGTATAATAATGGCAAAGTGTGCAGTCGGTTCTTGGACTGCGTCATTTGTTAAATGGTTCGATTTTTTGGGTGCATTTTCCTTCGCCTTCTTTGGTTGCATAATATGCGGAATTCTAATGGTAAATCCATTTATGCTAATGTCTCCACCAATTGCTCTTGGAATTACAATTGGATTTATAGTCGTGCCTGTATGTTTTAAAGCATTATCATCAATGTTTATTCAGGGCGGCATGCATCCTACATGGACTCTTCTTTATTGGACAACATTAATTTATATATCTTTTATTGTTTCATTTGCAGTTGTATTTTATATGAAAATTAAACCAATATTGGGAACAATTTTGAATCCATCTGCAATAAATCAATTACAAGAATGTGTTAAATCAATAATAGAGGGAAAAGCAACGAATATGTTAAATAGCCAGTTAGATGCAGCAACCGCAAATGTAACAGCACAAATAAACAATAGTATAGCAAATGCAGCGGATGCTGCCTCACCAATAAATGCTGTAAATCATGTTGCTTCTAACATGAATCCTTCTACAGGTAGAATATCATAATAAAAATATTATATCACTTAATGGAAAATCTATTAGATTGGTTGATTATTAGTCTTATATTTATTTGTATTGGATTTGTTGTATATTATTACAAAGAACAAATAACTAATATTCTAGGAACTCCTGTTGCACCATTGGTTGAAAATGAACCAAGTTTTGATGATCCACATTCTGCAACTCCTCTTAGTCAAGTAAATGTTCATTCAAATAAAGAAGTATTTCATGTAGCCGGAAATCGTGTAGAATATGATAAAGCTGAAAAAGTATGTTCACAATATAATTCTGAATTAGCAACTTATGATCAAATATTGCATGCTTATCAGCATGGTGGTGAATGGTGTAATTATGGTTGGTCAAAAGATCAATTAGCGTTGTATCCTACTCAAAAAAGTACTTGGGAAAGTATTCAAAATGCACAAGATGAAAAAGATAGAAATATGTGTGGTCATTATGGAGTTAATGGTGGAAAATTTGATAAAAATATGAAATTTGGTGTTAATTGTTATGGTGTTCGTCCAAAAGAACCTGAATCAGATTTTATTCATCCTGAATTACCAAAACAAAAAGAAATTGTGTATGAAGAAAAAAAGGAAGAACCAATTGATGATCTTGTTGTAGTACCATATAATAGAGTTAGATGGCAAAGAGACAAACATCCTGTTATGAATTAAAATTATTCATCATCAGATTCTGATTCTGATTCAGATTCAGATTCATATTCTTCTTCGTCATCATTTACAATAAAATCATGAATACTATCATCATCATCAACTTCTTCTTCGGAAGACCATGAATCATCAGAACCAAGATCTTCAAATCCTCCAAAATATTTATTCAACAATGATTTAAATTCATCCATGGAAATATCGACTTGCTTATTATCATTGTGTCCGATAACATATATATTACCAAAATACAAATCTTCTGCTATTGGGGGTGGCAATTCGTTTTTATTTTCCCAACCCGCTTCTCCATCACTCCAAGCATAAATTCCTGCCATTTTATTATTAAATTCAAAATCGTGAACTTTACTTAATTTACCATTCCCTTTCGAACGTTTATAACTTTTAGGAATATTTGATATTGATAGTTCTTTATTAATATTTTCAATTGAATCCATCAAGAATTCTGAAGCAGTACCAGTGGTTTTCAAGCAAATTGCGGTTTTCTTAATAATTGTTTTGGCCATTTTTATTATACCTTAATTATTTAACTGTTTATATGTGTTCATTTTTTTGAATATTGTGTTTAATAATTATTTTTTAAAAACTGTTCTGTATATCTAATTACATCCAATGGAATATGATTTTGTAATACCATATATAGCCTATATTTATAACGCATTTCGATAGTAAGATTATGATATGATTTTTGTAATTTTTCATTATAAAACCAATAATCAGGATATCTACTTATAATATAGTTTTTAACAAATGTATTATTCCAATGTGGGTTTTGAAATTTTATATTATTTTCAATATTTTTCAAATTGTAAGATGCGTCTTTTTGATAATTAATATTGCGTTTTATTAAATATTTCATGAGTTGTTCTTTTGATAATTCGTTATTATACATTATTTATAAACAATAAAGAAGCATTTATTTTCTAAAAATACTAAATAATTTTTTACTTTTATCATAAGTTGCAATTTGTGTAGGTCTTCCTAATGTGACACTATCTTTATCATATAATTTATGATTTTTTGGATTTAGTAAATATTCTTTATTATGAAATCTTTTAGGAATCCATTTTTTTTCTGGAATAGTGATTAATTTAAGTTTAATTTCTGGAGTTTTATTTATAATACTATTTTCTAAATGTTTTTCAAATACTGGATGATAAGAATTATTTTCAAATTCATAGCAACTAATTGGTTTATGTAAATAACAATCAATAGATGCTGATTTCAAGCAATCTAAGAATTTTTCATTAATCGTTTTTTTTCTGTTAGCAGTTTCTATAATTACTTCATCTGATGTTTTGAAATCGTCACTTGCACTAATTGTTTCAAAAGAAGCTTTAAGTTTTTTATCTGACTCAATATGTTTTAATAGATTTTTTCCAAATATTGTTGCATATTTATATACGGTAACATTTCTTTTTTCAACTGGTAATGCAACATGAGAATTCATTCTTTCAACTCTACCAATAACTTGATCTATTCGTATTTCTGACCAATGATGTTCAACGACATGTATTTGGCGCGCATTTTTGAGTGTAATTCCTTCTGCGCCTGATGCGGTTATAAAAAATGATTTAATTATTTGTCCGTCATAATTATTTTCAAATGGTAAAATGTTTTTTAAATCAGATGGTAAATCATCAAATTCGCTATTAAATATTTTTCTTATTAATTCTCTATTTTTGTCATCTTTTGTTCCATATAAAACATATGATTTATAAGGTACATAACCATCCAATGACCATTTTTTTGTTTTTTCATCATATTTCACGTTAAATGGTTTCCATTCAAATCGTTTTAATATACTAAACATAGAATTTATGCCTTCTCTATTTTTAAGATGACTATATACAACTGAAGTACCTTCACATTTTTCTATTCTATCTTTTATTAGCATATATTTTGGCGATAATTCCAAACATGCTGTTTCTGCATTTTTATCATCTTTTATAGAAAATAAGTATGTATCAAATTTATTTTCTAATTGTTGTAATAATTCTTCTTTATTATTTTTTGTTATTTTTTCGTCATTGTCTATTGATGATGGATATACAAAATTACATAATGCTGCAGAGCGAGCTCTATATGTATTAGTATTTTTACCATCATCTTCAAATATAGATTTTGTTTTTCTATTATTTGCGTCGATTATTATTTCTTTAATTCTTTCTTTTTCATATTGAATATATTGAGTTTTTGTCATTTCTAATTTATCTATTGGATTATAAATCATTTTTGGAAATGCATTTGATTTATTTTTCATATCTCCGTAATACGATACCATTCCTGCAATTCTTCTCATAAATAAATCTTTGTTAATAATATTAACTCCTTTTATAAATGATTTATGAAAATCTTCGTTTGTTGGAAATAATATTTCCTCATCAATTTCTGAATATTCAATTGAAGCATTAGTTGGAGAACTTGTAACATAATTTTTGAATTTTTTAATCCATTGTAAACAATTTTTTGGTGCTTGTTTATCTTTTAATATTTCATTGTCTTTGATTTTGAATCCATAAGTTGTGTTACATAATTCAATATTGATTTTATCTTTTGAATAATCATTAAAATTTATAAATTCTTGATATGGAAATTTTTTTAGATAATCTTTTAGAATCGAATTATTATTTTCATCTTTGTATGAAATTGTATATTTAAAAATAGAAGTTTTACCTTTCAAAATATTGAATAATACGGAGAATTCAATAGGATGATTCATAACAGGTGTTCCGGATAAAAATATAAATCTTGCATTTTGTGCATCCATAAACAGTTCATACAATAATCTACCACGAATATGTGAATTCATATTTGTTGGGTCATTAATATAGTTTGTCATCATCGATATAATATTGTGGGCTTCGTCGACTATAACAAGAGAGTCATCCAAAATTCTGTCTTTTTTCATTTTTTCTAAATGTTCTTTATTAACTCCATTATAGTGTATTAGTGAATATTGTTCATCAATTTTATGTTTGATTTGTTCTTTTATTTGTTTTTGGAATTTTTTACTTAATTTAGAATAATTAGTTGATTTTGTAGAATCTGCAACCCATCCACCACCTAAATCTTCTAAAATAGCTTTTGGTATAATTTTATTTAATTCATCTTTTGTTGTATCATTATATTTCTTAAATACCCAATGGCGTCTTGGTGCAATATATATTTTGTTTGCACATTTTTCTAATTCATGAATGAAATTATCTTTTAATGAACCTGGTAAAAATACAACAGTTTTTCTGTCATGTTTTAGACCTTCTGATATTGAAATTGCAGAACATGTTTTTCCAGATCCAAGTCCATGATAAAGCAAAACCCCTCGAAATGGTGTGTCAGGACTAATGTATGATTTAACTATTTTTTGATGTTTTAATAATTTAATTTTGTCTTCTGAATCATGTTCACTTTCAGCATGTTGTTCTAATGCTGCATCTGTTACTTTGCTAAAATTTTTTGAAGACAATGGTGCCCAAATTATTTTATCTTTTTTCATCTTATTAACTTTAAAAATATTATTAGTTCAATTCAGATTACCTAACATTTTAAAAATATGTAAAAAAATGATTAACTAATATTTAATTTATTAAATAAAGCATAATGAAGTTTTGCGACATTTGTGAAAATTTATTAGTTTTGTCAAAATCAAAATCAAATGATGATATTCAATATATTTGCCGTTCGTGTAAAAAAGAATTTCCGTGTGACGATACAGTAAATACTTGTGTATATCAGAAAAATTATGGAGGAAATGTTGATATTTATTATGAAATGTATGTGAATAAATATACTAAACATGATCCTACATTGCCACATTTAAATAATATGCAATGTGCAAATCAAGATTGCATTACAAATCAAGAAGGTTCTAATGCAAAATCTGACATTATTTATATTAGATATGATGAGTCTAAAATGAAATACATTTATTTATGTTGTAATTGTGATAAAGCCTGGATTCATCCAGAATATCAGAAAACAGTATTTATACAACAATAATTGCATATAAATGTTTCATATCTTTTATTAGACTAATATTAATAAGATGAATATATGTGAAATAAGAGAGGCATATATTAATTCATCTTATCCATCTTCAGATATAACTGATTTAATAGACAAAATATGTATAACTGTTAGTAAAATAAAAAATAATAAACAATCTGATAAATCAAATTTACTAAGTATATTCAATATAATTTCAAATTCTAACAAGAATAATATTTTAATTAAATTTGAGAATTTTGTAACTAAATGGAATGATGAATGCAATTCTGTTTTTTTAGATGTAATATGCAGACAGCATTTATATACAGATATTTATATTGAAATGTTTAAAATTATACCAGAAGAATATCAAAATAAATTAGTAACAAAACTATTGTCTTTGAATACTGAAACTTCAACATCTAATGAGTTAAAAACTGTTGGTTTATTTTTAGCAAAATGGTTTATATATATAAAAAAAGATAGTAATTCTATTTACAAATATTATTCAGATGAATTAGAAGATAAAGCACCTTTGGTTATAAATTCATTTATAACATTTTGTAAACAAGGTGAAAGTGGATTAATTCCAACTAAAATTTATAATAAAATAAAAAAAATCAAACTTTCAACATCTTCTCAATTACTTTTATATGATTTAGAAGATTTAATGGACAAAGAATCTTGAGAATCAAAATAAGTGATATTAATAATACATGTCTAGTCAAAGCAGAAAAGTATTTTATAATTCAAATTCTGCAGAAAAAGAACCATATTCATGGAAGGAAATAGATGTCATTATTGGTGGTTATAATGATAGATTTGGTTCTAATGTAGCAATTGACAATAATACTGTATTGATTGGATCACCAAATTTTAATAATAATCGAGGTATTGCATATATTTACGATTTTAATGAACTATCGGTTCCAATAGCAACACTTGTATCAGATAATAGCAATACAAACGAGTCTTTGTTTGGCAATTCTGTTGCTATATTTGATACACATGTTGTAATATCTGCACCTTATGAATCTTATGATGATTTACAAAAAGCAGGTTCTATTTATATTTTTGAAAAGAATAATTCTGGAAATTGGATTCACACAAAAAGAATAACCAATCCATCTCAAAAAGAATATGATTATTTTGGACATTCAATTGCAATTCACAAGAATAATATTGTTGTTAGTGCAATAAATAATGATGGCAATGACAGAAGTGGTTTTGTATATGTTTATAATATTGATGATTATAATAATGTTAATTTAGAATCAACACTTATATCTAATTATAGTGATGATTCTTTTGGATCTTGTATAACCATTTATGATGATTTGATTGTAGTTGGTGCTCCAAAGTCTAATAATTCAAAAGGAACCGTATACATTTATCGTTATAATGATACTTTATCGTGGATTTTAGAATATACTTTGGGAAGTTTATTTTCAAAAGAAAATAGTTTTTTTGGTTTTTCTTTATCATTATATGAAACAAATTTAATAGTTGGATCTTATGGGCAAGATAGAATAGAAATTTTTAATTTAGTATCATATTCAAATCTTATTCATTGGACAAACACTCATAATATACATTTAGATAATAATTCTTTATTTGGTTATAGTGTTACTATAAATAATAATTTTATAGTAATTGGTGCTCCTAATTCTAATTTTGATGAAGGTGCTCGAGCAAATGCTGGTGCAATTTATTTATATGAGATTAGTGGAAATGTTTTAGTAAATGAAAAATATTTTATAGGAAATAATTCAAGCAATAGTTTTGGAACAAATATTGCTTTAAGTAATAATAATCTAGTAGTATCAGATCCAAACGGAGTTAATGATGATTTTTCATTTCGTCCTGTATATTTTTATAATTATAGTCCTGGATTTTTATATCCAGAACCAGAGCCAGAGCCAGAACCAGAGCCAGAACCAGAGCCAGAACCAGAGCCACAGCCAGAACCAGAACCACAACCCGAACCACAACCAGAACCTGAGCGATCGCCAGAACCGGAGCCACAACCAGAACCAGAGCCACAACCAGAGCCACAACCAGAACCTGAGCCGGCACCAGAACCAGAACCAGAACCCCAACCAGAGCCAGAGCCAGAACCAGAACCAGAACCTGAACCTGAACCAGAACCAGAACCAGAACCAGAACCAGAGCCAAATCCAGAGCCATCTCCAGAACCGGAACCAGAACCTGAACCAGAACCAGAACCAGAAATAGTTGTTATTGATAATGTTGTAATTTATTGGAACAAAATAGATGAAAGTGGAAATTTTGTAAAAGATTATAGTATTTATAATTATGGTGAAAATGGGATAGTTAGTTTAGAATCTTTAAAAATTGTTGAAGATGAATATGAAATTTTTACTATAAATGATGTTTATATTGGAATCAAAACAGTTAAATCATATTTTGGTGATAATAATAATGTGAATAAGTATTGGTGTGATGATTTGGACGATGACAATGATTTTATTAGAACAAATTATGATAATTTAGATATTAATCATTATAGTTTTGAACTAATAAGATTAAATTATAATGATGATAACGATGATTTTAATAAATTTCATTTAGCTCATATTTCACAAGGCAAAAAGAGATTTGTTGTTCAAAGTTCTATTGAATTTGCATGGGGACCTGTATTAGAATTTTCAGAAAATTATCCAAATGGTTATTTTAGTTTTGCATATAGCAATGATATTTCTCGTGTTCCGATAAATGTTTGGGATATATTAGCAATTCCTCCACCAGAACCAGAACCAGAACCAGAACCCCAACCAGAACCAGAGCCTGAACCAGAGCCACAACCAGAGCCAGAACCAGAGCCTGAACCAGAGCCAGAACCAGAACCAGAAACAAATATTTTTATTTATTTTGCAATAAATACATATACAGCATATACAACAAATGTTGCAAATAATTTTGCATTAATAGAAATTAACAGTCCTTATATTAGTGAACCACAAGCAATTAAATATAGTGTGTTAGATGTATCTGGAGTTGGATTTATAGATATTTCTGGTAATTGGACAAATATTAACAATTCTTTTAGTGCAAAATTCAAATTTGGTAACACAATTTTAACTTGGAAAGTATACGATAAATATGATAATGAAACTAGTGCTCAAGTAAATATTAATGTATATGATGATTTTGGACCAATTTTTAATAATTTAGAATCTGATTATACATATAATACAGAATTTACAATAGATGAAAACAATAATATTTACAATGGTTCAATTCCAATACCGTCTGCATATGATGCAGTTGATGGTTGGTTAAATAAAATATTTTATAGGAAAAATGTAAATGAATTGGGTTACACAGATTATGTTGAAGTGACTACTGATTCAAGTGGTTCAAAAACATTAAATCTTGATTATTATTTAGGTAATACAATAATACAATGGAAAGCTATTGACAATTCGAATAATCTAAATTTTAATACTGGTGTTTCGACTATAAATGTTCTTGATGGTTTTGGACCTTCTTATGATAACAAAGATATTGATTGGAATAAACAAAATATTTTTTTTATAACTAGTCATACTAACATATATAATGATGGTAGAATTGAAGTACCACGAGTATATGATGCTGCAGATAGTTGGTTAAATAATTTAGAATATAAAAGAACTAAAAACGTGTCAATCGATTCTAGTGGCAATGATTCTGTTTCAGATAATGTTGTACCTGCTGATACTGATTTTATTAAATTAAATACTTTACCTGGTGGGATTCAAACATTTAATCATAATTGGGGTCATGGAACAACAATAACAACTTGGAAAGCAACAGATTCCGAAGATAATGATGAACAAAATGCTGGAGAAACTACAATAATCGTGAATGATAATTTTGGACCTTTATTTGGTGCT
>Ga0163180_10000189_pt1 | contig 34776 bp, 44 predicted proteins | sample AtlANTMetagenome_2_FD_109647 | JGI IMG/M metagenome (GOLD analysis project Ga0163180, IMG submission 109647) | Marine eukaryotic phytoplankton communities from the Atlantic Ocean - Atlantic ANT 4 Metagenome | ecosystem: Environmental > Aquatic > Marine > Oceanic | place: North Atlantic Ocean...
AACTTTGAGAAATTTGTTGATAAAATTACTGATGTAGCTGCTGATATTAAAATTGTAGAAAACTTTGATTTAAACGATCCTGAAGAGTTTGAAGTCTTTGAGTCTGAAGATACTATTTCTATTCTGAATAGATATATCGAGGAAGCAGAAATTCAACTTGATAAGTCCAGAGTTCAGAATATTATGAGACAGACTTATCAAGAGGCATGTGAGTTGATTTGAGATGTATATTCTAACAATTTACGGAAAAGAAACGGATGGTGCATATTCGGTAACCGATGAGGACGGTGATCAAATTTTATATTTGTTCAAAGGCGAAGACGATGCGATGAGATATGCTATGATGTTGGAGGATGGTGGAAGTCCAGAAATGCACGTCATAGAAATTGAAGATGAGATAATGATTAAAACCTGTGAGTTGCATGACTATAAGTATGCAATCATAACTGAAAACGATCTTGTAATTCCTCCTGAAGCCACACATGATTTTATTTGAGAAAATTCGTTGGAAAAATTTTCTATCAACTGGTAATCAATATACTGAGATAGGATTTACACAGCACCCAACAAATCTGATTATTGGAACTAATGGAGCTGGCAAGAGCACTCTACTTGATGCTCTTACTTTTTCTCTGTTTGGGAAACCATTTCGTAAAATCAATAAACCTCAACTGGTCAATTCAGTTAACGAAAAGGATTGTGTTGTTGAGGTAGAGTTTTCTATTGGGAACACGAACTGGAAAGTCGTTCGTGGTATCAAACCAAATATTTTTGAAGTGCATCGTGATGGCACTCTTCTAGATCAGTCCGCAGCTGCACTTGATCAGCAGAAGTGGTTTGAGCAGAACGTCATCAAGATGAACTATAAGTCTTTTACTCAGATTGTGATTCTTGGTAGTAGCACGTTCGTTCCTTTCATGCAATTGACTGCTACAAATCGTAGAGATGTGATTGAAGATCTTCTTGATATTCGTATCTTCTCTTCTATGAATAATTTGATGAAAGATAAGATCCGTCAAGTCAAAGAAGATATCAAAGTCTTAGATCTTAAGAAAGAATCTTTGAATGATAAAGTCAAGATGCAAACGAACTTTATTGAAGAGATTGAAAGTCGTGGTAAGGAAAATATTAAAAGTAAGGAAGTAAGGATTTCAGAACTCCTTACTGAAGAGAATAATTTGATGAATAGTAATGCTATCATCGAAGAAGATGTGTTCAAGTTGAATAAAGAGATTGAAGATGTAGTAGGAGCCACAGAAAAACTTCGTACACTTGGTAATCTAAAAGGTAAGATTTCTAATAAGGTAGCGACGATTACGAAGGAGCATAAATTCTTCACACAAAATACGGTTTGTCCTACCTGCGATCAGAAGATTGAGGAGTCCTTCAGAATAAATAGAATTAATGACGCTCAAAATAAAGCAAAGGAGTTGCAATCCGGTTATAAAGAACTGGAACAAGCGATTAATAAGGAAGAAGAGCGAGAGCGTCAATTCACTACTCTATCGAAGGAGATTACTACACTAACGCATGGCATTTCTCAAAACAATATTAAGATCGCTGGATGTCAACGACAAGTCAGAGATCTGGAATCGGAAATTCAAAGAATTACCGATAACCTTGCAAACAGAAATACTGAGCATGAGAAACTAGCAACCTTCAAAGACAACTTAAGAACTACATACGACGAACTCGCTCAACGTAAGGACACGATTAACTATTACGATTTTTCGTATAGTCTACTTAAAGACGGTGGAGTCAAGACCAAAATCATTAAGAAGTATCTACCGCTGATAAATCAGCAAGTCAATAAGTATCTACAACTTATGGACTTTTATATCAACTTCTCTCTTGATGAGGAATTTAACGAAACCGTCCAGTCCCCAATTCACGACAACTTTTCATATTCTTCTTTCAGCGAGGGAGAGAAGATGAGAATCGACCTGGCCCTACTCTTCACATGGCGTGAAGTAGCACGGATGAAGAACTCTGTCAACACGAATCTACTCATCATGGATGAGGTGTTTGATAGTTCTCTTGATGGATTTGGAACAGAAGAATTTTTGAAGATCATTCGGTTTGTTATTAAAGATGCAAACATCTTTGTTATTTCTCATAAGGAATCTCTACATGATAAGTTCGCAGATGTGATTCGCTTTGATAAGGTGAAAGGATTTAGTAGGATGGTCTGATGCCGACGTTTGTACATAAGGAAACCGGGAAGAAAATATTCTTTGCACATATCCCAAGAACGGCAGGGAGATTTGTAGAAGCTAATCTGTTAGAAAATGGATTTGATTGGGGTGATAGTCATCTAGACACTGGACTAGGTGTAATGTCTGTTGTGAATAATATTGAGATAGCACATTATCATCGTAAGTATTATCAAAAATATTTGAATGTGACAGAAGACATTCCTCAGTTCTCTATTGTTAGAAATCCTCTCACTCGATTTATTTCTGGTTCAATTTATCTAAAGAGAACATATGGGAACGATATACAATCCCAGATGGAAGATCCTATGTTGTTTGGGTCGATGATACAAAATCTTCCTTTTGAGGGATCATGGAACTGGTATCGACCACAAGTAGATTTCTTGAGTAATCAAACTCAAGTTTGGAAATTTGAAAATAAGATTGGAGATGAGTTTGCTGCTTGGTTAAGTGATATTATCGGTATTAATTTAAAGTTCGATGATAAGGTAGAGTATCCAAAATCTCATGATGAGGGAAATAAGTTAAGGATGTCTCCTGCTCTAGAAGTAAACATTAGAGGAGCTTACGCTAAAGACTTTGAAGTATTGTATAAAAGTATGTAAAAATTGTTAAGTATGACAAGAACTTCATTAAGTTAGCATACCAACACTAAATAGTAACAGAATTGAGAGAGAATTTTATGTAACGAAAGTCTCGTTGTTATTTCTCGACTGTATCATTAGGAGACATTATGCACAATCTCATTTCACACAATCAACTAGCGGGTTGGAAACAAAGCGTTGATCGATTGACTCATACATTAGACAGAACGATGGATGAATCAGATGTTTTAAACGATTACTACAATTGTTTGATTGAGTGTGATGATGATCAATCCACTTGTAAACGAGTTTGTAGGAGCATTCTTTCATAAATTTCAAAGCGATTAAAACCAATCATAGACACATAGGAAACTGTCACTAAGGGCCCTCCGCTTCGGCGGGGGGTTTAGTATTATAGGTGCATACAAGAGAAACCACCATGGCAGTCAAGCACGAAATCAAATCCCAACTTGCCAAACTGCTTGCCACTGAGGACTTGATCGTGGAGCACAAGCAAGTGCAGACTGCTTGCTTCAACGTCCACACCCGTGTCCTGACCCTCCCGATGTGGGAGAAAGCAAGCAACACCGTCTATGATCTGTTGGTGGGTCATGAGGTTGGCCATGCACTCTTCACCCCTGACGAGAACTGGTTGGAAAAGGTTGCAGTCCCTCCTCAGTTTGTGAATGTGGTTGAGGACGCACGAATTGAGAAACTTATGAAACGCAAGTACATGGGACTTGCAAAGACGTTTTTCCGAGGTTACCAAGAACTAAATGACGAGGACTTCTTCTCTATTTCTGACGAGTCTGTTTCTGATTTCAATCTTGCTGATCGTGCAAATCTATACTTTAAGATCGGTAATTTTTTAGACATCTCTTTTGATTCTGAAGAACAAGTATTGATTCAGAAGATTGCAGACGTAGAGACCTTCGACGATGTGTTGAAGGTTGCGGAAGAACTGTACTTGTTCTGTAAGAAAGAAAAAGAAGAGAAAGTAGATGATATGGAGATGCCATCTAATGAGATGGGTGGAGAGTCTGATCAACCTGCTAGTGAGCAGCAGGAACAGCAGGACTCTCCTGGAGAGGGTTCTGGTGAGTCTGAGCAGCAAACTCCTATGCCAGAGGCAGATCAATCTGCTACTGCTCCTCTGAATGATGAACCAGAGGTTCAGACTGCTGATGCTTTGGAATCAAATCTGCAGGATCTTGTGAATGAGGATGCCTGGGAAAATGTATATGTTGAGATTCCTAAGGTTGACCTGAAGTATATTATTGCTAAGAATGATGATATTCATAAAGAGATTGATGCATGGTTCAATCATCAAGAGACTAAGATTGAATGTCTTTTTGATAAGGTTGATGGAGAGTTTATTAAGTTCAAACGTAATGCACAGAAAGAAGTCAACTACCTGGTGAAAGAGTTTGAGTGTCGCAAGGCAGCAGATTCCTATGCCCGTGCTACCACTGCTCGCACTGGTGTTCTTGATACCTCCAAACTGCACACCTACAAGTACAACGAAGATCTATTCAGGAAAGTCTCTGTGATTCCTGATGGTAAGAATCATGGTCTGATCTTCGTCCTTGACTGGAGTGGTTCTATGAGCCGTGTGATGCTTGACACAATCAAGCAACTCTATAATCTGATCTGGTTCTGTAAGAAAGTTTCTATTCCTTTTGAGGTGTATGCTTTCACGAACGAGTGGAAGAAACCTGAGATCAATTATGAAACTCAAGAAATTGTCAAACCGGCAGACTGGACTTCTTCTTATGAGAAGAAAGAGAATCTTCTTGCTGTTCATGAACAGTTCTCTATGATGAATCTTCTGACCAGCAAGACAAATGGTAAGCAACTAGAACATCAGATGATCAACATCTGGAGGTGTGCGAAAGCCTTTGGTAACTTCTACGGATCTTGCTACTCTGTCCCCACTCGTATGGGTTTGTCTGGCACTCCTTTGAATGAAGCATTTGTGTGTCTTCACCAGATCCTTCCTCAGTTCCAGAAGGAGAACAAACTGCAGAAGGTTCAGTGTATTGTCTTGACCGATGGTGAGGCAAATCATCTCTCTCGTCACGTCATGGTGAAACGTCACTGGGAGAATGAACCTTATATGGGAAATCGTCAGTTGACTGGTGGTTGCACCTTCCTCCGTGATCGCAAGACTGGTAATACCTATCAGGTTCCTTATGGTTGGCATGGATTCTCTGACCTGATGCTTCAGAACCTTCGTGACAATTTTCCGTCTGTTAACTTTGTGGGTATCCGTGTTCTTGAGGGTCGTGATGCAAACGGATTCCTGAGCCTGTATCACGATCGGGGTTCTAATGTGTTCCATAAGCTGCAGAGTGAGTGGAAGAAACAACGTAGTTTCACCATCAAGACCTCTGGATATCATGCATATTTTGCTATTTCTGCAGCATCACTTTCTCAGGACTCTGATTTTGAAGTTGATGATGGTGCAACCAAAGCAAAAATTAAATCTGCATTCATCAAGTCTCTCAAGACTAAGAAACTAAATAAGAAGGTCCTTGGAGAATTTATTTCTCTAGTAGCATGACAAAAGAAAATTGGAGAGAGATTGCTAAAGCATCAGAAAAGGATCCCAAGGTACTTGAAATCCTTGAGAATGGTCCTAGATCTCTCAGTCAGGCATATCTACTCGGAGCTATGCGATACAAGTATGGACGATCTGACAAGTGACACACGGGGGGTTTAAGACCCCCCTTTTTCGTCTATAATAACTTCAGTTAAACAAAACAAATGGGTCTGTCCAAAGAAAGCATCGTCGAATGTCTCCGCGAGTCCTACGGTGAGTCCGTGACTTCTGCTGAGATCAAAGCATTCTGTATGATGAATGACTTCAACTATCAGACTATCACTAACAAACTGACTGATTACAAGGTTGGTCGCGGTAAGTGGAATCTGGAAGTAACGAAAGAGACTGTAGAAGAACTCGAAGTGACTTATAATGGACCTGCAGCACTGCCTGCAGTAGAGCAAAACCTTATCCCCGCTAAAGATGATTCCTTCGTCCAGTTTGGTAATTTCAGTGACGTTAAAAAAATTATTAAGTCCGGTCTCTTCTACCCTACGTTTATCACGGGTCTTTCGGGCAACGGTAAAACGTTTTCTGTCGAACAAGCATGTGCCCAACTCGGCCGAGAACTCATCCGAGTCAACATCACAGTAGAAACAGATGAAGATGATCTTATTGGCGGCTTCCGTCTTGTTGGTGGAGAAACCGTTTGGCACAACGGACCAGTTATCGAAGCCCTGCAACGGGGTGCTGTGCTGCTCCTTGACGAGATCGACCTCGCCTCAAACAAAATCCTCTGTCTTCAGTCTATTCTCGAAGGAAAAGGAGTTTTCCTCAAGAAGATTGGCAAATGGGTTACGCCCGCAGAAGGTTTCCAAGTATTCGCAACCGCAAATACCAAAGGTAAAGGTTCCGACGACGGCCGATTCATCGGAACTAACGTGCTCAACGAAGCATTCCTTGAGCGGTTCCCTGTGACCTTTGAGCAGGAGTATCCTTCTACTGCCACTGAACAGAAGATCCTTGGTAAGATCTGTAAGGATGAAGAATTCTGTAAGCGTCTTGCTGACTGGGCTGACATCATCCGTAAGACTTTCTATGATGGTGGTATTGAGGAGATCATCAGCACCCGTCGTCTGGTTCATATCGTGAGGGCATACAGCATCTTCAACGACAAGGCAAAAGCAATCCAAGTCTGTGTCAATCGTTTTGATGATGAAACCAAGCAAGCATTCTTGGAACTGTATGATAAGGTTGATGCTGACTTTGTGATGCCCGTTGACGAGCAAGTACAATCCTGATATAATTATGACAAACTCTTGGAGTCTACTTTACGATACGATGACTAAACATTCAAAGTATTATTATGATTATGATCGTAATGATCCAAACAGAGAAAACCCATTTACAAGCGATCAGAGTTATTGGGAAGATGATGGATTTAGTTTGATTGGTAATCCGATGGGAGCTCAAGATACCATTTGTATGGGATCAGGATCTGACACAATTACCTTTGGTGCTGCACAACCAGTTCCGATGGATTATCTTTCCCTTGGTGGCGAAGACTCTGTTATTTTTAACTTAACTATGGATGAAAAGAACAAGCAAAGCAAGTACAAATATAGTGAGGATGCGATCCTTAAAGAACTAACCGATTATATTGCTGGTACATACAATCAGCACTACTCTGCTGGTGATGATAAAATCCAAACACTTGATTTGATTGAAGCTTGTGGTGATGGAGAATCCTTCTGCCGCAGCAACATCCTCAAGTATGCCTCTCGTTATGACAAGAAAGGCACTGCACGTCGTGACATTTTGAAGATCTTGCATTATGCTGTTCTTCTGATGCATTTCAACGACAAGAATGCACAACGTGAAACCTATCCCCAGTGAAACTGAGACCTTCCAATACTATGAAACTGTCCGATAAAACTATCTCTGTCCTGAAGAACTTCTCTTCGATCAATCAATCGATTCTCTTCAAGGAGGGTAGTAAACTTCGCACTATTAGTGTGATGAAAAACATCCTTGCAGAAGCCACTGTTACTGAAGAGTTTATGAAGGACTTTGGCATCTATGATTTGAACCAGTTCCTTAATGGTTTGAGTCTGCATTCTAGTCCTGAACTTGACTTCCAAAATGATGGATATGTCATGATCCGTGAAGGTAAATCACGTTCTAAGTATTTCTTTGCAGATCCTAATGTGATTGTCACTCCCCCGGAGAAAGACATCACTCTTCCTTCTGAAGATGTTTGCTTTGAAGTAAGCACAGATCAATTGGAGAAACTGCTTAAGGCATCAGCTGTTTATCAATTGCCTGATCTGTCTGCTGTTGGTGAATCGGGTGTGATCAAACTGGTTGTTCGCGATAAGAAGAATGACACATCTAACGACTATGCTGTCGTTGTTGGTGAGACTGACAAAGAATTCTCTTTCAACTTCAAGGTAGAGAACATCAAGGTTCTCCCTGGAACTTATGAGGTGGTTGTGTCACAAAAACTTCTGTCACGATTTACCTCCAAGAATCACGATCTGACTTATTATATTGCTCTAGAGCCTGATTCTACTTTCGGATGAATATCTTTGTGACCTCTCCCAGTCCTTGGGAATCTGCCAGGGTTCTCCCTGACAAACATATTGTCAAGATGCCCCTAGAGACATGTCAGATGCTTGCTATTGTATGCTCTGACAAGTGGGGTCATAACTTCGGCACTCTTCCTAGAGCAGATGGTACTCCCTATGCTACTGAGAAGGGTGCTTTTCGTAATCATCCCTGTACTATCTGGGCAAATGAATTTGTAACCAATTGGCAGTGGTTGCTTGCTCATGGACTTGCTATGTGTGACGAGTACACTGCTCGATATGGTAAGGTCCACACCTGTCAGAAGACGCTCCTAGCAGCAAAGGAGATACTTCCTACCGCAGACCCACAAGGTCGCAGTGGAAAAGATCCAACACCGTTTGTCTTTGCTGGTCCTGATGAGTTCAAGTTGGATACTTCGATATCCATCTTTGACAAATACAAGATGTATATTGCATCTAAACCTTGGGTAGCTGATAACTACCTTCGTATTCCTGATCGTAAACCTGATTGGATTTAATAATGAAACACATCCTATTCACCTTGAAGGGATGTCCTTTTGAACTTCTTGACGACAAAGAGTTTATTCGTATGCTTTTGTTTAGAGCAACAAAGGAATGCAAATCTACTTTGCTTAATCTTGCAGTGCATAAGTTTGACCCTCAAGGTGTGACTAGTATTGCCATGCTTGCTGAATCTCATATCAGTATTCATACTTGGCCTGAGAAGGGAATGGCAGTATGTGATGTCTTCACTTGTGGGGATACCGCTACACCTCAAGATGGTGTAGAATATATGAAAGAACAATTGAAGGCAACTGATATTGTGTCTCATGAATTTGTTCGACCTTTGGAATGATTATGCGTAATGAATTTTTGTGGGTAGAAAAATATCGCCCCAAAACTATTGAAGAATGTATTTTACCAACAAATATTAAGAAGACCTTCCAAGACTTCCTAGATAAAGGTGAGATACCTAACATGCTGCTCGCAGGTCCTGCAGGATGTGGTAAAACAACTGTAGCAAAAGCACTGTGCAATCAACTGGGAGTAGATGTTTATGTCATCAACGGATCCGATGAGGGACGCTTTCTTGATACGGTCAGAAATACTGCAAAGAATTTCGCTTCGACCGTCTCACTTCAAGCAACTGGCAAACACAAAGTCATCATTATCGACGAAGCTGATAACACAACAAACGACGTACAACTCTTACTTAGGGCGTTTACAGAGGAGTTTTCTGGCAACTGCAGATTCATCTTTACCTGCAATTTCAAAAACAAAATTATCGAGCCCCTCCACTCCAGATGCGCCTGTATTGATTTTTCCACCAATTCCAAAAGCAAACCCCAACTTGCCGCCCTCTTCTTCAAAAGACTCCAAGAAATCTTGGATACAGAGGCTGTTGAATTTGATAACAAGGTCCTGGTAGAATTAATCAACAAACACTTCCCTGATTGGCGACGTGTTCTGAATGAGTGTCAACGTTACTCTGCTGGTGGTAAGATTGACTCTGGTATTCTTGCAACCTTTAGTGATGTAAAAGTAAATGACTTGGTTAAAAAACTTAAGGAAAAAGATTTCCCCGAAGTACGTAAATGGGTTGTCAATAACTTGGACAACGATACTAGTGTACTTCTGCGTCGTATTTACGATGCTTGTTATGATTCCATGGTTCCGAATAGTATTCCTGCTGCTGTGCTTTGTCTTGCTAAGTATCAGTATCAGATGGCATTTGTCGCGGATCAGGAGATAAATATGCTTGCTTGTTTAACCGAAATTATGGTGGAGTGTGAATTCAAATGATTGATGTAAAACTGTTTCGTATTACAACTGGAGAAGAAGTAGTTGCAGAACTTGTGTCTGAAACTGATGATACTGTGACCGTTAAGAATGGTCTGGTTGTTCTTCCTACAAACACTGGTGTGGGATTTGCACCATGGGCTACTGTGATTGATCAGGAAAATCCAGAGATCACAGTATCTAAACGGCATGTCGTTTATATTGTGCCTGTTCAAGAAGATGTTGCCAAACGATATAATGAAATGTTTGGTAGTAAATTAGTAACACCCTCTAGTAAAAAACTGATCGTATGAAAATTCCTAGACAAAAGAAATCCAGAACGTACTACTACTTCTGGGCATTCATGGCACTTACAGTATTCTTTGGACAACTATATGTTGGATATGGATATCGTCTCATGCATGGAAGTATGCTAGACTTGATGGATAAAGTTGATGGAGTTCTTCTCCATACAACACCTGATAAAGGACCTAAATTTCTCTGATGATGAAGTCTTTGAAAACTCCTCTTCGTTATCCTGGCGGTAAGAGTCGCGCATGTGTGAAGATGGACCAATATATTCCTGATCTGCGCGACTATAAAGAATATCGTGAACCATTTCTTGGCGGTGGTAGTGTAGCGATTTATATTACTAAAAAATACCCAAACCTCAAAGTCAAGGTAAATGATTTGTATGGACCTCTTTACAACTTCTGGAGAGTTCTGCGGGATGATGGTGATGCCTTGTATGAAACACTATGTGATTTAAAATCTAGGTATCCAGATCCAGTTTATGGTCCACAAGAAAATGGTTTTGAGTTCCCTGCAAAAGAATTATTTTTAGAATCAAAAAGGATTGTTAATGATTACACTGAATCGAATCTATCTCGCGCTAGTAGCTTTTATATTATTAATAAGTGTAGCTTTAGTGGACTCACCGAGTCCTCATCCTTCAGTAGACAAGCAAGCAAATCCAACTTCTCACTGCGAGGAATCCAAAAACTCCCAGGATATACCAAAATAATTAAAGGTTGGGAGATTACTAATGAATCCTATAAAGAATTACTTACTGACCGTAAAGATGTATTCACATATCTAGATCCACCATACGATATTAAAGATAATCTTTATGGGAAGAAGGGTAGTATGCATAATACCTTTAACCATGATGACTTTGCTGCTGATTGTGATCAATATGTTGGACCTCAACTCATATCTTACAATTCTTCTAATTTGGTTAAAGAAAGATTTGATGGATGGAATGCAGCGGAGTTTGATCTAACTTATACCATGCGTTCAGTTGGTGAATACATGCGTGAGCAAAAAGATCGTAAAGAACTTTTACTTTTTAATTATGGAACTGAAGGATTGGCTCAACTCAATTAACTTTAACAAAGAAGATCTATCAGAACACATCAAAGACTATCCACCATATATCGTTAATCGTTGTTTATCGGGGCACATGGATTGTGTGATGTATGTAAATGAAATGAATAAGTATAACTTTCTTGATAAAGATATGCAATATTCTTTTTATCTAAATACTTTGAGGAAAAGAAAGAGATTCTCTCCTTGGCTCCGAAAGGATAAAGTTCAAGATTTAGAATGTGTCAAACAATACTATGGATATAGTAATGAGAAGGCATCTCAAGCTCTGAAAATTCTTACACAAGAACAACTTATTTTTATTAAACAACGACTTGACACTGGAGGAATGAAATGAGTACTACGGTTGAACCAACGGTACAGTGGTCACAAGATCAAATGGTGCAGGTGCTTCTAAGTGAACCTGATGACTTCCTGAAAGTTCGTGAGACACTGACACGCATCGGAGTTGCATCACGTAAGGAGAAGAAACTCTACCAGTCTTGCCATATCTTACATAAGCAAGGATTGTATTATATCGTCCACTTCAAAGAGCTCTTTGCACTGGACGGAAAACATGCTAACCTTACTGTTAACGATGTTCAGAGACGCAATCGTATTGCACGTCTCCTTGCTGACTGGGGACTTATCTCCATCGTAAAAGAAGAATCAGTTCTCGACATCGCTCCACTGAATCAAATTAAAGTTCTGGCTTATAAGGATAAGTCGGACTGGATTCTGGAGCAAAAATATAATATTGGAAAGAAAGGAAAGACTCAGGAAACTGAATAAATAAATTTGAGTCTTTCGTGCGACTCTACGATTGTCGGAAACCCCCATAAGGAGGTACGGTTGTTACCGTATCTCCTTTTTTCGTGCCGTGCTATAAATATATCGGATGCCTTCGGGGTCCACACAATCTAATCTCGCTTTAAAAGGAGAAGTACAAATGGGAAACCTACAAAAATTTCATGCTGCCGATTTGCCAAAGTTGCTTGAAAAGATAAATAGGAACAGTATTGGTATGGATGATTACCTTAGCAGGGTGTTTGACCTTCACGAAACATCTGCCTCATATACTCCGTACAACCTGGTGACAGTCAGCAACGTAGAGTCTAGACTGGAACTAGCACTTGCTGGATTTAAAAAGAAACAAGTAAATGTCTACACACAAGACGGAAAACTCTTTGTCGAAGGACAACGAGAAGATGGAGAAACTGGAACAGAATACGTCCATAGAGGAGTGGCTCAAAGATCTTTCACTAGAGCATGGACCCTCAGTGACGAGACGGAAGTTAGATCAGTTAGCTTTGAGGATGGGTTGCTGAGTATTACACTCGGCAGAATTGTTCCTACTCATCATCAAAGAAAGGATTGGTTCTGAAATCCTGACTAGATTCTGATGCAACGGATACAAAAGTGTATCAACGTGATACACTTTTTCTATATAATTATGTACCATGTATGATACTTTAATGGCACTATTCGCACTCTTCTCAGTCCTTACCGCATCAGCATTTGGAGCATACAAGCTAACACCAAAATCAGAGGAAGAGGAATTATTTCTTCCTTATTGAATAAACTGGTTTTGATATCCTAACATTTGGTAAACCAAACCCCAGAAGTGTTTGACACTCCTGGGGTTTTCCCTTATAATATGGAGGTAAACAAGCCTGACGGCTTTACAACCCCCCTAAAACTAAAATGTTTATCAAAATTCCCAAGAAAGGCGTGCCCGCCAACATTAGGAAACAAGTAGAAGAAGCACTTCCAGAACCTCTGGTTGTTGCTGGATGGAAATTTGTGCGATATGTTTGGCGTCGTCTTGATCAGGTCAACACCAAGGATGCTGATGGAAACAGTGACAACACTGTTCGTATTGGTGGTACTGGTGCAAACGATGTCCTAAAAACTTCCCTTGCAAAAGGTATTAATATTTCTAAACTTACTCCGTCAATCTTTCCAGATGACAATCTGTTGAACGGATTTAATCGATTTAAGAACCTTGCTCTTAATGGATATGAAGAGTGGATCTTTGCTGAGTATGAGATTGATGAGTCCACTAAAACTGAGTTCCAAGTAACTAAGCAAGATTACATCGATGACTTTCGTGCTGCTGCTAATGGTGGTGATGGAGCAAAGGTCATTACTCCTGACGAATTGAAAGAACTTGGTCGCAAACGTTTTGAAAAACGCCCAGACCGTAGTAAGAAAGCAGTTGCTCGTTGGGTTCATAGTCTTGACCTGAATCTTTCTAATGATCAAGTCAACGGTATTGCCCAGACTGTTTCAAAAGATTTTGCTCGTCGTGGTATCATCAACTCTTTTACCCGTGAGGAAGCTGAAGTTCATGTTGCGGGAAAAGGATTTGGTGCTGATGTTTTGAATACCAAAGACAGTACCCGTGTTCTTCGTATGTTCCCTAAGATTATGAGGAACTACGTGAATAACGGCACTATTTTCAAGTATGTTGATTATAATAGTGATGCTATAACTCACAAACAGATTGATGATGGACGTGAAGATTCTCAAAAAGAATTGATGACTATGCATAATTTGTGTTTAAAGTATGCAGCTACCGTTCAATTGAATGATGGTAAAATTTCTTGGGAACGTCTTGGTGGTTTGGCACAAAAAATTGGTACTGAAAAGGAAGGAACTGATGGTCTTGCAGTTGATTGCTGAGATTGGTTCTAAATACTATTGAATATCGTCGCCGCAGAGGGGCAACTGGCACAATCCAGTTGACGCCCCTCTTTTTTATTGGTAGAATGGGAACGAAGAAAAACTGACTTATGACTATCAAATTACTGCTCTTGAAATCAGGTGAAGACATGATTGCCAGTGTGGCAGAGATGGGATATGGAGAAGGTGAAGACCGACGAGTGGTTGGATATTATCTCAACAAACCTTGCGTGATCAAGATGCGTGACCCTAACGTTCTTGATGATGCGAGTGAGGGACGTGGACGCAAGGCTGGGTATGAGGTATCTCTCTTCCCTTGGATGCCACTGTCTGCCGAAGAGACCATCCCTGTTCCTTCTGACTGGGTTGTGACTATGGTGGAACCAACCATCAAACTAAAAGAAATGTACATCGAGGACATCGTAGACCATGGAAAAAACAATCAAAGCGATTCTGCTGACGAACAATCAGATTCTAGTGAGTCAGATTGATGAAGTGGGAGCAGATATTGGCCAACCAGACTGTAAGTTGACCAATCCATTTGTTCTCCAGAAAGACGGGACACTGGAACCCTGGTTGATCTCTGTCTCACGTCAAGATGAATTTATGATTAGTTCTGATAAGATTATGACTCTTACAGAACCTATGCCCACCCTAGTTGAAAAATACGAAGAACTTACTAAGTAATGCGTTTCTACACTAATGTTCAGTTGATTGGTAATCAGTTCCTCGTTCGGGGAGTTGAGAATGGTAGGAGATATGAACACAGAGATGAGTTCTTTCCTACTCTGTTTGTGAAATCTAAGAGAGATTCAAAGTATCGAACATTAAGTGGAGAACCTGTAGAGGAGATTCATCCTGGAACAGTTCGCGATTGTCGTGACTTCTATAAGAAGTATGATGAAGTTGATGGATTTGAGATCTATGGAAATGATCGATACATCTATCAATACATCTCAGAGAAGTATCCTGAGGATGAGATTAAGTTTGACATCAGTCAGATTAAACTGGTAACTCTTGATATTGAGACCACTGCAGAGAGAGGATTTCCTGATGTAGAGTCTGCATCAGAAGAGATTCTTGCGATTACAATTCAGGACTATACCACCAAGCAGATTACTACCTGGGGCGTGAAACCTTTTGTTAACAAGCAGAAAAATGTTACTTACTATCACTGCCCTTCAGAACATGAACTGCTGAGCCACTTCATCAACTATTGGATGCAGGATGTTCCTGACGTGGTGACTGGTTGGAACATTCAACTGTTCGATATCCCATACATCTGTAAGCGCCTCAACAGGGTGCTTGGAGAGAAGTTGATGAAGCGATTCTCCAACTGGGGTCTTGTGACCGAAGGAGAGGTTTTTATCAAGGGTAGAAAGCAGATCACCTTTGACGTTGGTGGACTCACTCAACTTGACTATCTGGATCTGTACAGAAAGTTCACATACAAAGCACAAGAATCATATCGCCTAGACTACATAGCAGAGGTGGAGTTGGGTCAGAAAAAACTGGACCACTCTGAGTTTGACACTTTTAAGGATTTCTATACCAAAGGGTGGCAGAAGTTTATTGAATACAATATAATTGACGTAGAACTTGTTGACCGCTTGGAAGACAAGATGAAACTGATTGAACTTGCACTGACCATGGCCTATGATGCCAAGGTGAACTATGCTGATGTGTTTTATCAGGTCCGCATGTGGGACAACATCATCTATAACTATCTAAAGAAACGGGATATTGTTATTCCTCCCAAGATTAGGTCTGACAAAAACGAAAAGTACGCGGGTGCTTATGTCAAGGAACCGATACCAGGAAAGTATGATTGGGTTGTTAGTTTCGACCTTAATAGTCTGTATCCTCACCTTATCATGCAGTACAATATCTCGCCAGAAACGCTTCTGGAGGAGAGACATCCCACAGCAACAGTGGATAGAATACTTGATGAAGAGATAAACTTTGAGTTGTACAAGGATAATGCGGTATGTGCTAACGGTGCTATGTACCGCAAAGACGTTCGTGGGTTCTTACCAGAACTTATGGAGAAGATGTATGGTGACCGTGTGATCTTCAAGAAGAAGATGATTCAGGCAAAGAAAGATTATGAAAAAACTCCTACGAAGACTCTGGAGAAAGAGATTGCGCGATGCAATAATATTCAGATGGCTAAGAAGATTTCACTCAACTCTGCTTATGGTGCAATCGGTAATCAGTATTTTAGGTATTACAAATTGGCCAACGCGGAAGCGATTACGCTTTCTGGTCAAGTCTCTATCCGTTGGATTGAGAGTAAGATGAATGAGTATCTAAATAAACTGTTGCAAACAACAGAAGAGGATTACGTAATTGCATCTGACACAGATTCAATTTATCTTAATCTTGGACCTCTTGTTGATAAATTTTTTGCTTCTAAGTCTAGCGACAAAGTTGCAATTGTTTCCCTACTTGACAAGATCTGCGAAGAAAAGTTTGAACCGTATATTGATCAGTGCTACCAAAATCTGGCGACGTATGTCTCGGCATACGATCAGAAGATGCAAATGAAACGTGAGAATATTGCTGACCGTGGTATCTGGACCGCGAAGAAGAGATACATTCTCAACGTGTGGGATAGTGAGGGTGTTCGTTATGAAGATCCCAAACTTAAGATGATGGGTATTGAGGCAGTTAAATCGTCTACTCCTGCTCCGTGTAGGAAGATGATTAAGGATGCCTTGAAGTTGATGATGAGTGGCACTGAGGAAGATGTAATTGACTTCATCGATAAGTCTCGCGCAGAGTTTAAGAAGTTGCCACCAGAGCAAATTTCTTTCCCGCGATCAGTTTCTGATGTTCAGAAGTATAAATCCTCATCTGACATTTACGTGAAGGGAACTCCTATTCACTGTCGTGGAGCTCTTCTGTTCAATCACTATATTAAAGAGAAGAAACTTACAAACAAGTATTCTTTGATTCAAAATGGTGAGAAGATTAAGTTTTGCTATTTAAAGAAACCAAACATTATTCATGAAAACATCATCTCCTTTATTCAAGATTTTCCACGCGAACTTGATCTTGACAAGTACATCGACTATGATCTACAATTTGAAAAGTCCTTTGTCGAACCACTGAAAGCCATCCTTGATGCTATTGGATGGAATGTCGAAAAAACTGTAAACCTAGAACTATTTTTCTCCTAATGGACCTACCTATCACCGATAAAGAACTTGCTACTATTGTTAGCGCACTGCGACTTGGTGGGGACACTTCTCTCTATCAAAAACTGAATAAGATTAAAGATATTCGTGATAAGAACCCTGGTGGTCCTTACAAAAAAATTGCCCGTGAAGAATTTGGATTTGTAATTTAATGGATTTTTTAAAAGAAATTGTAAAAGAGATCGGAGATGACTACACCAAACTCGCAAGAGACATCGACGACACTGAAAACTTTGTGGACACGGGTTCGTACATTTTTAACGGACTCGTTTCAGGTAGTATATTTGGTGGTGTATCTGGGAATAAGATTACTGCCATCGCTGGGGAGTCTTCTACTGGAAAAACTTTTTTCTCGCTTGCAGTTGTCAAGAATTTCTTGGACGCTAATCCTGATGGTTATTGTCTATATTTTGACACTGAAGCCGCTGTTAACAAGGGTCTTATCGCAAGTCGGGGTATTGATCTAGAACGATTGGTTGTTGTAAATGTTGTTACAATTGAAGAGTTTAGAACCAAAGCCTTGAAGGCAGTCGATATATACCTTAAGAAACCAGAAGACGAACGCAGACCTTGCATGTTTGTGCTAGACTCTCTGGGTATGCTTTCCACAGAGAAAGAAATTCGTGACGCACTAGATGATAAACAAGTTAGGGACATGACCAAATCCCAACTTGTCAAAGGTGCGTTCCGTATGCTCACTCTCAAGTTGGGTCAGGCAAACATCCCACTAATCGTTACCAACCACACCTACGATGTCATCGGATCATACGTTCCCACCAAAGAAATGGGCGGAGGCAGCGGTCTCAAATATGCTGCGTCTACGATCATTTATCTCAGCAAAAAGAAAGAAAAGGATGGAACAGAAGTCGTTGGCAATCTTATTAAAGCTAAGACAGCAAAGTCGCGTTTAAGTAAGGAGAACAAAGATGTTACAGTGCGTCTTTATTACGATGAGCGTGGTCTTGATCGATATTATGGTCTTCTTGAATTGGGAGAGATTGGTGGTCTCTGGAAAAATGTGGCAGGTCGTTATGAGATAGACGGCAAGAAAGTCTATGCCAAAGCAATTCTTAAAGATCCAGAAACATACTTCACATCTGAGGTGATGGAGAAACTGGATGAGATTGCCAAGGAGCAGTTTAGCTACGGTTCATGATTAAGGTTATCAAAACTGGAATCAACGTTAAGAAAGTAGTTGAACAACTGAAGAAATATCCTCAGGACTGGGACCATCAGAAGACTCTGAAGGATTCCCAGTCCTTAGTTGATAGAGGATTTGCAGACTTGCCAGTTAGCGCACTTCAACTTATAATAGGTGGGGTCAAACACAAAGACGACTTTGTGGGAGACTCTGAGATCAACATCAAAACCCCTGCCTACGCTCATCATAGTGAGATCAGAAAGATCATACGCAAGCACTTTAAGAAAGCAGACATTCATCGATGCGGCTTTCTTTCACTCCCTGTAGATGAGATTGTAGGAGCACATATTGACGAAGGAACATACTACCTGAGCAGAAACAGGTATCACCTTTCCATACTTGGAAGGTATCAATATTTCTGCGGCAAAGAAACTGTCATCGTAGAACCAGGAACTCTTCTATGGTTTAACAACAAACTACCTCACGGAACCGTTAACATCGGTGACGAGACACGCATCACATTTGTATTCGATATCCCTCATGGACAAAGTTGAAATCCTAATTCTAAGAAATCTGCTGTATAATGAGGAGTATCTTCGTAAGGTTGTTCCTTTCATTAAATCAGATTACTTTGAGGATCCTCATCAGAAAATTACTTTTGAAGAGATTGTCAAATTCGTAAGTGAATATAATCAACCTGCAACCAAAGAAGTTCTTTGTATTGAAGTAGAGAAACGACAAGACATCAACGATACTTCTTTCCAAGAGATTACTAAGTTAATCAGTTATCTTGAGGATTCTGCTACCGATTATGAATGGTTGTGTGATACCACAGAGAAGTGGTGTCGTGATCGTGCTATCTATCTGGCACTGATGGAGTCCATCGCACTTGCTGATGGAAAGGATGACAAGAAGGATCGTGATGCGATCCCTAGTATTCTGTCAGAGGCTCTGGCAGTTTCTTTTGATGCTCATGTGGGACATGACTACCTGCTCGATTATGAAGAGAGATATGAATCATACCATCGCAAAGAAGACAAGATTCCATTTGATCTTGAGTATTTCAATAAGATTACGAAAGGTGGTCTTCCGAACAAAACGCTTAATATTGCTCTCGCTGGCACTGGTGTCGGCAAAAGTTTGTTTATGTGCCATGTCGCAGCTTCCGCACTCTTGGGAGGGAAAAACGTATTATACATCACGGCTGAAATGGCTGAAGAAAAAATTGCAGAGCGAATTGATGCTAACCTTCTCAATATACCTATCCAAGAGATAACTGAATTGCCTAAGGGAATGTTTGAGGAAAAGGTGACAAAACTGTCACAAAAAACTCAAGGGTCACTAATTATTAAGGAGTATCCAACTGCTTCTGCACATAGTGGACATTTTCGGGCACTTCTTAATGAACTTGCACTTAAGAAGTCATTTAGACCTGATATTATTTTCGTTGATTACCTTAATATATGTGCTTCCGAAAGGTATCGCGCAGGCAGTAATGTCAATTCATATACAGTTGTCAAGGCTATTGCTGAAGAACTTCGAGGACTTGCTTGCGAGGCGAACGTACCTATCGTTTCTGCCACCCAGACCACTCGTTCTGGTTATGGTAGCAGTGATGTTGAGCTTACTGACACTAGTGAGTCCTTTGGTCTCCCTGCTACTGCTGATCTTATGTTTGCCCTTATTTCAACTGAAGATCTTGAAGGACTCGGGCAAATTATGGTGAAGCAGTTGAAGAATAGATATAATGATCCAACCATTTCTAAGAGGTTTGTGGTTGGTATCGACCGTGCCAAGATGCGTCTGTATGATTGTGAGCAGTCAGCACAGGAAGACATTATTGACAGCGGTAAAGAAGAAGAGTATAATTACGAGGAAGCAAAACCAAAGAAATCATTTGAGGGATTTAAGTTCTCATGAACGGTTACTACTCTGTCTTCGATCCAGACGGTAAAAAGATCGCTGACTGTGGTATCGAAAGAGATGCAGTCAATCTTATGCATACGAGAAACAAATATTGGGATGGACACTATTTCACGTTCAATCCTTTGCCTGGCGACATCATCGATGTTTCTAATAGAAGGCAACTTCCCACCCGTGACATCGTAGTCAATATGGATGGTGGTGTTGGTGGTAGTTGGGAAGAAGTAGAGTATATTGAAGTTAGTGGTGAGAAACTACCGACTCAACAGAAACTCCCTCAAAATTGTCAAGAACCATTTATTCCAAATTTACATGACTAAAGTTGATACTGAAAAATACGTTGAGTTTGTTAGAGGTGTAACTAGTGATCCCTCTTTGGATTATGCTGCATTTCTTACTCGCACCAACTCTCTTGAACTTCAGGAAGATTGTAATGTGACACAACTTCTGACTGCAGCTCTTGGTCTTACCGCAGAGTCTGGTGAGTTTACTGAGGTTGTGAAGAAGATCATTTTCCAGGGTAAACCTTATAATGAAGAAAATGTCTTTCACATGAAACGTGAACTGGGAGATATCTGCTGGTATCTGGCACAGGCATGTATGGCACTTGACACAACCTTTGATGAAGTGCTAGAAATGAATGTGGATAAACTGAAAGCACGTTATCCTGGTGGTGAGTTTGATGTTCATCATTCTGAAAACCGTGTGGAGGGAGACCTGTGAGTTGCAACATCGATATTGATCTAAAAGTGAATATTCACGATGCAGCACTTGTTCGTGCATATTTGTTTCAGCACACCAAGCAAGATAGTTATGAATTTCCATCACAAAGAACAGTGAGTATTCGTAAATTCATTCAGCATCTGGATGAACAGATTGAAGCAAATCTTCCTGAAGATCACGATCACTGACCCTTCGGGGTTCTCGGGGTTATAGCTCAGTTGGTAGAGCGCCTGCTTTGCAAGCAGGATGTCAGCGGTTCGAGTCCGCTTAACTCCATAATAAATACTTAGAAAGTCTAAGTCAAATGGCATTTGAACCATCAGAAGGATTATATGCTGGATTGTCGTTTGTTTCTACTGCTGATTTACAATCATCTAGAAATGACGTTGGTAAATTTAAAGAGTTGTATTTTGTTGCTCTTGAGAACTTAAAGAGTGATAAAGTATTGGATGCTGCTGGTAATGCAACCAAAAATGGTATGATAAAGATTATTGATTTAGACACTTCGTCTAAAAAACCAGAGGATATTTACGGTGATCTCGCGGCTTCTATTTCTGCTGTGTTGGGGACGAGATCAAAACTTAGAAAAGATAAAGTCCCTTCAAAAGTATACTTGACCGGAAATAAATGGCATCCTGATGTTGAACCTTTCAAAGTAAAGGCATTTGGGATGGCAGATTATAATTCTTCAGACGTTATTTTAAAACTTAATGGTAATGATTTTGTTGGTATCTCGCTTAAGAAAAAACCAAAAGCGAACGCGCCTAGTCCAACATTAATCAATAATGCTTTCTCTGCATATATTAGTGGTCCAGAATTTAAAAAAGTTCGTGATAAAATTAATAATCATAGAATAAAATATTTTGCTGGAGTTATTAAAGAGGCATGTGGACCTGGAGGACCTTTAGAAAGATTTGCGGTAGCTGGAAATAAAGAGATTGGAAAGTTAAATCCTAGTAATATTCAGGACGCAAAAGTCTTATGGGACATGCGTGTTATTAGAAATAAAGGTGGTGGGAAGACTGAAAAAATTCCTTTGATTAATTTAAAAACAGAATCTGATTTGCAAGATCCGAATGGGTTGATTAAAAAAAGTGGAGCGACACCATCACAGGAGAGTTTTAGAAAATTTGTCAATAAAAAATTGCAGAGTTCTCCCGGAAAAATAAATCCTCTTTTCAAAGGATTTCTCGATGCGATGAATGATCCTAAAGTAAAGGATAGTCTTGCGGATGTTTTATTGACAAGAACATTAAAACTTAATTTGTTAGATGTGTTGGAGACTTGGGACAAATACGAGTTCGGATTTTATTTGACTGAAGGTGTGGGTACAGTTAGTAAAGATCTTTCACCTAATATCGGAAGTGCAAATGTTTTGGAAATAAACAGTATAATGATTGCCATGGCTAAGTTATCAAAACAAGAGACCAAGTTAGTTTTTGATAGTGATAAAACAGTGCAAAAGAATGCTGCAAAAGTTTTCTTTACCTTATTAAAAGGTGATACTCCTATCCTTGAAATCGAACTTAGATATAAGGGTGATTTTTCTGCTTTCCCACAGTTTTTTGCGGGTATAACTCCAGAGTTCAAAAAGATGATTAAAGAAGGTGCTACTGGAATTTAAAACACTAAATAATGTATAAGGATTATCAATATAAATGAAAAGTTTCTTTCAGTTTCTGAATGAGGCTCAGTCGCAAGCAAGTATGCAAGCGAGAAAACTGAACCTCGTAAGTGATGGTCACGGTGGTTGGTTAGACTCCCGTGGAAAATTTGTTGCGACTACTGAAGATGGTAAGTTAAAGTTTGTTGATAAGAAGAAAGCAAAAGCAGAGGATGACAAACCTGCACAACAAAAAACAGCAAAAGCAGAACCCAAGGCAGATTCTAAAAAGGATGCACCTGAAGCGACTGGTTCAAAGAAAGCAGAGGCAGGTGCAGGTGGAGAAGGTTCTGGAGAGACTACGGAAACTCTGACCGTTGCATTTGGTCGTTTCAATCCTCCAACCGTAGGTCACGGTAAACTACTTGCTGCAGCCAGAAAGGCAGCACAGGGTGAAGACATGAAGATCTATCCTTCACGTTCACAAGATCCTAAGAAGAATCCACTGGATCCTGACATGAAGGTTGGATTCATGAAGAAGATGTTCCCTGATTATGCAGATAATATTGTTAATGATGCAGAGATGAAGTCCATCTTCAACGTTCTCACTACAGCAGATGAGGGTGGATATAAAAACGTAAACATCATCGTGGGTTCAGATCGTCAGGCAGAGTTTGAGAACCTGGCAACCAAGTATAATGGCGATCTCTATAATTTTGATAACATCCGCGTCATCTCTGCTGGTGTAAGAGATGCAGATGCAGAGGGTGTAGAAGGAATGTCTGCATCCAAGATGAGAAAGGCAGTTATGGATGATGACTTCAAAGCATTCCGCAGTGGAACACCAAAAGAATTGAATGACGGTGACACTCAAGCACTGTTTGATGCTGTTCGTTCTGGCATGAAGATTAAGGCTAAAAAGAAAGAAGTCACTGAAATGTGGGAGATTGCACCTAAGCATGATCCTAAAGGTCTAAGAGATAATTACGTTTCAGGTAGAATCTTTAACCTTGGTGATATTGTAGAGAGTTTAAATACTGGTTTGATTGGTACAATTGTTCGTCGTGGAACCAATCATCTTATCTGTGTGACGCAAGAGAACTACATGTTCAAGTCCTGGATTCGTGATGTGATGGAGGCAGTGCAAAATTATCCAGGTCCATCTGGTGTTGCCTCTGACCAAAGACTTGTCGGAACAGACTCTTTCCGCAATTATGCGATGAGAATGACCGGCACGACTGGTATTAAAAATTTAATAAATAAGTATAAGATTAAAAAGTAAGATAGTATTACCATGTCTAATGGAATCGGAGCTAACCCTTTGAATGCTATTTCAAAGGTGTACTTAGACCAAATTGCTGAGAAAAAAGACGACACATATCTGGAACCAGATATGAAGAAGCGTCAAAAAAATAATGAAAAAGCCCGTAAAGATATGGAGAAGATGGGGACTTCTATGAAGAACCCTCACTTTGAAGAGAAGCAGCAAGGATGGGATGCTGTAAATTCCCTTGCTGGTGCATATAAGGAAGTTCATGAAACTGAGTTAGACGAAAACCGTCGTGCTGCCCGTGCTGCTGGTGGATATAAGGATGACTCCAAGAAGCAACCAGATCCTTCTAAGGCAGGTTTCACTGGCGTTGGTAACATGAGTATCGATCAGATCCGTAAGATGTCTGCTCGTATGGATAAGGAAAAAACTAAGACTGAAGCACTTGATCCTGTTGGTAAGGAAGACGGTGATGTTAATAACGATGGTAAAAAGGATAAGACTGATAAGTATTTGATGAACCGTCGTAAGGCAATTGGTAAGGCAATCAAGAGTAAGATGTCAGAAGGTGTTCGTGACATGGATCCTGAAAAGGGAACTGCTGAACGCAAGGCACGTCTTGAGAAAAAGCGTGGCATGAAGATGGATGACCATCCTGAGTATAAGAAAGAAGAAGTTGAGGTTAGTGAAGCAAGAAAACCTGGTGAGTCTCCTAAGGAATATGCTGCCAGAATGACCAAAAAACATTCTGGTGGTAAGTCTAAGACTTATGATCCTATGAAGGATCCAAACTTCGATCATGATAAAGCTGAAAGAACTCGTGGTTCTATGAAGGAAGCATATTCCTCCTGGAGACAAGACCTTTCCGAAATCATGACTGACGACATCGATTCAAAACCGATTAAGGAAAAAAAAAATATAAAAAACACGATTAAGATCAATCCTAAACTTGGTGAATCTGTAGAGGAACTGGGTGGCGAAATCCTTGAGATGGTTGAGGTTGATCAGTTTGATGGTATCGTTGAAGAGGTATTCCAAGATCTCTTGAGTGAGGGATATGATGAGCAAAATGTGAGAGATGCTATCGAAAGTGGTATCGAAGAGGCAAGAATTACCTATGGCCATGACACCAGCGGTGGTGCCGAAAGCATGAGAGACAAACTCAAAAAGAAAGCAAAAGGTTTCCTTGGTAAGGTTGCTGTCAAAGCATACAATAAAGCAAGAGAAGCAAAGGCAGCAGCAGCACCTGCAGTACAAAGAGCAAAGACATCAGCAAAACGTGGCATCAGAAAGATGGCACTTAAGGTTGCTGACAAACTGAAGGAAGAGAATGTTGATGAAGCAGTCTATGGTGGAACTCCACCAGAGAAAAAAGACACTCGCATGACTGTCACTAACGCTGATAAGAAGGCAAACACTCCTGCTTATCAGAAGTACAAGGCAGGTGACAAGCGTTACAAGGCTGCTGACCACATGAACGAAGGCGATGGTGATCCTTGCTGGGACACTCACAAGCAAGTCGGAATGAAGAAAAAGGGAAACCGTATGGTCCCTAACTGTGTTCCTAAGAATGAAGAGGTTGAGGTCTCTGAAGAGGGATCTATGTCTGCTCAAGAAATTGCTCTCCAGAAAAGAAAAGCAACCATCGATCAGATGATTGCTAGAAAGAGAAAGCAAAATCTTGATAAGGGTCAGAGCGATCAACCCGCAAAGGCCATGGGTGAAGGTCTGAGTGTAGATGACCAGATGAGAATCTCTCGCGAGGCAAACGCAAAGAGAAAACCATATCAACCTGGTGATCGTCAGAAGCAACGTGCTGCTCAGATTAGACAAATGGCGAAGAATGCACCCAAGGACACCAGAACAGATGCTCAGAAGATGACTGATGCAACTGGTCCTCGCCCTGGTTCCCGTTATAGAGGTGACTGATGCCTGCAGTATCTAAAAAGCAGCAACGATTCTTTGGAATAGTTCGTGCCATCCAAAAAGGTGAGATGGCACCGACTACTCCTGAGACTGCGAAGGCAGCTGCTGACATGAAGAAAAGTGATGTCAAAGACTTTGCATCAACCAAGCACAAAAAACTTCCTGAAAAGAAAGTTGCAAAAGAAGCAGCAGATTTTTCTCAGAGAGATAAGATTATGAAGAAGGCAAAACCTCTTCATAAACATCTCTACAAAAACCTTCATAAGAAGGATACATCTGGTGATGTGAATGAGAAGTTGGATCGTAAAACTAAAAAGGATATGGATGACTTTTTTAGAAAGGCATTCAAAGCTCCTATTCCACATGAATTAGAGGAAACAACTAAGTACGATAGGTACGATAAAGAGAAAAAGCAGTTTGCCAAAGCAGACCGTAAGATGAAGTTTGGTAAGTTTGTTGGTAAGGCAAAGGAGGCAAAAGATCGTCTTCGTCCTGGTGAAGTAAAACGTTACGACAAAAAGTTAGGTAGATATGTTTCTAACAAAGATTGACGATATATAGAATATAATATGCTGAGGTCATCATGCTTGCATTTCTACTTCCACTAGCTACAAAAATCATCAAAGATGCAGTTGCAAAAATTCCAGAGAATGAGGAATTGGGTGAGAAAATGGTTGAGATCTGTCTTGTTATTCTTGCTAAGGCAGTTAAGTTGACCAAAACCGATATGGATGATCAACTTTTAGAGGTTGTCACAAAGGCAATTAGGGCAAGAGAAGGAGCAGAATGATACTTAGGAGACCGTATTACAAGGTCTCCTTTTTTATAAATATCTTATAGCAAATAAATTTTCGGAAGAGAGACATGGCACTTTGGGGCAATAATGACAACCTGGGAAACGCAGGCACAGTTACGTTTGATTATACCACTCTGGTTGTCACTGGAACCGGCACCACTTTTGGTGTCACTGGTGGAGGCCACACTGAAGCACAAGTCGGTGATGTTATTCACTTTGGTCACAGAGATGCCACTGATGGCGGAATCTCTACCTACTTTGGTTCTGCTGTTATTGTTGGTGTTGCAAGCACAAGTCAATTAACGATTGGTTCGACTTCAGGTCTTACCAATTCGTTCACTTCGATTGCAGCAACCACCTACACTATCAGTCAGTGTCCTATTTCATTCACACAGGATCCTGCATATAGTGAGAGAAATACTAACTCTGATACATTCGTTTATGGTATTTCTACCACAGGTTCTCAAACTGCATCAGGCACTGCATTTGAGTCTGGCGTAGGTTGGGTTGGTATCACAACGTATAACGATCAGCACGGAACACTGAGAGTTAAGAAGGAAATCCTGGTTGCTATGTCTGGTATTGAGACTGGTAACCGTCCTGCTTTCCCTGGCCAGAAATAATTTATATGTGATATATGTTTTTTAATGAATTGAATGAAGACAATTTTCTTCTATATGCAATAAAATATTATGAAAATCCTCAGGCTGTAACTAAGGAAGACTTTGATCGTGATTTGAATCATTTCAAATACATTAAAAGACTACTGAAACGATACAAGAATACTGGTCAACTCAAGACACATCTTCTTCTGAATCATTTTATTATTCTGTATAATATTTTTGGTGAAGCGACAACTCCCATGTTGTTCTTTAAGATTGAGAGTGATCTTTGGTCCTCGATGAAGAGTTTCATCATTTTTCTAGGAAGATTTCCTGAATATCCAAAGTCTCATATTCATGATATACAGGTCGATATGAACTGTTTAGCAGAACTTTATAGAATCTACGATGAAAAAGAATCTTCTTGATAAAATTATTCAGATGATTCGTGAGGATGCTCCCACGAATGCGATGGCACATGGGAAGATTGCAGGCTCTGCAGAGGCTGGAGATGATCCTCCGGTGAGAAAGAAGAAGAGATATATCTATCAAAAGGGTGTACGTAAAATGTGGCAGCCGGATGGAAGAAGAAGTTAAGGTTGCAGTACTAGAGGCAAGATTGGAAAATTTTGAGACATTAGTTTCAAGATTAGACTCAGCAATTGAAAAAATTGCAGAGGTAAATAATAACGTGAGTAGGATGTTGGCCGTCCATGAACAACGAATTTCTAAGCAAGAAGAGATCGACGAAATATTGTTTGATAAAATCGACAAACTCCGTGATAAAATGGACAGCGATCACGACAGCGTTAGTGAACGACTATCTTTATTGGAACGAAAACTTTGGATTGGCATCGGAGCACTGGGAGCAATATTGATCCTTACCAATCCACAATCAGTCAAAATGATTAAACCCTTGTTATCCTCTGCTGAGAGTGTTATAATACAACCAGCAGTTGCCTTTGTGGATGGATCACGTTGACTCCAAGTTTATTGGACTTGTATCTCCCAAACTTCAAAAGTTTAAGAGAGTAAAATCAGACCTATACAACTTTAGGTGTCCAATCTGTGGAGACTCAAAGAAGAACAAGAGCAAAACGCGAGGGTATCTCTACGCAGTAAAGGCAAATACTAACTTCAAGTGCCACAACTGTGGTGCTTCGATGTCTCTTAACAACTTTTTGAAGCAGGTTGATCCTGCTGTTCATAAGCAATATGTTATGGAGAAGTTCAAAGAGGGCCATACTGGTCGTAACTTTGTAATCGATGAACCAGACATTAAGTTTGAAGCACCCAAGTTTAAGAAGAAACTGAAGTTGCCCAAAGCATCTGATCATCCCAGACCTGCTGGATATCTTACGGCAAGAAAATTAAACCCTGATGATTTCTATTATGCTGAGCACTTTAAGAAGTTCGTAAACAGTCTTAAACAGACCTTTGATGATACAAAGCATGATGAAGAACGCATCATCATTCCACTTTATTATGAAAAGAACTTAATTGGTCTCCAGGGAAGATCTATAAATCCAAACCCTGTTAAATATATTACCGTGATGCTTGATGATGACGCACCAAAAATCTACGGATTGGATAACATCAGAAGAGATGCTCCAGTCTATGTTACAGAAGGACCTTTCGACAGCACGTTCATTCGCAACGCGATTGCTATGTGCGGAGCTGACGCTGATGTTGGTCGTTGGGGGATTAGCAATCCTGTGTGGATCTATGATAACGAACCCCGCAATAGAGAGATTACAAACAGAATCTCTAAGACCATCGATTCTGGTCAGTCGGTAGTCATCTGGCCTGAGAGCATAGATGACAAAGACATAAATGATATGGTGATGAATGGACTGGATGTGCAGTCTGTGATAGAATCAAACACATACTCTGGACTAGAAGCAAAACTTAAATTTACCACCTGGAAGAAGATATGACGAACGGCACCAAGGTTAAAAAGAGAGATGGAAGAATTGAACCTCTTGACCTAGAGAAGATGCATTTGATGGTTGAAGAGGCGACTAGGGGTCTTGCAGGGGTCTCTGCAAGTCAAGTTGAGATTCAATCTGGCATCCAGTTTTATGATGGAATTACGACTGGTGAAATTCAAGAAATTCTGATTCGTTCTGCTTCTGACCTGATTGATCTTGATCATCCCAACTATCAGTTTGTGGCAGCACGTCTGCTTCTGTTTAGTCTTCGTAAGAGTCTTTATGGAAAGATGAGAGAGCTTCCTCATCTTGAAAGTCATATCTATAGTTGCACAAATATTGATGTGTACGATAAAGATATTTTCCTTAAGTATTCTAAGGAAGAGATTGACAAGGCAAATGGATTTATTGATCATGATCGTGACTTTGATTTCACCTATGCAGGTTTGCGTCAGGTTGTAGATAAATACCTAGTACAGGACAGAAGCGGTGGTGGAGTCTATGAAACTCCACAGTTCATGTACATTATGATTGCCCTGACAATCTTTGCAGAATATCCCAAGGAGACACGTCTCTCATATGTCAAAAGATACTACGACGCAATCTCCAAACACAAACTCAACATTCCCACACCTATCATGGCGGGAGTGCGAACTCCACTTCGACAATTTGCTAGCTGTGTTCTTGTTGATGTTGATGACACCCTCGATAGTATCTTTAGCTCTGATATGGCAATTGGCAAATACGTTGCACAAAGGGCGGGAATCGGCATCAACGCAGGCAGAATCCGTGGCATCAACAGTAAGATCCGAGGTGGAGAAGTCCAGCACACTGGTGTTGTTCCGTTTCTCAAGAAGTTTGAATCAACTGTCAGATGCTGCACTCAAAATGGCATCAGAGGTGGATCAGCTACGGTCCACTTTCCGATCTGGCACCAAGAAATCGAAGACATCATCGTCCTCAAAAACAACAAAGGAACCGAAGACAACCGTGTAAGAAAACTTGACTACTCAATCCAGATTTCAAAACTTTTCTACGAACGTTTCATTAAGGATGAAGAGATTAGCCTCTTCTCACCGCATGACGTACCAGGTCTATATGACGCTTTTGGTACTGATAGGTTCGATGACCTATATGTGGGCTTTGAACGAGATGAGTCTGTTCCAAGAAAGACTATCGGGGCACAGAAACTGATCCTTGATCTTCTCAAGGAGAGAGCAGAGACTGGTCGTTTGTATATCATGAATATCGACCACTGTAACTCTCACTCTTCCTTTAAGGATAAGGTGAACATGAGCAATCTTTGTCAAGAGATCACTCTTCCTACAGATCCCATCAATCATATTGATGATGATTTTGGTGAGATTGCTTTGTGTATTCTCTCTGCTATCAACGTTGGTAAGGTTAAGACTGATGAGGAACTAGAAAATCTTTGTGATCTTTCTGTTCGTGGATTGGAAGAATTGATTGACTATCAAGAGTACCCTGTGGCAGCAGCAGAACGCGCCACAAAGGCACGGAGATCTCTTGGAATTGGTTTTATCGGTCTGGCACACTATCTCGCTAAACTTGGATTTAAATATGACTCACAAGAGGCATGGGATGCAGTTCATGGACTGACAGAAGCATTTCAATACTATCTCTTGAAGTCATCTAATCAGATTGCTAAAGAGAAAGGCTGGTGTGCAGACTTTGGTCGCACCAAGTATGCTGATGGAATCCTTCCTATCGATACATATAAGAAGGATGTTGATGAAATCTCTAGTCAGGAGTTAGAACATGATTGGGATTCTCTTAGGGCGTCTATCGCCACCCACGGTCTACGGCACTCAACACTGTCTGCTCAGATGCCATCAGAGAGTAGTTCCGTTGTGTCAAACGCAACAAATGGAATCGAACCACCTAGAGACTATCTGTCCATTAAAAAAAGCAAAAAGGGACCACTCAAACAGATTGTCCCTCAATATGGGTCTCTTAAAAACAATTATACTCTGCTTTGGGATATGGAGTCCAATCGTGGTTATATTAATGTTGTTGCTGTGATGCAGAAATTCTTTGACCAAGCAATTTCTGGTAACTGGAGTTACAATCCTGAGCAGTATCCTGATAATGAAGTCCCAGTGTCCACCATGGCACAAGACTTTTTGACTACATATAAGTACGGTTGGAAAACCTCTTACTATCAAAATACTCATGATATGAAGAATGATGAGGTAGTAGAAGAAAAACCAAATTTAGATAACCTGTTAAACGAATTAGAACAAGCCGAGGAGGGAGAGTGTGAATCCTGTGCAGTTTAAGATTTCATCCGTAGAGGACAACAATATGACAAAAGTTAAGGGCATGACGGTCTTTAACACTGAACAAGTAAATACCAAAAAGCAACCGATGTTTTTCGGTCAACCTCTTGGAATTCAAAGATACGATTCATACAAGTATCCAGTCTTTGATAAACTCACTACACAACAGTTGGGTTATTTCTGGAGACCAGAAGAAGTTTCACTGCAAAAGGATCGTGGGGATTATCAATTACTTCGTCCAGAACAAAAGCATATCTATACCTCTAACCTCAAGTACCAGATTATGCTTGACTCCATTCAAGGGCGTGGTCCTGGGATGGCTTTTATTCCTTACTGCAGCTTACCTGAACTAGAAGCATGTATGGAAGTCTGGGGGTTCATGGAAATGATCCATAGTCGCTCCTACACATACATCATCAAGAACGTCTACAGCGACCCCTCAGAGGTCTTTGATAAGATCGTGACCGATGATCGCATCCTTGAACGTGCCAGCAGCGTCACAGCAGCGTATGATGACTTTATCAGTGGTGCTCATCAATATGACAATAGCACTATGTGGGAACTTGCCACAGAGGGTCATTATGCTGGTCAACTTGATCGTTATGAATTGAAGCGTAAACTTTATAGAGCAGTTGCAAATGTCAATATCCTTGAAGGAATTCGGTTTTATGTTTCTTTTGCTTGCAGTTTTGCTTTTGGTGAACTTAAACTCATGGAAGGTTCAGCAAAAATTATCTCCCTTATTGCTAGAGATGAGAACCAACACCTCGCCATCACCCAAAACATTCTGAACAAATGGAAGCAGGGTGATGATCCTGAAATGGCAAGGATTATGAAAGAAGAAGAGGAGTGGACTTACAAGGCATTTGATAATGCTGTCAACGAAGAGAAGCGTTGGGCTGACTATCTGTTCAAAGACGGATCTATGATTGGTCTTAACGATAAACTTCTTCAGCAGTATGTTGAGTGGATTGCTAATCGTCGTCTGAAAGCAATTGGCCTTAAACCACAATATGATATTGCTGCAAAGAATAATCCACTGCCCTGGACGCAGCACTGGATCTCTTCCAAGGGTCTCCAGGTGGCACCACAGGAGACAGAGGTAGAGTCCTACGTTGTCGGTGGCATTAAGCAAGATGTGAAAAAAGACACATTCAGTGGTTTCCAACTCTGATCTTTGCTTAAATAGGGGGAGTGTAATCTCCCCATATGCCTAAAAATCAAATAGAGAAAGAAGAACTAAAAGTTCGTGTGATGAAACTGAAGCACCAAGTTGATATGGAGGGTGCTGATGTCTGGCAAGGAGAGCGAGATCTTGCCCATAAATACCTGAACGAGGTATTAAACATTATTGATGAGTATCGATATTGATTATGAAAATCCATGGATCTATTGTGACAGACCTTTTACTAGTGACGATATTCACGACTTTTATGGTTTTGTGTATAACATTACCAATCTCACCAACCAACGACAGTACGTTGGGAGAAAGTATTTTTGGTCTCATCGAAAACCTCCGGGAAAAAAACGCCGAGTAAAAAAAGAATCCGACTGGAAAAATTACTATGGGTCTTGCTCAGAACTTAAAGAAGATATTGAGCGATTGGGTAGACAAAACTTTAGTCGCACTATCCTCAGCTTACATAAAACAGCTGGCAAAACAAACTTCGAGGAAACAAGACAACTCTTCATCCACGGAGTCCTTACCGAATCCCTTGACACAGGAGGACCTGCCTACTACAATAGTAACATCCTCAGCAGGTACTTCCGAAAAGACTATTATGATGGAGACTGAAGAAATCGTTGCCGACGTTCGACAGTGGGCAATCGACAAAGTTGAAGAGTACAACGGCAAAGGAATTGACAGAATTTATGATATGATGGCAATCATGGCAGAGTTTGATGAGTGGTTCGATCCTAAAGAAGATTTAGAGGTTGTATCACTTGACGAAATTACAGAAGAGCAGTATGATGACTTTGTTGATTACTCAGACGGTATCGAAAGAGCATAATCAACTGCGGTAATCCCCTTGGTGGTTCAGGGTTAGCGGCGATAGGAACCACCACATGACTCAGTAGCTCAGCTGGATAGAGCAACTGCCTTCTAAGCAGTCGGTCATAGGTTCAAATCCTATCTGAGTCGCTGGGCATCAGGAGAGACCACCACCACCTCCTCTCCTGTGTAAGACCCGAACTGCGGAGTTAGTTCAGCGGTAGAACGCTATCCTTCCAAGTTAGATGTCGTCGGTTCGATTCCGATACTCCGCTTTCCTGATTTAGGAACATGAAACCAGTTGAAATTCTTCTACTCATATCAGAGTTAGAGGGTTCCTACACACATACCAAGAAACTTGGATTCGATGAAGACAGAGATGTCCTTAGAGAAATGTGTGATAGGTATTACAAACTGTATTTTAAACTAAAGAAGGAGCATAGCGTAAAATGAAAATGTGGGAAGTAAAATGTAGTGGTTGTGGTAAAATGACCCCTGCAGATAAGTGTCCTCAGTTAATGATGACACCCCTTTGCAAACCATGTTGGACAAATAAACATTCCTCTATAGCTCAGTTGGTAGAGCAGGTGACTGTTAATCACCCTGTCCCTGGTTCGAGTCCAGGTGGAGGAGCCTCGCTTGATTAACTCAGCGGTAGAGTGACTCCTTTACACGGAGTAGGTCGGCGGTTCGATCCCGTCATCAAGCATTCCCCATCCTGGAGGCCCATGAACCATGATTACTGTAAGATGCAAAGAATGCGGAACAGAACTGACAAGCACTAGTAAAGTACAATTCTGTGGTTGCCCCAACCAGATGAGAGTTGTGGACAACAAAGTTGGTGCTGTTGACTTGGATAAAGTCGTAATGGTATCCAACAACGTAGAGAATAAGATTAATAGCCATTTCTCTAGAACAGAACTCCTCTATCAAGAGGAGAGACGTAGACGCAAAGTTCGTAGACTGGACTTTGAAGTCAAATAAGGAAGAGTGGTCGAGTGGTTTATGGCACTGGTCTTGAAAACCAGCGAGGGTGCAAGTCCTCCGTGGGTTCAAATCCCACCTCTTCCGTTATAATTTCCACATATTTAATCTTTTTGTAACAAGTTGCTACATTAAATAGGTGTGTAGGCATTCTTTCTACCAATCATGCATCCAGACGAACTGGCAAACTGGCAAATCATCAAAGAGAAATTTGAGGAAAATGGCACAACAGACAACTACTTTTACAAGCGAGCTTGTGCTATAGTAAGCGGGCAACCGGACCCGATGAGTAATTTACCTAATGTCTCACAGGATGGATGAGATCAAACCTGAGCACTACATAACCGAACAACAGTGCCAGGAAATGATCGACAAAGCAATAGACAAACACAATAAAACTGCTACACTTATTAGTGCGATCCTTGGTGGAATTGTTCTGGCATTTTATTGTCATGGAGTCCTGTCATTAGTTGGTCGTGCTTAATATCTAAAGATATATAAAGAAGAACCTCTAAGAGGTACTGCACATGAGAACAGTTAACACCTTTGTTCTAAATTTTACAATTTCGATCATCGACTATCTCTACAGAGGTAGACATTTCCAACGTTTTTGGGTGCTTGAGGAGAT
>Ga0163180_10000191_pt1 | contig 34670 bp, 29 predicted proteins | sample AtlANTMetagenome_2_FD_109647 | JGI IMG/M metagenome (GOLD analysis project Ga0163180, IMG submission 109647) | Marine eukaryotic phytoplankton communities from the Atlantic Ocean - Atlantic ANT 4 Metagenome | ecosystem: Environmental > Aquatic > Marine > Oceanic | place: North Atlantic Ocean...
ATCCTGACCTACGCCTACCTGATGGAGCACTTCATCGCCTGGTACTCCGACAACCCGTACGAGTGGGGCATCTTCGCCTACCGTGCCGTCGGGGACTACTGGTGGGTCTTCTGGATCATGGTGGTGTGCAACTGCGTCATCCCTCTGATCTGGTGGTTCAAGAAGGCACGCACCAACCTGTGGTGTCTGTGGATTGTGTCGATCTTCATCAACATCGGCATGTGGTTCGAGCGCTTCAACATCATTGCGAGTTCGCTGGCTCACCAGTTCGATCCGGCAGCGTGGACCTACTACCTACCCAACTACATTGAGATCGGCGTCCTTATCTTCAGCTTCGCCTGGTTCTTCTTGTGGTTCCTTCTCTTCGTGAAGGTGATGCCAAGCGTGGCCATCGCTGAGGTCAAGGAACTCCTTCCACCACCGCTGAAGCACAAAGGGGAGGCAGCCAAGTGAGCAACGTCAAAGCAATCTTTAGTCACCTCGACTGTCTGGTTGATGCCATCGACGGCATGAAAAAAGCTGGGCACTCGGACTTCGCCGTCACGGCTCCGCTCCCTCGCCACGAAATTGAGGAGTTGATCTATGAGGGAGAACCCAGCCCTATTCGCTGGTTCACCCTCACAGGCGCGGTCTTTGGTGGAACGATGGGATTCGCTCTCTGCTCCATCACCCACTTGAACTGGCCCATGATCATCCCCGCAGGAAAGCCGCTCGTGAGCATTCCGGCGTTCATCGTCGTGACCTTCGAGGCCACGGTCCTATTTGGGTGTCTGTTCACACTGATCGGACTCCTCTATCACTGCCGCCTTCCGGCCAAGGATATGGATCCTGAATTCGAAGATCCAAGACTGAGCGATGATGTGTTCGGCATGGTGGTCCGAAACCTGGATGATGCGACGGCCGCTAATGTGCAGAACAAGCTGGACGGGCTCGGTGCCATCGAGACGAGCATCACCGGAGGCAAGAATGCGTAAGTTCCTGACCACCGCACTCACCCTGGGTGTCCTCAGTACAGTCGCATGGGCGTTCCCTTGGGACACGGACATGGTCGATGCCGTTTACAAGAGAGCCTTCTCCTGGGAAATGGCCACCCTTCCCGAAGGCACCATTTCGGTCAACCACGCCCGCATGCAAGGCGATCGTTACGCGGCAGCCACCGCAGCCCTCGCGATTCCTGAAGCGGCCGACATCGAAGAAGGTAAGCACCTCTTCGATGCCTACTGCGTCGCTTGCCATGGTGTCGACGGTAAGGGTAAAGCGCCTGTCACCGACAATGCCTCAGGAAAACGCTACCCCATCCCTCCCCCAGTCTTAGCCGGCACAGGAAATGTGACGAAAGCTCGGAGCGATGGATACCTCTTCTACACCGTTCGGGATGGTTCAGCGATCATGCCCGGGTATGGCTACGCGATGATGGACGATGACGTCTGGAGTCTGATTGCCTACATGCGGACTTTGGACGGCGCCGCGTATGTGGCGCCTGCGGAGGTGGCAGAATGAGCCACGGACCTGACTTAAGCCGAGCCATCGCACGGGTGCCACATGGCATGCCGATGAAGCTAATCGTGTGGTGCTCTGGAGTGCTTTTCGCCGGTATTTTTGGCGCTCACTGGGTCTACGCTCAGTGGCCTGAACGGGCGATGGTAGACTTTCTTCAGAACACTGTCTTTTGGATGGGCGTGTCCCAAGGTGGCTTTATGCTCGCCGTGGCGCTCACGTTGACCAAGGGCCGATGGGGACGCGCACTCAAGCGTATCGCCGAATCCTTCGCCATCATGATGCCGGTCCTGTACATCGGACTGTTGACCTTCCTCCTTATCGGCGGCATCGAAGTGTTTCCCTGGGTGGAAGAAGCCAGAAACCACACCCTTCCCGCCCACAAAGCCGTCTATTTAACAGAACCGTTTTTCATCGTCCGGCAAGTGGTAGGCATCGGTCTGCTGATCTGGTTGGACTGGAAGTACATTCAGGCGAGCTGGCGACCCGACTTGGGCAAAATGGCCGAACAGCTCGGTGACGATGCTCCCGGCTGGTACGGCTATTTCACCAAGGGGTGGAAAGGGCTGGAAGCGGAAATCGAAGCCAGCGAAGTCGCCCAGCGTAAATGGGGCGCCATTGTTGCCATCGCGTACTCGCTTGTGTTCAGCGTTGTTTCCGTCGACCTTTCCATGAGCCTCGCTCCCCACTGGTTCGCGAACATGTTCCCCGCATGGTTCTTTATGAGCAGCATGTGGAGCGGCATGGTGGCCATTGGCCTGTTTTCACTTCTCGCAGGCCGCTGGCTCCACATCAACTATCTGTTGACCCCTTCGCTGTACCACGACCTGGGCAAGCTCATTTTCGCATTCTGCATGTTCTGGGGCTACACCACTTACGCACAGTATCTGGCCATCTGGTACGGCAATATGACCGAAGAAACCGGTTTTATTCTGTTGCGCACTCAACTCGACCCCTGGGCAGGTTTATCCAAGGTGGTGGTCATGGTGTGTTTCTTCATGCCATGGACCTTGTTGCTGTCTCGCAGCATGAAGAAGATTCGGTCCAGCTTTTTGGCCGTCAGCGCACTCATTTTTGTGGGTATCTGGCTGGAACGGTTCGTAGTCATGGTTCCCAGCATTTGGAAGGGTTCCGAACTTCCGATTGGCATGGGCGAAATCCTGATGCCACTGGGTTTCGGGGCCACCATGGTTCTGCTGGTTTGCTGGGTACTCTCTAAGATTCCCGCGACCCCAGTCACCGATAAGATGTTCGCACCGAACGACCTTGAGGTCCATGTTCATCCCTCTCACGGGCATCACGCAGCCAAATAGACGGTCACCGTCTACAGTGAAAACGCCGGCCACTGTGGCCGGCGTTTTCGTTCCAGGTGTTAGGCTCCATGTGTTGGAGGCAAAATGTCAGACTCTCGAATCGAAATACGCTCCCCCGCCACCGGTGAGCTCGTCGGTTCCGTGCCCATCAGCACCCCTGAAGACGTCCAGGCCGCCGCACAAAAAGCGCGGACTGCCCAGGTCGAATGGGCGGAGCGCAGCCTCAAAGAACGATGTGCCGTACTCAAACAAGTCAAGAACGTCATCATCGACCGTACCGACGACCTTTGCGACCTCTTGTCTAAAGAACAGGGCAAGCCCAAAATTGAAGCCATGATTCACGAAGTTGTGAACCTGGTGGATCTCATTCACTACTACACCAGTGAAGCCCCCCGTATTCTTGAACCCGAACCCATTCCACTGCATCTGCTTAAGCATCGTTCGAGCTACCTCCACTGGGCACCTCGGGGCGTCATCGGCATTATCGGACCCTGGAATTTTCCATTCAATATCTGCAGCAGCCCCACAGTCGTCGCCTTGCTAGCGGGTAATGGTGTCGTGGTGAAACCGAGCGAGTTCACCCCCCTTATCCAAGAGCTTGCCAAAGAGATCTTTGTCGAAGGGGGCGTCCCCGAGGATCTCATTCAAGTGGTCCATGGTTACGGCGAAACCGGCTCTGCTGTGATCGATAACGTCGACATGATTGAATTTACAGGGAGCGTCGCAACGGGCCGCAAGGTGGCGGCCCAATGTGGAGAGCGCCTGATTCCATGCGTCACAGAACTCGGAGGAAAAGCCCCCGCTTTGGTGCTGCAAGATGCAAACATCGAACGGACAGCAAGCGCACTCGTTTGGGGCGGGTTCGCCAACTGCGGACAAGTCTGTGCCAGCGTAGAACGCGTCCTTGTCCACCGCAGTGTATTGCCCGCATTGTTGGACAAACTTGTACCGAAGGTTTCCGCATTAAAGCCCGGGAACTCCCAACAAGATGATGATGTTCAAATCGGGCCGCTCAACAATAGACGGCAACGTGACATCGTTCAGGCTCGCGTGAATGATGCCATCGCGAAAGGCGCCCGAGCCCTTGTGGGCGGGAACGCCATCGACGGCCCAGGGAACTTTTTCGAGCCCACGCTATTGGTGGATGTCACCCCCGACATGGACATCATGAACCAGGAAACCTTTGGGCCGGTACTTCCAATCATGGCCATGGACGATGAGGAGTCGATGATCATTGAAGCCAATCGTTCTCATCTCGGCCTTCTGGCCTATGTGTTTTCTCGAGACACGGAACGCGCCAGAACCCTTGCCGAGCAGATTGAAGCCGGAACCGTCATGGTCAACGATGTGCTCTCTACACACGGAATGCCAGAAACACCCTGGGGGGGCGTCAAAGATAGCGGCGTCGGTCATACCCATGGAGACGATGCACTCAGACACATGTGTCAACAACGGCACGTGAACTACGACCGTCTGCCGCCCATGCGAAAAGAGCCCTATTGGTACCCGTACGGGCCCAGCCTTTACGGACTGTTCAAGCGAGTCATGGGAGCCCTATTGGGAACGGGAATCTGGAATCGGATCCGATGGCTTCGTGGGGGGTAGTTAAATCGTCGTCGCTCTGCGCAGACCATCCCTAAACGACGACTCACCCGGAATCAGCTCTGCCGCCTTGGCAAAGGCCCCACATGCAGCGGCACGATCCCGCCGCATAATGGCCATCTCTCCCTGCTTACCCAACATTTCTGCAGAGTTGAGGATGGCATCCTTCTCGATCACTTCCGCCCGGTATCTACGGCGACCCGCATCATTTTCTAAGGTCGCAAACGCTTCGTCCATACGGGCGTTGATTCGTTCCAGTTCCTCTTCCTGCCACGGTTCGAGCATCGCAAAGCGTTCCGTCTCGTATTGCACCTTGAGTCGCTCGTAGGCTTCTTGAACCTCTGACTTCAAGCACACCCAATGCACTTCAAGAATATCGAAATATGAACTTTGCAACTGTTTCTTCTTCCGATCGATCTGTTCTGCAATTCGTGCCTTTGTCCGCGCCAAATCTTCCTGATCCGAGAATGTGAGCAATGCCAGTTCATCCAAGCACCAAAGCAAACCACTTGTCGCTCCACGCCCAAGTGGAGACACGCTAAACACTTCGCGTAGACGCCACGAATTCGATTGAATCACCTCGATAAGGCCCTGCTCTTTCTTCCCAAGCTGCATTTCAGCCAACACGTGTTCAGATTCAGTCGATATGGCCAGATACTTATCCAGATTGGGCTCGATTTTTCGCCCAATCTCGGCCGACCTCATTTCGCGCACATGTGCATACAAAGCACGGAACAAAAGGGTCGGAACTTTTAGGGGCGATGAGAGAAATTGCTCTGGCAATTTTTCGAGCACATGAAACGTCCATTCACCTTGTCGATCGGACATCACCTTCTGCAAGATAAACTCATTTTGCTTGCCCAAAACCCGAATGAGCATCGCAAAGTCCAACAGACCCATATCGACCAAGGCCTCACCCTGACGACATCCATCGGTCTTCATGATTTCGAGGCTCGCCTTCACTTGCTCAGATGTGATTTGCTCAGCCTTGTAAAGGAGCACGCCAAGGACTTCGTCTTCCTGCATGGGTTCTGTTCGCCAGCCCACAGGACCCCCGCGGAGCCAATACCCGTAACGAATGATCCCGTTTGGATACTTGATGGTCAGAAGCCCGGTGGACCGCTCGACGGCAAGCCCGACCATGGCATCTCTCAAGCTCCGATCCGACATTTGGCCTTCCAAAACGGCCTGCCTACCACTGGTATCTGGAATGGGTATCCCTCGGGTCGTGCGTCTGGCTCTACCTCCGCTCGACGGATCCGACTCCTTAGCAGCGGCCAAATTGTGCTCCGTCAGCGCCAATTTCTTGATCAGGGCGTTGTAGTCCGTTCGCCCTACAAGCTGATTCGAACTCACGAGATAGTCTCGAACCTGCCCAATGAAGTCGAATAGGGACTTAAACGCATCGTCGACTGAGCCAGGCATACCGGCGATATGGACGCCGATACTCCCGTCACCTCCGCGATGAACAACCTGCGCTTCGATGGGCCCCTGCCGACCAATGATCGGGACGATGAGATCCAGCTTGAACTCGTTCGCCACATCTTTATCGATCATCCCGCCCTCAAAGAAGAGCGACGACATGGAATTTGAACCTTCATAGGCTTTGAGAAAAGAAGCCAGGCTCGGATATTCATATGTCGCTTGCCGAAGTGCCAACGCGTCCTCCTATTCCACTGATGGTACCGAATTCCTCACCCAATCGGCCACCTGCACCTTTCCCGTCCCATCCGGTGGGTCGATCACGTAGGTCGGCAGCCCTAACCCACTGACACGCTTCCGAAGCGCATCGTGCAGAGCCAGTCCAGTGGACACACTCACTCGGAAGGCCGCTCCCCCTGGAACCGAATCGGGATGATGCAAGTAATAGGGCTTTACTCGGAGGCACAAAAGGCGTCGGCTGAGTTCAGCCAAAACCTCCACATCATCGTTGACCCCTTTTAAGAGAACAGCTTGATTCAGCACCGGAATTCCTCCATCCACCAAAAGAGACAATGCCCTCTCGACCTCAGGACTCAACTCATCGGGATGATTGCAGTGCACAACCATCCATACCGGGGAATGGCGTTTCAGCGTGTCCAGCAGCTCATCATCCACTCGCGAGGGAAAGGTAATGGGGGCACGGGTATGAATACGCAGTTGCGGAATCTCAGGCCGGAGCGCATTCAAAACGTAGTCCAGACGTTTCGTTCGAACCGCGAGCGGATCACCTCCAGACAGAATGACCTCTTGGGCACCCGAATTCTTTGCGAACGCAATGGCTTCATTCAGGGCCGCGTCGGAGGGATCCGATGCCCCATCCAGATCGCGCCGAAAACAGTAACGACAATGCACATGGCAACGACGAGTGATCAATATCAGCAAGCGGTCGTCGTGTTTCTGCACCACCCAGGGATGAGGCATCTTCCCCTCTTCCCCCACAGGATCTTTCACATCACCGGGATCCGCCTCCAGTTCCGCCGGTCGAGGAAAAAACTGTAGACCTAAGGGCCCGTCCACCCGCTGGACACGATCGAGCAAGGACCGTGAAACACGCACAGGAAAAATGCCGTCCAACCGGCGCCATAGATCCAGATCCAGGCCCGCAAACCGACCTTTGGCTTCGGAAGGAGAGACAATTTGGCTTTGCTCGTTATAGGACATGTTCACAGAATCTCTTTATCTCATGTAGAACAAGGACAGGAAAATGGGACGCACGTATCAAACCTCAGATTTTCGTAACGGACTCAAGGTCGAGATCGATGGGAACCCTTATGTCATGGTCTATTTTCAGTTCGTAAAACCCGGTAAGGGCACCGCCTTCACTCGGACCAAACTCAAGCATATGGTCTCCGGAAACGTTTTGGAACGCACCTATCGTACCGGTGAAACCATTGAAGCAGCCGACGTTGAAGAAGAGAGCATGCAGTACCTGTACAGTGATGGCGAGTTCTACCACTTCATGAACGAAGAGACTTACGATCAGGTCGCTATCCCTGAAAAAGCAATCGGTGACAATTCAGACTTCTTGGTCGAAAATGACTCTGTGGATGTGCTGTACTACAAAGGATCTCCTCTCAACATCACACTGCCAAACTTCATTGAATCCGAAGTGACTTACTGTGAACCTGGAGTTCGCGGAAACACGGCTCAGGGAGCGACAAAACCGGCGACGCTCGCCTGTGGGGCGACTGTCAACGTGCCGCTATTCATCGACCAAGGTGAAACCCTCAAGATCGATACGAGAACCCGCGAATATGTGAGTCGAGTTCAGAAGTGAACCCGGACCGGTTGCGTCAACGCGCGGCCATTACCGCGGCCATCCGCTCTTGGTTCTCGGATAACGGGTACCTGGAAATCCATACACCGTGCGTGGTCGAGTCGCCGGCGCTTGAAGAGCACCTCGAAGCGATTCCGGTTGGGCATCGCTTTCTACATACCAGTCCAGAATTCGCCATGAAGCGCGTCCTGTCTTCGGGATTGTGCCGGATCTACCAAATTGGGCCGTGTTTTAGAGACGACGAACGCGGTATTCACCACGCCCAAGAATTCACGATGGTCGAATGGTACCGAGCCAATGCGGGAACAGCGGATTTGATGGACGACGCGGAGCACCTCGTGGCAGCGGCGGCACGTGCCGTCGCGAAGCCATCGCCTTCCTTCGAACGGCGCAGCGTCCAGTCTATTCGTGAAGCCGTTGGACTTCCCGAAACGGATGATGAAATCGAATGGTTCCGGGGATGGGTTGAAAAGGCTGAACCCCACTTGACCCGGCCCACCATCGTCTATGACTACCCAGCGTGGCAAGCCGCCTTGGCACAAGAACGAAATGGCTGTGCAGATCGGTTCGAAATGTATCTGCAAGGCATTGAAATCGGGAATTGTTTCGCCGAGGAAAGCGATGCCAAAATCCTCCGCGATCGCTTCGAGCTTTCCGCTAAAAAGCGAATACAGATGGGTAAGGCTCCCCACCCCATCGATGAATCTTTGCTCAAAGCCACACCGAGAATGCCGCGAACAGCGGGAATGGCCATCGGCTTAGACCGGCTCGTTATGGCCCTCACTGGCGTGAATGACATCCAAGCAGTGCAGGTACGCTGACCCCACAGTGTTATGAGCACAGCCTCTGGAGAACATCATGGACCTGAGCAACAAAGTCGCCATCGTTACCGGTGGCAGTCGTGGTATTGGACGCGCCATCGCGCTTGAATTGGGGAGTGCTGGCGCCCGAGTCATCGTGAACTACAACCGAAATGCAGAGGCCGCCGAGGCCGTCGCAACGGAAATCGGGGGCATCGCAGTTCAGGCCGACATCAGCCAAACTGAAGGCTGTGACACCTTGATTGCCGCAGCCAATGAATTGGGCAGTTTAGACATCTTGGTCAATAACGCCGGTATCACTCGGGACGGGTTGATGGTCCGAATGTCGGATGAGGACTGGAACGATGTACTCAACACCAACCTCAACAGCGTCTTTCATTTGTGCAGGGCGGCAACAGAACTCATGATGCGCCAACGCAGTGGAAGCATCATCAATGTGACCAGCGTTTCCGGAATCCGTGGGAATGCTGGGCAAGCGAACTACGCTGCCAGTAAAGCCGCTGTGGCGGCGATGAGTTCTTCTTTGGCGAAAGAGATGGGTCGACGTGGAATCCGGGTCAACTGCGTCGCCCCCGGATTTGTAGCCACCGATATGGTGGATGCCATGAACCCAAAAGTGGTCGCGGCAGCCACGTCCATGATCCCGATGCGACGCCTTGCTGAGCCTAGTGAAATCGCTAAAGTCGTTGGCTTCCTGGCCTCGGACGATGCGTCCTACGTGACCGGACAACAGTGGGTCGTGGATGGAGGGCTCGGGAGCTAATCCTTGAGCTCTTCGAGTCGTGCTTCCAAGCCGGCCAGCGCAATATCGTCCAAATTATACTCAATTCCCATACCCGCCACTTCATCAGGGCCAAGGGCATCGAGATCTCGGCTCGACCAGGTCACAACGCCGGGAATGACAATCGGATCGTCCGCTATTGCAGGGACCCGAACCTCAATCGTGACCGCACGACCCACCGCGAGTGGCTTGGATGTCTTCACGAAAGAGCCACCCTTCTTCAGATTATCCATGTACTCCCGAACCACCGATTTGGGGTTCTTGTATGAGAGCTTGAGGCGGGCAGGTTTCTTCACTGGAGCAGGAGGAGGCTCAGGTGTAGGGGGAGGCTCAGGTACAGGGGGGATCGGTGCCGCGTCGGGCTCTGGATCCACTGCTGCTTCAGCCGCCTGATCGATGGGTTGAGAAAGCCGATCCATCAACTCCTGCCGCTGTCTCTCCATACGATCTTCTTCGGTTTCCTCCGGTTCCGACTCTGACTCTGGAATGGCGTCTTCTGCCTCGGCTACCGCTTCGGCGGGTATCGCCGCACCCACATCAACGGCCGCCGGCCCATCACTGGGCAGCGCAAACCCAGCCGCTTCAACCTCTTCAGCCTCGTCGGCGGCAGGTTCATCAGCCTGAGCATCCAAGCCCAGCGCATCCCCACTCTCTTCATCCAATGAAGTCAGCGCATCGCTTCCCAAATCGGCAACGTCCTGCTCATTTAGAGGTGTCAGAGACTCCTCCGCGAGTGGAGCCAGGTCCTCTTGATCGAGCGGTGTAAGTTCTTCGTCATCCAAAGATTCCAGCGCGTCTGAATCCAATACGGGCATCGCGATCGTGGCCGGCTCATCCATATCGGGTTCAAGCGCTTCCAAAGATGAGGGGTCAACTTCAGGCATCTGAATCTGTTGAGGGGTTCCCGCATCATCGCTGGCCTCTGCAGCAGCGGCTTCCTTGGCGGCCTCCCTTTCGGCGACCACCTGGTCGATGATCGAATCGGATGCGACCTCCTCAACCGGGGCATCGGACGCCGCCCCACGCTTAACAGTCTTGCGTTTACGTCCAAACAACGCGCCCAACAGACCGCCACCCGATGACTTCTGTTTCTCGCCCTTTGCAGCCTTCCGAGAGGCCTTTTCAGCCTTCCGAGAGGCCTTTTTCATCTTAGTAGGCGTCGGCTCTGAAGATTCCGCTTGAGGTGAGACCTTAGCGGCGGATGGCACATCTTCGGGTGCATTCGCACCATCACCTCGATTGATCGCCGCCTTGACCTTGCCCTTGGACTGAGCCACTTCGGAATAGTTTCGAACGGTGATTTCAGTCTGCTTGCCCGTAGCGGGTTCCATCGCTGAAACTCGAAGCATTCCATTGCTGTCGATCTGGAAGGTCACCTCAACCTTGGTTTCCATCCGTGGAGCAGGCGTCAGTCCACTCATGACAAACTCACCCAAAAACTCATTCTCCGTCGCCACCCGGCTTGCACCTTGTCGAACGGTGACCTGAACTGATGATTGATTAGCCCTTGCCGTCGCAAATAATCGAGAAGCGGATGTGGGAAGTGAACTGTTCCGCTGGATGATCGGCTGAAACATATTTCCGGCGACATCAATACCCAAATCGAACGGAGTGACATCAATCAAGACAGTGGGCGGAACATCCGAATCCCCATCCAGACTCGCGGCGTGAACAGCCGCTCCCATGGCCACAACTTCTTCAGGGTGAACGCTCCGGCTAGGCTCTCGTCCAAAGGCTTCCGTGATCGCCGTACGGATAGCAGGCATTCGCGTCTGACCACCGACCAAAATGACCTCGTCGATGTCAGACACATCCAAGTCGGCATCGCGTACCGCCTCAAGACTGACCTCCATCGATCGGTTGATGTAATCGGACACCAATTCCAACAACGTGGTCCGGTCAACGCTCTCTTGGACCGACTTTCCATTCACAATGTGTGGAATATTGATGTCGACTCTATCGGTAAAGCTCAACTCGCACTTGGCGCTCTCTGCGGCCTCCTTGAGTCGATGAAGAGTCATTCTGTCTTCTCTCAGATCCACACCGTGTTGTTCCTGAAAACGTGCTGCAATCCAATCCACCAGACGATTATCAAAGTCTTCGCCGCCTAAATAGCTATCGCCAAGGGTCGACAGAATTTCGTACACGCCACCCGACAGTCGAAGCACACTGACATCAAAGGTCCCACCACCCAGATCGTAGATGAGCAAAGTCCTATCGATCTCTTTTCGGAATCCATATGCCAGCGCTGCAGCCGTCGGTTCGTTCAATAGACGTTCACAGGACAAACCCGCCATCTGGGCCGCTTCAAGCGTAGCCGCGCGTTGAGCGTGATTGAAGTAGGCAGGCACGGTGATGACCGCTTCGTCGACCGTACCTCCAAGGGCTCGCTCAGCCATCTCTTTGGCCGTTCGTAAAACATGAGCACTGACTTCCACTGGTGTCAGCGTTCCGCTCTCCAGCTTGACCAAACAGGTCCCATCCTCAGCCTCGCCAATATCGTACCCCACCCTCGGGTCTGCATCGACCACCTCCGGTGACCCGAAATGGCGTCCTAGAAGACGCTTGACCGCGAATGCCGTTCGCCCCGGATCGGTGACCAAGTAGCTCTTGCACTGCTGACCGACCTTGACGGTACCGTCCTCGCCGACCCAAACCACCGAAGGCACCACCTTGTAGCCATGGCTGTCTTCCAGCATCTTCGGACGTCCGTCGACCAGCACGGATACGGCCGTATTGGTTGTCCCTAGGTCTATGCCGATGACGTGGCCCATTTATTGCATCTCCGATTCGCGACGGATTGTACCAGCTATGGTTGGCCGAAGGGGGCAATTGAGAGTGGCGACATACTATTGCTCCTCGGACGATTCGCCCTCGACAAAGAGCGGCATCTGCCGATGAAGGCGATCTGGGTGAGGATCCACTGGATACTCACCCGTGAAACATGCCTCGCAAAACCTTCCTTGGTCATCACCCTCCACTCGGCGCAAACCGACAAGAGAAAGATACGCAAGAGAATCCGCGCCGAGAGCCTTAGCGATATCCGCAATCCCCATCTGAGTAGCGACTGGCTGCTCTCCAGCCGGCATTTCTGTCCCACAAAAACAACTCGCTATAGTCGGTGGAGCCGTGATGCGAATATGAATCTCGACCGCCCCATTCTGACGCAGCATCCGCACGACCTTCTTCAGCGTGGTGCCTTTGACCAGCAAATTATCGACCACGATCACGCGTTTTCCATTGATGACATCGCGGACCGGAGACAGCTTAAGCTTGACTCCGAAATCTCGAATTTGCTGCGAAGGCTCAATATACCGACGGCCAACATAGTGGGACCGAATCAATCCCAATCCGTATTGAATACCCGATGCCTGACTGAAGCCGAGCGCCCCAGGAACACCGGAATCTGGAACGGGAATGACCACATCGGCGTCGACGGAGTTCTCTTTCGCTAAGGTGAGGCCCAATTGATACCGGAAATCGTAGACTGAACGCCCAAATAGAGTCGAATCCGGGCGACCAAAATGCATCAACTCAAAAATGCATGCACGCCGAGGACGACGCGGGAAAGGCCGAAGAGATTGAATTCCATCTCGGTCAATAATGACCATTTCGCCAGGCTCAACTTCTCGCACATATTCTGCATCGATGAGCCCCAGAGTACAGGTCTCACTGGCCACCACCCATGCCGTTCCACGTTTACCCAACACGAGTGGCCGAAAACCCCACGGGTCACGAACCGCCACCATCGTCTCTTCCGTCATCAGAACCAAAGAGTACGCGCCATCGACGCGCATCAAACCATCCACAAGGCGATTGATGAATGTGCCTTGCTGTGAACCCGCAACCAAATGGAGAATGACCTCGGTATCTGAAGCGGTGGCAAAGATACTGCCTCGCTCCTCGAGCTCCTCACGCAGAATTCCAGCATTGACGATATTTCCATTGTGGGCCACGCCCATTTGGCCTTCTCGATACCGCACTACGAAAGGCTGTACATTCCGTAGACTCGCCTCGCCGGCCGTCGCATTTCTGACATGACCAATCGCCATATGGCCCAACAAATTCGCCAGTTCGGGCCCACCGAACACGTCACCCACGAGTCCCCGACCTCGGTAAGCTCGGATCAGCTTGCCATCGGATGCGGCAATACCCGCACCCTCCTGACCCCGATGCTGAAGGGCATGCAACCCAAGGTACGCCAAATTGGCGGCCTCACTGTCGCCAAAAATACCAAACACACCGCATTCATCATTGAAGGCATCAGTGCGAATATCTGGGTCTTCGGTCATTTCCCTAAACCGTACTTAGAAGGGGGGTGGTACCTACCCCGTTAGGCTCGGATGTGCCGGCCACATGAAGGGATTCCTGTCACCAAATACAGCGCGGGCCCGATTCCTGAGATACCGTGGCAACTATGGCACTGCCCTTCCGACTTTCGCCCGCTCCCCTCGCGCTTATACTCGCGGTCTGCGCATGCTCTGAACAGCAAGACCTTCCCAGTGTGGTGACGGACGGGGATGGCTTCTTCGGCTCCCCCTGGCCGAGCGATACCCGAACACAAAATGGTCGTCCGGATTTAACGGGCTTCCCCAAAAGTGACGAAGAGGGGTTGGTCGCTGACTACGTGGAAATGATTGAGTCCCTCGATGGATTCGGTACACACTCCCCCATCTACGTCCCCCTCAACCGAGCTCTCGATGAATTGCCAAGCGCTGACGACACGAAGACCATCGAAGGCCCGCTCGTTTTAATAAATATTGATCCAGACAGTTCCGAGCGAGGAACGGTCATCCCCGTCCAGGTCTCACAGCAAGAGGCGGACACCTTGTGGCAACGAGAAAACCTCCTGAACATTCAGCCTGTTTGGGGCTACCCGCTTCGCCCTGGAACCACCTATGCACTGATTTTCAGCGACAGTTTTGTTCGGAATGACGAGAACTGGAGAGCAAATCAGGACTGGCAATCTTTCGACAACACCCTCTTAGAGCTTCGATGGGACCTCGACAATGTGGCCTACGCCATTCAAATCACCACCCAGGATCCCGTCGTCGAAATGGCCAAATTCGCGGCACGTATACGCGACGACCTCACACTCCCTGCCTTGGACCAATCGCTTTCCTTGACCCATGTGGCCGACAACTACAAAGCATTCCAGGGTGAAATGTGGGTACCGATGTGGCAACACGGAAGCAAACCCTTCCTGGTCGATGGCGGCGGCTTTCGATTTGATGAGGATGGTATGCCCATCCTTGCGGGCTGGGAGCGCGCCCAGTTCACAGTGTCCTTGCCTCGCGAACACTCCATGCCCACCGATGGTTGGCCTATCGTCATGTACGGCCATGGAACGGGTGGAGACCATAAATCATTTATTTCCAGGGGCTCCCACATTTCCCCTGCATCCAAACTGGCTTCCGCTGGAATTGTCGGCTTCAGTATCAGCCTTCCCCTTCATGGAGATCGCGGAACAGTCATCGATCCAGCACTCGCGTCATTCAACTACTTGAACCCGGAGAGTGCGCGGTCCTGTTTCCGACAAGGTGCCCTGGACCAAATTTATATTGCAGAGGTCCTGACGCGCTTCAGCCACGATTTCGAAACCGACGATGAATCCATCCAGACCGACCCCAGTCGTGTCGCGTATATGGGCCATTCTCACGGCGGACTGATCGGCGCGATAGCCACTCCATTCTTTAGCGACATGATTTCCGCTGTTTTCTTCTCCGGTGCTGGAGGAGGCCTCTCGACCACCTTGGTGAGTCGCGATGCGGGCGACTTTGACATTCAAGGCATCTTGGCATCCGCTTTGGATTTCGATGAGAATGACCAACTGGTGGAGACGCATCCCGTCGTGGGGCTCGTTCAGACCCTGGCGGAAACAACGGATCCAATCAACTATGCCCCTTACTGGTTCAGTCACAAACCCAACTGGAAGAGCCGACCGCGTTCGGTCTTAATGACTGAAGGAATGTTCGATGTGCAGACGCCGCCAGATACTGCGGAAGCCCTAGCCGCCGCAGGTCGTCTGCCTATATTGTCACCGACCGCCCATCTATCTACGGCGCATAGCCTTTTCGAAGATGGAGTTGATACAATGCCAGCCATGTCAAACCGAGACACATACGGGGCATCAAAAGTCACCGCAGGCCTGGCGCAATTCAGCGACGACGACCATTTCGTCATCTTCAGGAACGAAGAAGCAGCGGATCTGTACCTCAATTTCCTATCCACGGCCCTGGAGACCGGTCAACCCTGGATATCGGAGCCATAAAATGAACTTACTCGTTGGCGTTACCGGTGGAATAGCCGCCTACAAGGCGGCAGAATTGGTGAGTGCGGCCATCAAAGATGGACACAGCGTGCGCGTGATGATGACGGCGAATGCTCATCATTTTGTCGGACCCGCCACATTTGAAGGTCTCACCGGGCATCCGGTGCTGGACGATAATTTTGTCGATGCCATGGCCCATATAGAATGGGCCAAATGGGCAGATACCGTCGTTGTGGCACCGCTCACGGCCAATACGATGGCAAAACTGGCCATGGGGTTAGCAGACGATGCCTTATCCACGGTTCTCCTGGCCGTCCCCGCAGACACATCCATCGTACTGGCTCCTGCAATGAATACGGCCATGTGGGACCACCCCGCCACACAAAGAAACAGGGCTTGGCTGGAAGCGATGGACCGATACCAGTTCGTCGAACCCATCTCTAAACGGCTCGCATGTGGCGACACTGGCCTTGGCGGACTGGCCGAAATTAGCGACATTCTCGGTGCAATTCAGCGCAAGGAGTGAGAAGCGCAAGACTTGCGGGGTTGTCCCAGAGAAAAAACGTTAGCGGCGAACCCCCAATGTGAACCGATTAGCACTGTCCGCTAAGATAAGGGCCCCTCGATTCTCGGACCCAAGATGCTCGTTATTTTCACCACTGTATTCCTGTTTGGAATCTCCACGAGCCAAGCACAGATGTGGTCGAGTAAGAAGGATAAGGTGGAGCCAGTCGAAGAAGTGGCTCCGGAACCCGAGGCTCCAGACATCCCCCTGTTTCCCGAAGGACTTCCATTCACTCCAGGTGATGTTCCGGATGGATTGGCCAACATCACTGCACAAGGATGCAATGCGTGCCACTTCCAAGCCCATGACGACTGGTCACTCTCCGCGCATGCTCATGCGGGACGAAGTTCCGTGTTTAGAGATGCCATCAAACGTGCAGGCAACTCAACGGCCTGCACCCAATGCCACAAACCCCTGATCTCACAACACACACAACTGGCGGCTGGCTTTATCGACGGGGACTTGGCTCGCCCACATCTACAGCCAAACCCCAGTTTCGACGCCACCCTGATGGCCGAAGGCGTAGGCTGTGCGGCCTGTCACGTTCGGAATGGAACCATTGTGTCCACCCGTGTCGTGGACAACGCTCCACACCCGGTCGGCTTGGCATCCGAATTGGGGACGAGCGAGGCGTGCGCCACCTGTCATCAACTCAGCTATCCCGAGTCTGACCGCCCGTTCTATGACACGTACGGCGAATGGAAGGCCTCACCTCACGCTGCCGCGGGTATCCGCTGTCAGGATTGTCATATGCCACCCAAACCTGGGTTGGCGACGGCCTCACGCTTCGCGGCCACCCCAGATCATTCATGGACAGCCGATTTGAGTCGTGCCTTGACGGTGCTCGTCGACATCGACAACGACCAAGTGCAACGCGGCCTACCCTTCCCCATCACCATAAAACTGCAGAATACCGGGGCAGCCCATCACGTACCCACCGGATCACCCTACAAATCCCTGGTCGTGCGCGCCGAGCTCCAAGACCTCAATAAAAAGGTACTCGCAACATCCACTCCAGAAATCATTCAGCGCAAAGTCAGCGCCGACGCTCCGTACAACACTGTTTACGACAATCGGATTCCTGCGGGTGGAGAACATGAATTTTCTTTTGAACTCACCGTAAACCATCGCACCAAAGCCGGCCCTGCACGCTTGTATATCCAAGCCAAGCAGGGCACTGGGGAGCAGGAAACCTTACAGGTCATTCCGCTGGAGCTTTACTAATATGATTCGATTCCACGCTCTGACCCACCCTGGAAAAGTACGAGCCAACAACGAAGATGCCATGTTTTCGGATGGCCACAATGGTGTGTTTATTGTCGCCGACGGAGTGGGTGGGCGAGCGGCAGGTGAGGTCGCATCAAGGATCACAATTGAGACATTCCAGCAGGCCACCCCGGACCTAACGACGGTCCTTGAAGAGTATGCCTGTGAGCCCATCTGGGAACGCCGAAATGAAGTCCTCAATGCCCTCGAGAACGTCTGCCAACAAGCCAGCAAACAAGTCTACGATGAGTCTGAGCGACTCGGTCGGCGAGGGATGACCACAACCGCAGTGATGATGGCCGTATCCAGCGGCACAGCCTTTTTGGCCCATGTCGGCGACTCGCGGGCGTATTTGGTTCGAGACGGACTCATCCAACAACTGACCGAAGACCATTCCATGGTCAATGAACTCGTACGCTCCGGACAGATGACATACAGCGAGGCCAAAAAGAGCCAATACCGGAATGTCATCACTCGAGCCGTGGGGCTGTATCCAAATGTCCAGGCCGATGTCATGTCGATTGACATCCTCGCCGGAGACCGAGTGGTGTTGTGCTCCGATGGGCTGTCTGATCCAGTGCCCCAAAACCAAATTGAATCCATTGCGTGCCAAAACGACGTACAAACCGCGACTAAACACCTACTCAATGCCGCCTTGGATGCGGGTGCACCGGACAATGTCACCGTGGTGGTCGTCGAACCCGATGCCACACCCCAGGCCGAAGCGGCTCGTGCCCGTGCTCAGGTCATGGAAAGCCTATTCCTGTTTCGGGGATTGCCATTCAACGCGCGACTCCGTGTGGCCAGAATCTGCGAGGTGCAGAACATTCAGAAGGGAGAGGTCCTGGCCAAAGAGGGGGACACGAGCAGCGCCATGTACATCATTGTCCAAGGACAAGTCCATATCACGCGCGGCAATTCCCAAATAGCGGCCTTGGACGCAGGTCAACACTTTGGAGAAATGTCTCTTTTGGATGCACGCCCACGATCCGCTACGGTCACGAGCAGCACTGATGGAAGTGTCATGATCATTCGTCGCGACGCGCTTCTCGAACTCTGCCATCGGGAGCCGGGGCTCGGAAACCAAGTCTTGCTCGCGTTAGCCACCAGTCTTGCTCACCGACTCCGCGAAGCGAACGCTGGATCCCAAGGATAGCGCCAGATGGACGCGTTCTTATCGTTCGGTGTTACATCAACGCCATGATTCGTTGGACAGCAGCGGGCGCAGTCCCCACCCCCACCACTGTACAGATTCGAGTTCAGCGGAGCTATCCAGGCCGGATTCGTGCAGGTGCGCCCGTACCCACGCGAAGCATGTCCGAGCCGGAACTCGTGGACAACATTCACTACTTCACTGAAGGGCTCAAGGGGCCGCGAACACAGCCTTGTACGGGGCTCGTATTGTCGGGCGTTGGCGTCGCGTCTCGCCCAGACACTCCCGAAGCCATCAAACTGGCTCGAGATCTCGGTATTACACGGGTCGTGCTTCATGTGGGTGGCGAAGATCTTGGAGACCTTGATGTGGTCCGTTTTACTGGCTTAGTCGACGTACTCGTCACCCCTGTTCAACCCGAGACAGGTGCACTGGTCGAGGTGTGTCGCGTCATCCAATCCGCCCGCGCGTGTGGACTCCAAGTCGCGGCCAATACGGTCCTGACGGCCAATGCCCTTCCGGCACTGGTTCGAGCCGCTCGGCCTATCGCCAAAGCGTGTCCGGATTCGATGACCTTCACCTACCCGTTTCCTATCAATGGGAATGAGGCCACTACCGCACCCACTCCTCGGCGTGTCATGTCAGCCTTACGCCCCGCGCTGGGCATCTTGGACCGTGCCGGTGTCCATGTACAAATCAAGGGCCTCCCGGCATGCCATCTGGGTGATTCCACGGATAGACTCGGTCGAACTCACAACCGATATTATGTCGATGCGGACCATCAAAAAGATAAAGCGCTGATGTTCTTCCCAGACGTCGTTCGTTTCCACAAGAGCGATTCGTGCCGCTTCTGTACCGCCGACGGTCAATGTGACGGATTCTTTTCCACTTACCTTCGGCGACCCGGTTTCCCGCAACTCAAGCCCATCGGTCACACCTCAGCCGAGGATGGCCACGAGGAACTTTCTTGACATGTCCATGGAAGGTAAGCGCTATCCATGCAATGATTGATGGTGTCCCTACTAAGGTCCCCACCCCCGGGTTCCGTTCTCTATAGATGGCCCCCTCAAAGCCAATGCCTGATCAAGTCACTAAGGATACGCCAACTCTTCTGGTTGTCGATGATGAAGTCGCCGTGCGGCGGTCGTTGGGTCGACTGCTGTCGAGGCAAGGGTTTTCCGTCATCGAAGCAGGAACCTTGGAGGAGGCCTTAACCGCGGTATCCCAAGACGAGGTCCACCTGGCCCTCGTGGATTGCCCGCTCTCGGGCAGCGAGGGGACCGAGCCGATACAGAAGATCTTGGCCGCATCACCGACGACAGAAATCGTCGCACTCACAGAAATGGGTTCGAATGAAAATTCCTTTCATGTGATGCGAGCGGGGGCCAGCGATTTTTATGAAAAGCCCATCAGTGATTGGCATCGGTTTTTCCAAGTCATCAACAAAGCCCTGGAAGTCCGACACCTAAAAACCGAAAAAGCGCGTTTGGCTCGACTGCGAAGCGGGGAAGCGATTGAGCAGTTGATTGGCGACAGTCCGGCGATGCGCGACCTGGGAGCGCTCATTCGGCAAGTCGCCCCCACTCCCGTCCCCGTGCTCATCATGGGCGAGAGTGGCGTGGGCAAGGAGCGAGTGGCACGTGCGATTCACTCGGCCAGTTCTCGTAAACATGGTCCATGGGTCGCCATCAACTGCGCTGCGATTCCTGCCGATCTACTGGAAAGCGAACTGTTCGGCTTTGAGAAAGGGGGACATTCCCAAGCCTCTCAACGCAAGAAGGGGCTGTTTGAAACCGCCAACGAGGGCACCATCTTTTTGGATGAAATCGGTGAAATGCCGATGACCATGCAGGCCAAGCTCTTGCGCGTGCTTCAAGAGCGTGAAGTTCAAAGAATCGGTGCCACTGAGACGATTAGCATCAATTGTCGTATTGTCGCCGCCACCAATCGCGACCTTCGACAAGCCATCACCGAGAAAGAATTTAGGGAAGACCTGTTTTATCGACTTCGTGTCGTCGAGATTCGTGTGCCTCCTCTGCGGGAGCGTCGCGAGGACATTTCTCTTTTGGCTCATTACTTTCTCGACAAATACAAGGCCGAATTTTCAAAGGATGTCCGCCGCATACATCCTTCCACCCTATCCATGCTCCAGAGCATGGACTGGGCTGGCAGCAACGTCCGAGAGTTGGAGCATGCCATCCAGCGAGCCATGGTCCTGTGCGAGAGCCAAGATTTAACTCCGAACCTTTTTGAGGATGGCCCCAGTAATGTCGTTGCCCTACCGGCATCGGCACATGCTGAGGACCACCCAACAACGCCAACGACGTTTGATACCGGACAGAGCTACCAAGACGCAAAAGAGGCGATGGTTCGCGAGTTCACGGTCCAATATCTACTGCAGCGCTTAAAAGAAGGAAACGGGAACATTACCCGGGCAGCCGAATTGTCCGGAATGCTCCGTCCGAATTTCAAGAAGCTGATGAAAAAATACGGGGTTGAAGTTGACGATGCGTTGGAGCTTCGAGTCCAGGGCTAAGACTTATTGAAAATGATTAGTGGAGTTTCGTATTGGTTTATATGTAGACTCTTGCCAACTTAACCCTGAGCGCGCTGGCCACTCCCTTCCAACTGGATAGGTGTTTGGCAGCGGGAGTCACTATGACCACTTTTTCCGATATGTCCTTACTTGGACATGAACAGGTTGTCTTTTGTCGTAACGATGATGTGGGCCTTCGCGCGATCATTGCCGTCCACGACACCACCCTCGGGCCAGCATTAGGCGGACTGAGATTGTACAACTATGGCAGCGAAACTGATGCGCTAAGAGACGTGCTCCGACTCAGCCGAGGAATGACCTACAAGGCCGCAGTAGCCGGCCTTGATCTGGGTGGCGGAAAGGCGATCATCATGGGAGACCCCTCGATCAAATCTGAGGCTCTTTTCCGCACATTTGGACGCTTCGTCCAAAGTCTCAACGGCCGCTACATCACCGCTGAAGATATGAACACCACCGTGGAGGACATGAATGCCATCAGTCGGGAGACCGAATGGGTGATGGGGTCGGGCTCCTACCAAGGCGGCTTGGGAGACCCATCACCGGTGACGGCCTGGGGGGTATACCAAGGGGTTCGCGCCTGTTTGGAAGTGGTATACGGAAGCCCGGAAGTCCGCGGTAAGACCATCGCCATTCAAGGGGTGGGAAACGTTGGATACCACCTCGCCAAGTATGCGCATAATGAGGGAGCCAACCTACTTTTTACGGACATATCAGAACGTAAGCTTAAGAAGGTCATGGATGACTTCGGTGGAAAAGTCATTGAAGAAGAAGACTATTATGGGACAGAGTGCGACGTGCTCGCCCCTTGTGCCATTGGTGGCATCCTGAATGAGCGGACGATTCCAAAAATCCGCGCACCCATCATTGCAGGAGGGGCCAACAACCAACTCGACAATGAAGCCAAGGATGGGGCACTCATCGAAGAAGCCGGCATTACCTACGCCACCGATTATGTGATCAACGCTGGCGGACTGATTCACGTGTACGCAGAGTTGAAGGGCTTTCCGGAAGAGAAGGCGATGAGTGATGCATCACTTATTTTCGATACGGTAAAGCGGGTCATCAACAAGGCCAAGACACAGGGCATCACGACGACTGAGGCTTCAAATCAAGTGGCCGAAGAGCGTATGGACCAAGTCGCCCGGCTCCGACGTTTTCACCTATAGGTCAGACGAGCCAACACCTATCGGATAGCAATACCGGCATCCGCATCCCAAACAAATCGACCCCCCGTGGACCGCAGGTCCACTAAGTTCGGGGGAAGTTCACGTGCTGCGCGCGCTCGAGCTCTCATGGCTCGATCCGTCCGCTCAGAATCCGTGTCGTTAAACTCACGCCAAGCGATAAGGTCTGCCGCATCCACAAGAAGAGGTGTGGCACTAGCCACGCCAGGTGCAGCCAACTGCAAGCGAGGCCCTATCCAATCGGTGTCCCAAAACAGAGGCCGGTGATACCTAAACCGAACCCTACCCTGAGCCTTGCCGCCAGGTTTCACATCAAAGGCGAGTGATTGAAGGGCCCCCATAGCGCGCTGGCGATGGGCTCCATCGACGAAAATCGGAAGGTCATACAAGTCCCCCGACAAGTCAATCACTGCCTCAATGACCTCGACCCCTTCTGGCGCTGACGCTCCCGGTACGGGCTCGATCACGATGTCGTCTACGCTCAGTCCGGCGGCCTGCCCTGCAAGAGCGAGAAAGCTCGTCACACGCAAAACATCGACGTCTTCAAGCGCTGTGTCACTCCGTTCCGCATTCAAAAGCTGCGATATAGATGCGGATGCACGGGGAAGATCGATCGCCAGCAAACGTCGTTCTACCTCCGTCACTTTTACGTCAGAGGCGCCATTTTGGCCAACGAACATCGAGCCCAAGGACAACAAAACCAACGCCTGCACCCCGAGAATCGTGGGCCATGCCGGAGTACCTGAAGATTTTTTTTGAAGTGTCTCGTCCATTTCGAGCCAAGCATACAGGGGTTTCGGGGGCTGAATCAAATACCGTTCTAACCCACCTTGAAGGTCCGCTTTCGATCGACGGATCCAATACAGGACTTTCTCGACTCTGTTTACGTGTCAATACCTCAAGGTGTGATCGTAATAATTAAGCTTGAATGCCAGTTTGTGACAAAGGCGAAAAAGCGCTCCCCCCCCCTTGCCTCCTAGGATCTCGCCCGATATCGTAGAGTTCCCTCCTGCCCCGTTTGCGCTCTTCATCCCTCCTGCGCGCAGACACCCCCCACTCCTCTGCTCCACGGCTTCTTTCTTGCTCGCATGCGACGCCCAAACCGGTGGTATTCACACCGACGAATTCGACGGCCCCCTGGAGCTATTGTTGTTCCTGGTTCGCCAACACGGCGTCGACATCAGAACGGTTCCCATCGCGCCCATTACCGACGCCTATCTGGCGCAAATATCGTTGATGCAATCGATGGAGCTGGATCAAGCCGGAGAGTTCCTGGTCATCGCTGCGACACTTTGTCTAATCAAGAGTCGCGAAATGTTTCCACGAACGGCGCTTTTTGAAACCGAAGAAGATGAGGACGACCCCATCGCCCTTCGCGAGGCATTGGCCCTGAGACTGTTGGAATATGAACGGTACAAAGAAGCCAGCGCAGCATTAGCGGACCGCCCATGGCTGGGGCGAGATATTTTCGCGCGACCCGTAACGGAAGTGCAGGGTACCGATAGGCCTATCGATCCTGGCGTGGATGCCATGGGCTTGTTGGAAGTGTTCTACGAAGTCCTCCAACGTTCAGCAGCTGCCCCTCCAGTTCATGCGGTTGAACGACAGGCGGTTTCGATGGAAGAGGTTGCGGGATGGATGATTCGCCGACTTCAAAATGGTCCCAGAGAACTCAATGATCTCATGGCCTCCCTCGGCAATGCAGCACAACGCGTCATGGCTTTTATCTGCACGCTTGAGTTAGCAAAGCTGGGAATCATTTCTGTGCGACAAGAACTCCATCTTGGTCCCGTCGTTCTGGATGCCCAAAGAACGCCTGACGACACCGATCTGATGCTTCTGATGGGTGCGACCGGATGAGTGACGAAACCGTACCCCCAGAAGGTGACGATTCCGACGATAAGCCCAAGTCGCGAACAGACGAAACCGAACTTCGCTTCTTCGACGACGGCTTAGAGCAAGTTCCGTCTTTGCACGCAGCGGCTACGAGAGCATCCGAAGAAGACGAGATCGAGGACGCCGAGGAAGCCGACTCGCAGGAACCCACCAAATTTCCCCTACCCATCGAACTCAGCATCTTCCATGGTTCACGGCCAGACATCCCCATTCCGGATGACCACGAGAACACCGAATCTCCTGTCGACATCATGTCGAAGGAGATCCAAGAAGACAATGTCATCTGCTTGATGCCTAAGCCTCAAGCCGGCGGGACGGTCTGGAACCTGAACCCTGCGGGCGAAGAAACCGTTCGCGAACCATTCGACACGAATGACCCTATCAAACCACCCGAACCTGGCATGTTGGAGGGGGCTGTGGAGGCCTTGCTTTTTGCCTCTGACGGCCCCTTGATGGTCAAGCAACTCAACACGCACCTTGCAGAGCCTGGAACGCTCCCTATTCGTCAAGCACTGGACAGCATACAGTCCCGATTTCGCCGAACAGGCAGCGGAATCCGGCTGGTTGAAGTGGCCAAGGGTTGGCAGTTCAGAACAGACCTTCGGGCCGCACGATATGTCTCGAGTATGCGTGGAGAACAGCCATTCAAGCTGTCCAAAGCGGCCATCGAAACGCTATCTATCGTTGCCTACCGTCAACCCGTGACCCGAGCCGAGGTCGAAGACCTCCGTGGAGTGGATCCTGGCGGTATTCTTCGCATGCTGTCGGAACGCGGGCTGATCGCGGTGACGGGGCGAAAAGACGAACCCGGACGACCTCTGCTTTATGGCACCACTCCCGACTTCCTCAGTCTTTTTGGGCTGAGAGATTTATCGGACTTACCCACGCTTCGGGATCTTCGAGAATTGCAGCAAGATGATGCACGGGAAGGTATTGGCAGCACTGATGATGAGATTCATTCCGCCATCATGGATGCCGTCATCATCGAAGACAGTTCCAGGGACTCGAAGGCCATCATACAAGAGGTGTTGCCCCTTCATGAACATGAGCCCATCGACTGATCGGCCCTAGACGGGTTAGCAAGCACTGCTCTGGAAAAACCCATGCATGAAGAAAGCCGCCGAATATCAAAAGTTATTGCCCGTTCTGGCTTAGCGAGCCGTCGCGAGGCAGAAGGGCTCGTCGAAGAAGGGCGGGTGAAGGTCAATGGTGAAGTCATTCACCATCCCGGCCATCCTGTGACGGAAGACGATCGAATTTTGGTGGACGACCAGCCGCTCCCCCAGCCCGCACGGTACGTTTATTACGTGCTCAACAAGCCTCGCGGGGTCATCACCGGCCGAAACGACCCAGAGGAACGAAAAAGCGTATTCGATCTCCTGAAGACCATCCCTGAGCGCGTTGAACCTGTGGGTCGACTCGACATGGACACAGAAGGCGTCTTACTGCTGACCAACGACGGGGACCTCGCTCACAAGCTGACCCATCCCTCCATGCATGTCCCTAAACGGTACATGGTGAAGGTATGGCGAGAGCCGGATGAGAAGACGCTCAACCGATTGCGGAGCGGCATTCGCTTGGAAGATGGGCGGACGGCACCGTGTAAGATCCGAGTCGTCGAACGAACCGATAGCGGAAATGCTTGGCTAGAAGTCACTGTGACCGAGGGCCGAAATCGGCTCATTCGACGCATGCTTGAACATGTCAACCACCCCGTATCCAAGCTCCGAAGAGAGAGCTTCGCCACGATTTCAGCTCGAAATTGCGAGCGAGGTCACGTTCGGAAATTGACGGGAGAGGAACTCCGAAGACTTCGTGAGATTGCTGAAGGCGTGAGTCCGCATAGAGCAGGGCAAAAAACACGCTACAAGAAGGGGTACGCCAAACCCAAACCGAAAAACGCCAAAGGGACTCGGAAGCGGCGCACACTGAATAAAAAACGCGGATAGTGGTAGCATTTCCCGCCTGAAGAGTACTTTGTACCGCTCTTTTCATGTTTGTCACAACCACTCCGGACACGCCGAATACCAAGAGGTTAGTAGCGCGCGCCTTGGAGCGAAAATGTACAAATTTAGCCTACTACTGCTCGTCGCCTGCGGATCCGCCACAAAGGATGAAACGCCAACCCTTCCATCGCTCTGGTCGTTTGACTCCGATACCGAGGGTAATAACGAAGAGGCAGATGCCGATGCCGACGCGGATGCCGATAGCGATGCCGATAGCGATGCCGATAGCGATGCGGACGCCGATGCCGATGGCGACGCCGATGCAGACGCCGATGCAGACGCCGATGCAGACGCCGACGCCGATGCAGACGCCGATGCCGACGCCGACGCCGATGCAGACGCCGACGCCGATGCAGACGCCGATGCAGACGCCGACGCCGATGCAGACGCCGACGCCGACGCCGATGCAGACGCCGATGCTGATGGCGACGCCGATGCTGATGGCGACGCCGATGCTGATACCGACGGTGATGGAACCGAAACCGATGATGGTGGTGGCACGAGCCCAGTAGACGGAGAGGTCGTCGACGACTGCTCATCCGGTGAAAACGATACCCTGGATGATGCAAGCCACCTGACTCTTGAAGGCTCACACACGCTCTTCGAGGACCTTGAACTGTGCTCCTCCGATTACGATGTTTACGCCGTAGATGTGCCTGCCTACACTTGGTTGAGCTTTGCCATTGAGATCGAGGGTTCAGGTGCGGGAGGCTCCGATATCGATCTCTACGAAGTCGTACACGACGACCATCCCGTCGATAGTGCCATCTCTTGGCTCGGAGAATCGGGCGGATTCACACTCCTCAATTATTCCGCCAAATCCACCGATTACGAACGTTTGGCCTGGTACAATCCGACTTCAAGTGCGAGAACTCACCACGTTCTCGTGGTGCCCTACGACGGTGCCAGCACAGATTACGACATTCGTATCCGTACCAGTGACTGGCATGAAGATAGGGACTGCGACGATATCTACGATGATAGCGACGAAGACGGTCCATGTAACCGCGTCATGCAGTTCCCCAATGCAGTGGACGGAGACCAAGGCTATCTCGTCACTCACGAACAGCATTACTCAAACCTCCGTCGAGAGGTCGCCTACCTCGTTCAATGGGCCACTGCGGAAGTCGATGCGGAGTTCCCTGGGACCAACCCCCTTGCCATGTTGGACATGGGGCAAGCAGACGGTGACACTCCAGGCCGTTTAGATGGCTCGCTCCGCCATCCTGAAGGCACCCACATCAACGGCAATGACATTGATATCGCTTACTACCAAACGGGCAGCGACAATATGGGCCGCGCAGTGTGTGATAACGATGGCTACAACTGTACTGGAGAAGCCACCCTGCTCGATGCAGAGCGCACGGCCTACTTCATGGCCATGTTGATGCGCTCACCCTACGTTCGGGTCATCGGTGTGGATACCGAAGTGGCAGAAGATGTGCTTATCGCCGCAGATGACCTCCGAGATGAAGGTAAACTAAACAGTTCCGACATTTCGAATTTGAGCACCTACATGGCCTACGACACCGAAGGTTGGCCCTTCCACCATCACCACATGCACTTGTCTTGGGTATGGGAAGATGGTCACAGTGGGCTCAGCATGCTCGACTGGGAAGGCCCCGTGGGTTGCGAATTCGCCTTGGATAGCATCCGTCCGGCGAAGGGACTTCCTGCCCTCTAGAGGTCGAGATAACCCAGGCTCTTAGCCTTCTGATTCGCAGCCGTTTCAGGTGCCCGTAACGGGGGCACCTGCTTGGCCTGTTCCGCCAAGATATCGGCGGGATGACGCTGCTTAAATAGCCCCTTACCCGGCCTCTGAATCCAGCGTCCACCCGGATCGATGGCGACGGCATCCCGGCCTTCCAGGCCTTCCGGTGCACATCCGGGGGCACAGTCCTGCTCACACATCCCGCTCTGAGCCAACCAATGTTCACGCGGAGCTATTTCCTCACCTCTGAGCAAGGCCGGAACATCGCTGAGACCCACCATCCCATCGATTCGTCGTGCCACAATTTCGGGGGACCAGCGAACAAGGGGAACCCGTAAAACATGGTCCGATATGGAACGTTCATGTTGATAGCTACAGCGTTCTTCATCCAGAACCTCACCATGATCCGAAGTCACGACGATACGAGCGCCTCGGCTTTCAAGCACCTTTAGCAATGGCCCCAAAGCCTCATCGGCGCGCTTCACCTCTTCTCCATACCGCTCACGCTCGGTGGCCCCTTCACCGATGTAGGGGCCATGAGGCTCGTACAGATGAACCCAAAGTAGCGCGGGGCGATCCGTCGGAAGCCACGCCAGTGCGCGTTCGACAGCAATAGACCCCGGACGCTCTCCCGATTCAGGCCCATCAAAAACATCCCACCCCCGATGAAGACCACCGCTCGGGCCGGCTGGATACGCACTCACAAACGCCCCCGTAGCATACCCATCGTATTGCTCGGGTACGACGCTCACCTCGCTATTCAGCGTATAGCCGTGATGATTGTTGGCCTCTGCTCCATGCTCCCAAGGGTGAAGACCCGTCAACATGGTCGCATGAGCCGGTGTCGTCAGCCCCATTGGGGAATAGGCCTGGGTGTACAGTTCCCCGTCTTTCGCGAACCGCCAAATATTCGGCGTGTGATCGGGGCCGATATGGTCTGCTCGCCAGGTATCGATGGTGACCAGAGCGACGACGGGCGGCAAGTCTCGGCCATCCGCCATTTCGACATGGGTCGACCCAGAAAAGAACTGGCACCCAAATATCCAGAGAAGCAGCGACATAGCCCATCGTAAATCGAAACGACGAAGACACAAGTACAACATGCAACAATGACGATTCAAGGTTCCGCCGACTTCTCAATTGAGTGCATCCGTACAGCACTGTTGGCAGACCAGGCGTTGCGAAACTTCACGCTACTGGATAACCCTGCGGGCCCTTACCCACGGATGTCATGAATGCAGCTCTTCAGTGATGCTCTCTTAAACACGCTCTCCAATCAGGGTGGTGCTGACGATAGCATCCTGACTCGGATGGCTGGTGGCCCAGAGCGCAACGTGCTGCAACACCTCAACACACTGTTCGACTCGGCGGGCGAGGCGGTGCAAGACCGGTGGGTGGAATCGCTCCGCTCTACGGACAATCGGCGTTTCTTCCAGGGCTTTGGTGAGGCGATTTCGGCTGCATTTATGGCGAGGGCAGGCTGGAACGTGGTCGACATTTGCAGCCCTCGACCCTGCGTGATTTTACGCCATCCCGATGGCCGTGAGCTCCGTATTGTTACTTTGGCCTTTCTGAAAACGCCACCCCGATTAGCGGAACTCGAAGCTAAGAAAACTTTGGCACGGGTCGTCAATCGTGCAGATTCAGACCACCGGATCACCATTTTGGTGCGAAAGTGGGAGCCCCATGATTTCGACCCAGAGCCCGTCCGGCGATGCGTAGACATTTGGATCGATGCGCTTCGAAAAGGCGACTGGAAAGGCCGGTACGCCACCTACGAAGACGACCATATCCATCTCGAGTTCGCACGCACGGAAGAACCCGCCAAACCCGGAGAAGGCGCTGTCTCTTTTCTACTGGCGCCCACCAACGGGCTTCACACCATGGAAGTGGTGGAAACACGATTAGTCTACGAACTCGACAACATCCTCAACAAGGCACCCCAAGACGCGAATATCTTGGTCAGCCTTGTGACCAATACCGTATGGGGGCTTCCTCCCGGCCTGGTACGGAGCCTCTTCTACGGCCGCCCGGTGTGGTCTGTTGCTGATGGCGATCCGGATAACCGCAAGTTCGGCTTCCAACTGAGTGAAGATGCGGCCCTATTTCAGGACCCTCGGTACTCGCCAGTCAGTGGTGTCTTGGTCGTCGACCAACCCAAAGGCCTTGGGCCCTGTGGCCGTGCGTACTCGAACCCCTGGGCCAGCCATCCCATCTCCTCGCCTGATCTGGCCTGCGCATGCTTTGGGCAAGAACGCGCGGAAATGGACAATGGATACCGCGTCATGCGGTGGTACTGAAGCCCTATTGGGGTGCTTTTTCCAGGCGCACCTTGTTCCAGGCGCGTAGAAAGTTTCCGCCACGGACACCTTGGATTTGTGATTCCGTCCATCCCCTTCGACGCAACTCAGCCCATAAGTCGGGAATTTTTGATGCATCTTCCAGGCCCACGGGCTTTTTGATGTACCCATCAAAATCGGATCCCAGGGCCACGACGCCATGGCCACCGATAGATGCCAAATATTCCGCGTGATCGGCCACCCGACTCACATCAGCGGAACCCCCATCCACACCGCCCACAAAAGGGGCGTGAAAATTCAAACCAATCACGCCACCCGTCGCCGCAATACATCCGATTTCGGCGTCCGTTAGATTCCGGCCGTGTCCCCGAAGTGAATGCGCATTCGAATGCGAAGCAATCACCGGATGTGGACTGTCTTTACAGACCTCCATTGTAGTCTGACGACTCGCGTGGGAGACGTCCAACATGACGCCTTTACCACGAAGGTACTGAACAAACTTTCGTCCCTCCTCCGTCAGACCCGCTCCTTTATCTCCCGATGACCCCGCGAAACGGTTTGAAAAGCTCCAAGTGATACCCATGAGACGTAGACCTCGGTCGTAAAACTGGTCGAACACACCGGCCCAATCCGAACCCGTACCCAAACCATGAGCCCCCTCCATGCTCAACAAGATCGCCAGGCGTCCTGAACTCACAGCGCGGTCGAGGTCTTGAGGCTCCCGCACCAGAACGAGTTCGGGGTCCCTCGCTATCTCTTTTTCCATGAGGTCGAGCAGCGCAAAGGCTCGTTGTTTATGATCGCTCTTACGCGGTGGCCACAAAACCTGGACCGCAACATTCGTCCCGCCTTGCTTCAAACGGCTTTTCGAGGCTTCGAGACCACTATTCGCATCAAGGTGCAAACCCTTGGTCAACATCTGTGTGGGCGTATCGAGGTGTAAATCGACCTGAATTTCAGGAGACTGAGCCAATGCGGAAGCCAGAAAAAAGGTGGTAATCATCGGAGGTATAGCCGTGGCAAGTGTGTCCATCACACGGTAAGAAACCCGGACCCCGGAGGCAACCCATGTTGATGCTACTCCTCTCTCTACTTTCTGCTCAAGCAGCCACTATTCGTGCGTCATCCACACATAAAGACGCGGACGCGACCTACACGGCCACGCGCGCAGTGGATGGTTCGTTCCGCACAAGTTGGGCCGAAGCCACCCCCGGTACCGCCGAGGGCGAATGGCTGGAGCTCGATCTTGGATACGGTACTCAGATCGACAACGTGGCCATTTGGCCCGGTAATCTGACAAAAGGAAGCCGGACCTTCAGAGAATACTCCCGCCCCCGTACGATCCAATTGATCATCGATGGTAAGCCACAAGGAGAACCATTGATCCTCAAAGATGAAATGCATCGAGAAGTCATCCCGGTGGGTATACGCGGACGAAAGGTTCGGATTCAAATACAAGATGTATACGAGGGCATCGTCTTCACCGATACCCATATTGCGGAATTAGCCGTCAACTTTCCCAATGGAAACCTGTCTCGTTACGACAAATGGCTCGCTTCTTCTGACGCAAAACGACGCCATACCCAGTTCATCGAGCAGCTGGAGTCCGCATACCAACGGCAAAAGGAAGAGGAGTTTGGCGACAAAGCTTCACTTCAATTTATGATCGATGCTGTCGCGGAAGGGCCTCAATATGCGCGAGATAAAGTCGCGTCACTGGTCGGTATCGGTTTCAGAGCCCAAGCCGCCCCATCCAGCGCGAAAGCGATGAAAGCCCTTCGGCTACTCAAGGACGCAAACGCCATCCCCGCCTTTGAGATGGCCGCCCTGCGTTCAACCGGCGACCTGCAATCGGAAGCCGAACAAACAGCCGAGATCCTCCGCGCCTATCAAGACATGATTGGGAACCAACACGCAAACATCCCCTTTTGGGGCGAAACCGGCTGGAATCTCGGTGCATTCAAGAGCTTCGGTGAGCCTCTGGGTATGGAGATGGATGCGGACGGCAACATGTACATTGCGGATATCGGAAACAATCGCGTTCAGCGTTTCACCCTGCAAGGCCGGGCCGACAAGCAGTGGGGGCCAGGTGCCGATCTATCGGAAGCTTGGTTCGATAAAGGGCGACCTTGGTACGCATCTGGGGCCAAGTCCGGTACCGGTATCGGCGAATTTGAAAACCCACTCGATGTGGCACTCATTCCCGCCAAAGAAGGCACCGGGTTCGCAGTACTCGATGTGACCAATCGGGTACAAGTATTCGACAGTGCGGGACGCCCCATACGCTCATGGACACTATCCGCCACGAAGCGCGCCAGCCCCGGGCTGGGCGGCCAAGGGTACATTGTTTATCTACCCAAATCCAAAGCGCTCATGGCCATCGTCCAAAACCAAGCTCGAGTTCACAACCTGGAAGGCGAGGAGATCGGTGCGTTCTCCATCGAAGACGGCGTACCCCGGGCTGTCATCGCCGATCCGCGTGGCCATGTCCTCTTGGGCTACCGAGACCAAGTCGTGCGCTACCATACAGAAGGCTTCCGGTTCGGTACCATCATCACGTCCGATCAGATCGGTGTGGGACATGAAGACATCAGCATGACCTTGGACGAGAAAAAGAAACTCTGGATCCTGACAGACAATGGAACTGCCACAAAGTTCAAAAAGCCGGGTGCCATTGATTTCACTTTGAGGGCGATAGAGCGCCCCATAAAAGCACCAAGAGTCGCTGTCCGCGAAGGCATCATGTTCGTCTTGTCTGAAGATACAATCGAGCAAATCGACATCCTCCAACTACAGATGGATGCCGCTGGAGAGGGCACAAAATAATATGCTGTGGTTGATGCTTTGGGCGTGCACGGGTGCGCCTGAGCCTGGGGCGACACCGACCCAAAGTGCCACCCCTTCCCCGCCGTCTATTCCCAGTGCGGTCGCCCCCACCCAGTCTCGACGGGTGCAAGATCCTGTAAAGCCAGACGCATCCCTACAGGACGCCAACACACACTTAGAACAGGTGGTCGAAGCCCACACTCGAGATCCGTCCAACCCTTGGGCCATTGGCCACGGATTGGTGGCCGAAGGCCAAAACATGCCACTCAGCAACGGTCAGCCCGCAGTCGAGTGGCTCTTCAGCTCCTACGCCGAGAGAATAAAGGTGGGTCAATCGTGGGCTCTGGTGTTCCCCGAGGCGAGAGGAAGCACGCGTATTGAGCCCCACCCTGACCTGCTTCTGAAAGCATTGACTGATGCAGGAATACCGCCCAACCACCCCGTGACCGTCATGGGGCATTCGCACACAGTGAGCGATCTGTACACCGGCGTTCTGGCAGAAACCTTCTACGACCCCAAAACAAAGCAAGGCAACTTCAAAAGCGAAAACGACATCCCTTGGACACTTTTTGGTGTCGCCAGTTGGTCGAAACCTGACTTGGTTTGGACGAACGCTGCGGGGCATACCACCTCATTCGACGCGCTCACAGACTATGCTGCCGAACACCTCACCACCGTGACCCAATTTATTGCCGAGTCCCAATCGAACGGCAAACCCTTCCAAAAACGAGGCCAGGGTATCTTTGCCTTCAGTTGCGGGGGTGCACATATGATTCAGGGCGTCATTCATGCCCGGATCAGGGGTTTTGGTTCTGCCTCCGATGATGGCCCTTTCGAAGAACAACTCAACCGGCTGGTATACCGCTACCCCATCGAATTGAAACAAATTGATGCCGGCCGAGTATCCCACCCAGAATTTAAAGTGCCCCTACTAGTCCAACGTCTCAAGCTCACTGGACACACCCTTGAGACCATGGCCCGCATCGCCGCATCCGGAGCCCCCAAAGCCCCGACGGGTACCGAACTGACTGCGTATGCCAGGGATCTCGCAGAAAGCGTGCAACTTCTGGAGAAGTCCGAGGTCTTCAAAAACCTCAACACACTCCGAACGAAAAACGAGCAGCTTTACCTCGATGTGGTGGGCGATTCCGCCCATGCATTAAGAGGCCTCCGAATCGCTACGGGGCAAGCCACAGTGGTTTATTGAGCATCACGTTCCGAACGAACGGACATGATCATTTCACTGACTGCCGCCAGTTGGCGTTCGGTCCAAACCCTAAAGAACGGAATGTCTGCACCCGGGCGACCCGACTGTAGAGCAAGCGAGATGTGGCGGGCCGCACGACGTTCGTCCTGCCAACCTGCGATATCGGATATGGCCGCCAAAACATCCATGGCCAGCGTCCATGTCTGACGAGCATGACCATCAAAAGCCGCGTTGACAGCCGTGACGACTTCATCCGCTACACGCCGTCTTTTCTCATCATCATTCAGAGCCAACTGACTGGTCAGGGCGTTCATAATCGAGTCGATAGCAGGACCACTGATGCGTTCTTCAAGATTAAACACGACCCGATGTTTTCCCTACAGCAAGGCATCGGCCGCATGAAGGGCATCGCTGTCGAGTTCCGACTCCTGTTTCTGAAGCGGATCGACCAATCG